>Ga0315268_10006281_pt1 | contig 12671 bp, 8 predicted proteins | sample C1_top_MG_FD_204535 | JGI IMG/M metagenome (GOLD analysis project Ga0315268, IMG submission 204535) | Sediment microbial communities from Yellowstone Lake, YNP, Wyoming, USA - C1_top | ecosystem: Environmental > Aquatic > Freshwater > Lake > Sediment | place: USA: Wyoming | collected 2017-08-01 | reverse complement strand
ATCAGCTCGCAGGTGATGCGCGCCTCCTCCGACGCCTGGCCCTGGTTGCCCATCTGCGTGGCCACCTTGGCCTCGCGGGCCGCGTTGGCGATCATGCGCGCCTCGTAGACGGAGTGGGTGAGCGGCTTCTGGCAGTAGACGTTCTTGCCGCGCTTCAGCGCCTCCATGGTGACGAAGGCGTGCAGGTGATCGGGCGTGGCCACGGTGACGGTGTCAATGTCCTTCTGCTTGTCGAACATCTCGCGGAAGTCGGTCCATGTGCGGGCGTTGGGGAACCGCTTGGCGGCGGCGGCCAGGTGTCTCTGCTCGACGTCGCAGAGGGCGACGACGTTTTCGCCGCCGTACTGGCCGATGTCGCCCGAGCCCATGCCACCGAGGCCCACGCCGGCGACATTAAGGCGCTGGCTGGGCGGGTTCTGCCCCGGCCCGCCGATGACGTGGCGAGGCACGACCATGAACGCGGTGGCCGCCCCGGCAGCGGCGACGAATCGACGGCGGGAGATGTTCTTGCGTTGACTCATGAAATCAGCCTCCTGTAAAGTGACGGGACCTGGATGTGCGGCAGGTCGCACAGTTGTTCAACGGAAAAGAGTGTACACAAGGCTGCAGACCCCCGCCAGCCTGACTCCCTCTCCCCTTGGGAAAGGGCCGGGGCGAGGCTGCCAGCAGTTCCCTCTCTCTTTGGGAGAGGCAGGTGGGCGACAAACAGGGGTCATTCGTCTGCGGGGACACAGCGGCCCTGGGACCATTGGCGCAGGGCGGCCATCCGCTCCGCCATCGTCACCGACAGCGGCGGGGAATTCTTCAGCTCCTGCAGGATGCCCTCCGTGCTCAGCTCCGCGCCGGCCGCGAAAGCCGTGTGCAGCGCCGAAATGATCGCCTGCTCGATCTCCGCGCCGCTGAACCCTTGCGATGCCTCGGCCAGCTTGGCGACATCGAAACGAGCAGGGTCGCGCTGGCGCTTGCGCAGGTGTACGCTGAAGATCTGGCCACGCGCCTCCAGCACCGGAAGGTCAACGAAGAAGATCTCATCAAACCGCCCCTTGCGCAGCAGCTCCGGCGGCAGCGCCTCGATGTCGTTGGCCGTGGCGATGATGAAAACCGGCTCCTTGTGCTCCTGCATCCAGGTGAGCATTTCGCCGAACATCCGGCGAGAGACGCCGCCGTCGGTGCTCTGGCTGGCCGCGGAAGCAAAGCCCTTTTCGATCTCGTCGATCCAGAGAATCACCGGGGCCATGCGCTGCGCCTGGCGCAGCGATTCGCGCAGGCGATTCTCCGACTCGCCGATGTACCGGTCGTACATCCGGCCGACATCCATGCGAAGAAGCGGCCAGCGCCATGCGGTGGCGACGGCTTTTGCGGCAAGGCTCTTTCCCGCGCCCTGCACGCCCAGCATGAGGATTCCGCGCGGGGGCTGCAGGCCGAATTCCAGGGCGCTCTTGCTGGTTGCCTTCTCGCGGTCCTTGAGCCAGCGCTTGAGCCTGCGCATGCCGCCGATCTCGTCGAGGCTGACGGGGGCCTCGACATGCTCCAGCAGGCCACCGCCTTCAAGGCTCTTGCGCTTGCCAGAGATGATGACGTTGAGGTCGTTGATGTCGAAACGGCGGTCCTCGGCGACGGCGTCAGCGATGATGCGCCCGACCTGCCGGCGGTTGAGGCCGCGCAGGTTCTGGACGATGACCTCCACGTCCTGGCGGCCCAGGTCCACCTGGATGCGGCGTTTCTCATTGATGGCGCGCAGCGATGAGCGGAGGATTTCCTCCAGTTCTTCGGCATCGGGCAGCGAGAGTTCGAAGCGGACCGCCTGCGCGTTGATGGCCGGGGGGAGCTGGTCGGCGTAGTCGATCAGAAGCAGACGGCCGCCGATTCGCTGGAAATGCTCGATCAGATCGCGCAGCAGCCTCTGGGTGCGATCGTCGCGAAGGTGAGGCGGCAGGTCGAGCATGACGGCCATGCAGGGGTTGATCTGGGTCGTCAGCCAGTAAAGGGCGGCGGCGGGGTGTTCGGTCTTTTCCACGGGCCTGGCATCGGCCAGCAGACCATCGCAGACGCCGCTGTTAATCGACCATTTCCAAAGGGTTGCGCTCAGTTCGAGGGCGCAGTCGCGCACGAGGTGCAGCGCATCGGCCTCCTCGGCGGTGTTGATCCAGACGAGGGGGTGGCCGGCCACGATCAGCTCGCGCAGCCGCTCGTTGTCGCTCATAGGACCATCATCGGCGAATTATCGGACCCTGGTCAAGTCGGCCGTATCCTATTGCCGATGAAATGAAGTACAATGCACCCGAAGGAGCCCCATTGCCGGTTACCGTCGACCATGAGCCGCTCGCTGTGGAAAAGCTGGGTCTTGGAACTGTGGGAGAGGTGCTGGCCCATCTACAGAAGGATCACCGCCTGGTGGTGCAGGTGCTGATCGATGGCCACGAACCGCAGTCCAATGGCTGCCGCTGGCGGGACACTCTCCTGGCAGGCCACGAGCTCTACGTCGAGACAGCCAATCCGCGGGAGCTGGTTTCGGATGTGCTCGATGGGGTCCTCGTCGAACTGATCGAGGCCGAACGCCTCAAATGCGAGGCCGCCGAGCTTCTGGGCAACAACCAGGCGGCCAAAGCGATGCAGCAGCTCGGGGGGTGTATCCGCATCTGGCAACACGCGGAGGAGTCGATTGCCAAGACGGCGGAACTGCTGCGGGTAAACCTCAAGGGCGTGGATGTGCAGGGGCGAAGCGCGGAGGATGTGCTGGCCGGGTTTGCAGGGCAATTGCGGGCGATCAAATCGGCGCTGGAGCAGCGGGATTTTGTGGCTCTGTGCGACGTGTTGCTGTATGAGACGTCGCACACGACGTCGGACCTGCACGCATGCATTGATGCGTTGCGGGGGATTGTCGAATCTCTGTGATGCGCGGGTGAGTGATGTGTGATGAGTGGTGAGTGAATGAGTGGTTTGGTGCTTCTCCGGGGGCGTGAGCGGGGGCTGGAATCGGGCGATATGACTCTCGAGCAATTGCAGGAAGACTGCGAGTTGGGGCAGCAGGCCCTGGTCGCCACCGACTACCTTCGCGCCGAGCAGATTCTCGCCCGGGCCGAGCAGCGCGCCTGGGAACGGCGCGATTTCGATTCGCTGTCGCGGCTCTACCTGCCGCTCCAGGAGGCGCGAAGGCAGTTCCGGCAACGATGCGGCGAAGGCGAGGTCTGCCTCGACCTGATCGCCCAGGGCGAGACCGACCTGCTCGAAGCCCGCCACGTCGTTGAGAATTACTCTTTCGGCCAGCTCCTGGTTGCGGGGTGGGCATCGACCGAGCCGGCCCGCGAGGTTCGACGTCTGGCCCGCGAGCACGAGCTTTACGTCGAGACGTTTCTGGGCGCGGTCTATCCCGCGGGCGCCGGGCATGTCGTCGTTGTCGTGCCGCGCGAGACCGACAAGCTGCCCTCGCCGTCGCCCGGCCGAAGCATCCAGGAGCTGCAACCGCTTCTGCCGGAGCACTGCCTGATCTTCCGCGCCGAAGAGTTGCCCGCTGGGAGCCGCCGGGGAGATGCACAGACGTTTTCGCAGGTCATGCGGATGTGGGAACGGCTGCACGCCCCGTTTCTGGCGGAGGCCGACCAAGAGCGCGATCCGATTCGCGCGATCGAGGCCTGCCGGAGAGCCATCGAGGTGGATCGGGCCTGCGAGCTGGCGCATCAGCGGGCGGCGGAAGCGGCGCGGAAGCTGGCGAGGGAAGGATGAGGGGGAGAGTGCACGTGCCGGACCGGTTTTTTTCTTGTCGGGGGGCGGGGCGGTTCGTAAACTGAAACGCAAATGCGTGGATCCGCGAGAAAGGACAGCTCGCTTCCTTGGACATGATCGGCGCACAGCCTGCCGTTGGTCAGGCTGCTCCGCGGGAGCAGGCAGCCCATCTCGCGCCGAGCGCGCCTCGCGCCGGTGCGTCGTCCGAACTGCGCCTGTCCCAGGTCAGCAAGAGCTTCGGGCAACTTCGGGTGCTCGACCACGTCGGGTTCACGGTCGAGGCCGGGCAGTTCGCGACGTTGCTGGGCCCGTCAGGGTGTGGGAAGACCACGCTTCTTCGCATCATCGCGGGCCTGGAGGTCGCCGATCGGGGGCAGGTGGCGCTGGGGGGAAACGACATCAGCGCCCTGCCGGCCAACCGCCGCCCCATCAACACCGTCTTTCAGAATTACGCCCTCTTTCCGCACCTGAGCGTGTATGAAAACATCGCCTTCGGCCTCCGCAGCCGCCGATTCGCCGGCGAGCAGATCCAGCGCCGGGTGCGCGATGCGATGCAGATGTTGCAGCTCGACAACGGCTTTGAAGAGCGTTATCCGGATGAGCTTTCCGGCGGACAGAAGCAGCGGGTGGCGCTGGCGCGGGCGCTGGTGAACGAACCCGAAGTGCTGCTGCTGGACGAGCCGATGTCCGCGCTGGATGCCAAGCTCCGGGCCGAGGTGCAGCTTGATCTTCGACGGCTTCAGCGGAGGCTGGGCAAGACGTTTATCCTGGTGACGCACGACCAGGATGAGGCGATGACGGTCTCGGATCGGATCTTGGTGATGCAGGATGGGCGAATTGTGCAGTCCGGCACCCCGCTGGATGTCTACGAGCACCCGGTCAATCGCTTTGTCGCGCGGTTCCTTGGGCTGGCCAACCTCATCCCCGCGCGACGCGGAATGGGCCGCCTGGAAACGGCGTTTGGCGCAATGCGCGTCAAGCACCTTCCCCAGTGGGAGAGCGGCACGCTGGCCATCCGGCCCGAGCGCATCCGTGTTTCGCTGCTGGAGCCGGCCGGCAATGCCGTCAGCGGCGTCATCCGCGAGCTGATCTACCGCGGCGACCATATCGACCTGTTCGTCGAGCCCGGCGAACTGCGGGCGCGAGTGAGCCCGACGCTGCGCCTCGCCGCCGGACAGCGCATCTGGCTGGAGCTTCCGCCCGAGCACCTGGAGGTCCTGGCGGATTGAGCCAAGTGGGCCGAGCGGCGCATGCGCGACTCACCGACCATCCTCTGGCGGGGCGAATTGACAACGCGGCGGAGTCTGCGCCGCCGGGGGCTGGGCGTGCTTGCGCCCGCTCTGTTCTGGCTCACGATCTTCCTGGTGCTGCCGTCGATCGCGACGGCCCTGGCCGCCTTCGCCCAGCGCGGCGAGCTTCGCGGGCAGATCGAGTGGTCTCTCACGTTTGACAATTTCAAGCGGCTCGTGGGATTTGGCTTGTTCGGATGGTCGGCCGACCACATGGTCATTTTCGCGCGCAGCGTGTGGATCGCGGCGGTGACGACGTGTCTGTCGCTGCTGCTGGCGTACCCGTTGGCATTCTTCATCGCGACGCGGAAGCCCGGCTGGCGCTATCCGCTGCTGGCGCTGGTGATGGTGCCGTTCTGCACCAACATAGTCATCCGCGTCTATGCGTGGCAGCAACTGCTGGCGCACGATATGCCGATTGCGCGCCTGGCGGCGTCGCTGCGCCTGGTCAGGCCGGGCTCTTCGCTGTGCCCCAGCACGCTGGCCGTGTACATCGGAATGGTGAGCACGTTCCTGCCGTTCGCGGTCCTGCCGCTGTATGCCAGCGTCGAGCGGCTTGACTGGTCGATAGTGGAGGCCGCCCGCGACCTCTACGCCTCGCGATGGCGCATCTTCCGCCACGCCATCCTTCCGCAGACACGAGCGGCCCTGCAGGTGGCCACGATTCTCGCGTTCATCCCGGCCATGGGAACATTCGTGGTCCCTGATCTGCTGGGCGGCGGACGCTACATGCTCGCGGGCAGTCTCATCCAGCAGCAGTTTGGCGGCAGCGACGTGCCGTTTGGCGCGGCGATCAGCCTGGCGCTGATGGTGCTCACGCTCGGCGGGCTGTTTCTGCTGCGCCGCTCGGGGGAGAGCGGCGCTGCGGCCGCAGGCGAGCTTGCACAAGTGCGGGAGGCGGCACCGTGAAAACCCGCTCCCAACTGCTCCTGAGCTCCGTCGCGGCGTTCACGCTCCTGCTCCTGTACGTCCCCTTTGTGGCCGTCTTCGTCCTCTCCATCAACGCCGCCAAGTCCGGCACGAAGTGGGGCGGCTTCACCTTCGCCTGGTATCGCCAGGTCTTCCGCGAGCCCGCCATCCTCGAGGCGGCGCAGAACACGCTGATCCTCGCGGTTGTTTCCACCATCATTTCGACGATCCTGGGGACGCTCCTGGCCATCGCCATCTGGCGCTATCCCTGGCCGAAACGCATCCGCGCCCTGTTCGACCTGACCGTCTACCTCCCCGTGGTCATGCCCGACATCGTCTTCGCCGCCGCGCTGGTCGTGGCCTTTGGCGCGCTCCGCGCGGTCTCGTCCATCTTCCAGTTCGGCCTGCTGACGATGGTCATCGCCCACGTCACCTTCCAGATCGCCTTCGTCGCGCTGGTGGTGCAAAGCCGCCTGGCCACCTTCGGCCGGGCCTTCGAGGAGGCCGCCCGCGACCTCTACGCCGGCGGCTTCCAGGTGCTCCGCCGCGTCACGCTCCCGCTGCTCATGCCCGCCATCATCGCCGGCGCCATGCTCGCCTTCACGCTCTCGCTGGACGATTTCATCATCAGCTTCTTCACCTACGGCCCCACATCCACCACGCTGCCCATCGTCATCTACAGCTCGGTCCGCCGCGGCGTGCCGCCCCACATCCATGCGCTGTCGATGCTCATCCTCATGATCACCGTGCTTCTGGTGTTCGCCCTCGAACGCCTCACCCGCGGCGCTCAGCAGCCCTCGTCGCCACAGGCGCGGCGCATCGCCGTGGCTGTCGCCGGCGTCGTGCTCATCCTCGGCACGGCGGTGGCGTGGGCGGTGCAGTCGATCCGCGCCGACCGCCGCCGCGAGCTGGTCGTCTACATGTACTCCGAGTACATCGACCCCGCCCTCAAGGACGAATTCGAGCGGCAGACCGGCCTGAAGCTGCGCATCGTCGAATACGAAAACTCGGAGGAGATGCTCGCCAAAATCCAGCAGGGCGCGGCCAGCCAGTACGACGTGCTTGTCGTCTCCGACGTGGTTGTGCCGACGCTGATCCGCACCGGGGTCATTTCGCCTCTGGACCTCCAGCAGATTCCCCACCGCCTCAATCTCGACCCGCGCTTCACCGATCCACCCTTCGACCGCGGTTGCGAATACAGCCTGCCATATCAGTGGGGGACGGTGGGGCTGATGTACGACAAGCGAGCCGTCGGCGATCGGCCGATCACCTGGTCGATGCTCTTCGACGAAAGCCGACAGCCCGGCAAGTACGTGCTCATGGACTCCATGCGCGACATGCTCGGCATCGCCCTCAAATACCGCGGCCACTCCATGAACTCCTTGGACAGAGACCAGGTCCGCGCCGCCGGTGAACTGCTGCGCCGCGCGCAGGGCATGGACAACTGGATCGCCTCCGAGGGTGGCGTCGGCGGCAAGAACCGCGTCATGAAGGGTGAGGCCGCCCTCGCCGTGGTCTACAATGGTGACGCAATCCGCGCCGCCGCCGAGAACGACAATGTCGCCTTCGCCGTCCCGCCCGAGGGCGGCGTCATCTGGGTTGATGTGATGACCATCACCGCCGGCGCCCCCAACCGCGCGGCCGCCCACCAGTTCATCAACTTCATCCTCGACGCCAAAACCGGCGCGCAGCTTTCCAGTTTCAACCGCTACGCCACCCCCAACGCCGCCGCCATGCCCTTCATCCGCCCCGACGACCGCAATAACCCCGCCATCTACCCGCCGCCCTCCCTCCAGGCCAAACTCGAATACCTCCACGACCTCGGCCGCAACACCCGCCTCTACGAAGAAGTCTGGAAAATGGTCAAACGCTGATTATCGACCTCCGGCGCGCCTCCCGGTCATCTTTGAATCACCCTCGCCCCGGTACTCCGGGGAGAGGGCAGGGTGAGGGGCCCGGCAAGATCCGTCCTCGTCCAGCCTAAAGACGCGTGGGGTGGGCGTACTCGCCCACCACCCTGCTATAATCCTCCCGCCGGCTCGCGAGCCATCGGCGCGCCGGCGCAGGCAGAAGGGGGCCACAGGCCCTGCCTGCTTGTTCTTTCACAAACAAAGACCCGCTCTGTCTGCGCGCACCGCCGCGCAACTTCCCCAGCCTGCCCGCCTTCCCTCCTGGTGCTACAAAACGCTGCCCAGCACTACAAGATCCACTTTAGGGCACCTGTGCTCGCCCGCCACTTTCCCCAGTGCCCACCCCATGCCCTTTTGCCAAAACGAACCCAATTCGGCCGCAACGTCAATCCAAACAGTGGCTTACAGCCCCTCGCCACCGCCGCAATGCTGACTTCCGCACGATCTACCCGGGGGTGGACGCCCCCCGCCACGCGGCTACGATGCTCCACATGCCCTCGATGTCCGCCAACTCGCCCACGCCCGCCCGCCCGCCCGAGCTGCTCGCCCCGGCCGGCAGCTTCGATGCCCTCCAGGCCGCCCTCGACGCTGGCTCCGACGCCGTCTACCTGGGCCTCAAAACCCTCAACGCCCGCCGCGCCGCGCGCAACTTCTCCCCCGACGAGTTCATCCGCGCCGTCGACCTCGTCCACCAGCGCAACGCCCGCGCTTACCTCACGCTCAACATCGACCTCGCCCAGCGGGAACTCGGCCAGGCCGCGCGCATCCTCGAACTGGCCGCCCAGGCAAAGATCGACGCCGTGCTCGTCCGCGACCCCGCGCTGCTGGCCCTCCATCCCTTCTACCCGGCCGCCGAGTTTCACTTCAGCACCCAGACCTGCATGGCCAGCAGCGCCGATCTCCAGGCCGCCGAAGACCTCGGCGCTTCCCGCGCCGTCCTCGCACGCGAGCTGACGCTCTCCGAAATCGCTGCCGCCTCGGCCGCCTCGCGCGTGCAGACCGAGGTCTTCGTCCAGGGCGCCCTGTGCTTCTGCATCTCAGGCCGATGCCTGCTATCAAGCTGGGCAGGGGGGCGCAGCGGCAACCGCGGCGCCTGCACCAGCCCCTGTCGCGTGCCGTGGTCGATTGCCTCCGCCCCGGCCGGCACTCCGCTGTCCATGCGCGACCTCTGCGCCGTCGATCGCATCGAGGAGCTGCGCAGGGCTGGCGTGGCGGCGCTGAAGATCGAAGGACGGCTCAAAACGGCCGCGTGGGTGGGCAAGGCCGTGGCGCTGTTTCGCCGCGCGCTCGACGGTGAAGAGGGCGCGAAGCTTCTCGAAGAGGCCAAGGCGCTGGGGTCGTACGCCGGCCGGCAGCTCACCAGCGCATATCTGGACGGCCAGCGCAACGAGCTGACCGCGCTGGCCGAGGGACGCAAATCGGCAGGCGGCCCGCAACCGTCGCCGCAGTCCACCGCGGCCGAAGCCTCGGATGATCAGCAGGACGATGGCCTGTTCGATTTTGACCTGACCGTCGCCGAGAGGGCGCTGGCATGCACGCTTCGATGCAACGAGCGATCGATCCAGTGGACGATGCCCAGGACGGTGGTCCATCGCGCTCACAAGGCGGTGCGCGTGGGCAGTCTGCTGGCGGACCTGGAGGGCATGGTTTTGCACGACTGTCGGCTGGGCCGGGCGACGACCAACGACGCCGACTTTCTGCTGGTACCGCGGGCCGCCAATGCGCTGATCGAGCGGATCTCCTCGGCGGTTCATCAGGCCAACAGGCAGCCGGCCGAACCTGCGGTCCGCGTGGAGCTTGCCGAGCCGGTGCGGCAGTTTCTGGCGCAGGCCGCCTCGCCCGATGCGCGCAGCTCGGCCAACACGCTGGCGCTGGGCGATGCGCCCGACCGGGTGCGGCTGGATGCCCGGAACGTCGGCCCATTTCTGCGCGCTGTGCGAGCCAGCGGATCGCTGGAGATGCGCCCCAGCGCCATGATCGTCGAGAACCTCACCGCGCATTCGCTGCGGAAAGTCCTCGGGCTGGCGCAGGACGTCGCGGTGATTGCGGCATTGCCGGCGGTCTTCTTTGAAGAGGACATCCCGGCCATTCGCGAGCTTCTGCTTGCGTGTGCCGGCGCGTCGCTGCTGGTCGAGGTCAACAGTTGGGGCGGCTGGCGGTTGGCGCGCCAGGCGTCGCTGCGCATGGAAGGCGGTCCCGGCCTGGGCGTGCTCAACTCGCTTGCGGCGGCCGCGCTGGCCGATCGCGGGATCGAGTCGGCCACCCTTTCAATCGAGGCCGATCGGCGCCAGCTCGAGGATGTGGCATCCGCGGCGACGGTGCCGCTGTCGATGGTGGTCTTCGGCCGGCCGGCGCTGCTGACCTCGCGCGCGCAACTGCCTCGCGAGCACCTGTCGCGGGTCTTTGTCGATCGTCGAGAGGTGAAGCTGGTTCCGCGCCTGGAACGGAACTTGTGGACATTCCGTCCGCCCGAGCCGTTTGACCTCCGCCGCGTGCCCAACCCGCGCATCCGCCTTGCGCACCTGGTGGTCGATCTGGTGGCCTCGCCTGATCCCGGCGGCGAATGGCTCTGCGGGCCCGACCCTGATTCCAGGCCGTTCAAGTTCAATTACAGCCGGACTCTGGCGTAGGACGAATGCCTGCCTTCGAGACCGCAAAGAGACGTGCCCGCGCACTGGGCGCGGGCACGGTGGATGGCTGAACCAAGTTGCCGCTCGAGTTAGAGCTGTCCTCTCGGGCGACGCCCGGGCCGCGGCGCCATTCGGCCGCCCATGGACTTGCCGAGGTCCACCAGCGACTTGATCATCTCCGTCGGCACCTGCGCGTCGATTCGCACCGCGTTGCCGTCGACGCCGACGGTGATGCCGATGGGCGGCATGTTGGCCAGCGCCTCGGGGGCGTTCTGTTCGGAAACCGCGGCCACCAGTTGCGCGATCTGGCCGCCGTAGATGTAGACCTCGGCGACGCGCTGCTTGGGAAGATCGGTCGAAGCGGCCTTGATCGCCTCCAGGTTCGAGCCCGGCGAGAGACCCTGCCTGACCGCGGCGATGAGGCCCTGGACCTGCTGGTCAGAGACGTTGACCGCCGAAATCATGGCCTTGTCCGAGACCACGCCGCTCTCGCTGATCATTTTCCCGCCCATGAGCATCCTGATAAGCTTCGCTTGCTGCTGTGCCATGGGTTGATCGCCCGGCGGGCCGAATTCAATGCTGGTCTGGTCGAGCGAAACGCCATCAATACTCCGGGCGTCCGGCTTGACCGATACCTTCACTTCGAGGCCGCCGCTGCTGACCTTCTGGATGATCTCCTGTGCCTCGTTGGCCTTGCGCTGGGCCTCGAGCATGGTCTTGGCGTCGCCCCATATCACGCCCAGACCGTGAATCGCGCCGCTTTCCTTGACCTGGTCGGCCGTGGGCAGCAGCATGCCGAAAGCGCCGCCGGTCATGGTGCCCAGTTGCGTCTTCATTGCCTCCAGGGCCTGGCTGAGCTTCTGGGCGTCGGCTTCAGGCATGGGCAGGGCCTTGAGCGCCGGGGCATAGAACTCTTCGATAAAGGCCGACAGCCCGCGTCCGCCCTGTGACCAGCCTCCGAGCACCATGTACTTGCCGTCGGGCAGTCCCCTGAGCAGATCGGCATCGGTGTTCTTATCGCCCTGGAGCATTTTCGCCAGACCGCTGTCCGGGGCGAACTCGGCCATCATGGTGCCGACCAGGCCGCCCTTGGCGAGGTTCGCCGCGAAGATGGCACTGTCGGTTTCGCGGAAGAACTTCTCGTAGATTGCGAACACCTGGCGGATCATCGCCTGCTGAAACGCCACCTGGTTGGCGTTGCCCTGCGGCGGCTGCATGTTGGCGATCATGTCCCGGATCTTGGCGAGCTGCGGCAGGACGAGCGGACGCAGCTCTTTCAGGTTGATGAAGACGGACAGATCGCGCTCGGCGAGCACGCGCGAAACCGCTGGGGCAATATCGAGGCCGCGCTCCTTGCCGAGCAGTTCCTTGGAGGGGGTCACAGCCGCATAGTCGCCCCACCGCATCGCATAAAGGGGCATCTGAAGGGGGGTGCTGACGACGTCGAGGTCGCCCTCCTTGGCGGGCTCGCCCCAGTTGGCGATAAACGCCTTGTAGTCACTGACCGGGATCAGCCCGATCATGCCGGGAGGCCCGAAGCCGGCCGGGCGGAAGATGACCAGCGCCGCCTCACCGTCCTCCTTCAGTCCGGCCTTGATCTTGGCCTGCTCCTTGAGGAAGCCCAGCGGATCGGCTATCACGGGGTTGACATCGCCCAGCCCGAGCTTTTGCGACATGTCCTTGAGCTTTTCGGCGGTTTGCTGCAGGTTGTTGACTTTCACGACAACGGCAGCATCCTTGGGGACCTGCTTCATCACCTGCGCCGCGGCCGGCGTTGCCGCCGCGATGATTGCCAGCATGGCCAGAACCGCACCCGCGCCATAGCGTATCCGCTTCATTGCAGACCTCCTGGTTTCTTAGATGCCTCCGCCATCCGGCTTGGCGCCGCCGCCCATGGCGGCTTGCAGGATGAGGGCAACGATGTTCTCCAGCAGATCGCTGGAGATGTAGCTGTCGATGCGTACGGCCGAGCCTTCCGTCGCCACGGCGATTCCAACAGGGACCTGGCCCGTGGGGAACTTGACGTTGACGGGCAGCCCGGCCTGGTTGGCATACTGAACGATCGTGTTCACGAGGTTGTCGACTGCGATAAAGTAAACCATGGCGCGCTGCTGCGGCAGCTTGGCGGCGATGGCCTTCACCTTGGCATTCTGGCCGACGCGATCCTCGTTGCTCTTGGCCGCTGCCACGGTCGAGGCCAGCAGCTCCTC
>Ga0315268_10006280_pt1 | contig 12671 bp, 10 predicted proteins | sample C1_top_MG_FD_204535 | JGI IMG/M metagenome (GOLD analysis project Ga0315268, IMG submission 204535) | Sediment microbial communities from Yellowstone Lake, YNP, Wyoming, USA - C1_top | ecosystem: Environmental > Aquatic > Freshwater > Lake > Sediment | place: USA: Wyoming | collected 2017-08-01 | reverse complement strand
GCGGCTGCACGAAGCCCTCCCGCTTTTCGTTCAGCCAGCAGGGATACGCAAACGAACCCAGCACCGTCGTCCAGCGCTTGCGGCTGGAGGAGATCGTCTCGGGCGAGCCGAAAAGCCCGGCCTTGGTGAAATTGCCATCGCGGCGCTGCGCGATGATCTCCCAGCTATCCACAAGCTGGTCCTCGCGCCGCCAGTCCATCCGCCACGCGGCAGGCATAGGCGCGGTCCAATCAAGCGGAACAACCTTGCCCGCATCGCGCCGGACAATCTCTCGCGTGTGCCAGATGCCGGGGGCGCTAAGGCACGCCACCCAGGCGCGCCCGTTCTTCCCGAGCGGGATATCGCTGGAGGCGATCTGACGCGACGATCCCTGGCCGCTCAGAACGGCGGCGATGTCCTGCTCGCGGTTGGTCCAGACGGCCATCACGATCGAGCGCCCGCCGGGAAGCATGTGCAGCAGGAAGTTCTCGCTGGGAAGCTCGGCTTTCCGGCCGGGCAACGCGGCAGCATCGATCACGATGTCGTCTGCAAAGAAATCCGGGAGCACCGCGAAGCGGCAGGGCGCCTCGATCCGCATGGCCGCGGCATCGGCGGTTTCGACGCCGACGAGGACCTGGCCGACTTTCAACTCGAATGTCATCGCGATGCGCTTGCCGGTTGGGATCTGGAACGTCGCGGTCAGCTTCGCGGCGGCGGGGGTGTTCTCGACGATTCGCACGCCGGTGAGCTTCGCATCGCCCGTCGCCGGACGGAGCGTCGCCTGCCTGAGAACCTCGTCGCGGTCGTAGCAGTAGACTTCAGCGCCATCGCTGCGAGAGCGAAACACCACAGCGAGCCGGCCATTGCTCAGCACCGCATCGCCTTTGAAGCTGTGCGCCAGCCTGTCCTCCGGCACGGCGATCCACCCATCGCGTCGGGTGACGGCCTGGGTGTCGTTGGCTTTCCCCGGCGCAATTGTGTCGAAGATCGTGACGGCCTGCGCCACACCATCGGCCGCCCGCGCTGTGCGCAATTCGCACAACAGCGCAAAACCCGCGACCGCGGCCAACAACAGCATTCCTCCGGCTCGCATCTTCATCGCTCACCTCTTTCCGATGTTGTCATTTGCTCCCGAGCGTCTTCTCGGCCTGCTGCCGAATCCGCGCGCCAATCGCCGCGGCGGCCGCATTTTCTTCGATAACGGCGCATTCCTGGATGATGCGCCGAAAGGCCATGCGCGATTTGGCCAGGCGATAGTTCTGATCCGCCCCGGCGGCGCAAATCGCAGCCAGAAGCGGCCGCGCCGTCGCCAGCGCATCATCGTTGTCGAGCAATCCGCCGATCCGCTCGCATGTCTCTTTGACGGCCTGCGGCAGGGGGGTGGCGGGCCTGGTTGTCGCTGCGGGCTGAAGGGTCGTCGCGATTGCAGCCACGGATCGCGCCGCCGCCGCGGCGCCCTGCTGCGGATCGGTCGCCAGGCGCGCTATCTCCGCGGCGGACGCACGGTATTGCTCCAGCCGATCCTCCGTGCGCTGAACCTGCTGCGCCATCTGGTTCAGTCTTTCGCGCAGCGCATCGGCATCGCGCCTGGACTTTTTCTTCTCAAGTTCCTTCTCAACCCACCGCGACACCTGTTCGGGCGTGGGGTTCTCCTTTTGCGCCAGCCCCTCAGCGTCGAGCACGTACTGGCACGGTCCCATCCCCAGGCTGTTGCGCAAGACATCGACGAAGCAAAACGCATTGAGCGGCGTGGCCTGGCTGCGATCGATTGGATAGACGATTGCCAGGCGGGACGAGTCGCGCGCTGTCGGCGCGCCGGCGGATCGAACCAGCGATCCGCCATCGAACCAGCACGCCGCGCGGATTTCGCTGCGGTCGGCCGGATCGACCAGCACGCCCGAATCGCTCTGCGGACCATCCCCCACAAAATTCACACGCCAGCGGGCCGGGAAAGGCTTCTTCCATGTTCTGGCAAGTTCCGCCTCAATCGCCTTGCCGGCGCCGCGCTGTGCGTGCCAGATGCCCGGGCCATCGAGGGCGGCCACCCAGATGCTCTTGCCCTTGGGCAGGTCGATCTCGCAGCTCCTGGAAGTTGCGCCATCCCGGGTGCTGGTGAGAATCCGCGACTTCTGAGCCGCCGAGGACCAGACGCACGCGACGATGGCGGCGCCGTCATCGGCCAGTCCCAGCAGTGAATTCTCTGTCGGCAGGGCCACCCGATATGTCTTGATAGCCGCCGTTTCAAACACCAGATCGTCTGCGAAGAAATCCGGCACGACGACGTACTGCGCACAATCGAACACTCTCAGCGCGCCATCGGTGCCCACCCCGCGCACCTCCAGCATCATGTCGCCCGCGGTCAGGCGCATGCGGACGGAGGATGCTCCATCTCCGGACTTGAAGGTAGCTTCAACGCAGACCGCCGCCGCCGAGTTCTCGATGATCTTGACCGCCGAAGGCCGCTCGTGGATCCATTTGGCCGACGCGAGCGAGACCCTTGGTTTGAACCCCGCGGCAGATCGGGAATAGACCGAGACGCCGATCCGCGATCGCGAGAGCTCAATCGCCAGACGATCGTTCATTAAGATCGCATCGCCCTTGAACGTATGATCCAGGGTGTCCTCGGCCACCGCTTCCCAGGTGCGCTTCTCTTCGATTTCTTTCGGCGACATGTCCGTATGCGAAGATTCGCAACGATCATAAATGCAGGTGGCCGGCGACGGGGGTGCCTGTCCCCATGTCGGCGCGGCTGCCAGCGCGATGCCACACAACCACAGCATGACGCGTGTTCGCGGAATCATGAACGCTCCCTCGGGATGCGGGCGATTCTATCGGCCGGCCGCTTCATTTCCAGTCGGGGTACATGTCCGATCCGCCCTCGGTAAGCCTGGTGGGTGCCCCGCCTGTTGCGGGCGCGATGTACAGTTCCCATGGCCCTTCGGGCGATGCCGCCTGGCAGAAGACAATTCGCTTGCCGTCGGGGCTGAATCGCGCGTAGCGCTGCACGCCGCCATACCAGGTGATCAGCCGGTTCTTCGTGCCGTCGGGATTGATCGTGCAGAGGTGTGTCTCCGTTTCATAGACGATGCTCCTGCCATCCGGCGACCAGCGCGGCTGGCAGGCGCCCTGCTTGTCATACACCTTCACGGGCTTGCCGCCATCGACCTTCACCACGTACACGGCGTTGCTCTCGCCATTCAGGTGGGCGAACGCGATGCTCGCGCCGTCGGGGCTCCACGACGGCCCCGAGCATTTCTCCCAGCCGTCGGGGCTGATGACCTTTTCATTCCCGCTGCCGAGTTCGCGGATCGTCAGTTTCCCCCCGCGGCGGAGGGCGATCTGCTTTCCATCCGGCGACCACGTGCCCTGCTCGCCGTCGCAGATGCGCTGCACATCGCTGCCGTCAGCCTTCACGGTCCACAGCCCGGGCTTTCCGCCGCGCGTGGATGTGAAGAGGAGGCGCATGCCGTCGGGGCTGATCGCCGGATCGACGTCCTGCTCACCGGCCGCAGGTTTCGTGATCTGTCGCATCGGCGACTGCGGTTGCGGGCTCATCGCCCAGATGACCCACGACCCCGAGCGGTTGCTGGAAAAGACGATTACATCGCTCAGCTTCGTCTCAGCGCCGGCCGCATCGCCCGCCGCCCGGCAAGCGCACATCATCGCCGTCGCCATCACAAACAAGATCGATCGGTCGCTTCTCATCATTTCCTCTCCATCAGGACCCGGATATGCGCCTCGACCGATTCGCCCAGCGCCCGCGGGTTGTACCCGCCTTCCAGCACCGCGACCAGCCGCCCGCCGCATGACTCATCCGCAATCTGTTTCACAATCCGCGTAAGCTGTCCGTAGCATCCGCTGGTCAGCTTCATTCCCCCCAGCGGATCGACCTCGTGCGCATCAAAACCCGCCGAGACCAGCACAAAATCGGGCTTGAACTGTTTGGCGGCCGGGATGAGCTTCGCATTCACCGCGTTGATGTAATCGGCATCGCCGGCGCCGGCGCGCATCGTGATATTCAGCTTTGTCCCCTTGCCCTTGCCGGTTCCGGTTTCGCTCTCTTCGCCGGTTCCCGGATAAAACGGCGAGCGGTGGATCGAAAAATAGAACACCGTCGGATCGTCGTTGAACGCCGCCTGTGTTCCGTTTCCGTGGTGCACATCCCAGTCGACAATCAACACTCGCTGCAGCTTATGTCTGTTCTGGATATATCTGGCCGCGATGGCGATGTTGTTGAAAATACAGAACCCCATCGCCTGGTCTTTCATGGCATGGTGCCCTGGCGGCCGGATCGCACAGAACGCGTTGGCGGCTCTTCCTTCCATCACCGCGTCAACCGCCGCCAGAACGCCTCCCGCCGCCTTGATCGCCACATCGCACGACCTGGGACAGATCGATACATCGCCCGTATCCAGGTAGGCATCGCCGTCAGCGCACGCCGCCTTGGCCCGCGCGATGTAGCGCGGGCTGTGAATGGCCGTCAGCCATCGCTCCTCGGCTTCGCGGGGCTCGATGAGCTGCAGTTTCTCAGTCAGCCCGCTCTCCTTCAGCCGGCGCATGATCGCCTCGAGGCGAACCGCCTGCTCCGGGTGGCTCGGCGCGGTTTCGTGCTCGAGATACACCGGGCTATAGACAAGCCCGGTCTTGCGCTCGGCCGGCCGTGCGCTTGCTTCCGCGGACCACGCCGGCATCGCCGACGCCCACAGCAGCATGGCGCAGAGGATCGCATCCATCCACAGCACACCACTCTGCCCCGACTCGATCATGATGTGCCTCCTGGCCGGTAGAGTGTGCCCGGAACTCCGGAGTCTGTGTTCGGGTGGGCATGGGCAAGAGTACTTGCCCATGCCACCCGCGCTCTCTGGCGCACGCTGACTTCCGGCATTGTACCGGAAATTCGACATTTGGCGTCGCTCATGCGACGATGACACTCGCCGGCCCCTCAACATGCGGCCCACCGGCCAATATCTGTCCTTAAGGAGGTAGCATGCCGCGTAACAAAATGTGTTCGTGCTTCAGGGCGCTCGCCATCGCCGCCACCTTGCTGCTGGGCGCACAAGTGCGGGCGCAGACGCTTCGACAGCGCCTGAAGGATACGGGATTCAAGATCGCCCACGAATGCTATGTCGACGGCAACTGGGAGATCTTCCTGATGAACGCGGACGGCTCCAAACCCGTGAACCTCACGAACACGCCCAAAGAGCACGAGCATTACCCGCAGATCTCGCCGGATGGCAGGAAGATCTGCTTCTCAGTCGACAGCGGCGAGGGCCGCGACACGATCCGCAGCCTCTGGGTGATGGACATCGACGGCCGCAACCGCGGCAAGATCGCCGATCGCGCCCGCGAGCCGTTCTGGGCGCCCGACAGCAAGACCATCGGCTACCTGCCGCAGGAGTATCCGCGCTTCGCTGTCGTCGATTTCTCAACCAAGGGGATGAATTTCTACCACCTCGACACCGGCAAGACCGAGCCCCACCCCAACAGCGCCAAGCTACATCACCTCTACAACCCCAGCTTCGCGCCGAATGGAAGATGGATCGCTTCCACGGTGCACGCCGGCATGGGCGTCGACCACGCGATCCTCCTGATCGAGGCGCACGGAAACAAGATCATCAATCTCAAGATTCCCGGCTGCCGCCCGTGCATCAGCCCCGACGGCAAACAGATCGCCTGGGGCTCGGGCGATCACGATCTGGCCACCGGCCCCATCGACCTCGAATCGGAAAATCCGCAGATGGGCAAGTGGCACGTCCGCGTGCATGATGAGAAAAACAAGATTTACCACATCGACTGGTCGCCCGACTGCAAGTTCCTGGCTTTCAGCCGCGGCCCCGACGGCGAGGGAGACATCACCAAGCCGGGCACCTTCCAGGCCGCCTGCGAAATCGTCGGCGTCCACGCAAAGGGCTGGGACATCTACGCCGTCGCCGCCGGCGATGGCACCGTCGACCTGAACAAGGCTGGCGACGCCGATTTCGCCCGACTGACCACCAACGGCGCCAGCAACAAGGAACCGGCGTGGTTCCGCCCGAACAACTCGGCCAAGGAGTAGCACCCCATGCGCTGCTGCCGTGTCTTTCTTCTCATCGCCGGCATCTGTGTTCCCGCCGGCTGCCACAGGCGCTCGGGCAGGACCGCCGGCGCACAGCCGTTCGAGGTCGTCAGCGAATCCGGCATCGAGATGATCTATCTGCCCGGCGGCGAATTCCTGATGGGCACCAACGACGGCAACGACGACGAGCGCCCGCCGCACAAGGTGAAGATCAGCCCCTTCCTGATCGACAAGTGCGAGGTCACCCAGGAGATGCTCGCCAAGCTGCAGTTGACCAATCCCTCACGCTGGAAGAACCCCAAACGGCCCGTCGAGCAGATTCGCTGGCGCGACGCCAAGGAATACTGCAACGAGCGATCCCGCGCCGAGAAGCTCACGCCCTGCTACAACGAAAAGACGATGGAATGGGTCTGCGATTACTCGGCCAACGGCTATCGCCTGCCCACGGAAGCCGAATGGGAATACGCCGCCCGCGCCGGCAGCGACGGGCCATATGACTTTGGCTCGGCCGACAAGCTGCGGCAATACGGATGGGTGGCCGAGAACTCCGAAGGCCAGACGCAGGTCGTCGGGCGCAAGAGCCCCAACCGGTGGGGCATCTATGACATGTACGGCAACGTTTCCGAATGGTGCGAGGATGTTTACCGCGCCAGTTACTACAAGGAGAGCCCCGCGGTCGATCCGACCGGCCCGCCCAGCCCCGGCAAAGATGTCAAGCGCGTGGTGCGCGGCGGCAACTACAAGTCCACGCCCGCCCTGTGCCGCGCCACCGCCCGCCAGGGCCAGCGCACCGGCAACACCGACGCGTGCTTTTCCTCCGACTGCGGCTTCCGATGCGTAAGGCGCGCAACGCCCGAAGAACTCGCGAACCTGCAGCGGAAATGATCGACCACTCACAACTCATCACTCATCACTCCATAACTCATTGCTCATCACTCCCCCGCATGCTCTTCCACACCTGGCCGTTCCTGCTGTTCATGATCATCGTCCTGCCGGTGTTCTTCGCGCTGCGCCGCACGCGCCTGTGGATCCCTTGGCTTCTGGCGGCCTCCTACTTCTTCTATGGCTGGTGGAACCCGTGGTATCTCATCCTCGTCGCCTATGCGACGGCGCTCGATTATCTGCTGGTGACGCTGATGGACCGCTGCCCGCTCCCCCCGCAGCGCACCGCCGGTGCCGGCAGGCCGGGTCTGCTTGCGCGCGCCTTCCAGCTTCAGTTTGAGGATCAGATCCTCAAGGCCGCATATCTTGTTTCCGCCTCGCTGCTCCTGACGATCCTCGCGGTGGCGCTGTTCGGCCCGGAAACGCTTCGGCCGACCATGCTCGCCTTCGCCGTTCTTGTGCTGCTTATGGCCGCCGGCGCACTCTTCGGCAGCCGGCGGATCTGGCTGTTCATCAGCATCTTCAACAACCTGGCGCTGCTGCTCTTCTTCAAATACGCCCGCTTTGTCGCCGATAACCTCAACGCGCTTCTCGCCGCTCTTGGCTCATCGATCGAGCTGTCAGACCCCTCCACCCTCATGCCCTACGGCTTCGCCTATGTGCTGCCCGTGGGGATATCGTTCTTCACGTTCCAGTCGATGAGCTACACCATCGACTTTTACCTGGGCAACGTGCGGCGCGAGCGCAGCTTCCTCCGTTTCGCCACCTTCGTCTGCTTCTTCCCGCAGCTTATGGCCGGCCCCATCGAGCGCGCCCGGCACCTGCTTCCCCAGTTCCAGCAGGCCCCACCGATGCGCCTCCAGAACATCACCGACGGCTGCTCGCTCTTTCTCGTCGGCCTGTTCAAGAAGCTGGCGCTCTCAAATTACCTCTCGCTCTATGTCGAGCGCATCTACGACCGTCCCTCGGCGGCCGGCGCCCCCGCGCTGATCCTCGCCACGTTCGCGTTCGCGTGGCAGATATTCTTCGATTTCAGCGGCTACACCGACATGGCCCGCGGCCTGGCCCGCATGATGGGTTTCAAGCTCATCCTCAACTTTAACAATCCCTACCTGGCGACGGGGCTGGGCGATTTCTGGTCGCGCTGGCACATCAGCCTCTCCACCTGGTTCCGCGACTACGTCTACATTCCGCTGGGCGGCAACCGCGCCGGCCGCTTCGCCACCTATCGCAACCTGTTCATCACCTTCCTGGTCTCGGGCATCTGGCACGGTGCGGCCTGGACTTTCGCCATCTGGGGCATGCTGCACGCGCTGGGCGTGATGCTCACGCGTGCGCTGGAGCGGTCGTGCTTCTATCGCGAGCGGGTGCCGACGCTGCTCAAGCAGTCGTGGGTGTTCGTCTACGTCTGCTTCGCCTGGGTCTTCTTCCGTGCCCGCTCGCTTTCCGACGCCACCCTCATCGTCGATCGCATCTTCAGCGCCGCCTGGCTTAATCCGCAGATTCCCGCGCTGATGCTGGCCCTGGTCTTCCTCGCATGGCTCTACCAGTTCGTCTTTGAATCCCGATTCCGCGGCCTGCTGAGGCTCTCGCCCGTGCGCGTCGGCCTGGCCGTCTGCATGATGCTTTACCTGTGCGTCTGCTCCTCCGGCGGCGGCACCTTCATCTATTTCCAGTTCTGACATGACCCAGCCCTCCGCCATCCTCGAACCCCGCCAGGCCGCCAAACCGCCGGCCGAAGAGGAATTCATCGCCGTAAACGAGATGCGCCTCAGCCCGCGCCAATGGCTGCTCGCCCTGGCGATTGTCGCCGCCGTCCTTCTGGCGACGCCGCGCATCTGGAAGATGATCGAGCGCGTCGAAACCGGCCCCGACTACCGCATCCCATACCGGCTCAGCTACGACTACTGGCTGTGCCAGCGCCGCCTCGAGCGCGATGCCGACCCGTCGAAAATCATCATCCTGGGCGATTCGGTGATCTGGGGCGAGTACGTCTCGCGCGACGGCACGCTCTCTCATTTCCTTGCCCAGGAAACGCACCGCCCCGGCGAATTCCTCAACGCCGGCGTCAACGGCCTCTTTCCGCTGGCGATGGAAGGGCTGGTTGAGCACTACGCCCCCTCGCTGCGCGGGCGCAAGATCATCCTCCACTGCAATCCCCTCTGGCTCACCAGCCCCAAGGCTGACCTCAGCACCGACAGGGAGGAAACCTTCAACCATTCCCGCCTCGTGCCGCAGTTCCGCCCGCGCATCCCCTGCTACAAGGCCGACGCCAACGAGCGCCTCAGCGTGCTCATCGAACGCAACGTCGGTTTCTCCGCATGGGTCGGCCATCTTCAGAACGCCGGCTTCGACCAGCGCAGCATCCCTGCATGGACCTTGAAACAGGAGGGCGAGCCGCCGCGCTGCCCCAACGCCTGGCGAAATCCGCTCGCCCGGATCACGCTCGACGTTCCCACCGAGGGCAAACACGACCCGCTCCGCGGCCCGGCCAGTTTTCGGCACAAACCGTGGTGGCTCGAATCGATCTCCATCTACTTTGCACCGTGGTGCATCACGTGGTTCAATGTCGAAGCCGCCCCGACGAGCTTCGACTGGGTGAGCCTTGATGCTTCGCTTCAGTGGGCGGCGTTCCGGCGCACCATCCGCCTGCTGCGCGATCGCGGTGACAACGTGCTGGTCATCGTCGGCCCGTTCAACGAGCACATGATCGCGCCCGATCAGCGCCCCACATACGGCAAGCTTCGCGACGGCGTGGTTGCCTGGCTGGCGCAGAACCGCATCCCCTGCATCGTCCCCGATCTGCTGGCCAGCGCGCTCTATGCCGACGCCAGCCATCCGCTCACCGATGGCTACGCGCTGCTCGCCCGGCAGATCTGCAAAAGCCAGGTCTTCCAGTCTTGGATTGGCTCCAAACCCTGAGATTTACCAGTCATCGCCCCTCAGATCGATCTCCCCTTCCGGAAAACTCTCCCGCCTCAGCGGATAGAACATCGCGATGTTCTTCTCATCCAGCACATACCTCTCCCCCGACGCCCGCCTCGCCCATATCTTCCGCCACGGGATCACGCGCCAGCCGTTTCGCGCATAAATCCCCTCCAGCTTCGGCAGGCAGAACAAAAGCCCCGCGCCGATCGATCGCCGCTTCGCCTCCTCCATCGCCGCCACCAGCAGTCGATCCACCACGCCGCGCCCCCGGTGTTCCGGCCGGACAAACACGTTCTGCACACCCGCGATGCTCAGGCTCTCCTGCCCAACCCCGATCAGTCTCTGCACCGCCCCCAGGTGCGCCACGACGCAACGCTCCTCGCCGATCAACACCGTGTAAGCCGGCCCGCTGCCGTGCCACGCGCGCGTTCGGCTGAACGTGGCCACGTCGGCCGGAAAACATGCGCACAACCCATCGCGGATCGCCGCATCGATCTCCGGCGTCATATGTGCTTCGTCGATGATCCGAATCTGCTCCATGGCTCCCGCCGCCCCAAGCTGATCCGCTACTCTTCGGCCAATCTCATGATGACCATCACCGCCAGCTTCGCCCGCTCGACCAGGCTGTCGAGCATCATATATTCCCCATCGCTGTGAATCCCGCCGCCGCGCACGCCCAGGCTGTCCACCGTTGGCAAACCGCCCGCGGCAAGCTTGTTGCCATCGCTCACACCTCCGCTGCCGCGCCAGCTCAATTCGAGCCCCAGCTCTCGCCCGCACTCGCGGATCACCTCCAGCAGCCGCTCTGTCCGCTCGTCAATCGCTTTGGGCGGACAGTGAAATCCCCCGTGCAGCTCGACGCCGATCCCATCCCGACCGTCGTATTGTTGCACGATCTGCGCCAGCTCGCGCTCGACCTGCCGCTGCTGCGCCTGATCGTCCACGCGCACGTTGAATCGCCCGATGGCCAGATCAGGCACAACGTTCACAGGCCCGCCACCCTCCACCTTCCCCACATTCACCGTGATGTGCGCCGAGGCCATGGCCTGCAATGCCACAATCAATCCCGCCAAAACATGAATCGCGTTCCGCCCGGCCTCTGGGTCCCTTCCCGCATGCGCCGCCCGCCCACGCACCACCAGCGTGAAATTCCCCGAGCCGCGCCGGTGGCTCACGAGACTGCCATCCTCCCACGATGGCTCAAACAGCAGCCCCCAGTTGTTGCGCCGCGCCGCCTCGGCAAACAGCGGGCCCGAGCCCGGCGAGCCGATCTCCTCATCCGGATTGATCAGCGCCTCCCACCCGATCCGCGACGCGGCCGCGCTGCGTTCCCACGCCTCCAGCGCCGTCAGCATCACCACCAGCCCGCCCTTGGCATCCGCAACGGCCGGCCCGCACAGCTTCTGTCCCTCAATTCGCAGCGGAAACACATGCTCCGGGGGATACACCGTGTCCATGTGAATCCCCAGAAAAATCCGCCGCGGCGCCTCCGGGCGCTTGCGGATCCACAGCGCTTTGCCCAGCTCCTTCCGCACCACGCGCCCGCTCGAATCCACCACCTCCTGCGCCCGAAGCTCCAGCTCCCGCACATCCGCCCCGAGCACCGCCGCGCAATCGCGGATGCTTTCCCGCAGCTCCGCCAGTCCCGTCAGGCTGTAACTGAACGAATTGATCGACGCCCATTCCTGCAAAAGCTCGCGCATGCGCTGGCGCTGAGCTTCGACCCAGGAGAGAATCTCACCACGATCCGCCACAGCGCCAGATTCTAGCCGTGAGTCAGACTTGAATGAACGCCGCCGCCCCCGTACCGCTGCTCGCCTGTTCATTGCCTGCCGGGAAAATCGCTGATATATTCTCCGCGCTGGGTGATCACCTCGTGCCCGAACGAATTCCAACAGCCTCGAATAACGAGGCAGGAGCCAACCCCATGAACGAACGTTTCATCGAAAACCTGGAACATCGGCAGCTCCTCTCGGCCTTCGTCACCGGCCATCACGCCCCCGATGCTTCCATCGCGGCAGTGGTTCAGCCGCTGGCGACCAAGAAGATTCCGCGCGTCGTCGGGCGCTGGGAAGGCTACGAGAAGTTCCGCGTCGGCAGCACCTGGACAACCATGGACCTGGTCGTCAAGGTCACCAAGCAGGACAGCAAGGGCAACTTCTGGGCCAAGGGCTGGCTGCCCCAGGATTCCAAGTCGTCCTACTCGTTCACCGGCAAGGTCGGCGCAAATCGCAAATTCACCTACAAGATTTCCGGCCGCAACCGCTACGGCCCCGATTACGGCAGCGGCACCGGCACGCTCAACGCCAGTGCGACGGTGATCAACGGAAACGGCAACTGGCACCAGGGCGGCCAAACCGGGCCGACCGCGTTCCATCTTGAACGGACCTGATCGCCACGATTGACCTGCGCCAGAGCCCTGTATTTGCGGTCATCGCCATCCATCCGCGATCGCGCGCCGACTCCCTTGCCCCGCTCGCCACAGCGACGCGGGGTGGGCGTACTCGCCCAGCTTCCGTTCCTTTTAATTCCCATCCCGCGTGCCAAGCCTCCTCCGCCCGCTGACCGCGCAAAACCCAAGCACGACCTCGGGACATCTCACCTTCGATCGAGCAGAAAATCGAGAAAATCAAAAGAACTCCCTCGCCCCATCCCCCGGCCTGTTGTATAATGCGCGCGCAGGCGGGGAGATGAGGCGGCTCGGCAACGACCTGTTTGGGGTTTAAGTTGTGCATATCTCCAGGCTCCGTCAGGCTCGGTGGCGGCATTGTTGTGCATATCTGGGCCAGGTGCTGGCCGGTGAGGAATCGGCCGGCGTTGTGCATTT
>Ga0315268_10006279_pt1 | contig 12671 bp, 10 predicted proteins | sample C1_top_MG_FD_204535 | JGI IMG/M metagenome (GOLD analysis project Ga0315268, IMG submission 204535) | Sediment microbial communities from Yellowstone Lake, YNP, Wyoming, USA - C1_top | ecosystem: Environmental > Aquatic > Freshwater > Lake > Sediment | place: USA: Wyoming | collected 2017-08-01 | reverse complement strand
AGGGGAAAGCCTGACTTCCCGGGGGGAGGCGGAGTCCCGGGGGGGCGGGGAAGAGTCCGGGCGCGGCGGCCCTTGGGTGACGTCCTGGGCGATGCCTTCCCGGGCCTTGAGGATGGGCTGGACCTTGTCCCAGTCGATGCGGTCCGTGAGCCGGTAGTGTTGGGCCAACTCCTTGACGTATTCCAGGTCGTTAAGCTTCTTGCCGTAGATATCGGGGTTGGCTTCTAGAAAAACCCTGCCCTGGGAGGTCAGGGCCAGTTTGATGGGGCGGTAAATGATCTTCACCGGCGTGCCCACCGCGATCTGGGGGTAGAGCTGGGAGATCTCGTCGGGCAGCATGCGGATGCAGCCGTGGGACACAAAGTAGCCCACACTCCAGGGCCGGTTGGTGGCGTGGATGCCCACCCCGGAGGCGGTGGTTCCCATCCAGAACTTCCCCAGGGGATTCTTGGGCCCCGGCGGCACCCTCTCAATCACCTCCAGCCCCTGCTCCTCCATTTCTTCCTGGATGGATTCCGGAACATTCCAGGTGGGGTTCAGGCGCTTTTCGCTGATTTTGAAGGTACCGGTGGGAGTGGGCCAGCTGGGCTTGCCCACCGCCAGGGCGTAGCGCCGCATATAGACCCCGTTGACGAAATAATACAGGCACAACTCCGGCAGGTTGATGAGCAGGCCGTCGCTTAGCTCCGCGGGTACGATATGGGTGGTATTCAGCTGCAATTCCATGCCCGGCTTCAATTTGTAAGGCTTTTTCAGGCCATTGCGCCGGGCCAGCGCCGTCCACTTCAAGCCCTTTTCCAGGGCGATGCGGTTGAGGGTCTCCTTGGCCCGCACTTCGTGGACTTCTTCGCCTCCCACCACCTGGTGGTACAGGGGGGGAGGGCTGGGGGCGGCCCCCACCGGTTTCAGGGCCGTCAGCAGCAATATTAAGAGCAGCCATGCCAGGCGCGCCATGTTAATAATCCACCTCGGCTTCATAGGGAAAATGATCGGAAGGATAGCAGCCTTCCTGATGGTCGGTGACAATGGCCACCTGCCGGACCCGGAAAGGGGGCGTCACCAGGATCCAATCGATGCGGGCCCCCCGTTCGACGCCGTCGAAACCGTGCTGGGTGGCGGCCTCCTCCCCCGGAGGGTGCAGGGCTCGCCAGCTATCCAGCAGGGGGCTCTCGGCGTTGATGAACTGCCGGTACACCGGGGAATCCGGCGGCTCGTTGAAGTCCCCCGCCAGGAGCAGGGGCAGATTGAAGCGCAGGAAGTAGTCCCGGATCATCCGGGCTCCCTGAAACCGGGCTTTCTCCGAGATGTGGTCCAGATGGGTGTTGATAAAGTAAAAGTCCTGGTCCCGGCCCACTTCCTGAAAGAGGCCGTAGGTGACCAGGCGGGGAAAGGCGCTGTCCCAGCTGATGCTGCGGTGCACCTCCGGGGTCTCGGAGAGCCAGAACTCGCCGCTGGCCTTCACCTGGAAGCGCTCCTCCCGGTAAAAAATGGTGGGGTACTGGCAGGTGCGGTCCACCTGCCGGTGGGCCGTCAGGGGGAGGTAACCGGGCAGATGGGCCTCCAGATACTCCAGCTGCGGCACCGTGCCTTCCTGGGTGCCCAAGAGGTCCGGCCGGCGGCCCTTGATGACGTCCGCCACCAATTCCTTGCGGAACTCCCATTCGTTGGGCCCGTCTAGGGGGGTGGCGAACCTGAGGTTAAAGGTCATTAGCCGCATCCCGGCTCACCCCACCCGCAATGGCTGCGGGAAGAAAAGCTCCTGGGACCGGCGCAAAAAGTAGGCGTCGGTCATGGAGGCCAGAAAGTCCCGGACGATCTCCGCCGGCTGGTGGGCTTCGAGGTAGCCGGGCTCCATGGCCGATAGAAAGTCCGTCCAGATGGGGGAGCGGCGCCGCCCCTCCTTGATGTCGGCCAGGAACCTAACGAACATCCGCTCAAAGAGGGCCTGGATCTTGGGGGTCTCCTCTTTGGTGCGCGGATTGTTATAGATGCGTTCGTAATTGAACTCTTTCAATTTCTTCAACAGGGAGCCCACCTCGGGGCTGTAGCCCACGTAATTTTTGTCGTGGCTGTGGGTGATGAGGTCCGTCACCAGGCTGTAGACGATGGCGCCGTTGGTGCGGCCCAGGCCCTGGGCCACGTCCTCCGGCAGGTCCTCCCGCTGCACCAACTTGAGGGTGATGGCATCCTCCAGGTCCCGGCCGATATAGCTGACGGTGTCCGCCAGCCGCACCGCGCAGCCTTCCAGGGTCATGGGCTTCAGGTCCAGGGCCGGGTCCGCCTCCTTGCGGTGGATCTCTGCTTCCAGGTCCGCGAAGGTCTTTTCCGGTTCCGGGGAGAGGCGCTCCAGGTGGGACTCGCCGTCGTGGGCCAGAATGCCGTCCAGGACCTGCAGGGACAGGTTGAGGCCCCGGCCGTTTTTCTCCAGCCGGTCCAGGAAGCGCACCCCCTGGATGCTGTGCAGAAAGGCGCCGATGCCCTGGGCTTCGCAGATGGCTGACAGGATGCGCTCGCCGTCGTGGCCGAAGGGCGGATGGCCGATGTCGTGGCCCAGGGCGATGGCCTCCAGCAAGTCCTCGTTCAGGCGCAGAAACTTGCCGATGGTGCGGGCGATCTTGGAAAGGAGCTGCACGTGCAGCACCCGGTGGCTGATGTGCTCGTGGTCTATGAGGTAGAAGACCTGGGTCTTGTCAATGTAGCGGGTGTAGGCCCGGGAGTGGAGGATGCGGTCGGCGTCCACCGCGAAATTCTGCCGGTGGCCCTCGGTGATGCGCTCCTCATAGTGGCGGCGGCTGGCCTGGACGCTCCTGGTGGCATAGGGAGAAAGCCAGGTTTCTTCCTGCCGGTCCAGGTTGCGACGGAGCACTCCTAATTTAACCATGCGATACCCACTTCCCCGGTAACATCATACCATAGCGCCTCCCGGCACTCAATATGCTTAAATATAACCACCCCTGGATTTCGCGGCCATCCTGTTATATTAATTAAGGTGAGGCTGCGGCCTGGAGACCAATCTCGGGAGGGACCCATGGTCAAGGTATTGGTGGAACGGAAGATCGCCGGCAAGAACGTGGGAGAGATCGTGCGCCTGCTGCGGCAGCTCAGGGTGCAGGCCATGCAGCAGCCGGGCTATATCAGCGGGGAAACCTTGCACTCCGTGGACGATCCCAATTTTTACCTGGTGATCAGCACCTGGGAGTCCATGGAGCAATGGCAGAACTGGTTCAAAAACCCGTTGCGGCAGAAACTGGCTACCGAGATCGACGCTTCCCTGGAATCCCCCACCCGCCTGCGGGTGTTCACCAGCTGAGTCGGGGGCTGCAAACCATCCTCCGCGGCCGAGGTTAACCGCCGGGGGAGTCTTCCTGCCCGGCTCCTCCGGCTTACCCCCGGGATAGGCCAGGAGGGGGCGGACGCGGCGCCACCACGAGGCGGCCGCCGCCTGCCATGAGGGCCTGGGTCGCGGTTCGAGCCTCTTCCTTGGGGACCGGGTCTTTTTGGACGTGGCACCCATCCTCCCTGAACCATTCCGCTAGGTCTAGGTCGCTGGCGTAACTGCCTGATTTGACTCCCTGGCGCCGGATTCTCAACTTGCGCCCCAGGTCGGTAAGCTTCAGCCATCCCTCCTCTTGCTGCCACAGACCGGCAAAACCGACTCTTCACCCCGGCTGGGCCCGCGAAGATGCCATCCTTGGGGGAAGGAAACCGGCTAAACCCGGGGGGAGCATCCCAGGCCGCGGGCTGATGGGGCAACCCCTCTTTTTTACCTAAAGTTTAGAAGATACCGAGTCGATGTAATGAACAGCCGGGTGCACCGGGGCGAAGCCCGGCCGCAAGGCGGCGTTGCGACTCCGGCCCCGCGCTTCCGACCCTTGCAGGTGTCCTATCTTGCCGGTTGAAGCTGATCTTAATCTGATGAAACCATCCCTGACCAAAACCCTCAAGTTCCGGTTCCTGCTGCTGGCAGTGGCGGTGGGACTGATGGCCCTGGGGGGCCTGGAACTTTTGTCCGTTCATTACCAAAAGGGCGCCAAGCTGCTTCTGGACGAGCAGGCGGCCAAGGAGCGGCGGGCCCTGCAGCGCTGCCAAATCCGCAGCAAGGCCCTGGAGGTGGCCCTGGGGGTTGGCTTCTACCTGAAAACCTGCCGGTCGAGCTCCTGGGAGGAGGTGCAGCAAGACCCGGCGTTCCGCCAGATCGCCTTTAGGTCTTTGGAGTCCGGCGGCGGGGAAACCTTTCTCCTGGCCTCCGGCCGGGGAAAAATCCTGGTGCACTCCCGGAGTTCTTGGCAAGGGCAAGATCCGGCCGCTTTGGCGGGATGGCGGCCTCTGGCCCGGAAGCTGGACCAGATTTGCGCCGGGGAGGAGCCCGGGACGATCTGGGACCTGGAGATGGGGCAGGGTTCATGCTCCCGGCTTTTGTTGGTGCCGGTGGCGCAACGCCTCCCCGGGGGGCCGGATCTGGTGGTGGCGGCGCAGTTTGACCAGGAAGGGATGGACCCGCCTCTGGATTCCCGCGGCGACCCCGCCAAGGGCCGCCTCACCGTGGCTTTCCCCCTGCCGCGGTTCCAGCCCCGGGCCCTCCTCTTCCTGGGAGGCCTGGGGTTGTTGTGGCTGCTGGCCGGCCTGGCCTTGGCCTGGCGCCAGACCGGGCAGGTGGCGGCCTTGACCAAGGCCGCCCAGGCCTTTAACGCCGGAAACCTGGATTACCGCATTCCTCACCCGGGCCATGACGAGATGGGGTTGCTGGCCGGCACCCTCAACCGCATGGCCGCAAGTCTAAAAGAAAACACCGTGTCCCGGCTGGAATGGGAGAACACCTTTAACATTATCCCGGACCAGGTCATGGTGCTGGATAGCGAGCAGCGGGTCCTGCGGGTCAACCGGGCGACGGCAACTTACCTGGGAATCTCCCCGGAAGCGGCCGTGGGCCGCTTTTGCTACGATCTGATGCACGGCAGGTCCGAGCCCCTGGACTCCTGCCCCTTTGTCCGGGCGGTCCAATCTGGTAGCCAGAGCCAGCTGGAGTTCTGCTGCGAAGCCGACCAGCGCTCCTTTTTAGTGACGGTGGACCCTTTGCGGGACGCGGCCGGGGAGATCTGTGGGGCGGTGCACGTGGCCCGGGACATTACGGCTTTCAAGCAAATTGAGGGAGAACTGGCCCAGGCCTCCCAATTCTTGAACCAGATTTTTGAGGCAACCCCCGTGGCCCTGGCGGTGGTAAATCGCCAGGGCTACTTCACCCGGGTCAACCCCCAATTCTCCAATGAATACGGCTACGGTTCGGAAGAGATCTGGGGCCGGCATTACTCGGTGGTCTACGCCAATGAGGAGGAGGTCCAAAGGGTTATCGGGGATCTGCGGGAACACGGGCAGGTCCTTAGCTGCCATACTTACTTCCGGCACCGGAACGGCCAGATAGTGCCTACCCGCATCTCCATCCGCAAACTCTGGAGCAGTGACGGCGAACTCCTGGGATCGGTGGCCGTGGGCCGCAACATCAGCAATGAAGTCAGCCTGCAGCGGCAGCTGGAGCAGGCCCAAAAACTGGAGGCCATCGCCACCCTGGCCGGCGGCCTGGCCCACAATTTCAACAACCAGTTGACCATTATCTTGGGGCTCACCAACCTGATGCTCTCCCGGATCACCCCGGAGCACGATTTCTACCGGGACCTGGAGGAAATCGAACAGCAGGTCCAGGCCGGGCGGGGACTCACCCAAAAGCTCCTCACCTTCGCCCGCAGCACCCCTTTCAAAATGCAACCCCTGGATTTGAACGATCTGGTGAAGGTCACCGCGGACATGTTCGCCCGCGCCCGCCGGGACCTGACGATAGTTAAGGAGCTGTCTTCCGGGGTGCTGCCGGTGCTGGCCGACCCCACCCTGATACAGCAGGTGCTGGTAAATCTCCTGATCAACGCCTGGCAGGCCATGCCCGGCGGCGGCCAGATTCTGATCACCACCGGGGCCGTGACCTTGGAGGAGTGGCCCGATCCCACCTGGGATTTAAAGCCCGGAGATTACGGCGCCCTGGCGGTGACCGACAACGGGGTGGGGATGGACGAAGCGGTCATGAGCCGCATCTTCGAGCCTTTTTTCACCACCAAGGAGCTGGGGCAGGGAACCGGCCTGGGCCTGGCCTCGGCCTACCGCATCATCAAGGATCACCACGGGGCCATCCAGGTGAAGAGCGTTCCGGCACAAGGCTCCACCTTTACCATCTATTTGCCCATTTCCTCAGCTGCGCCCCAGGTCTTGCCGATTCCCGACAGCCACATCATCCGGGGAAACGGCACCATCCTGGTGGTGGATGACGAACCGGTGTTGCGCCGGGTGTGCGCCCGCCTGCTCCAGAAGTTGGGCTACCAGGTGCTGGAGGCCCCCAGCGGGGAGGAGGCCCTGGAGCTTTTCAAGCAAAAGGGTTCGGAGATCGACCTGGTGCTGCTTGACCTGATTATGCCGGGGCTGAGCGGCCTGCAGACCCTGGAGCGCCTGCGGGAACTGGACCCCGGCGTGCGGGTGCTCCTGTGCAGCGGTTACGCCGATAAGGCCGGAGACAAGCTGCCCCCGGAAGAAGGTTTCATCGCCAAACCCTATACCCTAAAGTTCCTGTCCCAAAAGGTGGCCGCAGCCCTGTAGCAAGGGTGATTTGCGGATAACGCCGGAGAAGACCTTAACCCCGCAGGCCACCAAAGAATCAACCTCCGAGCAAGTGAGATAGAGAGGGCAGGGGCCACTTACGAAAAAGTCCCTGGCCCTCCCCCTAATAGTTTCCTGACCCTCCCCCCAAACTCAATCCATCAGGCGGTCCATCAGGTGTTCCACCAGGAAGAGTATGGACTCCAGGTCCAGGTAGATGGAAACGCTGGCGTCGAACAAGAACCGGGCCTGGGGTTCGAAGCCTTCTTCCGCCTCGGTGTCCCAAAACAGCAGCAAGAGAGGGACCCGGGGGAGCGGCCAGAAAATGGCCTGGAGGTCGGCGTCTTCGCCCACCGCGGTGAGTTCCGCCCCCAGGCCCACGGCCCGCTCCCTGAGTTGGCCGGCCTGGCCGGCGAAGTGGGCCGCCAGCTTCTTCTCCAGGCGGACCAGGGTCTTGGCCTTAGACACGGAGTTGGGTAGGCTGTGGTAAGCGATCCACTCGCCGGTGGGCGGCTTACTGCCCCGGGAGGCGATGTAATTATAAAGGAGAATGGCGTCCCAGGGATCGGCCGGGGCGCCAGGGGGATAACGCAGCTCGTCCTTGAAGACCTGGAGGCGATGGCCGAAGTAGGGCAGGGTGAGGTACGGCCGGCCGGCTTCCGAACCGAAGGCCGCCCCCAGCCCCGGGGCCAGGGCGGCGAAGTTTAGGGGCGCCACCTTGGCCTGCAGGACCTCCAGGGAGATGGCGATGGACTCCCGGCGCCGGCCGACACCGGCCCGCTGCTGCGCTTGCACCGCCGCCTCCATCTGCCGGGCCGTCTCCGGCAGATGGGGGCACCTGGATAAATCTTCCCCCTCCTTGATGACCTGGGTGGCAAAGGCCAGACAGGTGTTTTGGCCGCAATCGCCGCAGTTGGTGCGAGGCAGGTGTTTCAGGACTTCCAAAACTGTCACCGCCATGGCGGCTCAGCTCCCCTCCCTCAATTTGGCTTCCAGAAGACGGCCCAGGCTGGCCAGGTGCGCTTTTTCCTCCTCGGCCAGGCTGAGCAGCACCTCCCGGGCGGCAGCCTGGGAGCAGCGGCCCGCCAACCGCAGGTAAAGGTCCAGGGCCTGGGTCTCCAGCATCATGGCCAGATCGAGAACCTGGGGCACCGTTTGCAGGAAGGACTCATTTTTCTCCATAAACTCCTTAAGGTTAAATCCGCCTTCCAGGATTTCCGGGGCCGGGGAGCGGTCCGGGGGAGTTGGGCGGTTGCCGGCAGGCTCCATCCGGCGGTACTGTTCCAGCAGGCGCTGCTTATGCCGCTCTTCCACCTGGCTCAACATTGCGAAGAAATCTCGCAGATCCTGGTCCCGGGCCTGGTCCAGCATGGTCTCGTAAAACAACTGCAGGCCGTTTTCCATGCCATAAGCCAGGGAGATGATCTCCACCGGCGTCTCGTCGCCCCGTACCAATTCCAGGTTGAGTTCCTGGGGGCCGGTGGCTTTGGCGCCCTGGAAGGCCTTGATGCCGCCGGCCAGGTTGTAGACTTCCTTAAAGCCCAGGCCAGACAGCATCTGGGCCGCCACCCGGCTGCGGCCCCCCACCGCGCAGTGGACGATAATGGGTTGCTCGGGGTCCAATTCCTGGTAGGCATCAGGCAATTGGGGCAGGGGGATGAGCCGGGCTCCGGGCAGGTGGGCCGCCTCGTATTCCCCGGGTTGGCGCACGTCCAGGATAGTATACTCTCCTTCCCGGTGCCCGGCCATGTAGGCTTTGGCCGCATCGGCGTCCATGGAGCTGACGGGGGTGAACAGCTTTTTTAATTCAATCATCTAATTCAGCCTCAAGTATTGGCCATGGGAATGGAAGCCCTGGCCCGGCGCCGGCCCACAATATTCCGGCAAATCATTTTTCCCAGATATTAATGCCAAGTCGCAATCAAACAAGTGGCACAGGCGTCTCGCCTGTGCAGCCGCAGGCTGAAGCCTGCGGTTCCAAATAATAACTTTTTATATCGCAACTCAGTATAAGATACCAGGGGCGCACTGCCAGATGCGCCCCAGCCAGGCGGACCCTAAGGTCCGCCGCCACCACCACCTCGGCTGGTTGTCACTCTATTTCCTCAAGCACCCGGCGGATAACCTCCGGAACGGCCTCCGCCACCTGCGGAGAGAGCTTTGAGCCCAGCGTGAAGTCTTTCCCTTCGATGCCGTAGACGATGAGGCAGGGCGGCAGTTGCTTGAGGGTCCGGGCAAGTTCTATCTGGCGGGCCAGCCCGAAGGCATGGCAGGAGCAGCAGGTGGCAAACAACTTTTGGGGCAGGGGCTCCGCATGGGCCGCAAACCGGAAGATCGCGCCCGCCATCCCCTGGGAAGTGGCGGCATCCACCACGATCACCTTTGAAGCCCCTTGCCAGCTTTCGGCCAGAGTCGAGATATCGCCGTCCAGTTCCAGGACCTGCACTCCCGGCAGCTGCATCTCCCGGAGCTGGCGCGCCGCCACCAACCCCACGGCGTCGTCGCCCCGGAAAATGTTGCCGATGCCGATGACCATGGTCCGGTGCACTTCAAGACCTCAACGCTCAATCTCCAGCCGCAGGAAATGCGTGGCGCAGGAGATGCACGGGTCGTAGTTCCGGATCAGCTGCTCGCACTGCCAGGTGAGTTGGTCCTGGGGCAGGTCCAGGCGCGGGGCCGCATACTGGAACAGATCGCGCTCAATCATCTTCTGGTTCTGGGAAGTGGGCGGCACGATCTTGGCGTCCTGGATGATCCCGCGGTCATCCAGGCGGTAGCGATGATACAGCAGCCCCCGGGGCGCTTCGGTCACCGCGTAGCCCACGGCCTGGCGGGGTGAGACCGGCACCGCCGGCTGCTCCGGCATCTCGTAAGCCTCGATGATGGCCAGGGATTCCTCCACGGCATAGAGGATCTCCACGGCCCGCACGATGATGCTTTTAAAGGGGTTGCGGCACCCCGGGCCCAGGCCCGCCTCTTGGGCCGCCGCCCGGGCCCCCGGGGTGAGGAGGTGGAAGTTCAGGTTATAGCGGGCCAGGGGGCCCACCAGGTAGGGCCCCCGATCCTTCAGGGTCGATTGCAGGGCGTGGGAATGGCGCGCCTGCTCTTCCTCGAAATGATCGTCATATTCACTGACCGCAATATCCAGCCCCTTATTGGAGACCAGCCGTCCCTCATTGAGGGGATATTCGCCGCCATGGCGCAGGGAGACAAATTCGTAGTCCGGCTCAAATTCCGGGAAGGGAAAGCCCGCCACCCACTTGACCGTTTTCAGGGCCGCGTCCCGGGCCCACTGGAGCCTTTCGGTGAGGCCCGCCAGTTCGACCCGGGTGGGCACCTGATAAAACCCTCCCACCCGGATGTTGATGGGGTGGATCTCCCGGCCTCCCAGGAAGCTGACCAGGTCGTTGCCCACCTTCTTCAGTTGCAGCCCCAGCTTCACCATCTCCGGGTGGTCCTGGGCCATGCGGATGGCGTCGGCATAACCCAGGAAGTCCGGGGCGTGCAGCATGAAGACGTGGAGGCCGTGGGACTCGATCCACTCGCCGCAGTAGATGAGGCGCCGCAAAGCCCGGAGTGGCCCGGACACCTTTACTCCCAGGGCGTTTTCCATGGCGTGCACCGCGCTCATCTGGTAGGCCACGGGGCAGATGCCGCAGATGCGGGAGGTGAAGTCCGGGGCCTCGGAATAATTGCGGCCCTTGAGGAAAGCCTCAAAAAACCGGGGCGGCTCGAAGATCTTGAGCTTGACGTCGGCCACCGCGCCGTCCTTGACCCGGAGGTAAAGGGCTCCTTCCCCTTCCACCCGGGACAGGTAGTTCACCTTGATGGTCTTATCCTTCATGGGCTTCGCTCTCCCGGCGAAACTCCGGGGCGCTGTTGTAAAAGGTGCGGAAGACCCGCACCAGGTTGTCCTCGGTGACGCCCAGGCGGCGGCTGAACCAGGAGCTCAGGGAGGCGGGGTTGGGCGTCTCCTTGGGGCCGTAGCAGCCGTAGCAGCCCCGGTGGTAGGTGGGGCACAAAGCCCCGCAGCCCGCGTGGGTCACCGGCCCCAGGCAGGGGGTGCCCAGCACCATGACGCAGATGTTGCCCCGGAGCTTGCACTCCAGGCAGACGCTGTGCGTCCCCACCACCGGCTGGCGCCCGCTAAGAAAGGCGCTGATGACCTCCAGGAGCTGGAACTTGTTGATGGGGCAGCCGTTCAACTCAAAGTCCACCTTGACATGGGCGGCGATGGGGGTGGACTGCTCCAGGGTCTTGATGTACTGCGGCTTGGCGTAAACCGCCCGGATGAAGTCGCCCACATCGGCAAAATTACGCAGGGCCTGGATTCCCCCCGAGACCGCGCAGGTGCCCAGGGCCACCAGGTATCTGGAGGCCCGGCGCACCCGTTTGATCAGCTCCGCGTCGTGGGGGGTGGTGATGGAGCCGTCCACCAGGGTCAGATCGTAGGGCCCCCGCACCATGGCCCGGGAGGCCTCCACGAAGTAGGCCAGCTCCAGCTCGCCGGTGACGGCCAGCAATTCGTCTTCGCAATCCAGCAAGGAGAGCTGGCAGCCGTCGCAGGAGGCGAATTTCCACACTGAGAGTTTCGGCAGGCGTTTTTGGGGAACCATTCTTACCCCCAGTTGCTGGTGATGTCCCGCAATTAATATGGCATTACGAATCGTGGTTTTTACCCCCCTTTTCTAAAGGGGGGTCAGGGGGGATTATAACTCCTTGATAATCCCCCTAAATCCCCCTTTAAGAAAGGGGGACTTAGGTATTGCATTTCAGGAATATCTTTGCAAACCGATTGTTTCCGTTAAATGGGGAAATCCTGGTAAGGCGCACCCGCTGGTGCGACCCCCACCAGGCCACAATTAGAATCACACCTCCCGCCGGTCAAACCAGTCTTTGATGCGGTCATAGCGGAACACCGGGCCGTCCTTGCAGATGAAAAAGGGCCCCCACTGGCAGTGGCCGCACCACCCGATGCCGCACTTCATGTTGCGCTCCATGGACACGAAAATCTGCGGGGGCGTCAGGCCGTGGCTCAGGAGTTCCAGCACCGTGAAGCGCATCATGATGCCGGGGCCGCAGATCAGGGCCACGGTGTTGGGGGCATCGAAGCGGGCCCGGCCGATGATGTTGGTCACCACCCCCACGCTGCCGCGCCAGTCCGCGGTGGCGGAATCCACCGTGACGTGCACCCGGAGGTCGAAGCGGCCCCGCCAGCGCTCCAATTCCCGGCGGTAGAGCAGGTCCTGGGGGGTGCGGGCCCCGTAAATCAACTCGATCCTGCCATAGGCCGGCCGCTGGTTGATTAGATGGTATAAGGCCGGCCGCAAAGGGGCCAATCCCAGGCCGCCGGCCAGGAGGATGACGTCGTTCCCCGCGGCCTCGTCCAGGGGCCAGGCCGCGCCGAAGGGGCCCCGCACTCCCAGCGCCGCCCCCTTTTTCAGGCCGCAGATGGCATGGGTGACGCGGCCCACGTCGCGCACGGTGTGGATCAGGATTTCCGGATGGGCCGGATCGCCGCTGATGGAGATGGGCACTTCCCCCACCCCGAAGGCGTAAAGCATGTTGAACTGCCCCGGGGCAAAGGCGAAGTCAGCCGCGCCCCCGGGGCGGGTCAGGTTCAGGGTATAGGTGTCCGCGGTTTCCCGCCTCACCCGGTGCACCAGAAACGGGACCGGGATCATGGGATCTGGCAGGTTAGCAGTCATTGGCGTTCCCGGCGGTATCTACCATATATTTCAACCAGTGACCAGTTCAGCTAATTTAAGGGAGATGAAACTGGTTCTCACCAATTTGTCGGGGCGGTTGGCGTCCCGCCCCCACCGGGCTCTTCAAGTCCCGTACATATCCATGAGCTGCAGCTTGTTCACCCGGAACTGCACCGCCAGGGAATGGGCATAGCGCTTCATCAATTCATAGCCCAGGTTATGGTTAGTTTCGCACCGGTCCCGGAGGCACTTGACCTCCAGGCTGATGACCCGGGTGATTTCCAGGGCCCGGGCGTCAAAGTGCCAGTGGTAGGGCTTGATGAACCA
>Ga0315268_10006278_pt1 | contig 12673 bp, 11 predicted proteins | sample C1_top_MG_FD_204535 | JGI IMG/M metagenome (GOLD analysis project Ga0315268, IMG submission 204535) | Sediment microbial communities from Yellowstone Lake, YNP, Wyoming, USA - C1_top | ecosystem: Environmental > Aquatic > Freshwater > Lake > Sediment | place: USA: Wyoming | collected 2017-08-01 | reverse complement strand
GTGGGACATTAATTTAGTTTTTTTTTTATCTTGACATTAGTGGATTTATTTACTATACTTGGGGTATCATGGTGGGACTAAGTGGATTAAAGTGGATAGGAACAGGAAATGTTCTATGGGGAGTTTTTTCACTCAATAGACCGTAAAGGCAGATTGATTATGCCGGCTAAATTCAGGGAAGCCGCGAAGGGTAATTTCGTGGAAAGATTTTATATTACCCGGGGTTTGGATAAGTGCCTTTTTATGTTCGCCGAAGAGGAATGGAAAGCCCAGGAGCAGAAATTCAAAGCTGTCTCTTTTACCAAACAGGAATCCAGGATTTTTAACCGTTTATACTTTTCGGGAGCCGTGGAAATGGTCCCTGACCGTCAGGGCAGGGTATTGCTTCCGCAATACTTGAAAGATTTTGCCGATATTAAAAAGGATATTGTTATTGTCGGTGTTTCGAACAGAATCGAGATCTGGGCGAACGTTCATTGGCAAGAGTTTTATTCGAACTGGCGCAAGTCTTTTGAGGAGATCGCTGAGAAGTTGATAGAAAGCGCATAAGAGTTAGCGATGAAAGAGATTATTCACACGCCAGTCATGCTGGATGAAGTATTGGAATATTTGAATTTGCTACCGGGGCAGACCATAGTGGATGCGACTTTGGGGTTAGGCGGGCACTCCAGCAGGATTGTGGAGCGCTTAGGTATTGCGGGAGTTCTAGTCGGTATTGACCGCGACCAGGAATCGATGGCAGCGGCCAGAGAATCGCTCCGGGAGAGTTTAAATAAGGTCAGATTTGCCTACGGCAATTTTTCCGATTTGGATAGCATTTTAAAAGGCTTGAATATCGGCAGTATAGATGGTATATTATTCGATTTAGGAATTTCTTCTTTTCAGTTAAATGATGCCGAACGGGGTTTCAGTTTCCAGTCCGATGGCCCTCTGGATATGCGGCTGGACCGGAATAGTTATATTTCCGCGTATGATTTGGTGAATAACCTCAACGAAGAAGAAATCTCGCATATGTTGAAGACTTTTGGCCAGGAGAGGTGGCATAACCGGATAGCGCGTATTCTGGTCCAAGAAAGACAAAGGCATCCGATAACTACAACCGGAGAATTAGCCAACATAGTTTTAAGCGCTATACCGCCGAGGTTCAGGCGTTTTCATTACCGCATACATCCGGCGACCCGGACTTTTCAGGCGGTGCGTATTGCGGTTAACCGGGAATTGGAATCACTTGAGGCCGCGATAGCCAAGGCCATCGAACTTCTAAAATCCGGGGGCAGGATATGCGTCATTTCATTCCATTCACTGGAAGACCGGATAGTGAAAGTTACTTTTAAAAAATTTGCTTCGGATGGAGCAATAAAAATAATTACACCTAAACCTCTGACTCCTAAAGAGTCGGAAACTAAAGACAATCCCAGGAGCCGTAGCGCCAAATTCAGGGTTGCGGAGAAAATATGAGATTAACTAAATTTCTATCTTTAGCTTTTCTGGTAACTTCAATTTCCCTCTTGTATGTATGGCAACAGAATAAGACCGTAAGCCTGGCCTATGAAGGCCAGAGGAAATTAGTTCGCTTCCAGGAATTGCTTGATGAAAATTCCGTAATGAGATATAATTTAAAGAAGAATACGTCTCTGGTTAAGCTGGGTTCTGGGATTTCCGGAGCGGGTGATTTCGTTATGCCTAATAGCTATTGCCTGGTTAAATTGAGTAAGCCTGAGGAAGGCGTGAAGTTCGCGAAAAACAGCGCCTCGCGGATGTCAAATCTTGCATCGCGCATTTTCGGGATCAAGAGGCAGGCTGAGGCAAAGACGATCAATTCTATTTTAACTCTCAGGTCCGAGTAAAAAGGCTCGGCATCTAATTTTATATAATTGTGTACATATCCGATTACCGCCGCAGGACCCAAGCGGCATTCTTAATATTCTTTGTTTTGTTTATCTTCTCTTTAGCCCGCCTGTTTTATATCCAATTCTTTCGTTCGCAATATCTGGGGGAGATCGCTAAGAAACAGCATAATTTTTTTATGGAATTGGAGCCTCGCAGGGGCCCTATTTACGATACTAACCTTAAGCCTCAGGCGGTCAACTTGGCTTTTGATTCGGTCTATGCCGCCCCGAAAGAGATATCGGCTAAAGATAAGGAAAAGATTACTCGCGAGCTTTCTACGATTTTGAGCCTCGATGCCGCTTCCTTAAAAAGCAAATTAGCCCGCCCAAAATCTTTTATTTGGCTCGCCCGTAAAATCAGCCAACAGCAGAGCGAAGCGATTAAAGCGTTGAATCTTAAAGGAATAGGTTTTATTAAAGAGAGCAAACGGTGCTATCCTAATGGTTACCTGGCTAGCCAGAGCATCGGTTTTGCCGGCCTGGACAATAAGGGGCAGGAGGGGCTGGAGTTATATTACGACGAATACCTTAAAGGTTCTCCTGGTTGGGCGCTGTTATTAAGAGACGCGCGCAGCAAAAAAATCAACCTTTACGATAAGATGGCCCGCCCTAAAGAAGGGAACAGCCTTATTCTGACTATCGACGAGGTTATTCAGTATATCGCGGAAAGAGAACTCGATAAAGCTTATTTTAGCTCTCATGCTAAGGGTGCGAGTATTATTGTGATGAATCCTTCTACCGGGGAGATCCTGGCTATAGCCAGCCGCCCGACCTTCGATTTAAACCAGCATTCCAACATTAATAAAGAACAGATACGTAACCGTTCCATTTGCGATATGTTCGAGCCGGGTTCTGTCTTTAAGATCGTTACCGCCTCAGCGGCGCTGGAGGAGAATAAAGTTAAGGAGCAGGACAAAATTTTCTGCGAAAACGGCGAATATAAAATAGCGAATCATATTCTTCATGACCATACTTCTCACGGTTGGCTTACTTTTCAGGAGGTCATCGAACAATCCAGCAATATCGGCACTTGCAAGGTTGCTCAGATCCTGGGGCCAGAAATGCTTTCTCGTTATGTCAAGCTTTTTGGCTTCGGAGCAAGAACCGGCGTAGATTTGCCCGGAGAAATCCCCGGCCAAGCTAAAGACCTTCGTTTCTGGTCCAAAACATCCATTTCGGCAATCCCTATTGGCCAGGAAGTGGGGGTTACCGCGATGCAGCTTGCATCTTATATTTCGGTAATCGCCAATGGCGGTAACTTGATGAAGCCTTATATAGTCAAAGAAATAAAGGATAGTTCGGGTAAGCCTTTAAAAGTTTTTTTCCCCACGATTATCCGTAAAGTAATAACCCCGGAAAGCGCGGCGAGGGTCAAAAAGATTTTGATCGGGGTAGTGGAGAACGGCACAGGTAAAATGGCCAAAATTCCTGATTTCACCGCTGCCGGAAAGACCGGAACTGGCCAGAAGATAGAGCCTAACGGGGCGTATTCTCATTCTAAGTTCATGGCATCTTTTGTCGGTTTTGCTCCGGCGGATGACCCGCAAATCGCGATAGTGGTTATAGTGGATGAGCCGCGAGGATCATATTACGGAGGGGTGGTTTCCGCTCCGGTCTTCAAAAACGTGGCTGCCGATGTTTTAAGATATTTAAAGGCCAAACAATCCTCCAAAGAAATTTTGGTGCTGAATGAATCTCTCAGAGCTAATTAAATCTTTAGAGCTTGAGGGAAGTATTTTACTTCCTGTCGATTTCCCGGTTAAAGGTATCAGTTGTGATTCCCGGAAAACCCGGGCAGATTTTGTTTTTGTGGCCATAAGAGGCGTCAAAGCCGACGGAAATAAGTTTATCGAAGAAGCTGTTTTAAACGGGGCCAGGGCAATAGTTTCAAAGTCAGCAGGCAAAGGTGTTAGAATCAAAGAGAGAAACGAAGTTGTGTTCATCGAAGTCGATGATGATAGAAAAGCTCTCGTTCAGCTGGGCTGCGCTTTTTACGGGAATCCTTCAGAGAAAATGAAAACTGTTGGCGTTACCGGGACCAACGGCAAGACCTCTATTACTTATTTGATCGAATCGATATTAAAAGAATGCGGGAAAATTCCGGGAGTGATCGGAACGATTAATTATCGATTCCGGGATAAAATCATTGTTTCAGAGAATACTACGCCCGGCCCTTTAGAGTTGCAGTCGATGTTTGACCAGATGCATAAAGCCGGAGCCACCCACGCGGTAATGGAGGTTTCTTCACATGCTTTGGCTCAAGGTAGGACCGACCGGATAAATTTTTCCAGTGCGATCTTTACCAACCTTACCCAGGATCACCTGGATTACCATAAAGACCTGGAAGATTATTTTTTGGCCAAGTCAAAATTGTTCCGCCAACTTAGCTCTGCGGCTGTGGCAATAATTAATAACGACGACCCGTATGGGTTAAAGATGAAGCAGTTTTCTAAATGCAAGGTAATTACTTATGGAATAGATAGCGCCTGCGATATCCGGGCTCTGGATTTAAATCTGGGGCAGACCTTCAGCGAATTCTTTTTACAAACAAAAAGGGGCAAAGAAGTTTTCAGGGTCAAACTTATCGGCAGGCATAATGTTTATAATGTTTTGGCAGCTTTCAGCTGGGCTCAAGCTGAAGGGCTGGATTTGGATAGCGTCAAGAGGGCTCTGGAAAATTTTACTTCCGTCCCCGGAAGGTTGGAAAGAATTGATTCCGGCGAAAAAGGTTTTAGCGTTTTTGTGGATTACGCTCATACCGAAGACGCTCTTAAAAATGTCTTGAGCACTTTAGCGCAGATCCAGCATGAGCGCTTAATCGTGGTTTTTGGCTGCGGGGGAGAACGGGATAAAACTAAGAGGCCGAAAATGGGCAATGTGGTAAGCCAATTGGCGGACTATGCTATTATTACCAACGATAATCCTCGTTCCGAGGACCCCGAAGATATAATTAAGGACATCAAGTCCGGGATGATGAAGGATAATTTTTGCGTGATTCCCGAGAGGCTGGAAGCGATTAGAAAATCTTTGTCTTTAGCCAAGCGCGGGGATATTGTTTTAGTCGCGGGGAAAGGCCACGAAGAGTACCAGATACTAAAGGATAAGACTCTCCATTTCGACGACAGAGAGGCAGTCAGGCAATGTTTACAGTCCATGAGCTAACACGGGTTACGGGCGCAAGGATTCTTACCGGCCTTGGGGATGTCCTGGTCAAAGGAATATCTATCGATTCCCGCTCGGTCAAAAAAAGTGAAGCTTTTCTCGCTCTTAAAGGCGATAATTTTAACGGCCATGATTTTATAACTGAAGCTTGTGAAAAGGGCGCGTCTTGTATTATTAAAGAAGTGGGGAAGGGTAAATTCAAACCCGGTAAATGCGTTTGCCTGGAAGTTAAAAATAGTATTAAGGCTTTAGGCCAGATCGCAAATTTTCATCGCCGCAGGTTCGACATTCCTGTGATCGCCATCACCGGAAGTAACGGAAAGACCACCACTAAAGAGATGGTGGCCTGGGTCCTCTCGAAAAAATTAAAAATCCTCAAAACCCAAGGCACTAAGAATAACCATATTGGGTTGCCTATGACTTTATTAGGCTTAAGGCCCCAACATCAGGCTGCCGTTGTGGAGTTAGGGACTAACCATTTCGGAGAAATAAAGAACCTTGCCGGAATTTGCCAGCCTAATATCGGTTTGATCACCAATATCGGCCCTTCGCACCTGGAATTTTTCGGGAATGAGTTGGGAGTCTTAAGGGAAAAGTATTCCCTGGTGGAGAACTTAGCTGCGCCGTTTATCGCTTTGCTTAACGTAGACGACCGGCTTTTACGCAAAAAGGCCTCCGTCCGGAGAAAATCCGGGATAACTTTTAGCTTCGGCACCCGCAAGAACAGCGATTTTTGTATTACTGATCTAGAGAGGTCCCGGCAGGGAATAGAATTCCGGGTTAATGGCCGGCGCAAAATGATCTTGCGGACTATTGGGGCTCATAATGTTTATAATGGCTTGGCTGCGGTTTCTTGCGCCAGGATCATGGGTTTAAGCTATGATGAGATTGCCGCAAGTTTAGCGGATTTTGAATTTCCTAGCGGGCGGCTGAAATTAAGAAAAATTAACAGCGCGCAGTTTATCGACGACACTTATAATTCCAGCCCCGCTTCTTTAAAGCACGCTTTATATGCGCTGGAAGATTTTCCCGCTTTAGGGGCCAAAATTGTAATTATGGGAGATATGATGGAGCTTGGCGAGGATAAAGAAGAATTGCACTATGAGGCAGGAATCCATATCGCCCGAGTTTGCGATAAGTTTATTGCTGTCGGAAAGCTTTCTAAGGTCGCGGCGGAAGCTGCCAGGCAAAGAGGATTCAACACCAATAATATTTACGGATGCGGATCTATTGAAGAAGCGCGGGATATTCTTTTTAATAAAATCAGTCCAAAAGAAAATGACGTGGTCCTGGTAAAAGGATCACGGATTATGCACATGGAAAAAATATTTGAAAGGCGTTAGGTATGTTATATTACTTATTTTACCCCTTGCACGAAGCGATATCATTCTTTAATATTTTTCGCTATATCACTTTCCGGGCCATAATGGCCACGCTTACGGCGTTTCTTATCAGCATTATTTTTGGGCCGAGCGTGATCAGGTTGATTGCCCGGCTTTCTATCGGAGAGAATATCCGCAAAGAAGAAAGCAAGGAATTATATGAACATCATAAATATAAACAAGGCACTCCTACGATGGGCGGGGTGCTGATCCTTTTAGCGGTCTGTATTTCTACTTTTCTCTGGGCTGAGTTGGATAACCGCTATATCCTTCTGGCTTTATTCGGTACGCTCTGGTTGGGTATTACCGGTTTTATGGATGATTATTTAAAGCATGTCAGGAAATGTTCCCAGGGGCTTACCGCTACGGCAAAATTCACCAGCCAGATCATGTTAGGGCTGATCCTGGGGGCAATATTATATTTGGGGCCTAACAGCAATACTGTTCTGGATATTCCTTTTCTAAAAGATGTTAGTGTGCATCTGGGAGTATTTTATATTTTGTTCGTGATCCTGGTCATCACTGGTTCCTCCAACGCGGTAAATCTTACCGACGGCCTGGATGGGCTGGCCATAGGCAGCGTGGTTTTTGCGGCTATACCTTTTGCCGTTCTCTGTTATGTCAGCGGCCACATCAAATTCAGCGATTATCTTTTGGTGGCTTATATCAAAGGGGCCGGAGAGTTGACTATATTTTGTTCTAGCATTATTGGCGCGGGGTTGGGATTCTTGTGGTTTAATTGTTACCCTGCTTCGGTTTTCATGGGAGATGTTGGATCCCTGGCTTTAGGAGGGGCGTTGGGAATAACCGCGTTGTTGATCAAGAAAGAACTGCTCTTGGTAATTGTAGGCGGGATATTCGTAGTCGAAGCATTTTCTGTGATTTTGCAAGTAGCTTGGTTCAAGCTCACGAAAAAACGAATATTCCGTTGTTCGCCGCTGCACCATCATTTCCAATTTCTCGGTTGGCCTGAGAATAAGATAATTGTGAGATTTTGGATCGTCGGGGTAATTCTAGCTTTGTTGACCCTGGTTACTTTAAAGATACGCTAAATGAGAAATCAAGAATATTTCCGCGGTAAGTTAATAACTGTGGTTGGTCTTGCCCGCAGCGGGCTAGCTTGTGCGAACATTCTTGATGAACTAGGAGCCCGGGTTAGAGTTACTGATTCTAAAAACGGTCCTCTGACCCGCAGGAACGCTCGTCATTTAAGATCCCAGAAGATTAAATTAGAATTGGGCGGCCACACTGCGGATTTCATTAAGGGGAGCGACCTGGTAGTTATTTCGCCCGGAGTCCCTGATTCGGCTTTACCCGTGGTTTGGGCGCAAGAATCCGGCATTTCGGTAATAAGCGAGATAGAGGTCGGATGGATTTTATGCCCGGCTACAGTTATTGCGGTAACCGGCTCTAGCGGAAAAACTACGGTAACTACCCTCATTGGCCTGGTTTTAAAAGCCGCGAAAAGAAGGCCATTTGTTTGCGGAAATATCGGTAACCCTTTTACCGGAGAAGTAAAAAAGATGAGGCCTGCAGATTTCGCGGTTTTAGAAATAAGTTCTTTTCAGTTAGAGAAAATCCAAACTTTTAAGCCTAAAATAGCCTTGATCACTAACGTGAGCAAGAACCACCTTGATCGTTACCCGAGTATGAAGGAATACATCCAAGCCAAAAAACGAATTTTTTTGAATCAGGATAGATCTGATTATTTGGTATTAAACAGGGAGGATAAACAATTAAAAGTTATGGCTCGGGAAACTAAAGCTCGGCCCGTATTTTTCAAAAACGAAAAAGGGTTGAATCCCAACCAATCAGCGGTCCTGGCTGTCGGATCGATATTGGGAATACCTAAGGGTGTTTGCCTTAAGGTGTTTAAAAGTTTTAAAGGGCTAAAACACCGGATGGAAGAAGTGGCTAATATCGAGGGAATAAGGTTTGTTAATGATTCCAAAGCTACCACAGTTGAATCCGCGATCTGGGCTTTGAAGAATATTTCTTCTGAGGTAATCCTGATCGCCGGAGGCAAGGATAAAGGCGTGGATTACCGGGCTTTATTAGCTACCGCGCAAAAAAAAGTAAAAGAGGCGATTCTTATCGGGGAAGCCAGAAAAAAGATCAAATTAGCTTTTAAGGGGATACTTAAGGTCAGTGAATCAACTACGCTGGAGAACGCGGTGCGCCAGGCTTTTTCTAAAGCGCGCCGCGGTGACTGCGTGCTTTTGTCTCCAATGTGTTCCAGCTTTGATATGTTCTCGGATTATGAGCATCGGGGTGAGGTGTTTAAGAAGGCGGTTAAGGATTTAGCGAAAAAGTAGGGGACAACCATGGTAATGCGTAATATCAGGATCCAGCTTTTTATGATTATGGTGGTTTTGATCTGTATAGGGCTGGTGATGATTTACAGCGCATCGGGGATTTATGCTTCCGAGAAATACCATGATGAGTTTTTTTTCCTTAAAAGGCACCTGAGTTTTATCCTTATTGGCTCTGTGTTAGCTTTCCTGATCCTGATGAGCGATTATAAAAAGCTGCGTAAATATGCCCGCCCGATGATGTTTATTGCGATCTTTCTATTATTATTGGTCCTGGTTCCGGGGCTGGGAAGGGAGGTTGCCGGAGCCCGCCGGTGGTTCAGGTTTAAATTTTTTAGTTTCCAACCTTCCGAATTTGCTGTTTTAGCTATGATTGTTTATGTCGCTGATTTTATCGCCAGAAAAGAAAATCAGATAAAGACTCTCCGTTGGGGATTGCTGCCGATTATGGGAGTATTGGGTTGCGCATCGATATTAATCTTGGCGCAGCCTGATCTGGGGACTACTATCTCAATATCCGCTGTAGTTTTCCTGATGTTATATGTAGGAGGAGTTCCTTGCCGCTATCTTCTTTTTATTCTTTTGATCGCCGGTTTAATGCTATATTTGTTGATCGTCAGCGAACCATACCGGATGCGCCGGATCGTGGCTTTTTTGAATCCTTGGGCTGATCCGAAAGGAAGCGGTTTTCAGATCATTCAGTCTCAGGTGGCTTTGGGTTCAGGCGGGATATTCGGCAGCGGCCTGGGCCATTCCCGGCAGAAATTATTTTACCTGCCTGCGGCGCACACTGATTTTATTTTTTCGATAATCGGAGAAGAGTTTGGCCTTTTGGGAACAACAGGAGTGATCGTGCTCTTTATTATTTTTATCAGGCTGGGATTGAAAGTGGTCAAGAACGTGCAGGACAGGTTCGGGTATTTTTTGAGCCTGGGATTGGTTTGCATGTTGTCTTTCCGGGCAATCGTTAATATTGGGGTTTCCTGCGGCATAATGCCGACTAAGGGGCTGCCTTTGCCGTTTATCAGCTATGGCGGCTCGTCATTCGTTTTTGATATGATTAGCGTCGGTCTTCTTTTAAACATTGCTAAAGTAGGGGAGTCGCCTTAATGAAAGTTTTAGTTGTAGCCGGTTCTAGCGGGGGGCATATCTTTCCGGCGTTAGCTTTGCTGGAGCACTTAAAACAGAATTATAGCCAAACTGATACTCGGCTTGTTTTGCCCAAAAGAAATATTAAGAAAGACATTGAGAATTTAGGATTTAAAGTGGCTTATGTCGATTCTGTTTCTATAGAAGCAAAGATCAATTCCCGGAATCTTCTGGCGATAATTAAGTTTCTTAAAGGCGCTTGGCAAAGCCTGATTATCCTTCTGCGTTTCGAACCGGAAGTGGTGGTAGGTTTTGGAAGTATTACCAGTATCCCATTAGTTATGTTCAGCTGGTTGATGCGCCTTAAAGTGGTTTTGCACGAACAGAATGTTGTCCCCGGGCAGGCTAACTGTTTTTTAGCGAAGTTTTGCGACCGGATAGCGGTTTCATTTGAGCAAACCCGTGAATACTTTAAGGATTGCCCGAATAAAATTGTTTTTACCGGTAATCCGCTGCGCGGCAACTTAGTGAAGGTAGATAAAACGAAATGCCGGGAATTTTTTGTTCTGGAAGAAAACAAATTTACAATATTAGTTATGGGTGGGAGCCAGGGGAGTTTAAGGATAAATCAAGGTTTCTTAAAGGCTTTGGCCGCTTTGCCGGGAAGAAAAAACTTGCAGGTTATTCATCTAAGCGGTTCTTACGATGAAGCTAAACTTAGCCGGGAGTATGCCGATCTAGAGGTTAAAGCCAGGATCTTTCCTTTTTTGAACGAAATGGAATATGCGTTGAGTTTGGTTGACTTAGCGGTTTGCCGCGCCGGAGCCACCAGTATTCAGGAGCTGATCCATTACCGGCTTCCCGCAGTTCTCCTGCCGTATCCTTTTGCTCATCAGCACCAGATGGTTAATGCCGGGGTTTTGTCAGCTATAGATGCTGCAGCAATCCTGGAAGATAAAGATCTTGATTCGGATAAGTTGAGGGTGATCTTGGAAAAAATACTGGGGGACCCCCGAATTTTAGAAAAAATGCGCAGGGGATATGATTCTTTAAAGCAGGTAGAGGCGGCTAAACTATTGGCTGAATTAGTGATGGATCGGAATATCGGGCATGGCTAAATATTACCATTTCATCGGTATAGGCGGGATCGGGATGAGCGCTATTGCCCATCTTTTTCTTAAAAAGGGTTTTGTAGTTTCCGGATCCGACTCTAAAGAAAATAAAGCCATAAAAGATCTGGAAAAATTGGGAGCTCAGATTTCCATCGGCCACGACGCCAAAAACATTTCAGGCTGCGATGCGGTGGTTTATTCTTCAGCGATTAAAGCTGATAATCCGGAATTAGTCGCGGCTAAAGCCGGCAATATTCCTGTGATCAAGAGGGCTCAAGCGTTGCTTGAGTTGATGGAGGATAAGGCTGTGATCACTGTTACCGGCAGCCACGGCAAGACCACCACAACATCTTTAGCCGCGTATCTTTTATTGGAAGCCGGGTTATCGCCGACCTTGGCGATAGGCGGAATACTTAAGAATATCGGCCAGAACGCTTCAAAAGGCGAAGGCCAGTTCTTTGTGGCTGAGGCGGACGAATCCGACGGCAGCTTTTTGTATTACCATCCGAAGTATTCCATCATCACCAACATAGATCACGAGCATCTTGATTATTACCAGAATTTCGATAATGCGCTTAACGCTTACCGGGAGTTTATTAATCAGACTTCTGCCGACGGTTGTTTATTCTGTTGCAGCGATGACGAAAATCTGATGCTCTTGGTCAAAAATTATGACAGGAAACTGGTGAAATTCGGCTTGAAAAAAGGCGCGGATATCCAGGCTCGGAATATCCAGATCAAAGGTTTGGCTTCGGACTTTGACGTATTTTGCCGGGATAAATTCCTGGCCAGGTTTCATCTGGCTTTGGGAGGAGAGCACAATATTTCCAATGCTTTAAGCGTGGTTGGCTTGGGGATAGAACTTGGTATTGACCCGCTTGTTACGGCTAAAGTTTTCGCCAACTACAAAGGCGCCGGCAGAAGGCTGGAAATTAAATTTCAGGATAAAGATCTTACGGTTATTGATGATTACGCCCATCACCCGACTGAGATCCGGGCGACCCTGGCCGCTTTAGCGCATACGCAAGCTTTGAGGATAGTGGCGGTGTTTCAGCCCCATCGCTACAGCCGAACCCAGCTTTTATTGGAGGAATTCGGCAAGTGTTTCGCTCAAGCGGATTTAGTTGTTCTTACGGATATTTATCCGGCTAGTGAGCCGGCTATACCTGGAATCACCTCGCAGCTGGTTATGGAGAAAATTAAGAATAATTTTCCGGATAAACCGGTTGAGTTTGTGCCAAAAGACCAGATACCTATGCGGGTCCTGGAAATAATTAAACCCGGAGATACTCTGGTTATGTTAGGCGCAGGAGACATTACAAAGGCATCCGATGTTGTGGTCGAAGAACTTAAAAAAAACAGGTAAGCTTAAAGAATCCCTGAAAAACCATACTACCTTCAAAATCGGTGGGCCGGCTAGATTGTTTTGCCGCCCGCTGAATATTTTTGAACTGCAGCGGTTGATTAAAGATTCCCGGAAGCAGGGGCAAAAAGTGTTGATCCTGGGAGCGGGAAGCAACATTCTTGTAAGTGACCGGGGAGTGGATGCTGTTGTGGTTAAGCTTGGCTGCGCTGCTTTTAGTAAAATAAGAAAAATAGGCGATCTCGTTGAGGTCGGCGCGGGAAAAACCGTGAATCAGTTATTAGCTTTTTGCGTTGAAAATGGGTTGTCTGGGTTGGAATTCATGGCTGGGATCCCCGGGACAGTAGGAGGCGCTTTGGCTATG
>Ga0315268_10006276_pt1 | contig 12674 bp, 11 predicted proteins | sample C1_top_MG_FD_204535 | JGI IMG/M metagenome (GOLD analysis project Ga0315268, IMG submission 204535) | Sediment microbial communities from Yellowstone Lake, YNP, Wyoming, USA - C1_top | ecosystem: Environmental > Aquatic > Freshwater > Lake > Sediment | place: USA: Wyoming | collected 2017-08-01 | reverse complement strand
AAGCTTTTAACCCAGAATTGTGGTCCCTGATGCCAGTTTTAAAGAATAGTCTTAACAACCGATTATACGCCCCTGAAAGTATGATTCGATACCTCGGATCACAGCGAATCTTTCTCCATCCATTAACGATATCTTGCCCAAGTTTTAGTGGTTCCAGAATTTGTGGGATGTCCTGAGGATCGTATTGCCCATCGGACTCAAATAAGCAAACGTATTTACCTTGAGCATTCTGAATGCCCGTACTCATTGCCAGAGTTTTACCTAAATTTTGACTATGATGAAAAACCCTAACATTCAGATACTGGCTTGCTATCAATTCACAGACTTCATCCGTTCCATCTGTGCTTCCGTCATCTACTATAATAATTTCACCGAGAATACCGGAACCTACAAGCATTTTTGTGATATCCTCTACTAAGCGGGGAAGGCTTTCGGCTTCATTATATGCGGGGGAGATTATTGACAGCGCCAAAGTATTCGACATCACGTTTTCACTTGCATCTTCTTGACGTTGATTAATGCCATTAGAATTCGTCATGTTAGGAGATATTAATTGAAAAGTTTTGTTTTTAACTCCATTGTCAACAAAGGTTCACGTTTCAATAATACCTTGCTGTAGCAATGATCGGTTGCAAAAATTTAAATAAAAGATGCAAATCAAAAAAGTTTCTATGGCAGGGAGCCGTAATGGGGTATAGCTTTATTAACCTACCCTACGTTCTCCTACAGCACGTTATTATTCTATTGTAAGGTCTTAGCCGCAACCAGCGACCCCAAGGTTTCCCTGAAAGCCCAGAGATATTTTGTTGCGGGTTGCTTGGACGGATTGAGTACCAAAACTATCACGACCAAATGGCATGGACGATTCGGTCCATACAGGGATACGCGAGGTGCTCAGCCATGAACACGATGACTGGTGCACAAATCCTAGTGGAAGCCTTAAAAAAGGAAAGAGTTGACGTCATCTTCGGATTACCCGGCGGCGCTATACTACCCGTATTCGATGTACTCTACGATTCGGATATACGGTTCGTTTTAGCGAGACATGAACAAGGTGCAGCACATATGGCAGAAGGTTACGCTAAAGCAAGCGGCCGAGTAGGGGTTTGCATGGCAACTTCTGGACCGGGCGCAACCAATCTCGTCACAGGAATCACCGACGCCTACATGGACTCGGTTCCACTCGTTGCGTTCACAGGTCAAGTTCCGAAGTCAATGATCGGAAAAGACGGGTTTCAAGAGGCGGATATTATAGGAATTACGATGCCTATAACCAAGTATAACGTGCAAATAAGATCGGCGAAGGAGATACCTTATGAAGTTAAGAAAGCGTTTTTCCTAGCATCGACCGGGAGAACCGGACCGGTTCTGATAGATTTACCTAAGGACACCCAAACCGAAACTACCGTACCCGAGTTTCCGGAAAAAGTGAGTGTGCGAGGCTATCATCCGGATCATGAGCCACATCCAGTGCAAGTCAAGAAAGCTGCAGAACTCCTGCTCATAGGGGAGAAGCCTCTAATTCTCGCTGGAGGGGGGGTAATTTCCTCAAATGCGTCTCTAGAGCTGATTGCGGTTGCCGAGTATCTGGGTGCCCCAGTGGCAACTTCACTCATGGGAAAAGGCGCGATTCCTGAGAATCATCCACTCTCGCTTGGCGTACTGGGAATGCATGGCACACGTGAAGCAAACAAGCTGATTCTAGAAGCTGACGTACTCCTAGCAGTAGGTCTACGGTTCTCGGATAGAACTGCTGGAAAGTTTGATGAGTTTGCATGCGACTGCAAAATCATCCACATCGATATTGACGCAGCTGAAATAGGAAAAAATGTTCCAGCAGACATTCCCCTCGTAACCGATGCAAAACGAGGATTAAAGGCTCTTCACAAAGCGTTGACCGAGCTCTCCAGCAAGAAAGATAATAATACCTGGATGAAACGAGTGCAAGAACTGAGAGACCAGTTTCATAATGAACCCGAGGTTAAAGATTCCAATCTTAAACCGCCGAAACTTATGAAAGAACTCAGAAGCCTACTCTCACCAGACACAATCGTAACGACAGAAGTAGGACAAAATCAGATGTGGGCTTCATTGTTCTTTAAAGTCTACAAGCCTCGGACATTCATTACTTCAGGCGGATTGGGCACAATGGGATTTGGATTCCCAGCAGCGATAGGGGCTAAGGTGGCGGTGCCAAATGTGCCAGTTGTGGACATAGCGGGAGATGGAAGCTTCATCATGACAGAGCAGGAGTTGGCATGTTCGGTTACAGAGGAAATACCCGTCGTCGTGTTGGTTCTTAACAACAGAATGCTTGGAATGGTTGCCCAGTGGCAGCGGCTCTTCTACCAGCGACGATATTCGGGTGTAGAGTTAGGCGACGTACCAGACTTTGTGAAACTTGCAGAAGCCTACGGCGCCCAAGGAATGAGGGTTCAATCCTACGAAGAATTCAGAAAAGCAGTTAACGAGGCTGTTAAATCCGAAGTCACCACGGTAATCGACGTGCCGATTTCCCCGGAGGAAAATGTGTTCCCCATGGTTCCAGCTGGAAAGAGTTTGAAAGAAATAATTATAGGGGAGTGAAAGTTGACGGGCCAAACCTGGATAATCGCAGCCTTAGTGGAACATAAACCCGGAGTTCTTTATAAGGTATCAAACATGTTTAGACGGAGAAACTTTAACATCGAAAGCATCTCTGTGGGCTCAACCGAGCAGGGGATGGCTCGGATGACCATCACCGTTGCCGGAGACGAAAGTACGGTGGAACAATTGGTAAAGCAAATGGCTAAGCTAGTGGATATCATTAAAGTCAGTACGCTGGAACCTGGAAATAGCGTGGTTAGAGAACTTGCGCTGATCAAAGTGCATATTCCAAGTACAACTGCTAGGTCAGATGTTATTCAATACGCAAACATCTTTCGGGGACGTGTAGTAGACGTTTCACCTGAATCCTTGATTATCGAGGTCACCGGAACATCGGATAAAATCAATGCGTTCATTGAATTGATGAGAAGTTTCGGTGTAATGGAGTTGGCCAGAACTGGAATTACCGCGTTAGCACGCGGTCCAAAAATGATTAAAGTAAAATAATGGAGGTGTTGAGATGGTAAAAGTCTATTATGATCCAGATGCCGATTTAAGCGTCCTCAAAGGAAGAGTGATCGCTGTAATCGGCTATGGAAGCCAAGGGCGGGCTCAAGCCCAAAATATGCGAGATTCTGGACTGGACGTAATTATTGGTCTTCGTCCAGAAGGAAATTCTTGGGAAAAAGCCAAGGCTGATGGCTTTGAGGTATTCCCAGTAGGTGAAGCAGCGAAAAGAGGGGATATAATCCACATATTGATCCCAGACATGCAACAGCCAGCGGTATACCAGCAACACATTGAGCCTGCATTAAGTGAGGGAAAAACCCTTGGATTTGCACATGGCTTCAACATACACTTTAAGCAAATTGTTCCACCGAAGGCTATTGACACCATAATGGTCGCTCCAAAAGCCCCAGGCCCTAAGGTTCGCGAACTGTTTTTAAATGGCTTCGGCACGCCAGCGCTTATCGCGGTGCACCAAAATAGTTCGGGAAGAGCGAAGGAAACCGCGCTGGCGATGGCGAAGGCCCTGGGGTGCACAAGAGCTGGAGTAATTGAGACTACTTTTAAAGATGAAACTGAAAGCGATTTAATCGGTGAGCAAACGGTTCTGTGCGGGGGATTAGTTTACTTAATTGAAAACGGTTTTGAAACCCTTGTAGAAGCTGGCTATCCACCAGAATTGGCGTACTTTGAAGCATGCAACGAGGCTAAACTGATTATGGACTTGATCTATGAAAGGGGCTTCACAGGAATGCTCAAAGCCGTGTCTGACACCGCTAAATATGGAACATTTACAGCTGGGCCAAAGGTAATTGATAAACATGTAAAAGCTACCATGAAAAAAATCGTCAAGGACGTCCAATCCGGAAGGTTTGCTAAGAGATGGATCAAGGAATTTCAGAGTGGATATCCAGAATTTAATCGTCTGTTCAAGCAGATTCAGGAACTAGAAATCGAAAAGGTTGGAAGAACCATTCGGAAAATGGCCGGCATCGAAAAATAACTGGTCACCTGAACATTCGGAGAAATCCACAGTGAATCTAGTAGAAAAAATCTTGGCGAAAGCCTCCGGGAAAAAAGAGGTCGCGCCCGGAGAAATTGTAGACGCCAACATAGATCGTGCTATGATCCACGACTTGACAGGTCCTTTAACAATAGAGATGTTCAAGAAAATCGGTGTGGAAAGGGTCTGGGATCCTGAAAAAATAGTGATGATCCTTGATCATCAAGTCCCCGCTGACACAGTTAAATCCGCAGAACTCCACGTTACAATGCGAACATTTGCAAGAGAGCAAGGAATACGCAATTTTTACGAAATCGGGAAGGGGGGAATTTGCCACCAAGTAATGCCGGAGAAGGGATACGTTTTACCCGGGGAAGTGATTGTAGGCGCAGACTCTCATACGTGTACATACGGGGCGCTTGGAGCCTTTGCAACAGGCATTGGCTCTACTGAAATGGCGGCTGTGTTCGCAACCGGAAAACTTTGGTTCAAAGTTCCTCAAACACTCAATTTTGTCGCTCAAGGCAGGCTTAAACAACCTACCTCAGCTAAAGATCTGATCCTGCATATTATAGGACAGGTTGGTGTGGATGGAGCAACTTACAAGGCCGCAAAATTTTCAGGACCTGCTATAACTAGAATGTCAATCGATGGACGACTGACAATGTGTAATATGGCTGTGGAAATGGGTGCAAAAACTGGAATTATTGAACCAGACGCCCAAACGATTCGGTATGTTTCAGCAAGAACTAAGAAATTTACCCCCTTAAAGAGCGATCCAGATGCGGAATACGAAAAAACTTTTGAACTCGACGTAAACGAGTTGGAGCCCCAAGTAGCATGTCCACCCTCTGTGGACAATGTAAAACCAGTTTCTGAAATCGAAGGTTTAGAAATTAATCAAGCATTTATCGGCTCCTGTACAAATGGAAGACTTGAAGATCTGAGGGCTGCAAGCCGAATTCTAAAGAAAAACAAGGTGCACCCAAATGTTAGATTAATTGTTATTCCGGCCTCACAAGAAATCTACCAAGCAGCTTTACGAGAGGGCATAATTGAAATCCTAGCGAAAGCTGGTGCCTATATTTCTAATGCATCCTGTGGTCCATGCCTTGGAGGACACCTAGGAGTTTTAGCGCCGTTTGAGACATGTATCAGCACATCGAACCGCAATTTCATTGGCAGAATGGGGAGCCCAAAGGCATCGGTTTACCTAGCCTCCCCAGCTACGGTTGCAGCTTCGGCGGTTGCTGGGAAAGTTACCGATCCAAGAACCATGTGGAGGTCGTAACATGATTATTACTGGGAACGCGGTAAAAGTTGGAGACCACATTAATACAGACCTTATCCTGCCAGGTAAGTATCTTGTGTTCATTGAACCTGAGGAATTAGCTAAACACGCACTTGAAGGATTAGATCCCAGGTTCCCTGAAAAAGCGAGAGGCGGAGTGGTCTTGATCGCTGGTAAAAATTTTGGATGCGGCTCAAGCCGAGAACAAGCACCAATAGCTTTGAAACATGCAAACGTCAAATGCATAGTCGCCGATTCATTTGCCCGGATATTCTATCGTAACGCCATCAACATTGGATTACCAGTTGTGGAATGCAAAGAAATTGCCGACAAGGTAAATGAGGGAGACCAACTCGTTGTCGACTTAGCTGAGGGAGTTATAAAGGATTTAACGCTCAACCAGTCTTGGCAAATAAAACCAGTCCCCAAATTCCTACTCGAAATCTTAACTGCGGGAGGCCTTGTAGAATATCTCAAAAAGAGGATAAAATCTAAATGAGCAGATACGAAGTCGCTTTAATGCGGGGCGACGGGATCGGCCCCGAACTCACAGAAGCTACGCTTCCGGTTATAGAAGCCGTAGAGCAGCGACTAGGCTTTTCCATCGAGTTTCTAGAAGTTGAAGGAGGCGATACCTCCTTCAAGAATACGGGAATGGCATTACCACCCGAAACAATTGAAACAATCAAAAAATGCCAGGTGTGTATGAAGGGGCCTATAGGCGAAACTGCAGGAGAAGTTGTTTTGAAACTGAGGCAGACCTTCGATCTTTACGCAAACGTGAGACCCCTTAAATCGTATCCGAATATACCAGCGATAAGACCGGACATAGATCTGGTAGTTGTTCGGGAGAACATGGAGGACGTTTATAAAGGAATAGAGTTTATGCTTGACGCCGACACCGCGGTCTGCTTAAGAATCATTACAAAATCAAGAAGCGAAAAAATTGCTGAATACGCCTTTAGACTGGCTAAGAGCAGAACTAAGAAAAAGGTTACAATCGTTCATAAAGCAAACGTAATGAAACTTACCTGTGGCATATTTGCTAACTCCTGCCGTAAAGTGGCGCAAAAATATCCAGAAATCGCGGTTGAAGAGCTGTATGTCGATGCTGCAGCTATGCACCTGATTAGGCGCCCTCAAGATTTCGATGTTATCCTCACCACCAATCTTTTTGGGGACATATTGTCCGATGAGGCTGCCCAAGTTGTCGGGAGTTTAGGGCTAGCCCCAGGAGCCAATATTGGTGATAAGTACGCCATTTTTGAACCGATACATGGGTCGGCGCCTGACTTAGCTGGAAAGCAAATGGCAAATCCATGTTCCATGATATTGGCTTCAAAACTAATGATGGAGTGGCTTGGAGAAAAACACAGCGATCAACTCTGCAAAGAGGCAGCTAACTTGATTGAGAAAGCTGTAATTAAATCCCTGGGGGATGGTGTATTAACACCTGATTTAGGTGGAAAATCAAAGACTAAAGAAGTAGGTTTAGCTATTTCAAAAAACGTGTGGGAAGTGTGAAAATGGAGATGCAAAAATTGGGAACCCCTCAAATCGTAAGAATTTTTGATACAACCCTCAGAGATGGTGAGCAAACACCAGGCGTTTCCCTTTTACCTGAGGAGAAGCTTGCTATTGCCCGCCAATTAGATAAACTCGGAGTGGACACGATTGAAGCTGGATTCCCAATAACTTCTCCTGGCGAGCAGGCAGGTGTCAAACTTATTGCCAAGGAAGGTTTAAGAGCGGAAATCTGCGGCTTAGCCCGGGCTGTAAAGGGGGACATAGACGTTGCCCTCGACTGCGATGTAGGATGCATCCACACCTTTATCGCGACTTCGGATATCCACCTTAAGTATAAATTAAAAATGACCCGAGAGCAGGTAATCCAAAAGGCTGTTGAAAGCGTTGAATACGCTAAATCACATGGGGTGGTTGTAGAGTTTTCAGCTGAAGACGCAACAAGGACGGATATCGAATATTTAAAACAAGTCTTTAAAGCCGCAGTTGAGGCTGGAGCTGACCGAATAAACATTCCCGATACAGTCGGGGCAATGATTCCACAACAAATGTACAAAATAGTAAGTGAAGTTAGCAAAGTTGTTTCCAAGCCAATAAGCGTGCATTGCCACAACGACTTTGGCCTAGCCGTTGCGAATTCACTTGCCGGAATTGAGGCTGGAGCTTCCCAAGTGCATGTCACAGTAAATGGACTGGGTGAACGCGCGGGAAATGCTTCATTGGAGGAACTCGTTACAATTTTGCATCTACTTTATGGCAAAAAGACAAACATCACACCCAAATTTATCTATGAAACCTCACAACTCGTCTCAAAGCTTACTGGAGTTATAATCCAACCAAACAAGGCAATTGTTGGCGAGAACGCCTTCGCCCATGAGTCTGGGATTCACACCCATGGGGTGGTCGCTAAACCGTTAACCTACGAGGTGATCCAACCGGAATATGTCGGACGAAGAAGAAAACTCGTCGCCGGAAAACATGCTGGAGCCCACGGAATAAAAGCTGAATTAGAAGAAATGGGAATCCACCTAACCGAAGAACAGCTTCGAGAAGTAGTCAACCGAGTGAAAGAACTTGGAGACAAAGGGAAAACTGTAACCGACGCTGACCTACTTGCAATAGCTGAAGCGGTTTCTGGAGAAGTTGCTAAAGCAAAACGTGCAGTTGAACTGCACGACCTTGCAGTAGTTACTGGAATCAAAGTGATCCCAACAGCCTCGGTTAAGCTAGCAATAAATGGAGTGGAGTACATCGCAGCTGAAACTGGCGTCGGCCCGGTAGACGCAGCTATTAAAGCCATCCAAAAACTCTCTGACAAATTAAACAATGTTCGCCTCAAAGAATACCGCCTTGAGGCCTTGACGGGCGGATCAGATGCGATGGCAGAAGTTCTAATCAAAGTAGAGGATAACCTTGGAAACGTTGTATCAGCAAGAGCCGCCAGAGAAGACATAGTAATGGCAAGCGTTGAAGCGATGATAAACGGGATAAATAAAATTCTTTTAAAGCAACGGAGCTCCAGCGAAAAACAGCTTGAAGAGTGATCAGAGTTTAGGTTAACGGAATAGCACCGAAAGAGAGACAAATCAAATTTCCATTTTCACACCCTCTAACAGCGAATCTACTTCTAACTTTTCTCTAGTAAGAAAGAAAACCTGACCACTTGTTTCAGAGAACCATATCCATAATTGCGCCAAGGGCTATGTTTTTAGGGAACAACCTAACCTCTTAACTGTCATCATGTCTTAACTTCCACAACAACCATTGGTTATCCTTAACCAATATAATATTCGACTAAAAACGAAAATTTTAAATGAAAAACTCGACTCTTATCGTAAGCTTTAAGCGAGATCTACTCAAATCTAAACATTCAATTTTCATGGGTGATGTTTGTGAAGCCTGCAAAAGAGGTTGGCATCGCTGGTTATGGTGTATATTTTCCAATCTATAGGATTAAGGCTGCGGAGATTGCGCGGATCTGGGGGCGAGTCGGGGAGAAGCTTCCAACAGAGGAAAAGGCTGTTTCTGCGCCGGATGAAGATACGATTACGATTGCCGTTGAGGCTGCTCGCTACGCTCTGAAAAGGGCTCAAATCGATCCCCGAGAGCTTGGAGCAGTCTACGTAGGGACTGAATCGAATCCCTACGCGGTTAAACCATGTGGAACTATAGTAGCAGAGGCCATTGGAACCGCTCCTACAATAGCGACGGCTGATTATGAGTTTGCTTGCAAGGCCGGAACTGAGGCGTTTCAAACGACTATTGGATTAGTAGGGAGTGGGATGATAAAATACGGTATGGTTATCGGTGCTGACACTGCACAAGGCCGTCCAGCAGACGAGTTGGAGTATACAGCAGCCTGCGGAGGAGCGGCTTTTATTTTCGGTTTAAAATCTGATGAAACAATCGCGTATATTGAGGGAACATATTCATTTGTAACCGATATGCCCGATTTTTGGAGACGCGACCTTCAACCGTATCCCCGCCACACTGGAAGATTTACCGGAGATCCCTCCTATTTCCGACACATCGTCAGCGCGGGAAAGGGGCTGATGCAGGAACTTAACTTGAAACCAGATGATTTTTCTTATGCGGTCTTCCACCAGCCAAACACTAGATATCCAATTGAAGTTGGGGAGCAATTGGGTTTCCCATTTGATAAGGTTAAACCTGGACTCCTCGTGCCAATGATTGGAAACGTATACGCCGGCTCATCTCCCTGCGGTCTAGCCGCAATCCTCGACGTGGCGAAGCCTGGAGAACGTATCCTCATGGTTTCCTATGGGTCAGGTGCCGGAAGCGATGCTTTCAGCTTTGTAGTCCAAGAAGCAATTGAAAGAAAGCGGAACTTAGCGCCCAGCGTTGCATCACTAATCGCACGCAAGCGGTACATCGACTACGCCTTCTACGCGAGGTATCGTGGAAAAATTTTGTTTTAGGAGGAAAAACCCATGAGAAAAGTTGCTATAATTGGAGTTGGTTGCACTAAAGTAGACGATCATTGGGGGAAGTCTCTCAGGAATTTGTTTGCAGACGCCGCTCTGAAAGCCTTAGAGGATGCAGGAGTGGAAAGAGTTGATTCCCTCTATGTCGGCAACATGTCTTCAGGCTTTTTACAAGCTCAAGAACATCTTGGAGCGTTGATGGCAGACAGCATCGGAATGCCTGGGATTCCAGCTGTAAAAGTGGAGGCTGCATGCGCCTCCGGAGGAGCGGCATTCCATGAGGGATTTAAGGCAGTTGTATCTGGATTGGCTGATTTGGTTCTTGTTGGCGGAGTAGAAAAAATGACCGATACCCTAACCCCCCATGTTTCCTCAGCGATGATCATGGCTGAAGACCAGGAGTACACCGCGTATACAGGCGTCACATTCGTCGGCTTAAACGCGTTGATTCATCGGTTATACATGGAAACGTTTAAGGCGAAGCCAGAGGAAATCGCCATGTTTCCGGTAGTCGATCATCAGCATGCAGTTAACAACCCATTCGCCCAATTTCAATCCACAATCACAGTTGACCGAGTCCTCAAGTCCCCATTTGTCGCCGATCCATTGCACATCTTAGAGTGCGCAGGAATTGGAGACGGCGCGGCGGCGGCGATTTTATGCCCCTTAGAAAAGGCTAAGGATTTCACAGATACGCCAATTGAAGTAGCTGCATCCACTGTAGCAACCGATACTCTGAGCCTTCATGAACGGGATAACCTCCTCACGTTTGCAGCCTCGCAGAGAGCTGCAAATAGCGCCTATGAAATGGCAAAAATTAGACAATCAGATGTAGATGTGTTAGAAGTCCACGACGCATTCTCAATACTGGGTCCGCTATCCCTTGAAGACCTCGGATTTGTCAAGAAGGGTGAAGGTGCCAAATTTACCATGGAAGGTCAAACCGCAATCGGCGGAAAACTCCCAACCAATACCTTTGGGGGTTTGAAGGCTAGAGGACATCCAGTTGGAGCTACAGGAGTCTACCAGATTGTTGAGTTGACCTGGCAGTTACGAGGGGAAGCTGGAAAAAACCAGGTTAATGGAGCTGAAATTGGAATGGCTCAAAACATTGGGGGAATAGGTGCAACTGTAACAGTTCACATTTTAAGGAGGGTAAAGTGATGTTAAGAGTCCCCAGATATTGGAGAGAAATTCCCTATCGATATCGCCTAATCGGCAATAAATGCAAGAACTGTAGCAAGATTTACTTCCCACCCAAACAACGATGCCGAGTCTGCGGTTCAAAGGAACTGGAAGCCATAAATCTCCCGAGACAGGGGAGATTGATAACCTATACTGTCATAAGATCCCCGCCCAGCGGCTATGAGAAATACGCACCCTACATTGTCGGCATTATAGAGCTAGAGGGAGGAATACGCATCCTTTCCCAAATCGTTGACTGCGACCCAGCAGAAATTACAATTGGAATGGAAGTTGAAGCTGCATTTCGACGAGTAATTGAGCAGGGCGAAGCTGGAGTGATAGAATACGGATACAAATTCCGCCCAGTAATTAGGTCCTGAGCCCACCATTCCTAATTTCTGGAAAATCATGGAATGTTCTGCATATTCTGCTTCTCTTTATCAGGGTAGCAGTGCGATATGCTTCATAATTTCTAACTAGTAGGGAAAAACAAGTGGCTTTTACATATCCAAGAAACATTCGGTGGGAATGCCAAAGGTGTACCCTATGTTGTGGAGACACCCATAAGAGGAAACGCCTCATATTGCTACTAGAAACAGAAGTAAAACGAATAAAAACAAGGACAAACCGTAGGGTAGACGAATTTGCCACTTCGATATCAAAATTCAATTCTTATAAGTATCAGCTCAGGAAGCGATCTTCTGATGGCAAGTGCATCTTTCTCCGAGGCAACGATTGCTCAATATATGATTTCCGCCCGCTTATTTGTCGATTTTATCCATTTTGGTTAGAAAAGCTCGGCTCAAGGAAGTATGTTTTTAAGGTTTCCGCGGAATGTCCAGGTATTGACCACGGTCAAGTGTTAAACCGTAAGTTTTTCTCAAAATTATTTAATAAAGCAGTTGAAGCCTTAGAGTAGCGGGAGAACATTTGAAATTGGATAAAGTTTTAAAATAAGGCAAGTTAACTCAGATTTACCAAGGAGTTACGCAAATGGACCTTTACGACAAGATTTCTGAACTCTGTAAGCGTCGAGGCTTCTTGTTCTCTTCCTTCGAAATTTACGGTGGCGTTGGCGGCTTCTATGATTATGGTCCTTTAGGCTCAATTCTTAAGCGGCGAATAGAAGATAAATGGCGGGATTTATTTGTCCGACGAGAAGGAATGGTAGAACTGGAATCAACGATCCTCATGCCCGCCCCTGTGTTTGAAGCTTCAGGCCATGTAGCGCACTTTACTGATGTTATGACAACTTGCCTCTCTTGCGGACGCACATTTCGAACGGATCTCCTAGTCAGCGAAGCTGGAATTTCATTCCCCGAAGGCACCACAATGAAAGAGTTTGACCGCCTAGTCAAGGAGCATGACATTCGCTGTCCAGACTGCGGCGGAAACCTCAGCGAATCCGAACCATTCAACTTAATGTTTAAAGTAACTATCGGTCCTATTGGCAAAGGCATAACTGCCTATGGCCGACCTGAAGCAGCTCAAGGACAGTTCATCGACTTTAAGCGAATCTACGCCGCAGAGAGGGAGAGGCTTCCCTTAGCCGTAGCCCAAATTGGGCGCTGCGTCCGCAATGAGATCGCCCCGAGGAAAGGTCCGATCAGATTGAGGGAATTCACGATTATTG
>Ga0315268_10006274_pt1 | contig 12674 bp, 18 predicted proteins | sample C1_top_MG_FD_204535 | JGI IMG/M metagenome (GOLD analysis project Ga0315268, IMG submission 204535) | Sediment microbial communities from Yellowstone Lake, YNP, Wyoming, USA - C1_top | ecosystem: Environmental > Aquatic > Freshwater > Lake > Sediment | place: USA: Wyoming | collected 2017-08-01 | reverse complement strand
GTTTCTCTTGCTCATCCTATGTTTTCCTCTGAATACGATACGGGCGGCCCTGTTCATTTGAGAATTCAATACCTGAATACCGTCAACTACGAGCCTCCGGAACCGCTCGATTAGACAGTTTTGACCCCATCCTAAGGGCGCATAGTAGGCGTGGGCACGCGGAAACTGACCGGCGCCGAAGCAGCTGAAGCGGACTATGTAACCTACTGGACATGCTAGGCGCGTTGGCGCGGCTCTAACTTGTCAATGCGACCCGCGCGACCCCAAACTGAAATACGCAAGTTGACGCCTCACTCGGAAGATGATCATGACGATGGCTGAGGTGATCAAGCGTTACCTCGACGGGCACGGCATAAACTATAGAATCCATGTTGTCGGCGGCCCGACAATGACGGCGCAAGACGCCGCAACTCAACTACACGTTCAGCTTGAAACGATCATCAAGAGCATCCTCTTTACAGATGAGAAACAGACACCTATCTTCGCGATACTGACTGGGGACAAGAGAGCGGACAGAAAGAAGCTCGCCTCCGTTGTGGGCGCGTCGAAAGTCAGGATAGGAACCCCGGAGATTACGAAGGAATTCACTGGTTTCGAAGTTGGCGTAATGCCGCCTTTCGCCCACAAGAATAGGATCATGACTGTGATCGATCAGAAGGTCATGAGTTTCAGCAAGGTCTATGGTGGCTCGGGAACGATGGAGGCTCTGATTGAGATCGATCCGCGCGACATCGCAAGACTCACCGATGCCAAAGTCGCTGACGTATCCGAATGACCAAGATGGAATGAGATGGGGGAATCTGTAATGGGGTTGAAGATTTTCCAGGCCGACGCGTTCACAGACAAAGCATTTGCAGGCAATCCAGCAGCCGTATGCATCATGACGGATCCGCGCGACGACGCATGGATGCAGAACCTGGCACGGGAGATGAACCTGTCTGAGACCGCCTTCCTACGCGAGCAAGAGGACGGTTACGGTTTGCGCTGGTTTACACCAGCTGTTGAGGTTGCGTTGTGTGGTCATGCAACACTCGCAAGCGCACACATCCTCTGGGAGACAACAATGCTTGCTCCAAGCGAACAGGCGAGATTCCACACGCTCAGTGGATTGTTAACCGCCGAGCGCAAGGGCGAATGGATTGAGCTCAATTTCCCGGCCACACTCGAGCAGCAAGCAACGCCTCCGCCTCGGCTCATGGAAGCACTTGGTGTGGTGCCGAAATATGTTGGCAAGAGCAAGTTCGACTATCTTGTGGAAGTGGATGCGGAGGAGACTGTGCGGAACATGAAGCCAGATTTCGGCCTGCTCAGAGTGATGCAGGTTCGCGGAGTCATGGTCACAAGTCAAGCAACCATGGCTGGCTGCGATTTTGTGTCACGGTTCTTCGCGCCAGGTTCAGGCATTGATGAGGACCCGGTCACGGGTTCCGCTCACTGCTGCCTCGGACCTTTCTGGAGCAAGCGACTCGGCAAGAATGAACTCACAGCCTTTCAGGCTTCCAGACGCGGCGGCACTATGCGTGTTCGTGTGGGAGGCGACCGCGTGTATCTGAGCGGACAAGCGGTAACGGTCTTCCGCGGCGAGTTAGTAGACCACTTATGACGACCAAGATGCAGCGTTCGTAATCTGAGGTAATGGCATGTGATACTAGTTACTGGTGCTGCAGGGAAGACTGGACAAGCGGTCATCAAGGCCCTCGTCGCTCGAAGGCAACCTGTGCGCGCTCTGGTTCGCCGTGATGAGCAGACACAGATTGTCAAGTCCCTGGGAGCCAAAGAAGCGATCGTCGGCGATATGCGGGACGCAACGACACTCAGACGAGCCGCGCAAGGCGTCCATGCAATCTATCATATCTGCCCAAACGTAAGCCCTGAAGAAATCCGGATCGGCAAGACAGCGATCGCTGCTGCCCGTGAGGCAGGAGTTGAACGGTTCGTCTTTCACTCCGTCATGCATCCGCAGACTGAGGCGATGACGCATCACTGGAACAAGTTGCGCGTCGAAGAGGCTCTTTTCGAGTCTGGCGTGGCGTACACGATTCTGCAACCGTCATCGTACATGCAGAACGTGCTGGGCGGCTGGAAGGCGATCGTTGAACGTGGAGTGTACACTGTGCCGTATACAGTGGAGGCTCGCATGAGCATGGTTGACCTTGACGATGTTGCCCAGGCCGCAGCTGTTGTCCTAACCGAGCCGGGTCATCTGGGCGCCACGTATGAGCTGGCGGGCCCAGAAGTGCTAACACAGACGCAGATTGCCGAGATCCTAAGCAAACATCTGAAACGCCCTGTGCGCGCTGAGCAGAAAACGATCGAGGCATGGACTCTTCAAGCTCGAGCCTCAGGCATGGGGGAGTATCAGATCGAGACGCTCCTCAAGATGTTCCGCTACTACGATCGGAACGGCTTCTGGGGCAACCCGCACACGCTGGCTAGTCTGCTCGGCCGCGAACCCACCAAATTCGAGAGATTCATCAAACGAACCATGGGACAAGTAACCAACGGATGACAATCCTCGGCCCGATTGGAACTTGAGAATCATTATGGTAATGATGGCTGCTGGCCCGTACACCCCCCCAGGGGGGTACCCCCCTTGCGGCTCTGATAATCTAGAAAGCCGGCCAACTATTCCATTTGTGCCGGTGCGAGGGACTGCTTGATCCGCGTTCCGACAATTCCAGCTATGACCCCAAATACCGGAGGGACTATGCCTCCGCCGACAAGCAACATCATGATTGACAGGAGAATCAGGACCAAGCCGCCGTTTCTCCTCGGGACGAACCAAGCCGCCCATGTCGCAACTAGGAAGCCGAAGACAATGGCAAGAACACCAGCCAGGAGGAAACTGGGAAGGACGGTCATGGCAGGCTCCCCTCCCAACAGCGTCAAGTTGGGCCAAGCCTGGATCATGATCCCGCTCGGAGCTGCGTTGCCCTGGAGGATTTCACCAGGTCCGTGAGATGCACCACTAACTCCCGCAAAAACGCCGAGGACAGAAGCCACAGCTCTCGTGGCACTTCCCTTGAAAGCCCCGCGTATGATGATCGTCAGGACAGCGACGATTGCAATGATGACGCTGAACAACACCACAACGGGGGTCCAATCCGAGGTCATTCCTCAAGCCCCCATTCCAGTTTTTGATGCCGCTTGTGGAGCTTCCAGCGCCCGTGCGATGCCGTTGGCCCAGATCTCGATGTCTTTCCAGTTGCGGAAGTCGCCCTCGGGAAACAACGCGCGGGCGGCCGGCAGCTTCCTCATCATCTGATGAGCGAACCCAAGCTTGCTGCCGTCTAGCGCTCCGAAGAATATCCGATGATCCCTGGGGTTGATGGCCTCCCTGAGCTCAGCAACCTCTTTGGGCTCCAATTTCGGATCATTCACCGAAGCATCGCTACACAGCGGGCCGCTACTGAACAACCACACCGGCCGACTGGCCAAGACGGCGCGGTTTCGCCGCACGAACTCGACGGCCTCCTTCAGCCAGCGCCCCATGTAGACGGCGCTGCCGACTACGAGGGCGTCGTAGTCTCCGGGATTGTGGACCGCGTCGACCGGTTGAGCGTCCGCCTGCGTTCCCTGCTGCCGGAGCTTCTCAGCGATGAACTCCGCAATGCCCTTCGTGGATCCGTATTTGCTCGCGTAGACAACGATAGCTTTCAATTCGTTTCATCCTCCTCGCCCTTGCGTGTTTGCTTCGCCAGGTCCTCCCTTGCCAGGTCCACCCTCAACACGCCGTTGTCGCCAGTTACTTCCAGAACGACGTCTTCCACGAACTCCGCGCGTTTCAGGGCTCCGAGCGTTCCCTCGATGAGCACGCCTTGAGCTCCGTTCGACAGCGTGACGTTCTTCACGTTGCCTCTTGACTTGAGTTCCACTGTGAAGACAAGCTCGTCCTTTCCATCTTTCGTCTGCACCATTTCTGTTCATTCCTCAGGGCGAGAGATTGCTGACCGCGCCACATAATGCCTATTTGACGATGATGTGTAATCCTACACATCAGTGCGCAGAGTTTTCATTGGCGTGAGGGCTAGGGCTACTTGCCTATGTTTGATGCGAGCACGTAATCGGTGTTGAATCTTGGAAAACCAAGAAGGAATCGAAAGGCTGTTCTTTGAGCTTGCGAGTGAAAGCAGGCTCGGCATACTGCGTGAGCTACACACAAAGAACCTTAAGATGCAGGAGATTGCCCGTCGACTGGACTTGACTGCAACTGAAGCTGTCAGACAGCTGAAACGCCTGACCGAAGGTTCACTGATTCAAAGACGGCCTGAAGGTTCGTACGCCATCACAGAATATGGCAAACTCGTGTTGCAACTATCCTCCTCTCTAGAATTTGTGTTTAAGCACAAGGAGTACTTCTCGACGCATGACATCTGGCGGCTTCCCTGCCAATTCGTGAACAGAATAGGCGAGCTATCACAGACGAATCTGATGACGGACACAATGGAGGGTATAAGCAAGGTCGAACAGGTGCTTAGAGAAGCCGAGCAGTACGTGTGGGGATTAGGAGAAGGCCGTTTCACTGAGGCCATGAGCACAATAGCAAATGAACAGATCCGCAAAGGGGTGGAATACAGGATTCTTTCTCCCCTTCCGCCCGCAAAACTACAGAACCTCGAAAATAGGACTCTCTCCGACATCCCAGCAGTGTTCGCCCTCACTGAAAAAGAGGCGGTCATATGCTTTCGCCTGGTTGGAGGGAGGGCTGATTATGCTGGCCTTTTTGGGAAGGATCCAATATTCCTCAGCTGGGTTAAGGATCTATTTCTCTACTACTGGGACAAAGGAAAGCGGTAATCTCCGAGAACCAAGCGAAACATTCGGTGAGCGATTTTTCTCAGCAACGTCGTCCCCAAGCACTCACGTCAAATCCGACCCTTAGCCAATCCAGAGGTACGTGGCCAGTCCGAAGAGCGCCAGACCAAAGGCAAAGTACACGCCCTCAATCCAGGATGGTTTGGGGGCGTTGATCATTACTACCTCCACGACGATCCAGCCGGTCATTACGAGTCCCGCCGCCATAGACGCGAGCACGCCTACTTCGCGGCCTGTGAATACCGTCACCGCGGCTGTGAGCGAACTCCCTCCTACGACAATTGCGAGCAGAAGTGCGGGAATGGTGTAGTCGGTGAAAGGCGTGTTTCGCAGCCACTCTGCCGGGAACTTGTCGACACCCACCAGCATGGCTACGCCACCCCCGATAGCCGACAGCGCGACAAACGCCGCCAATGCACCAATCAGATAATGCACCCAAGTCTGCATCAATTCGGATTCGCCTCTTCTTTCGAGACGCCCTACCCTAGCTGGAAGAGCCTTCGGGCAATCAGGATGTACCATATCGCCAAACCCACGACAGAAATGAGCGAGAGGAGGAGACCAATCACTGGCAGGAACAAGGCTAACCCGAGCACGTTTGCTAGAATCCCGACGTAAGCTGTTGTTTTGCTAAAAATATCGCTTCGTAGCATTACGGCTGACATTATCAGAGGGGCAACGGACACGAGGACGTAACTCACGTCGAAAGCTGTGCCCTGGTAGATAGCAGGCATCGTCTGGCCTGCTGCCAAGAAAATAGATCTCTGCGCATCTGTTGTCGCCGCCGCGTATTGGTCGCTGAGGGAAAGCATAGAGAAGGCCGTATTCGATGCGTAGTAGACCGCTATCCCTTCGAAGGCGAGGGTTGTAGCGATTGCCATGAAGGATTCACTGGCTCGTCTCAGGGCGGCGTAGAGTGCGAGAAACATCAGGCCCATGAGAGCATAGTCAGCAAGGCTCAAGAGATCGAGGTCGAGGAGTCCAAGGAGCCTATTGTTCTGAAATAGCGTGAACCAGCCGATTACGGTGCTAGGTGGCGGACCCCAGGCGACGAAGACGATGATCTGAATTGCGTATAACACGACTATGATCAGGGCAGCCGTTCCGCCAACTCTGTAGAGACTCTTCCAAGCGGAGTCTGCGGTTTCGGAAGGTTTCATGATGCACGCACCTCCCGATATTGCCCTGCTCGCTTGAACAAGAGGCTTAGAAACGCACCTGAAACTATCAGCACTGCCCAGTTTATCGTGAGGATAGTCACTTCAAATGCGACAATGTCATATCTCAGCAAAGAAAGAACGACGTAAGACCCGATCGCCAAGACAAAACTTGCGATGAAAAGCCATCGTATTGCACGCTCAAGCCTTCCTCCGGCAAAGACAGCGGCGGCGAAGAGGAGCGCTGCGCTCATCATCAAGTATCCTAGACCTTCAAGAGCAATGAAGATCCCGTGAGGATTATACTGCGTGAACAGAGCGAAACCCTCTGTCTCCCCGCTTAAGATACTAGGCACTAGTACAGTCCACTGGATGAAGTAGTCCGTGGTGATCACGGCCGCATAGATCAACGCGAACGACAAACCGATCTGACTGAATATCTTCTTGTCATCGGCGGCGTAGTGGTGGATGCAAACCATTAGCACGACGAATGCCGGCGCCAACAGAAATCCCGGATATAGCCATACGTAATCGATGGGAATGAACGAGGCTACGTTCGTATACGGATAGATGATAATGTTCGCAGTCGGGGCGAAGGGTCCCGATCTCGCAGGGGTCAATATACCGACTGCGAAGTGCGCCGCGGCGATTACCGCCGTCAGGACTGCCGACCAGAATCCAAGCCGATTCGCGCTAATCACGCCGGAATTCCCCCTTCACGATTGCGGGGTCGGCATCCGTGCCGCTTGACGGGCCGCCCATGAATAATATGCCAGAGCCAGCGAAGCTATCACGACCATCCCCTCCAGAATGGAGTAGCCGAGAGGCGCCACTTCCGGCTGCATTAGGTGGGCCTGGTCCGCGAGAACTTGCAGAACGTTGAGTACTGCTGCTAGGATGCCGAGTCCGCCCCCGACGCGGGGACTTCTGTAGATCAGCGGGATTGTTGCTATTTCAACGATCAATATGGCAATGAAGAATGCCAGCCAGATGATGGATACGTTAGACTGAGGCCGAGTCTCAAAGCCTATCGGGGGAGGAAATTCCAATACCGTAAGAACCAGAATCACAATGACGGCTCCAAGCACAGCCCTCTTTGCAGAGGAAAGAGAAATCATGCCGGAGTCATCCCCGCTCTGGCGGCGAGAGCAGACCCGACCTGAAGGCCGACCTGTTCGAACCTCTTCTCTTCTCCCTCTTTGAGCCTTGCACCGGTAGTCGCACCTCTCTCTTTCAAGGAGAAGACTAATGCGGACTCACGCGGCGCGATGATCTGAAGGCCCTTGTTGCTCAATTCCTTCTCAATCAAGTTCGCTGCGCTACCAGAGAAACGTGAATCTAGCTTTGTGTCGAACGCGAAGCCGCACTTCCCGGACAGATCGATGCTCTTGAGTTTTCCAAGGAACTCTTTCATCGGCTTGGACGCGCTAAATGCCTCGGTTGGAGCGCCAACACAAATCAGATCGTATTGCATCAACGAGTCTACGGCTACGTCCCTTGCATTGACGCAAACAGTCTGAACACCCGCCTGCTTCAGTCCCGTTTCAAACGATCGTGCAATCTTCTCTGTGTTGCCGTATCGGGTATCGAAGATTATGCACGCTCTCATCTCATGTCACTGAAGTGAGTGAGAATCGAGCACAGGATTTAAGCCCGGCGCATTATTCTCACGTGTGATAATCGATGCCCTGCGTACAAGCACGCTGGGGAGAAATTTGATTCGACAACCGCAATCTAAAGATTTAGGGGCAGTCACGAGTTGCCAGATATCGATTTGGAACACTTTGCGAGGTCTCTTGCGAGATGAAATGGTGGATGATAACATTCGAAACTTGAACCAGTTGACTCAGGAACAATGGCGAGACAGTATTTCAGATCCGCAAACGTTGATGTTTGTCTATCAAGATGATGAGGGCCGAATAGTTGGGCTTGCCCGAGGTAGAATGGAAATGGGAAAACTGTCGCATTTGGGTTTCATTGGTGTAGTACCAGAAGAGAGGAAGAAAGGCACTGGACAGACGCTCCTTGCCTCTTTCATAGAAGAAAGCACAAGGAGAGGATCTCACAAAATTAGCCTGTTCACAACACCTGCATTGAAGGCTGCCATCACATTATACGTGAGGAACGGCTTTGTACAGGAGGCCTCTCTCAGCTCGCATTGGTACAAGCAAGACTTCCTGATCTATAGTAAGTTCCTTCGGTAGTTGCTGGACACGCGTCGATTTACTTCTGTGACCCCGCTTCCCTGGTAGATGTTTCATTGCTCCGAGTCGAACTCACGGTTGCGTGAGCGTTTCTCAACTTCGAAACATGATAGAGACGGCGGGGCCGCCGGGAAGTGATCCCCGTGATATCGCCGGGGTTCATTTCTGATTACACCCTTGCGCCCCCAGCTCCCTCCATGACTCATCTCATCCTACCAGAATATCAAACAGCATTCCGAGGTAGTTCGGTTGTCCGAAAAAATGGACGTACGTCCGGTAAATCGGACAAACATTTTAAGCTTGAAGAACAGTCGTATGTCACATGTCCGAGGTTCTGACGCCGAGAGTACTGGCCGCGCTGAAGACTATGCACGGTGACTTGCAGAGATGGTACTATACTAGAGAGCTATCGAAACTATCAGTAGCGGGCCGGTCAACGATCTCGGGCGAGTTTCCCACGCTTGTGAAGCAGGGGATTTTGAGGCACAGGACTGAAGGTCGTGAGGTATTCTACAACCTTGACCTTGGCAACCCAAGGACGCGCAAGCTATGCGAACTCTTCGAAACAGAGAAGCGCGAGAAGTACTATCAGCAGAACAAGCGATTATCGTGGGCTCTTCAAGAATTCAGCAAAAGGGTGTTCGATTTCCTTCCAGAGATACAGTCCGTAGTCATGTTTGGAAGCGCTGCGCGCGCCCAACTAACTAAGACGAGTGATGTTGACTTGTTGGTGCTGGTGCCTAACCTCCAACAGGAACCATTCAACGAGCTGATGAAATCCATTGACAAGCTCGCTGCGGACATCAGAGGCTTGTATGGCTACCCATTGTCAGCAGTGACAATGACGATCAAGGATTTCGAAGCAGCGTTCCGCGAGAGGAAAAGGATAGCTCAGGATGTCGTTCGGGAGGGCATAGTTTTGTTTGGCGAGGAAAGATACTACATGTTGCTCGGTAGGCTGATAGCATGAAAACGATAACAGCGCGTCGGACTTCGAATTGGGAGGCTTGGCTCAAGAGTCCTGGAGTGTGCCAACAATCGCTCAGGTACTTCGAAAGGCATTCCCAGATAAGACGGCTGAATGCACGACAAGCTGAGGCTGATGTCCTAGGTCACATGAAAAAGGCACTCCATAACCTGAGCCTTGCGAACCAGATTTTCGAGAGCAACCAGAAGAACCAACTCCAGGTCAGCTATTCAGGAGAGAATTACTACGACTGGGTCATCACGGTTAGCTACTACTCGATGTACCAAGCATGCTTGTCCGCGCTGGCGGCTGTCTGCAAGTCAGGCGAGAACCACTCAGCAACAGTCTGCGCTCTAGTCTTTCACTACGTGCACAAGAGGAAGCAGCTTAACGAACAGTACCTGCTTTCTCTCGACAAGATACAAGTGCTTGCAAACCAGGACGTGCAAAAGCTCGTTGAAAGAAGATTCCAGCGGGAGAAAGCGTCCTACGACACGGGCTACACCACACAGGTCGGGCTTGCGCAGACAGCTCTGACAGAGGCAAGAGAGTTCGTGCTAAAGGTGCGCGAGATTCTCGAAGACGCACTAGGAAAGGACTTCATGAAAGAAGTCTAGGCTTCGCCGAAGTGATCCCGCGTTATCGCCTAGGTTCATTTCCCCACTCAGCTCACTCGATTGAGGAGGCGGGTGAGGACTATTCCATAGACGATTGAGTCGGCAAAGATTTCGATCATGTGAAAGGGAACGATTTGAGGGGGCAACGTGTGTTCACTCATCAACGGGACAAGTCCGCCCGGCACATACAGAATCAGGCCGACAATGGTTGCCATCGTCCATCGCTTCGCTTTGACCGTGCTGAAAACGCCCAGCATGATGATGACGTACAGGAAGGCTCGAAAGAGTTCAGCAGGAACCATTACAGCAAATGATGGAATCTTAAGCCCCAGCGACGGATCCGAATAGTAGGGCATGACGAACGGACTAATCAACATGCCAAAGAAGAAGCATACTGGAAAGTAGGCGGCTGAAGCTAACAGTATGCGCCAAAGCCACGAACTCCACCTTCGCTCACTGAAATAGGTTGACAACTCAGCGAACAACGATCCCTCATGACTTTCGGGTAGAAAGAGCACCGCCGCCAACCCGCCCTCCACAAACGCCAAGAATAGAGAGAGTACGACGCCGGCCGCAAGGACGGAAAGGTTCGCGAACATGGTAGTGAAGAAGACAGCCTCAACATAGTTACTAAATCGCCCGACAACAAAAAGGATCAAGCTGATGAGAATGAAGAAACCAAACCGCCTAAGCCGCATCTTGGCAGACATCCAGACAAGCAAGCCGCCAATCAACACTCCACCGGCGAAACCCGACACAAGATCAAGCACAACATGACTGCTAAGCAAGTCTATGTGCCAAAGCTCAAGCAATGCAAAGGCTAGGGCAAAAAACAACACTCGAACACACAACGAAGACAAACGTCTCAATTCAATTCATCCTACCATTCCAGCAGACAATCACATTTCGAAAGCCTGCCACTTCATATGAGCTGTTAGATATGGCGGGCCCGCCGGGAATCGGCCCGTTGACGGAGAATGATTATGCACGTCCATATCTCGTGAGCTAGCGCTAGGAGTAGAGGGGGCACCCCCCCTCCGGGGCACTATTGCGTTGTCGAGTGGTGCTAGTTGGGTTCTGGTTGCATTTTACACACGCACGTGAAAGACCTCTTCGAAGACTGGCCTTCGGGCGTCTTACCTACGGAGGGAATAGGGGCATCCTTCCCTTCCTTTTCATCCTTCTATCCTTGTCTTGCCAGTAGAGGATGAACCCGATCACGATCATCATTCCCCCTATTCCGATGCTGAAGAGATACCAACTAAATGCTCCCAGAACCAGGAGCGCCACGGATGCGCGGAGCATCCAACTCCTGCGTAACTCATCGCCGAAGTCGTTGACCCATTTCCTAGCTCTATCCACGAATCTCATCGGGCTCCCCAGAATCTCACTCGATGGCTTTCATATATCTAGGAAGGACGACGAGACCGTTTGACTCGGAAGGACGCGATGGCGAACCACTCGATAATACAGAAGCGCCCCCTCCGGGAGGGGGTATGCCTGTGGCCATCAATACCATCCCTATTCTCAACTGCGACGGTAACCCGCACATTTGGGTCTACGGAGTTTCCAACCGAGTCTTGGCACGACTTGCGGGTGTTTAACACCCTTTCTTGAGTGTTTAACACCCAGACTCCTTCTCTCGCTCTCCATATCATCGATTCTCGTCACTCACACGTCGAGCGCTGTTCCCCAAACCGAAACAAGCATGAGCAAGAACTGCATCCGGGCCCACCTTGCTCGTGTCGGATCTTGTGGCATATGGGGGCTCACGTTCGTGTGGTCATGTCTCGTGTACTGATTCGGCTTAACGTACACATTCCTCTGATTCCCTACCATAGTGAGTTGTTGGTTGGCGTATCGGGTTGACGACTGTCAAGTTTGAGAAGTCCGTGGTCAACAGCATACTGAGCCACGCCCTCGACATGTATCCCAGAGAGGCTATTCTGCTCCTGCGCGGCAAGAAGGATAGAGACGAGATACTAATCGATACGATCGTGGTGCCTCCTCTCGCCACGCATGGAGTTCGGTTCTCCGCGTTTCCGACTTACATGCTTCCGATGGACTTGCACATCATGGGCGTCTCGCATTCCCATCCTTCAGGAAATCCCAACCCTTCCGTGCAAGATCTCAACCATATCTACGGAAGAATCATGGTGATCGCCGCGTACCCGTTCCAATCATACACTGACATCGCTGTCTTCGACAAAGACGGCAGAAGACTGCCTTGGGAGCTCACATCTGAGAGCGAGCCAAACCTACACTGATTCTCGTGAGCTGTCGCATGATTCAGGCGGATATCTTCCAGGTAGACTCTGAAGAACCATCCCACGGCTTGAATTGTGAAATGCAGAATTCAAGGCAACTGGAACGGACCGGGCGCTGCGTATTTATCGTGGTTTAAGCGCATGCGGCGCGCAGGCGCAACCATGACTCCGATCATCGAGGTCAAGGGCCTAACCAAGAGGTTCGGAAGCCTCGAAGCAGTGCACGGCATCAGTTTCGAAGTGGAGCAGGGCGAGGTCTTCGGATTGCTCGGCCCAAACGGCGCTGGGAAGACCACAACGCTCTCGATGCTATCCACCATACTGAAGATAACCTCAGGCACAGCAGTCGTCAACGGCTTTGACGTAGCAAAGCAGCCATCCCAAGTCCGGCGGTCCATAGGCATCGTCTTCCAAGAGCCAAGCATCGACGACAGGCTCACAGGCAGAGAGAACCTCGAGATGCACGCTGACTTGTATGCAGTTCCAGGGAGTGAAAAAGGGAAACGCATCGACGAGCTCCTGAAACTTGTCGAACTCGAGGACAGAGCCGGATCTCTGATGAGAACCTACTCCGGGGGGATGAGACGTCGACTCGAAATAGCGAGGGGACTGATCCACCATCCCAAAGTGTTGTTCCTTGACGAGCC
>Ga0315268_10006273_pt1 | contig 12676 bp, 13 predicted proteins | sample C1_top_MG_FD_204535 | JGI IMG/M metagenome (GOLD analysis project Ga0315268, IMG submission 204535) | Sediment microbial communities from Yellowstone Lake, YNP, Wyoming, USA - C1_top | ecosystem: Environmental > Aquatic > Freshwater > Lake > Sediment | place: USA: Wyoming | collected 2017-08-01 | reverse complement strand
GACAACGATAACGCCCCGGCGTTTGTGTGGACTCCGGGATCTAACGCCGATAACCACCTCCTGCTAGTCGATAATGACAACAACTTCTCATCACCCGAGGAAAATGTGCTCCTTGGGCCAGCTGCAAACACATATCAAGTAGCTCCTGAAAACAGCTTGCCGGATGGAAGTTACTCGTGGAAAGTAATCGCTATTAACAAGGCGGGTGAGAACGAGTCGGCTGTTTGGAAGTTCACAATAGATACCGTGCCGCCTGGAGTGCCAGTGCCCCTAGCACCATTAAATGGTAATACCGTGAGGGAGAACACCCCAATATTTGATTGGTCCGACGTCACTGACCCGTCAGGCGTAAGCTATACGCTTGAGGTCGCTGCAGACAACACATTCACCTTGATTGGATTAAGTAAAACCAGCCTCCCGACATCTTCTTACACGGTGACCTCTGCCGAGCCTCTCCCCAATGGTACGTACTATTGGCACGTTAGGGCAATTGATGGAGCGAAGAACTACGGGAATTTCTCGCCCACGCAGTCGTTTGTCGTAAATACCCTAGCTTGAGAAGCAAATTTAAGGAGTCCGACGATTAACAGCGTTCGAGGCTATCCCATGCAGAGGCCCAGAGGAACGCGCGACCTATTTGGCGAGGAGCTTAGAAGCGTCCGCCATGTTACTCAAGTTATGAGAGGTGTCTTCAGGCGTTATGGCTACAGTGAGATAGAAACACCGATATTTGAGCACCTCGAACTTTTCACCAAAAAATCCGGCGCAAATGTCGTCAACCAGTTGTACGCATTTCAGGACAAGTCTAGCCGCTGGTTGGCACTACGTCCAGAGCTGACCGCACCCGCCATCAGGCTTTACCTCAACCAGCTTAAATCGGCCCCTAAACCATTGAAGCTGTTCTACTTGGGCAACTGTTTCCGCTACGAGGAGCCTCAAGCTGGGCGATGGAGGCAGTTTTTACAATCAGGTGTGGAGATCATCGGATCCGCCAGAACCGAAGCCGACGCCGAAGTCATAGCACTCTCCGATGATGTCATGCGTGAGCTGGGTTTGACATGGCGCAAGTTACACATCGGAAACATTAGGTTGCTTAGGGAAGTGCTGTCAAAGGCTGGAGTGAAGGGCGATGCTCAGGATCCAATCATGAGAGCAATCGACAGCCGCGAGGAAGCTAGGCTCAAGGATGAGTTAGACAGGGTGGGAGTCAAAGGGCACGAGGGAGATCTAATCCACGCTTTGATCAAGCTGCATGGTGATGCCAAAATTTTAGATCAGGCTGAGAAGATGGTTAGTGGACTGCCAAGGGCGAAGGTGGCTGTTCAGAAGCTCCGCGATATACTCAAACAAGTTAAGCTGCTCGGTGTCGAGGATTTCAGCGTCGATTTCGGAATCGCTCGCGGGCTCGAATACTACACCGACACAGTTTTCGAATTTTACGTGGACGACATTCAAGTAGCTGGTGGCGGACGTTACGACGAGCTGATAGAACTTCTTGGTGGGGCGCCGTGCCAAGCTGTGGGTGTGGGAATTGGCGTCGACAGGATCGCCCAAATTCTCTTGAAACGAAAGATCGGAGCCGCGTCCGAACGGTTGGACTGCATGGTCCTCCCTGCAAGCGAAGCGATGTTGGATGAATGCCTGAAAATTGCTCGTGAATTGCGGGCTGCTGGGTTGGCGGTGGATGTCGACCTCATGGGGCGCAGCCTAACAAAAGCCATATCCTACGCTGATTCGCGTGAGGCCGAGCAGGTCGTCATAGTGGGCGAGAAGGATTTGGCCGCGGGTGAAGTCACCATCAGAGACATGCGGACCGGCGTGCAGGAGAAGATCCCAAGAAGGGAATTGGTCGAAAGGTTGCGTAAGCATTAGTTTTTAAATTTGTAACCATTCTTTTCAAACATCTTCTTCAAAACGAGAGCGTCTTGCTCCAGGGTCGGGCTCTCTGAGATTAGAGTGATATCCATTTTTCTCCTCAGGATCTCCTTTACTAAGGGCTCTAAATCGGGCTTTTTCGCGTCTATTGTCAGGTGTCGCTTTTCATTGCCTTTCCCCTCCCCAACCACGGTGCATTCAGCACTGGTCGCATGGCAATGTAGATGGTTCATTTTCAACGGCTCCAATTTATCAAAAACTTTTGCATAATCTTCTTGACCTTTTATCCCTCCAGCAGACCTGCAGTATAAATGAGACCAGTCTATCACTGGCACGCAGCCCTTGACCTCTTTGGAAATTCTGATTATCTCTTCAAGTGTCCCAAATGTGCTCTGTTTTCCCATAGTCTCCAATCCGAGCAAAACTTTTTCTATTTTCTTTGATTTCATTCTTCCAATCATGTCCTCGCATGATTGTTTGACTGCGTCATACGCTTGTTCTTGAGTGAGGCGACCATAATATCCTGGATGGAATACTGCTACATCCGCTTGCATGAAGTGAGCTCTCTCCACGGAGTCTAGGATCCTCTTCTTGGAGGCCTCAAGTTTATCCTCTTCCTGGGAGCAGAGGTTAACGAAATAGGGGCAATGCACGGATAGATGGACATCTAGTTCCGCAGCAATTTTCCCAACCTCTTTCGCCATCTCATTATTCATTCCTACTCTCCTCACAAATTCACATTCGAAGGCGTTGAGCCCGAGCTCAGCCACGCATTTAATACCCGCTATCGTGCTCTTCTCCTCGCTGGCAATCGGAACTCCAGCAGACCCGAGGTATATCACAAAGTCACCTAAACTCACTTGTGCAAAATAGACAAAAAACCTTATTGCTTCAACGTTGGGATGGTAAAATATGCTGAGTGAGATCCGCAAGAAAGTTGCGCCGCTGATAGAACCCGTTGCTAGGGCGTTCGCTAAGGCTGGCTTTTCACCCAACAGTTTGACCATGATAGGGCTATTGATCGGGTCAGCCGCTGCCTGGCTCTTTGCAGATGGCGAAACAATCTTGGCTGGCATTGCGTTGCTCGTATGCGGTGCATTCGACTTGATAGATGGTGCTGTCGCCCGCCTGACAGGCAAAGAAACGGCGTTCGGAGGGTTGCTGGACTCGGTAATTGACAGGTACGTGGATTTTGCGATCTTCATCGGAATCATCTACGGTGGTTTGGCTGATCTTTGGATATTACCCAGCTGGGCGTGGGCAACTCTGGCGCTCACCGGTAGCTTCATGGTCAGCTACACCCGAGCTCGGGCTGAGGCAGCGGGTACAGGAAAGCTCGACGTTGGGATAGCTGAGCGGGGTGAACGCATTCTGATATTAGCATTTGGTGGACTGCTGGGATTAACGCGATTCGCGGTAGCGATCGTGGCGATTTTAGCGCACGCCACTGCGATTCATAGGATAATCGTTGCCAAAAAACGTCTAAGGTGAGCTACTCTTTTTGAAGAGCTTTTTGCAGAGATCTGACAAGTAATCCTCGGCCTGCTTTAAAATTTCCTGCCCCTTCTTGGTGATCTTGTAGTATTTCCGCGCCGGTTTGCCCCGTTGCTCCTTCCACTCGATAGTTAGGTAGCCATCCCGCTGGAGTCTGTAAAGTACTGTATAGGATGTCACCATCGGCGGCTTCCACCCAAATCTCTTGTTGATCTCCTGCCGCAACTCATATCCATACATCGGACGCTCTTGAAGCAATCTAAGTATGTACGGCCAGAGAACCTCCTTTGTGGTTTTCCGTTCCAGCCGTTTCACTAAAGTGACCCATGCTCTAGTTAACCACAAACTTTATAAGTCTTACATTTAGAGTTATCTCCAAATTTGAGATAGCACCAATATGGAGATTAGCTCATGGGAAAGGTGAACGTCGCGGTAGTTGGAGTTGGCAACTGCGCATCATCTCTGGTTCAAGGCGTTGAGTACTACAAGGACGCTAGGGAGGATCAATTCGTCCCAGGTCTCATGCATGTCAACTTCGGAGGCTATCATATCCGAGATATCAAGTTCGTCGCTGCTTTCGACATCGATGCCAACAAGGTCGGCAAAGATCTTTCGGAGGCCGTATTCACTCCGCCTAATTGCACCATCAAGTTCAGCAGCGTCCCGAAGCTTGGTGTTGAGGTAATGAAGGGACAAATCTTGGATGGTCTTGGAAAGTACCTGAGAGGGGTGGTTCCAGTCGACACAACTCAGAAATCCGTCGATGTTGCTCAGGCCCTAAAGGATTCGCGTGCGGACCTGCTGATAAGTTATCTGCCTGTCGGAAGCTACGCGGCTTCAAGATACTACGCACAGCAGGCGATCGATGCTGAGTGTGGTTACATCAATTGCATACCTGAATTCATCGCATCAGGTAAGGAGTGGGGGAAGAAGTTCGAGGACGCGGGACTTCCATGCGCAGGCGACGACGTCAAATCTCAAGTGGGTGCGACGATTCTGCATCGCACTCTCGCGAAGCTTCTTCTGGATCGAGGGGTCAAGGTCGAGGAGAGCTACCAGTTAAACATCGGGGGGAACACCGACTTTCTCAATATGCTGGAGGAGGAGAGGCTGAGCTCAAAGCGAATCAGCAAGACCGAGGCGGTCGCGAGTCAGGTGCCATATGAGGTACCCCTCCGGATAGGCCCGAGCGATTACGTTTCTTTCTTAAATGACAACAAGGTGTGCTACATCTACATGCGAGGTAGGAAGTTCGGCGACATCCCGCTAACGATAGATGTCAAGCTCTCGGTTGAGGACTCGCCAAACAGCGCTGGCGTCGTGATCGATGCCATCCGCGCGGTGAAGCTTGCACTCGATCGTGGAACTGCTGGCCAACTGGTGAGCGTTTCCGCCTACTTCTTCAAACATCCACCAATGCAGATGTCCGATGTCGACGCCAAGCAGGCCGTCGAAGAGTTCATATCAGGCAAGAGGAAGCGATGAGCTTGGATTTCGATGTTGTAGTTGTTGGCCATGTGGCAATCGATGTGAACGTGTTGCCATGGGGAGTTATTGAAAATGCTCTTGGTGGAACGCCGACCTACGCTGGCCTTGCACTTGTGGCTCTGAGGAAAAATGTAGGGGTTGTGTCAAAGGTCGGTGCTGATTTCCTAGATAAGTTCCCGCCGCTCTACAGCAAGCTCGGCTTGGACACAGAGGGCATCTATGTGGCCGGGGAATACACCACTACTTTTGAAAACACTTACGACAAATCTGGCAACAGGGAGCAGGTCTGCAAACACGTCGCGGCTCGGATATCGCCTGAAGACATTCCGCGCTCTTATCAAGATGCGACCGGTTTTTACGTTTCTCCAATCGCAGATGAAGTGCATGCCAGTGTATTGAAGTCGATCAAGCGAAAGGGAAATACCGTCATGTTCGACCCCCAGGGGCTGTTCAGGAAAATAAATACTGCGGGAAAGGTCGAAATTCATCCGCGCGAGGACTTGGGCGATTTCCTCAAACATGTCGACATCGTGAAGATAGGCAGAGATGAGGCGCGTGCGCTCAAGGGTGGTGGAGTTAAAAAAATTCTTGAAAATCTGCGAGAGATGGGGCCTAAAATAGCTATCCTGACTCGGGGAGAAAAGGGGTGCGCCGTGCTCTCGGACGACGGATTTAACGAGGGCGATAGTTTGAAGGTTGACGCCAAGGACCTCACAGGGGCAGGGGATGTCTTTGGTGCGGCTTTTCTGAGTAGGTACATAGATACTCGCGATGCTGTGAAATCGGCCAAGTTTGCGTCCGCTGCCGCTGGCTTGAAGATAAGGTACAAGGGCCCGATTGGATTTCCATCCGAGAAAGAAATTTTGGACGTGCTCCGTTAGATATCAGTACGGTTTTGCCATCAACACGTAGACCTTCGCCTTCTTGGAACAAATCGGGCAAATTCCTTGCGCAGTTTTGCCATCCAGCTCCTGCCCTAGTACATCCGCGCCAGTTTGTTCCTTCAGTGAGTTACCGCACTCTTCCTGCGCGCACCAGAGTACACGGACAATGCCACCTTTTTTCTCCAAAGTTTTCTTTATCGCACCGACTTCAGAAACTTCTGTTATGCTCCCTTCGAACGATTTCCAGGCTCGATCGTGGAGATTAGAATCTATATCTTCCAAAATTCGTTTGACTTTTGCTACCAATTCGCTTCTTGGAACCTCAAGCTTCTCGGCAGTGTCTCTTCTGACTGCGATGACATGATCTTTCTTTACTTCTTCGGGACCAATCTCGAGCCTCAGTAGAACCCCCCGCCTCTCCCAGTGATAAAACTTCATTCCCGGTCTGAGGTCGCGGTCATCGAGATGTGCTCGAATCCCGCTCGTCGCGAGCTCCTTCACCACGTCTCTTGCAACCTGATCAACAGGCACCTCCTTACCCTTGAACGGAATCGGAACGATCACTGCTTGGATTGGGGCTACCCTCGATGGCAGGCAAAGGCCCGTATCGTCTCCATGAATCATTATAATGGCCGCGATTACGCGCTCGGAGATCCCATAGGACGTCTGGTACACGTACTTGTGCTTACCCTCCGGGGTCTCGAACTTGAGGTCGTACACCTTGGCAAAATTTTGGTCCAGATTGTGCACCGTCCCAATCTGAAGCGTCCTGCCATCTGGCGCGAGGGTGTCGAAAGCTACTGAGTATTTCGCGCCCGCGAATGTGTCCCATGGTGGACGCGTGGTCACAACGTAAGGAACACCGAGTTTATCGAAAAAGTCTTTGTAGATTTTTACGGCCTCAAGCACTTGCGCATCGGCTTCCTCCGCGGTTGCATGAGCGGTGTGCGCCTCTTTGAACGTGGTAACCTCCCTGAGTCGGATCAAAGGCTTCGTCATCTTAGTCTCGCATCTGAAGATATTGACCACCTGGTAGACCTTTATGGGCAGATCGGCGTGGGAGCGTATCCAGAGCGCGAACATTGGGTACATCGACGTTTCGCTGGTCGGACGGAGCGCGAGCTTGACATCTAGCTTATCTCGCCCACCGTGGGTCACCCAGTAGACCTGACTTTCGAAACCTCTGATGTGCTCTGCCTCCTTTTTGAAGATGTCCTCAGGGATCAGAAGAGGAAAAAGCACTTCTTGGTGTCCCTTCTGTTCGAGGAGATGTTTTAAAAGTAAGAAGGCGTGATTGCGAAGCTTCAACCCGTAGGGAAGCCAGACGTAGAGGCCTTTGACAGGATAACGGGTATCCATGATGTCGGCACTGCGGAGGATGTCGTTAAACCACTCGCTGAAGTTTTTCTGCATTTTTTCGCGCTTCACATAATCACCTTTGCACCGTCGCAAATATCAACTTAAACTTCTAGTTCATATGTAAATATTCATCTTTTCAATAAAATTGGCAGGGTGAAAATTTTAATCCGTTAGTATATCGCAACTTTTCTTGGTAACGAGGACCATATCCTCAAATCGGACTCCGCCTATTTTTGGGACATAAATTCCCGGTTCAACTGTGATGACCATGCCAGTACGCAGTATATCCTCGGACCCTGGTGCCAAGCTAGGCGCTTCATGAATTTCTAAACCCACCCCGTGACCCGTCCCATGAGAGCAGAACTGTCCATAACCTGCACGGCTGATAACTTCTCTAGCCGCCATGTCGATGCCCGCAGCTTTGGCACCACTGCGAACGCGCTTGATTGCTGTTGCTTGCGCTCGTCTCACGATGCTCAATAATCTGAGCTGTCTTGCGGTCGGCTTCAAAGAGAAGGTCCTTGCCATGTCCGATGCATAGCCCTTATAGGTTGCCCCCAAGTCCACGACTATCAGTTCACCTTCGCGCAAACGCCTACGGGTCGCTGTCGCATGGGGCAGCCAAGAGTTCTCGCCCGATGCCACGATGGTGCTAAACGATGTTCCTTCCGAGCCCTTCTTCCGCATCGCGTATTCCGCCTCAGCCGCGATTTCGAGTTCACTTCTACCTTCATCAATGAATTCGGTTGCTCGGAACATACCCTCGACCGCCAGTCCAGCTGCCTTCCTCAACCATGAGATCTCTTGCGCGGATTTGATCTTTCGCATTTCTGTGATAAGCTCGGGGAGTTCCAGGTAATCGGCTTTGTGAGCGCTTTGAAGCTTTTGCAGGGTTTCTCGCCTTAGGCAATCGTACCCAACTTTTCGGGCATTTAACCTCTTCAGGCGCTCTGCTAAGAGTTGCCAGAACTCGCCGAAATACACCCGCTCGTCTCGCCGCAACGGCACTCGTCTTGGAAAGTATGTTTGGATGTCCTTTATGGTGCTTTCGCGTTTGGCCCTATCGAATTCGAGCCTGCTGCACAGCAACACCGGCCCCTCATCCGAGACTATCACAGCAGCTGCCGCGGTAGTGCCTGAGAGGTAGCGAGCATTCTGGACCGATATGAACGCATCCAACCCCTTGGCCGCTAACTCTGCCCTTAGCTTCCGGACACGCGATTGCAGGTTCATCCCTTTCAGCTTGGGACATAGAATTAAAAATGTTTGCAATGGAAATATGAGCGATGTCGATCCGCAAGCGCGAGTTAAAGCGTCGTTATGACACGACCGCCCACTTTTACGACCGGCGGTATGGGAAAATTCAGCGAGAAAAATACGAAGTCGTTTTGGCAAATATTTCAAACACAAATCGTATCCTGGACGTTGGGTGCGGAACTGGCATGATCTTGGGCCCGCTTGGGGAAAGGGCGAGGCTTGTGGTCGGCGTCGACATGTCGGTAAAGATGCTGCGGGCGGCGAAAAAAAGAGCACCGAGCGCGTTCCTCGTTCTAGCCGACGCGGATCATCTACCATTTGCCGATGGAAGCTTTGGCGTTGCGGTTTCGGTTACCTTACTTCAGAACATGCCGGATCCAAGCAGGACAGTTCGCGAGGTGGCGCGGGTGCTTCAGCAGAATGGTGTAGCGATTATCACTAGCCTCAAGCGTAAGCACTCGCAGAATCAGCTGGCGGCTTGGGCTTCCGGTGCGAATCTAGAACCTTTGAAGACCTGGGAGATATTGAATAGCGAGGATATTATCTGCATAGCAAGGCGGGTTTAGAGTTCTGATAAATAGACCACGAAATTTGTAAAACGTCAGTTAAAAATTTTAATTAATTAAATAAATTCATTTTTGCATTAGCCAAAACTCATTTCCATCCGGATCTTTGAACATTGCATAAATCACTTTTTCATCCCACTCTGATTTAGCGAGCTCGCGTGTGAATTCTACACCTTTCTTTTTCAATTCTTGATACGTCTTTTCTACATTGTCTGCTTTTAGCACAATCCCCTGGTTTCCAGGCTCAAGTTTTTCGTCAGGACATAGATGAAGTCCAATGGAAGAACCTTTTGGACCAACCACGATCCAGTGTGATTCGTTACTCATTATTTCAAAGCCCAATTTACTGTTATACCACTTTTTTGCCTTGTCTTCATCGGATACCATCACCGCAATGGTTGCAATTTGCTTAATCGCCATTTTATCCACCTCATTGATTATTTCTACAATATTTCAATTTAAATTTGATGAGCACGCCGTCTACCTTAATTTTTTAATCAGAAAAGTCCTCACTTTATTGTGACTGGGTGAGTTCAATGCGTGATTTCTCCAAGGCGAAACGTATTGTCGTGAAGATAGGCACAAGCAGCTTGACGGACGAGGGATACCGGCTGGATTCAAAGAAAGTGCAAAAATTTGTGCGTGATGCGATGGAACTTCGTAAATCTGGCGGGGAAGTAGTAATCGTAACATCAGGCGCCATAGGTGCTGGAGTCGGACGTTTGGCATTGAAGGAACGCCCAGGGGAGATGGGGATGCTACAGGCAACCGCGGCCGTTGGGCAGGGGATCTTGATGCAGGTTTACGAAAAATATTTTAGCAAATACAAGCAGCCAGTCGCACAAATGTTGCTGACGAGGGAGGATTTTCTGAACCCGATACGACAAAAGAACTTCCAGAGCACGTTGAACATTTTACTGAAGTGGGGCGTGGTACCGATCGTGAATGAAAATGATAGCGTGGCGGTAGAAGAAATAAGGGTAGGGGATAACGACATGCTTTCCGCGTTAGTCGCCACAAGTGCACGTGCTGACCTACTTATACTGCTTTCAGATGTCGATGGCTTGTACACCTCCGATCCAAACAAGGACAAAAGTGCGAGTTTGATAAGCGAGGTTGGATGTGTTACGCCGGATATAGAGAAACTGGCGGGAAAGGCTTCATCCCGCGGGTCCGGCGGAATGGCGACCAAGGTACGCGCCGCGAGAATCGCATGCGAGTCTGGGATTCCGGTCGTGATCGCGAAAAGTGATGAGAGAGATGTGCTCAAGCGCGTGCTCGCGGGCGAAGATCTAGGAACCATTTTCTTTGCGGGTGATAAAAAATGAAGGAAGTTGTAGTAAAAGCGAAGGCAGCTCGAGCAGCCGCTTTACAACTGGCGAACGTTCCGACTGAGGTAAAAAACGTTGCCATTCAGCGGACAGCATCGGCCATTTTAGAGAACAGCGAACTGGTGCTGAGCGCGAATGCCAAAGATGTCGAACTCGCCGAAGGGCTTCAAAGCAAGGGGCTGCTTTCCAAGTCCCTTGTGCAGAGACTCAAGCTCGACGAAAACAAGCTGGAAGGTATTGCGGTTATGGTCGAGAGCGTCGCCAGGCTTGAGGATCCTATCGGCAAGACTCTTTACGCCATGCAGCTTGATGAAAATCTCGAGCTCTACAAAGTTTCCTGCCCAATCGGGGTGCTAGGAGCGATTTTCGAGTCGAGGCCCGACGTGCTCCCGCAAATCTCTTCGCTTTCCTTGAAATCCGGCAATGCGGTTATCCTCAAGGGAGGCAAGGAGGCAAAGCATTCGAACGAAGTTCTGTTCAAGCTGATGCGCAAGGCCACAGAAGGAGCAGGAATTCCAAAGGGCTGGATTCAGCTCATCGAGGCTAGGGGAGAAGTTCGGGAGCTGCTCAGGTTGGAGGAGTATATCGACCTCCTGTTGCCGAGAGGGAGCAATGAGTTCATTAAGTATGTCCAATCCAACACGCGCATTCCAGTGCTGGGGCATTCCGAGGGCATATGTCATATATACGTGGACAATCATGCCGACTTGCAAAAAGCGTTGGATATATGCTATGATGCGAAGGTTCAATATCCAGCGGTTTGTAACGCGGTAGAAACCCTGCTCGTACACAAAGCGATAGCGCCCAGATTTTTGCCAGCGATGGCCAAGAGGTATGAGAGCGCGGGGGTGGAGATCAGGGGGGACGAAGGGACAAGAAAAATCATAAAGGCGAAGAAGGCCACCGAAAAGGACTGGCGGACAGAATATCTTGACTTTATAATTTCAATTAAAATAGTGAACAGTATCGACGAAGCCATAAACCACATCAATACCTATGGATCAAAACACACGGATTCCATAGTCACCGAGGACAGGCAGGCCGCGCTAAAATTTTTGAAGGGCGTCGACTCATCTAGCGTTATGCTTAACACTTCGACGAGATTCAGCGACGGTTACAGGTATGGCTTAGGCGCTGAAGTTGGGATCAGCACAGGCAAGATCCACGCGAGGGGGCCAGTTGGGCTAGAAGGACTAACCAGCTCCAAATATTATTTGCTAGGCAATGGACAAGTTGTAGCTAATTATATTGGGTCATCCGCCAGGCAGTTCACTCATAGGCCGCTGCAAAAGCGGTGGCATGACGTGGTGCGGAAGTTCGGTGGCGAGTAATCCAGAGAATGGTTGCTATGCGTAGGAGAGTGTGAATTTGGATAACACGAGAGTAAGGTCACATAAAAAACTCGTAAAAGTAGGCATAATAGGCGTTGGGCGAATGGGTTCAGCTTTGGTGAGGGGTTTTCTCAACGCAAAGATGACAAAAAAAAGTCTAATGGCTAGCGATTACGACAAGGAAAAATTGAAACTGTTATGCAAAGATACTGGGATTCAAATGGCCTCCGATAACATCGAACTTGTTAGTAAATCCGAAATAGTAATTATCGCTGTAAAACCAAAAGATTTGGAAAAAGTGCTGGACGAAATTTTTGGCAATATCGATGAAAAGTTGGTGGTTTCAACCGTCGCGGGCGTACCCATCGCTGTGTTTGAAAGAAAGTTAAAGGGAGCCAAGGTAGTCAGGATAATGCCCAACATCGCTTGCTCCGTTGGCGAGGGAGCAATAGCCTTTTCAGCTGGTTCTCGGGTAAGGAGAAAGGATTTAAGACGGGTTAATGAGTTGCTCGACAAGATGGGTATTGCATTGGAGTTACCCGAGAACAAGCTCGATGCGGTTACTGGGCTGAGCGGGAGTGGTCCAGCCTTCTATAGCTTGGTTGTCAAGGCAATGGCTGTAGCTGGCGTGGAGGAGGGTCTATCTGAAGACGTCGCGCTCAAGCTTGCAGTCCAGACTGCTAAAGGTGTGGGCAAGTTGCTTTTTGAAGCCGGGATGGACCCCGAGGAGCTGGTGGGGATGGTCCGCTCGCCAGGTGGCACGACCGAGGCTGGACTGAAAAAATTGGATGAAAGGGCCGTAACTGGAGCGTTCAAGGAAGCCGTGCATGCTGCAGTTAAAAGGGCAAAGGAATTGAAGCGAAGCTATTAGGAATTTCGCCTTGGGCGGTTAAATGAAATTCAAAAAAATCGCAGTCGGCGGGACGTTTGATTACGTACACGATGGGCATCTGGCGATACTGGCAAAGGCGTTCGAGCTTGGCGAGCATGTGATTATTGGTATAACTTCGAATGAGATGCAGCTGGTGAAAGATTCAGCAGGGATTCCCCCCCTTGAAGTACGCAGGCGTGAACTTCTAGAGGTTTTGAGC
>Ga0315268_10006272_pt1 | contig 12677 bp, 8 predicted proteins | sample C1_top_MG_FD_204535 | JGI IMG/M metagenome (GOLD analysis project Ga0315268, IMG submission 204535) | Sediment microbial communities from Yellowstone Lake, YNP, Wyoming, USA - C1_top | ecosystem: Environmental > Aquatic > Freshwater > Lake > Sediment | place: USA: Wyoming | collected 2017-08-01 | reverse complement strand
TTCCCCGATGGCGCAGCCCGCGTACGGGGCGATGTATTGCAGTGTGGCCGGATCGGACGCAGAGGCAATGACCACGACGGTGTGATCCATCGCGCCGAATTTTTCCAACGTCGCCACCACGCGCGCCACCTGCGCCTTCTTCTGGCCGATGGCAACGTAAATGCAGATCAGGTTTTTGCCCTTCTGGTTGATGATCGTGTCAATCGCCAATGCCGTCTTGCCAGTCTGGCGGTCGCCAATGATCAGCTCGCGCTGCCCGCGGCCGATGGGCGTCATCGCATCAATGGCGACGATGCCAGTCTGCACCGGGGTGTCTACGTTTTGTCGCTCAATGACGCCGGGCGCGATGCGCTCGAGGTTGCGGACTCTATCCGTCACAATCGGCCCCTTGCCATCCACCGGCTGACCGAGGGCGCTCACCACGCGCCCGATCATCGCCTCACCCACCGGGATCGAGACGATGCGGCCCATGACGTGCACGGTCTGGCCTTGTTGAATCTCGGTGTACTCGCCCATGATGATGACGCCGACGTTGTCCTTTTCCAAGTTGAAGGCGATGCCGAACGTGCCGTTTTCGAATTTCACCATCTCGCTCGCGCGCACTCCGGCCAGTCCCGAAACACGCGCGATGCCGTCTCCGACTTCCAAAACAGTGCCAATATCAACGGCTTCCAGCTTGGGCTCAAAAGCCTCCAGTTGCTTTTGCAAGGCAGCGGCAATATCTTGAACCATCTCCGGCGCTTGTGAGGCCATGTTTCCTCCGATTGAGGATTGTGGATTGGAAATCCCGCAATCTACAATCTAAAATCTACAATCTGCAATCAAGAATCACTTGGTCAACCCTGCGACGGTATTGGCATCGAGTTTCTTGATCACGCCAACCAAAAGCTTGGCCGCGTTATCGTAATCGTCACGGTGAATGATGGACGTGTGGCTATGAATGTGGCGCGCGGCCACGCCGATCACCACTGCCGGGACGCCGGATTTGTGCAGGTGGATCACCGAGCCATCCGTTGCCCCGCCTTCAATCGCCGAAAACTGCAACGGCAGGTCAAGTTCCTTGGCCGTCTCAATCAACAGATCTCGCAGCTTGAGATTCGGAATCATCCGCGCATCATAGACGACCACCGTCGGGCCTTTGCCCAGCTTGACCGACGACTCTTCCGGCTTGATGCCGGGCACATCGCCCGCGATGTCGGACTCGAGGATGATCGCCACGTCCGGGTCAACGACTTCGACGCTTGTCGTTGCGCCGCGCACGCCCACTTCTTCCATCACCGTCGTCACGCCGTAAATCGTGTTGGGGTGCGGCTCCTCGGCAAACGCCTGCAAGGTCTGGATCACCAGCGCGCAACCCACGCGGTCGTCAAAGGCTTTGCCGAGGTACATCTTGGGATTCGCCAGCGCGGCGAATTTGGAATCCGGCACGGCTGGGTCGCCCACGCGCACACCCGCCTCTTCGACTTCCTTTTTCGAGGTCGCGCCGATGTCAATATACATTGTCTTCTTTTCGACGACCTTGTTGCGCTCGTCGGCTGGGATCAAATGTGGCGGACGGCAGCCGAGCACACCCAGCACATCGCCTTTGTGCGTCTTGACCACGACGCGCTGGCCCAGCAAAACCTGATCGTACCAACCGCCCAACGGCAGGAATTTGAGAAAGCCCTCGTCGGTGATATGACGCACCATAAAGCCAATCTCGTCCATGTGACCGGCCAGCATCACTTTGGGGCCGCTGTTTCCCTGCGCGCAAATGACGCTGCCCACATTGTCTTGCGTCACCGCGCCGAGAGAATCCACATAGCGATGAATAACAGCACGCACGTCCGACTCGTGGCCCGACACGCCATGTGCGTCGGTCAATTCCTGCAATAGCTTTTCGGTCTGATCCACTGGTAATTCCTTTTACGAGGAAATTGGAGGACTCGAGCGAGGAAATGATACACGATGTCTGAGCTTTTGTCCAGCCGATCACAAAAACAAAACCTCTAAAGATTATCGCACAGGAATCCCCGGCTGACACAAAATGCAGGAATGTGTTAAAATAGAATCCCAAGCAGCGACAACTCAAAACAAGCGGGGAGTAATGAACATGACTCCGGAAGATTCTACCGCCCCTTCCAACTTTATTCGCGAAGCCATCCTCGAGGACAACCGGACGGGCCGGTTCGGCGGGCGAATTCACACGCGCTGGCCGCCAGAGCCGAACGGCTATCTGCACGTCGGCCACGCCAAAGCGATGTGGATTGACTTTGGCATGGCGCTCGAATTTGGCGGCAAGTGCAATCTGCGTTTTGACGATACCAATCCCGTCAAAGAGGACGTCGAATACGTTGACTCGATCAAAGAGGACATTCACTGGCTGGGCTTTGACTGGGAAGACCGCGAGTTTTACGCTTCTGACTATTTTGAGCAGTTGTATGAATTGGCCATCAAGCTGATCAAAAAGGGCCGGGCCTACGTTGACGACTTGAGCGCGGACGAAATCCGCGAGTATCGCGGCACGCTCACCGCACCGGGCAAGGACAGCTCTTACCGCAATCGGTCGGTCGAAGAAAACCTTGACTTGTTCGAGCGGATGCGGAAAGGCGAGTTTCCCGACGGCGCGCGCGTCCTGCGGGCCAAGATTGATATGGCCTCGGGCAACATGAACATGCGCGACCCGGTGATGTACCGCATCCTTCACGAGCCGCCTCATCACCGCACGGGCGCCAAGTGGTGCATCTATCCGATGTACGACTTTGCTCACGGCCAGTGCGATTCGATTGAGGGCATCACGCACTCGCTGTGCTCGCTGGAATACGAGGACCACCGCCCATTATACGATTGGTACCTCGACGAGTTGGAAATCTATCATCCGAGGCAAATCGAGTTTGCGCGGCTCAACCTCACCTATACGGTGATGAGCAAGCGCAAGCTGCTGCGGCTGGTGAAGGAAGGCCACGTGCGCGGCTGGGACGATCCGCGCATGCCCACGCTGGCCGGCTTGCGGAGGCGCGGCTACACGCCAGAATCCATCCTTACCTTTGTCGAACGCGCCGGCGTGGCCAAGGCCAACAGCATCGTGGACCTTCAACTGCTGGAGCACTGCCTGCGCGAGGAATTGAACCAGCGCGCGCCGCGCGTGATGGCCGTCCTGCGACCGCTCCGCGTGGTGATTGACAATTATCCCGACGAGTTAGTCGAAGAGATGGAAGCCATCAACAACCCCGAAGACGAAAGCGCCGGGACGCGGAAGGTTCCGTTTTCGAGTGTGCTCTACATCGAGCGGGAAGATTTCCGCGAGGACCCGCCCAAGCAGTTCTATCGCCTTGCGCCGGGCCGTGAGGTGCGCCTGCGCTATGCGTACTTTATCAAGTGCGTGAGCGTGGTCAAGAACGAGCAAGGACAAGTGGTCGAGCTGCACTGCACGTATGACCCGGCCACGCGCGGCGGCGATGCGCCGGACGGGCGCAAGGTCAAGTCAACGATTCACTGGGTCTCGGCGGCCCACGCGCTCGACGCCGAGGCGCGGCTGTACGATTACCTCTTTATCAAGCCGAATCCCGAAGACACGCCAGAGGATCAGGATTTTACGGTGAACGTCAACCCGAACTCGCTGGAGGTGCTCGCCGGCTGCAAGCTGGAGCCGAGCCTGGCAAGCGCGAAACCGGGCGACAAGTTCCAGTTCGAGCGGCAGGGCTATTTCTGCGTTGACCCGGACTCGACGGATGGCAAGCTCGTGTTCAACCGAGCGGTCGGCCTGAAGGACACGTGGGCCAAGATTGAGAAAAAGAGTTGAGGGCGTAAGTCACACCCCTGGGAGGCTGTTATGCAAGCCAAGATCGCCGTTCTGCCCGGTGATGGTATCGGGCCTGAAGTCACCACGGAAGCCGTCAATGTTTTGAGACAAGTCGCTGAATGTTTTGGTCACTCGTTCAACTTTGAAGAATTCTCCGTTGGACGTGCGGCGCAAAAAGCCGCCGGCTCCCCATTGCCGGAAAACACGCTCGAAGCTTGCCGCAAGGCCGACGCCGTATTGTTGGGCGCGCTGGACATCGGCCAGTCAAAGGACGAGGCCATGTTCCACGCCGAAGCCGACCGCGGTTTGATAGCGGTCAAGCGGGCGCTGGGGATGATGGTGAGCCTGCGCAGGGTGCGGCCCCACCCGGCTCTGCGCGGCATTGCGCCGCTGCGCGACGAGATCATCGGGGAAGTGGATTTGCTTCTCGTGCGCTCTTTGTGCGACAGCGTGCCAGGCGGCTGCGACGAAGATGTAGTGACCGTTGTCGTGGACGCGGCCTGCCGCATGGCGCGCACGCGCCGCCATCACGTCACGGCTGTTGACCTGGCCATGACCCGCGACACGCCCAGCCTGTGGCGCACCGCGCCGCAGCGTATCGCCGCCAACTATCCGGACGTGCAGGTGGATCACTTGCCGGTGGATGTCTGCTTGCATCAGATGTTGTTTGACCCGCGCAACCTCGACGTAGTTATCTCCGATAATATCGTAGGCGCAGTGCTGGCGCGTCAGTCTGTAGCGCTTGTCGGCTCGCCGGCCCTGCTGCCGACCGGCGCGCGCGGCATGGGGCACATGGGCGTGTACGCGCCCGTGTGCGGCCCACTGTTCGATCAAGCCGGCATTGACGCCGTCAATCCTATCGGCGCGATCCTGGCGGCGGCGATGATGCTGCGCCACTCGTTCAACCTGGAACGTGAAGCGGCGGCGATCGAATACGCAGTAGACAGCGCGCTGGGTTCTGGAATGCGAACGGCGGACATTGCGGTGGGAAGCGAGCGCGTCATCGGAACACATGCGATGGGCGAAGCGATTGCTGCCTGGGTGTGCCAGACGGCGGGTCAGACGCAGCGGTCGTTGCGCGCAGAAGAGTAATCAGACGAGCCAGGCTAAGGGAGGCGCGTCATGTCCATCACGACACAAGACCTTGCCGCCGACCGCACCGCCGAGATCAAGGCCGGGCGCGACCGCAAGCTTGCCATTGTGCTCTCCGGCAACTCTCCTGCGTGGATTGTGGGCGAGCAGGTGAGCGTGATCAAGAATTCGTGCGTGTTCGATGTCGTATTCCGTTACGGGGGAAGATGGGTTCAGCGGCGTTACACCTATGATGCCGAGGTGAACGTCTTGCACTTTGCGGGCGAGACGCCGTTTGACGAGACGCGTTTGCATACCTTGCCTGATGATAGGCTGTTCAATCCTTCGGCGCAAGAGTAAAACGTGAAGCGTCAAATGTCATGGGCTGCGCTTGACGCTTGATTTACGATTCGCGGTCTGGTAGGGTGAACCAGAACGTCGCGCCCTTGCCAGGCTGCGAGTCCACGCCGATTTGCCCGCCGTGCGCTTCCACGATGCGGCGGGCGATGGCCAGCCCCAGCCCGACGCTTTTTTCCCCGCCGGTCGGCTTGGCCGAAAGCCGCGCAAAATCCTGAAACAGTTGTTTGCGGTCTTCGCCGGTAATGCCCGGCCCCTCGTCCTTCACATTCACCCGCCAGCCAGTCTCGATGCGTTGTGAGTTCACGCGCACGGTGCTGCCGGCGGGCGAGTATTTGACGGCGTTAGAGAGCAGGTTATCCATCACTTGATCCAGGCGATCCGGGTCAGCCGTGATGGCGCCGGCTGGAGCTGCCTCCAATACGATGCGCGTGCCTTTGGGTCGGGACAGTTCAGCCTGAAGCTTGACGGACTCGGCCAAGAACCGGCTCAGGTCAATGGACTTGCGCTTGAGCTCGAGCGTGCCTGCCTCAAGCTCGGTCACGCTCAACAGGTCGTTTAGCAAGTCCAGCATGTAGCGCGTCTGACGCTCCATTGTCTCGTGCAGGTACCGGCGTTGATCGTCGGTGAGCCGCGCCTCTGGATCGCGCAACAAGCTGACGCTGGTCTGAATCAGCGCTAATGGATTGCGCAGGTCGTGAGCGGCCATGCCAACAAAAGTATTCTTGAGTGTGTTGAGCCGCCGCAACTCCTGGTTTTGCTTTTCGATGGCGGCTTTTTGCGCGGCGAGTTCCGTGGTCATGCGACCCTTTTCGACAATTACAGAGAGTTGCTCCGCGATCCGCCTGAAAATATCCACGTGAACATTGGCATACGTGTCCTGTTGCACGCTGGAGAAAAAGATGAATCCCACTGGCGCACCGTTGGCGATGAGCGGACAAGTGAGGGAGGATCGAATGCCCTCGGCCACGATCAGGCGAGTAGACTCGGACTCGGGCTTGCCGGCGAGATAAGCTTCAAGGTTATTTAGAATGCGTGGTTGACCGGCGGCAATAATGTGTTCCAGGCTGGAGCCGCCCAACGGCGCGGCGTAACCCTTGTTGAGCTGGACGTTCGGCTGGTCGCTCTTGTCCCAGTACGACCGCACGATTTGTCCGTTCTCTTCGAGCAAAGCAAGGCCGATGCGATTATAGGGAATGATGCCGCGAAAATCCTGATAGAGGTTATCCAGGATGTCGCCGAGCAGCAATCCCGCGTTGATGCGCAGGGTGATCTGGTTCAGGCTTTGCTGTTCGCGAGCGCGAGCGGCGAGCGTGCAGGCCAGATCGCGCAATGCCGCGCCCAACGGGTCAGCCTCGCCGGTCGAGTCCACCGGCAGGTCCATGTCATAGTCATTGCGCTTGAGACGTTCGATGAGTTCGACGTAATGCGCGACGGATTTGTCTAGCGAGTCCGTCATGTATCCACTCCACAGGGTTGGATTTGTCTCTCTTGGCGTCCTTCGAGAGCGAGCAACATGCAATCCTACAACCAGAGATCGTTACTTAGATATTTTAACCCCGAGTCGTTGATGAGTGTTACGAGGGTCTTGCCTTTGAATGGCTCTTCCAACAGTTGCAGTGCGGCGGCCACGTTCGCGCCGGAAGAAAAACCGCCAAAGATACCTTCTTCTGTTGCAAGCCTTCTGGCGACCTGAATCGCCTTGTCGTCGCCGATCTGAATGTAGCCATCTACGTATTCGGGCCGGAGGAAGCTCAGGTCGCTCATCGAGTAACCGCCGCCCTGAATGCGGTGATTCGGATTCGATACGGCCTGCCCCGCTAACACCGCCGCGCCGACTGGCTCGACGACGTAGCATCTCGTCGCAGGGTTGGCCTCTTTCAATGCCGCAGCACAACCCGCAAACGTTCCGCCCGTTCCAACGAAATCGCAAAAGGCATCAATCCGCGTGTCCGCCTGCCGCAGTATTTCGGGACCGGTGTGGAGATAGTGCGCGCGGAAATTGCCGCGATGATGAAATTGGTCGGCGCGAAACGCTCTACGTTCTTGGACAAGCCGTTGTGCCGCTTGCTCGACCAGCTCCAAATCGCCGCCCGAAACCTGCCCGGGTTTTGATCCTGGCAACTGATCCACCAGCACCACCTCAGCGCCCAGCGCGCGCATCATCCGGGCGCGTTCCGGCGAGTTGCCCTTTGACATGACGGCGACGAACGGATAACCCTTGACGCCGCAGACGATAGCCAGTCCGGTGCCGGTGTTGCCGCTCGTCAATTCTACGACGGTTTGACCGGGCGCAAGCGTCCCTTCAGCTTCTGCATCCTCGATGATCTGCCGGGCAATGCGATCCTTTTTAGAAAAGCCGGGGTTGAGGTATTCCAGCTTGACGAGCAAGCGGCCTTCAAGACTGCGGGTGAGGCGCGAGAGTTCTACCAGCGGCGTGTCGCCGATGGCTTCGATGGCTGAAGGGAGGAGTCTATTGTCTCTAGACATGGATGACCTTTAGGACTGGCGTGACTGAAGGTATCGCCGAGTTTGCGTTTTGACGCAGCAGACTGCGCCACGATGGACGTTAGACATGCGGGGGGGGCGCAGGCCGGATATGTAATTGTGTAATTCTGTAGTCTGGCAAAAGCCACGACATTTTTTGGAAAACAATTCCGGCGTAGCCGCCCCTGGTGTGGCCGGGTTCATCAAAAGAATAGCACGGTCGTTCGCTATTGTCAATCCTTTTTTCTGGGCAAAGGGGCAAGCTCATAATTCGCAGACCTTTAGGGTCTCGACGAAAGCCTGATACGACGAATACGGCCACTCGCGGAAATCGCTCACGAGTCCATGCTTTTGCGGGTTCAAGTGGATGTATCGCACCAACTGGATGAGATACGATTGCGTCAGTACGGGTGTCCGCCCGAAGGGATGTTGAAACAGACTGCCGGTGCGCCCGTAGGCTGTGTGGATGGCCTTGGCGTAGGCGTTGAAAAAGTTGGAGAACGCGATAGACCCTAAAGGTCTTTCGAGACCTTTAGGGTCTCGGGCTTTAGCGTCCTTGATTCTCACCAAAACGTGAAAGTGATTTTTGAGCAGGCAATAGGCATACGTCTCTGCCGCTGGCTCGATGTGCTTGACATACAGTTGCAGGAAATAGCGATAGTTGCGCTCTTGTACAAAGATGTCCTCGCGGTTGGTGCCGCGATTGTAGATGTGATAAAACACACCCGACTTGAGTGGCGGTGGACTGGTCATCGTCTCGCCTTTCCTCAAGACCCTAAGGGTTTTTAGAAACCCTTAGGGTCTACAACTCTCCCGCAAACGCCCGATGCAGCAGCGACTGGAACAAATGATCTGCCGCGCGATGCGATCCTTTTTGGAGAAACTAGGGTTGAGGTATTCGAGCCTGACGAGCAAGTGGCCGGGCAAATCACGCGTGAGGCGCGATAGCTCAACCAGCGGCGTGTGGCCGATGGCTTCGATAGCGGAAGAGAGCAAGTTGGTGTCTCTGGGCATTCAGACTCCTCTCAGGGTATACCAGGGCAGATATCACTTTCTTTCAAACCGTTCCTCTCGCGGTTCGCCACTGTCACTTGTGAGCGTGAGGTGCATTGCTTTGAGCAGTGTGCCGTCCTGGCCGCGCAAGTCTTTGACGGTCCCCACCAGTTCAAAGCCAAATTGAGTCAGGCCGTTGATAATGCGCCCAAGCCCTTCGGGCGTAAAGGCCGAATCCGGCTCGACGATAAAGAGATGACCGCCGCCGCGCAGGATGCGCGCCGCGTGAGTGAAATACGCCAGCAAATCGGCGGCGGTGCCGTAGAGCGAGAGACTATAAATCAGCACGTCTGCTGACTTGTCAGGCAATGGTGGATTTTCCATTTTGCCGCGCAGTTGACCGGGCCGGTCATGGCGATCCAAGCCAATGACGCGGCAGGGCAAGTCCGCGAATGGGTTGAGGCCGCAGCCCATGTCCACGATGGCAAGGTCAGGTCGGAGCAGGGGCGCGAGCCTGCCGCGCAGCCATTGATGCGCCAATTTGCCCGCTGTGGATGTTTCGAGATGCGCGAGGAACTGGCGAGTGTACTCTGGATTGGCAAAGACCTCGTCGGCGCGGGCTGCACTCATGCCGCGCAGCCGTCCGATTTCGCTGCGCCACTTTTGCGCCTCGGTTGGTTCGGCGGGGCGACGCTCGACGGCCAGTGGCTCGACACCGATCTCGCGCGCCTGCTTGAGCCAACGGCGCAGGGCTTTGACGACTTTATCGGCAGCATCGGTCGTATCGTACTTGCCGTCAATCGCCACATCGGCCAACTCGCGCTTGCCCTCGAGGAGCGCCCAGATGCGTTCGTCGAGCGTGTGATGTGCTGAACCGTCGCGCAGTGTGTCAGTGGTTGTGGTTTGGAGCACGTCCACGCTCACGCGCCGCTTTTGACCTTCACGGTCAAGGCGGGCGATGCCTTGCTCAAACTCAGCCCAAGTGTAGGGCAAATCGGCGACGATGATTTCGTTCGCCGTGTCAGCCCGCTTGGGATCGAACAAGGTCAGCCCCACGCCAATCGTGCCAATCGTCCCCACCAGCACGCGCACTTGTCCCGATGTGCGGAACAAGTCGAGCAGCTTTTGACGTTCTGCTTTGGGCGTCAGGCCGTTGATGTGCGCGACCTGATCGGGCAGAAAGTCCTGCAAATATTCGGCAATCTTGTCGGAAACCTCATCGGTGAGATAAGTGAGCACAAGCAGTTTGCGCGCGGCCAATGCGCGCTCAAACAGATAAGGCAGTTTGGCGTCGGTGGCGAGTTTGCGCAATTCGACCAGCGCGTGCGAGGCTTGCGATTTGGGCCAGCCATAGATGTCGAGCATCTGCGCTTCAAGGTCGGGCGGCAAGGGAATGTCCACCGGGCGCACATCACAGCCGGGCAGATGCAAGAGCACCTCGCGCTTGCGGCGGCGGACGACATGTGGCAGCAATGCCTCGAACACGTCAGCGATGTCGCGCAGACGGCGGCTGCTCAGGCGCGAGTGGTCGAATTGCGGCGCGTTCTGGCTGAGCGTTTGCAAGAGCGACATTGGCTCTGCCAGTTCGTTGACGAGCGGCGTGCCGGTGAGGCCGATGGCGGCGCGAGCCGAGGCGCGCAGAGTTTCCAATGCAGCGCGGCGGCGCGTGGGGTCTTGACCGGCACGCTGCTTGATGAAATGAATCTCGTCCAGGCACAGGCAGTCAAATGGTTTTTCTGCAAGCTGGGCGACAGCGTCATCGTCGAGCAGTTCTTCATAGTGCAAGACGTAGAACGTCAATCGAGAAGCGGGCGGGTCGGCCAATGTTTTGACGATGCCGCGCACGACGCGGGCCTGAGGCAGGCAACGCGGTATTTCGCCATCCTTGCCAGTCCATGTGTCGTCGGCCACGGTCTTGGGCGCGACGAGGACGACGGTGCGAATGTCCGACATGGCGACCGCCGCCAGGAATGACACGGACTTGCCCATGCCGGGATCGTCAGCGTTGAGGATGAATGTCGGGGCGGTGGGGGCGTGCGTAGGGGCGTCCGTAAGGGTGTCGGTAAGGGCGTTCAATTGAACGCCCCTACAAATCTCGGCCATGCGCCGCGCGGCATCGGCCTGATGCAGGCGCAGGCGCGGGCCGCACCAGCCGACGTCCGGCAACGACGCGGCAAAACTCACGGCCTGCTCGACCTCGACGGTGAACAGGGCCGAGGCTTCCGCCACAAATTCGTTGGTGGTGTGTTCGGGGTAGGCAGCGAGAATGGCGGCCTCCACATCTTCTGCCGTGATGGTCTGCGCCGTCTCTAGCGAGAGCGAGCCATACCACGCATACAGCCGCTTGTAAAACTCTTGCCACAGGACTTTGGACGTGAGCAACTGCAAGACCTCGTCCAGCGGTAAGCGCAGTTCGCCGAGCGCAGAAAGGCCGCGAATGACGGCCTGCTCGCGCTGTGCGTCGGCCTGCGGGCTGTGGTCTGCCGCAAGCGGCGGTGCGGTCGCGCCGCGGTCGGCTTCCATGCCGCTGCTCAACAATGCTTGCGCCTCTTCGGCTGTCAGGGCATCGGTTTCCTGTATCTCGACGGTTTCGGCGGTCAGTTCTTCGCCGCCGCTGACGAGGTTGGAAATGGCTGATTCGATTTCAGCATGGTCGCCGCGCGCGAGCGCCGCGCCCAATTTGACGACGCGCTGGTTGCGAAATTCCAACAGGCCAGCGCGGCGGAGAATGACCATGACCTGCGCGGGGCTGAGCAGGTTGGATTCGGCCAGCGGTTGAATGGCGCGGGCGGTGTGTTCGACGGAGGTGGCGGTTAATGCAGTAACATGCTCAGGGCCAGCGTAGGCGAGGCCAAGCCGCCGCGCAACAACAGAAAAGCCGCCATGTTTAAGAATAGCATGTGCCAAGGCTCTGCACTTGGCACTACGCAATTCACCCGTTGTTGGCATGATGCCCGCTACACCATGCTCTGCGATGAAAGCACTCAACTCACACTCGACATTAGAAAAGTCATTCCAATAGCTATGTGGTTTAGCGATATCGGATCGTTCCAAATTGAGCCGCTCAGCCACGGCAAGTATGCCGCCATGGTTCCCAATGGCGTGTACCAAATCACCTCGTTTGGCATCTAATAATTCAGATTGGGTCGGCATTACGCCGGCTTTGCCATGCTCTGTAATAAAGGAAAGCAATTCCCGCTCAAGAGTGGCAAAATCATCCCAATAGCTCGCCGGTTTCGTAGCATCAGGCCGTTTTAAACCAAGCCGCTCGGCAACAACTGGTATACCACCCTGTTTGCCAATGGCAACTAACAAATCGCCGTGTTCAGCCTCTTTGAGTTCAGTGGCAGTGGGCATTATGCCAATTTCGCCATGCTCTGCAATGAAAGCCAGCAATTCACGCTCAATATTGGCAAAGTCTTCCCAATAGCCACTCGGTTTAGTGGCATCGGGTCGTTCCAATCCAAGTCGCTCTGCCACAACTGACATTCCGCCATGTTTACGGACAGCATTCGCCAAGTCGTGCCGTCCAGCTTGGTTCAATTCGGCGGTAGTCAACATTACACTTGCTTTGCCATGCTCTGTAATGAAAGCTAGTACCTCGCGCTCAACATTAGCAAAATCATCCCAATAACCAATTGGCTTGTAAGCACGTTCCAGCCCGAGCCGCTCAGCAACTACTGATATGCCGCCATGTTTTCTAATAGCGTGGTATAAATCATTACGTTTGGTTTTGATCATTTCAGAGCGAGTCGGCATGATGCCAGTTTCGCCATGCTCTTGAATGAAAGCTATTAGTTCACGTTCAACATTGGTGAAGTCATCCCAATGGCTACTCGGTTTAGCGACATCAGGTCGCTTCAATCCGAGTCGCTCTGCCACAATGGGCAGGCCACCATGTTTTCCAATAGCGTGATATAAATCACTTCGTTTGGTTTTGATCATTTCAGAGCGAGTCGGCATGATGCCAGTTTTGCCGTGCTCTTGA
>Ga0315268_10006270_pt1 | contig 12678 bp, 4 predicted proteins | sample C1_top_MG_FD_204535 | JGI IMG/M metagenome (GOLD analysis project Ga0315268, IMG submission 204535) | Sediment microbial communities from Yellowstone Lake, YNP, Wyoming, USA - C1_top | ecosystem: Environmental > Aquatic > Freshwater > Lake > Sediment | place: USA: Wyoming | collected 2017-08-01 | reverse complement strand
GGGATTAAAGGAGGCGATAAAGTAAGAGAGCTTCCATCCTCTTTTTCCGCATCTTTTCTACCATTTCATCTTCATCTTTTTCTATCATAAAAGGAGAAGCTTTATGAAAGGCCACGTTAAAAAAGAGAATCTTAGTCGTATGTTTCCTTTTGGGGGGCGGCTCACCATCCTGCTGTGGAGTTGTGTCCGTACCTATGCCCTCGCCCTTATCAGTGCCCTCACCCTTATCTGTTTATTCCCAGCCTCTTCCCATGCAGCCTCTTCCCATGCGGTCTCTTCCCGTGCCATCTCTTCCCGCGCAGCTATCAAGATGGATAAAGTCCTGGTCACGGTCGATAAGAGGAAAATTACGGTCCAGGACTTCATCGATTTCCACCAGACCCGTCCGCGTATTGCTCACTGGAACAATCCTCAAAACAGCCCAAATAACCCGAACAGCTCGAATAATCAAAACCCAAACAGCCAAGGTGACCCTAAAGAGACACTGGATACCCTCGTTGGCAAAGTCCTGATGGCTGAGGAAGCCAGCCGGTTATTTCCCGATACCTTGAAAAACGCTCAGCAGGAATTGGCAGATTTCGAGCAGGTTATGTTGATCAATGTGTTTACTGACGAGCAGATTGACAAGGGTATCAAGATCAGCGAGCAGGAGGTTGACCGCAGGGTCCCGGAGAATCAAAAGGTCGAGGTGCACCTTCGCAGAATCGTGGTCTCCACTCAAGAGGAGGCGCTTCGCCTTCGCAAACAGTTGGTTAAGGGTCAGCCCTCCGCTCAGGGAATCCCCACCGCTCAGGGAGCCTCTGTGGAGCAGTCAGCCCCTGTGTCAGTGTCAGTCGCCGATTTCAAAAGACTGGCCAGAAAGTTCTCGCTGGGAGAGGAGGCTCAGAAGGGAGGTGACATCGGCTATATGGCATTCGACCAGGGTATTTTCCCCAAGGATGTCGTAGAGAAGATCTTTCAACTGAAAAATGGAGAAATAACCGGCCCTGCCTCAATTCGGGAAGGGTATGCTCTTTTTCAGATGACAGGGAGAAGAAAAGTAACGGCCCAGGCCCTGGAGCGGTACAAACAGTATATTCGTCAGCAAATCAGGCTGGAACGTCAAAGAGAACGTTGGGACGAACTGCTTCAGCAATTGAATAGAGAGTCCGGCGTGGTGATTAACGAAGCACTGTTCAAGCAGATCGAACAGGACATTGCCCGCAATCAGGGGTCCTTAGCCCTGAACCGGATGAGCGGCATGGAAATAGCCAGGGTCAAGGACCATACAATCAGGGTAGAGGAGATCATTCCCAACGATATGGACCCGACTCTCAAGCAAAGTAGACCCTGGGAGAAAGACGCCCAGATGCTTCGAAGACTCCTGGATCGCAAGGTCAAGACAATTCTGGTTGCCGATTACGCCCGCCGGCTCCACTATGATCAATCCGGGGAAGTAAAAAAAAGTATCGTCCGGTTTAAAGATGACCTGATGGTGAGACGGTTGGTTGCCGAAGGAATATATAAAGGTCTTTCCGTCAGTCAGGAGGAGTGCCGGAATTACTATCAGGCACATCTTCTCGAATATCGGGTTCCCGAAAGAGTCGAAATAAGCCAGATCTGTGTTTCAGATGAGAAGACGGCTGTTGACATTATGCACCAGCTAAAAGAGGGTGCCAATTTTAATGAATTATCTCAAAAATACCCATCATCAGATTCATTGACACCAAAGGGCTTTTGGGCGAGAGGGGGAAGCGGCATGGGAAAAGAATTTGAGGAAAAGGTTTTTGGTTTGCGGCTCGGTGAGGTCACAGGCCCGGTCAAAGCATCCAATAAAGCATCCAAGGGTAGAGTATTTCATATCGTTAAGCTCCTCGATCGGCAACAAGAAGGATATGCCCCGCTGGCCGAAGTGGAATCCAGAATTCGGGAAAATCTTCTTTCCGTAAAAAAAGAAAAAGCCTTGAATGATCATATAGCCGCTTTGCGCCGTAAGAGCAAAGTGGCAGTGGATGAAACCCTCTTTCAGGAAGTGATAAAAAATGCGCTTTAGACTGAGATCCTTTATGGCGATTTGGTTACTGGCTACTTTTGGTATAAGCTCCGCGGCACTGGCCGTGGATGGGGGGGCCGGCGATGGGGGCGGCGCCCATAATCAGAAAATAGCCGGCATCAGAGGAACGGTGTGTGCCTCCTGCCACTTCTCGGTATCCGACAAAGGAGAAAAGATATGGCCGGATATTCCCATCGGGGCACAGACACTCCCGCAGGAAAAACAGGAGTCACCTTTAACAGGCGTGCAGGCCGTTTGCAGCAGTTGTCATTATCCAGGGAATGCGGTCAATGCCCGTTCAGGGTTCATTATGGGCCGCCATGAGCCGCACGGTCACGATTTTACTCATGGGAACGTATTGGTGGATACCTCTCTTCTGGGGACCGGTGAAAGCCACGTCATGTCCGGGCAGGCGCAGGTGGACCCTGAAATCGGGAAACTGCGCACTGCCATGAATAACACCGTTTTTCCCCTGCGGGATGCCGACATCCAGGTACAGGGGAAGCAGGGCGAGGTAAGGGGAGGTTCGAAAGACAGTGGCTTCACCTGCACCTCCTGCCATGATGTTCACACCCAGCCAAACAAGGACATCAGCGGGAATGGTGATTACCTGCGGACCAAAGACAAGAAGATGGTTGGGGAATCGAATCAAAGGACCGCCTTTTGCCTTCAGTGTCATGAGGACACCCCGAATGATGACAAGGGGACAAGGGGACAAGGGGACAAAGGGACAAAGGTCAGCTCCCCAGGCTCGCGCCAGCACGGAGTATCTGCGGGCTGCAACCAATGTCATCACCCTCATGACGGATATTATCAGCTCAAGAAAGAGGCCCAATTGGGACGGTCAATTTTGACCCAGAGGATAAATCCCGTCAATTTTCAGGCACTGCCGAATGTAGTTGCCTTCGGTCCTGCCGGGGAAAATACAGTTATCAGTGATCAGTTATCAGTTATCAGTAAAGACAGCGAAAAGCAAGTTATCAGTAGTCAGTTATCAGTTATCAGTAAAGACAGCAACTCGCAACCAGCAACCAGTATCCGGCAACCAGTATCCGGCAACAGTGAAAAACTGGAAACTGATAACTTCGAACTGGAAACTTCTTTTCCTGATAACCTCGAACTGAAAACTTCTTCAGAGGATGTTTCCGCCCTCTGCTACAACTGCCACGGGCCGAGCGCATCGCAGGAGATGCGCGATGCAGGGGCGACGCCCATCTATGGCAGTAATGGAGGGTCTGCCCCTCATAAAGCACATCACCCCATGGGAAGTCAGGCCGAATTGGGAAGAGCACCCCGTGCACCGGGGTTGAAGAGCGCAGTCTTGAATGCCTGCGGGCAGGTGACCTGCACCTCGTGCCACGATGGGTTTCACCGGGGAAAAAATCTGTTTTTCCTTCGCCAGGATTTCAGCAATGATTCCTCTTCCCTCTGTACTGCATGCCATACTGATAAGACGGCCAAAGACCTTGGTATTCAAGGATCGGCCCATAACCAGATTTGCGGGAAGAGCCAGAATAAGCGGGGCGAGTGCATGTTTTGTCACTTCATTCACGATGGCCCTGATCGGGGAGAGCAGCAGCAGCCTGCAACCAGGGCGCTTCTCAGGGTCGATCCGGTCAATCTGGCCTGGTCCGACCAGGCTGGCGATACAAACACCAGCGACTATGAAGACCTTTGCTTCGGCTGCCACAGCTCTGATGAGTATATGAAAGGCACAGGAAAAGAAGGTGCCAGATTGCAGCCGGAAAAGTATTTCAGCCATAGGTTTTCTTCCGTCCCATCGGATCTGATTCAGGCAACATTTCCGGTTTCGGACGGAGATCTCAATGGGGTTGTGGATGATTATGGTGTAGAAAAAGGTAAAATTTACTGCGGCAGTTGTCATGATGTCCATCACAGCGCCAACGCCCCATACCTGCGGGGAAAAGATTCTCCTTATGCAGGCGGCGGCTTTTGCGCTCACTGCCATACCGAGAATCCCGCCAATGGGAAATCCAGCCATTCCATTGACGTATCTCCACGGCCAGGGATTACGGAAGAGGAATTCCCCCGGTTTGCCTATGGAGGCAAAAGCGGTGTATGCCGGGGGATCACCTCAGACGAGAGTGCTACCGGCCAGATGACCTGTCTAACCTGCCACAGCATTCACGATGCCAAAACCAACTTTGACGGCAACATTGAACTGGCTAAAAAGAAAGTTATCAGTGATCAGTTATCAGAAGAAAAGCAAGTTATCAGTGAACAGTTATCAGTTATCAGTAAAGACAGCAACCAGCAACCAGTATCCAGCATCCAGCAACCAGCATCCGGGAACAGCGAAAAACTGAAAACTGATAACTTCGAACTGAAAACTTCTTTGGGGCGGCATGGAAAGTTGCTGGTTATGGATAATTTTTCTTCCGATGAGGGAAGTGACCTGTGCCGGGCCTGCCACCTTCCCCACCAGGGGGTTATCGGATCGCGGCATGATTTTGCAGACCTGAACCTTGGCGCTCCCCGGTCATTCGGTGTCTGCGCTGCCTGCCATGTCCCTCATGGCTCGCCGGAGAAGGCCTTTTTGTGGACGCGAAGTCTGGCAGAGGAGCGGAGGGTCTTCAGACAGGATGTAAGGCCGAATTATCAGCAGGGAGTGACTCTTCTTTGCTATGACTGCCATGATGATCATTATTCTGCCGATGATGATCCGCCGTTAAGTTCTTTCCTTCATGCTCCTCAGGACATTGCTTTTAGTGATGGACCGGGAAAGACCACGAGAGTGGGTTATTATGAAACCATCCCGCCGGGCAGCATGGGGGAAGACGGAATTAAAGATCCTCCCTCGAACGGTATGGAAACCGGCGGGCATTATATCAAAACAGCAGGGCTGACCGGGATTACCAATGGGATTAATACCGGGGACAAGCTCTCGTGTGATGTTTGTCACGATCCTCACGGGAAGAACAGGAATGAGGTCTTCCTGCGCAATCCCCTGGGGATAAATACCGTCGATAATCTTGAAGCCAGCAGGAATACCAGAAACGGGACGGGAAACGGCCGGGAAATTTGTGTATCCTGTCATGGCTATTCCGAGCCTGATCTGCCGATAAATACACCCATTCGGCTTTTTGAAATCGATATCGTGCGCACCCCTCCCCAGGAACAGATTCAATTGGCCGTCCATTCGAAAAGTGACAGCAGAACCCCCTGTACCCAATGTCACGTCCATGACCGGATGGCCATACCAAAGTCGGCCAGCACTGGCCCGGGCACGCATGAATTTCACTTTCAAAGCCTTCTGTCTGACGGACAGCAGAGTATTGTGGCCCGCCAGTTAGCAGCGACAACGGATTCTTCTGACAAGAGTTGCAATATCTGCCACTCTCCTGAACTTACTTACCAGGGTGGAAAACTGCTCTTCAAGGATGGCAAGATCCTTGCGGAAACCACCGTTTGCGATGTCTGCCATAGCCGTGGGGGATATTATGACGGGGTGAACGGGTATTCCCCTGTAATCAGCATCTTCGATCATGGGGCCAAGGACTCCTGGGCGGAAGGGGTGTACGACGAGGTGACTGTAGAGGGAAAGACCGACTGGCAGTTACGGCCGGGAAAGGACGCCTGGTGCCTTGGCTGCCACGACGATCAGCCCTCCCGTATCCAGAATCCTGATCTGGATGAGAAATTGTGGGTGCAGGCACCGAATGTTGCCGGTGATGCAGGCCGCACCTGGGGATTTGAAGTCAGCGGCCACGGTGTGGCAAAGACTTCCATTTACCAGCAATCAACCCAGCCAGGCGCAGGGCTGATATGTACCAATTGTCACTCCCCTGTGGCCAAACATATCGTTAACAGCCAGAGAGAGAAAAAGGTAAACTACAAGAATTGGCAGGCCAATAAATTCCGGCTGAAACTGAAATTGGACCTGCCTCGAAAGAATGTGGAGTTTAAGACCTCCGATTTTGAGCTTTGCTTCTCCTGCCATGAGCCGGCTTCCGTTATCGGACTTCCGCCAGGATATTGGGATTATACCAATAATTATAATCCTTATGTCAACCTGGATACGGATACATACCCGCTGACCAGGTACAGTAATTCGAATAGGGTGGGGATCTATCCTGTTAAGCAGATGGGACAGAGCTTACAGATTGATTTCAGGAAGATTTTCCCCACAGGCAGCTATAACCTCCACTGGAACCATCTCTCGCTGCCCAATGCAGATATAGATTCGAACGCGATTATCAGGCCTCAGACCCAGAGCCAGAACAGCACCAATAGCAGCAATCGGAGGAAACAGAATTGCCTCTCGAATCGATGTCATGGAAAGACCAATGTGATCAAAGAAGGGGATTATTCTTTCTGGGATTCTGACCGGGATGGAATGCTGGATTCGCGGCCTTCCTGCACTGCCTGTCATAATCCGCACGGGTCCAGATATATATCCATGACCAGAGATGACCTGGCCATTACTCATAACAGCTCCAAAGACGGAGAATATGGAATGATCGGCAGTAAGGAATATGGGGCCTATGATGACAGCGTTGATAATTATAACGATTTATTTTGCTGGGAATGCCATGCGAAGTTGCAGAGGTTAGGCAGCAACTATACCTTTTACCCGCAACCTCTGATCAAAGATCAAACGCCACCGGCACCTCCGCGATAAATGAGACGAAGTTTTCAGTTCGAAGTTATCAGTTATCAGTTTTTCACTGATAACTGATAACTGATAACTGACTACTGATAACTTTCTTTTCAAAGGGCTGTGTAAGAATTATGAAAAATGGGTTACACAGTTCTTTGCCGTTTGGCCCCTGATTAACCAAAATATCCAAAATAATCTTAAACCATATTGTAGTTTTTGCCATAGTAGGTTAAAATAGTAAAGCAACTGGTTCCCGGAAGATATGGAACTAAACTTGCATGTAACCCTGGCACTATAGATAAACTTATATGCTTATAGATCGTAAACAGGTATACGTCTGTATGATGGCTGTAGTATCTGCAAGGTAAGTCTGACTTGCTGATGGTTTTTTGGCTAAGGGTTTAGGGTAAGATGACTTATTAAGTGTGAAAACAATTTGCTGAACATGAAAAATTTTTCTCATACCTCTTCGGTGGTCGATAAGAGCCTCCATCTTGAAATAATCGGAATTTTAGCGGTATTCCTTTACCTTTTTTTCCCTTCAATTGCCCTGGCAGTGAGTGGCCCTCATTATATTGATCCTAATGCGGGTGTGGGCAAGGGAACGTATAAAGGAGCATGCTCGGTCTGCCATACGCCTCATGGAGGAAAAGGACCCAAGATCTGGGCCAAAGACATCCCTGATCCTGAGAATGCAACTTTCGGCGGAATCCACGAGTTGTGTTACTCCTGTCACGATGGATCGGGTGGCGCCTATAGCGGCTTAACAGATGTCTTTTCCCGCAAAAATTTCGAAGATCATGTGATGCATGGTGCAGCCTCAGTCAAGCCGGGAGATTATCCTCTGGCTGCCAGCCTGGCACTGGTTGGCAGTATCAATAAAAAGATCTTCCCTTTGAACCTTGAAGATTGGGACACTGTTCCATCTCTCAAAAAAGGGAATGCGCATGGCAGGGCGGAGATCAACTACCAGCGGGGAGGAAGCGGCGTATATTGCGGCACCTGCCATAATCCTCACGGAAATTCGTCAGGGCAATATAAGCCGGGTGACGACTACCTTCGCAGCAAGGATAATACTGTGGGGACCCCCGGTCACAGGAAGGGATTTTGCATCCAGTGCCACGGTAATATCCATGCGCCTGATAATGATTGCCTTGATTGCCATCATCCCCATCGGGGGGCGACCCTCATTTCCGATAACGAGGCCATTGGCCGTAAGATTTTTATCCACCAGGTTGTGCCCACACCATTTGTAGCCAAGCCGAATGTTGCGAAAATTACGGACAGCCCTGGAGAGGACTTTTCTTCTTCCCTTTGCTACGGCTGTCATGGTCCGCAGGGCGCAGCCCAGTGGGGACCGGCGGGGGCAACCACCATCTATGGCGATGACAGCGCCACTCCCCGTGAGCATCACCCCATGGGCACAGCGGCGGTTTTTGGAAAGATCCCCAGGGCCAGAGGATGTACTGAATCCTTAATGAATCCGGCCAAGGAATTGACGTGTGTTTCCTGCCATAACGGATTCCATCAGGGTGATCGGGCCAACAATTTTCTGCGCTGGGATTTTTCTCAGGATTCGGCTCTCTTTTGCTGTGTTTGTCATCCTGACAAGAGCGCGTACAATCTGGGAGATGAGCAGATGGGGCATCACCAGATATGCGAGACCTCTCCGGTCAGGCGACTGGTGACGATAAAAGACCCTGAAGCCAAAGCCAACGGAGCTGCGAGCGCAAATATCCAAAAAGAGGTGGGGTGTGGCAATTGCATGTTCTGTCACTTTATTCATGACGGGCAAAATGAAAACGGAACCCAGCGCGGCGAAATTCTCACACCAGACCTGGATGCTCTGATGCGGGTCCCCCCCCTGAATCTTGCCTGGGCGGATAAATGGAACGATATGGATCTGTTTGACTATGAAGATATGTGTTTCGGCTGTCATGGCCGCTTTGGCATTGTTAAGGGTGCAGGTCTGGCAGGTTCCCGATTGCTGTCTCCCCGTACCCTCGATCCGGCGGAGCGGACTATTCCGGGAAGTATTCGGTTCAGTCATCGGTTTGCCACAGCTCCCAAGAGCGAGACCACTGCCGTCAATATCCGGATAGGAGGCAAGTTTCCCCTGTCGGATGGGCCTGGCCTTGGTACTCTGGACGATTATGGCGTAGCACCGGGGCTGATCTATTGCGGAACCTGCCATGATGTCCATAATAAACGCACCAATCCCGGCTCCCCTTATTTACGCGGCACGCGATCTCCCTATGTGGCTTTAGGGTTTTGTGAGGAATGTCATACAGCCCCCGGCAGCACCATGTTTATCGATCCTATGCTCAATCATCCGTTAGGAAGGGGGCCGGATTTGGCAGCCGGTGCTACCAGCATTACCTGGCTGCCGGAATTTACTACAGGCTTGAGTGGAGAAAAAGGAGGAGTCACTTTTATACCGGCTGGCGAGGCTCCTGCTGTGGGGCGCGTTATCTGTCTGACCTGCCATAGTGTTCATGCTGCCTCCACTACCTTTGACGGGTGGGCGGATTTCCCCCATTCTCTCGATGGAGTATCCGCGCCGGGAAATCATGGGAACCTGCTGGTGATGGATAATTATAAAGACCCTTCCGGCAGTGATATGTGCATCCGCTGTCATCCCGGTGTTTCCGGGATTGTCAATTCTCCCCATGATTTTTCACCCGGATACCGCGCAGGCTGTAAGATCGGCCAAAAAGGTCTTTGCTCTGCCTGCCACGTGCCGCATAATGCAGCCTCGGCAGTAACCTGGAATAGCAAACCGATTCTTTGGGCCAGAAGTCTTTCCTCCGAAGAATCCTGCTTTCAGCAGACAATCAATCCCGCCTACACCCTTGGCGACACTATCCTGTGCTACGACTGCCATTCGCGGTGCAACGACGATCCTCCTCTGGCAGCTTATGGACAGTATGTTCCGCAGGATGTGGCCTTTGTGGATGGACCGGGAGGACAATTGATCGGCTATTATGAAGTTGCCCCTCCCTGGCTTCAGAATGTGCCGCCCTATGGATTTAAGACCGGCGGACATTACATTAAATCGCCTCTGATGGGTGGATCGATTATGCAGGGGGACAAACTGGCTTGCAGCGATTGCCACGATCCTCATCGGGGCTGGACCATCGCCAAGACTAAGAATCAGGCTTTTATCAAGGAACTTCTGGGCGGCAAGGTCAATGGGGGGTTTTATGCCAGTAAAAATATGGCTTATGATGACCCCTCTCATGGGCCTCGAAACAACACTGAAAGCCGCCTGATCTGTGTCAATTGCCACGGATGGTCTTATCAGCCCTCAAGTGGCCTGGGACCCGCTTCCGTACCCTTTGCAGCCGTGAATCCGACCTGGAGAGGTCCTCAGCAGATTACTCCGCCGACCCCGACGGTGTTCGAGCATTCCAGCCTGGGTTCCTATGCCTGCACCGATTGCCATCAGCATAACCGGATTACGGTCTTTTGCATTGATTGCCACAGCTTTCCACCGACGAGCACAGGCAACGGGTGGTCGGGAGCTGGTGATACGGACGAGAATTATCAGGGCGGTGCCGGAGCGCATTCGGTGCACGTCTTTAATGCCAAATATGACTGCCTGACCTGTCATGCAGGCTGTCTGCACAATGCAGGGGGCGCTACGGTGGCCAACCCGATTTTCCTTCGTTCAAAAGTCAGCGTAGACTTTAACCCCCTCTTCGGGTTCCCCCGTGTGACCGGGGAATATCCGACCAAGATGAGTTATCCGGGATTGCCGGCTTTATACAATCCCCTGGAGCAGACCTGCTTTATAGGATGCCATAATCCTCTTGCAGGAGATCCTGATGAGGCCCCGAATCTGATCAATCCATCTCCCAGTTGGTCCCTGGCTCTCAAAGGTCCGACGCCGCCGTCGTTCCCGTCGCTTCCGCTGCCTTCCTGGATGCCTGACCCATTGCAGGACCCTGCTTATCGGAATCTGCTTCTTGCTCCGCAAGCGCCGCTGCCTGCGAAATTACCCGGTGTCCCCTGGCCGCTGCCGGCGATCCCTTAGAGGAGTATGTTTTTGACCGATAAAAAGAATAGGTGAGGAGAAAAGTATTTTGAGGGTGCTTGGGCAAGTGAAAAATTTTAAATTCAAGGTGGTGATCAAAGCAGTGGCTTCTCTTGTTCTCCTGGTGAGTATAGGTATCCTGGGATATCGAATACTGCACTCTATCTTTGCAGAGGCACAACAGGTAGCCTCTGGCCCGGTCGCTTTGCCCCCGCCCACGAGTCCTCCTTTGAGTTGTACCGGATGCCATGATTTCCAGGCCAGCCTGTTTACCGGATTTGCCGATCATCACCCTAATGCCATTGCTTCTTCAACCCCGACCGATATGGTGACCAAGGTAAAGGCCATTCGGCAGGATTGCTGCGCCTGCCATAATTATTTAATCAATCATACGCGGGGCATTGTTATGCTGCGTGACCCCGATCCTCAGGATGCTTACCCTTACAATGGAGATCCGGTTCAGACCAATAATTTTTGCCTCAGTTGCCACGATCTGCCGACTGATCCGGCCAATCCTCCGGTCTGGTTCAGTGTCAATGGTGTTGTCTCGCCGGGACGAATTATCGCTCCCCTCTGGAGTCTGCCCTGCGGACATGCTGCCAACAAGAGGAGAAATCTGCGGTGTCTGGATTGCCATAAGTATCATGCATCAAATTTTAAAAGCATGCTGCAACTGGAGCAGCCCCGGTTATGCTATATGAACGGCTGTCATCCGGATAAAGCCGCTGAATTCGATCCAGGCAATCCTTCTCATCATCATGTGGAGGGTATCCTGCTTGGCGGCGTTCCGACAAATGCCATATCCTGTTGTGATTGCCATAACCCGCATCATGACACTACTGTAGAAGGCGGACACCCTGTTTCCGACCCCTATTCAAAAGGGGACTTATATCCGGTTGCGCCGGTGCCTCAGGCTACCCTGCCCATCATCGGGGCTGCCGGGACTCCGATTTCAGGGACGCCCTTTTTTATCGGTAATGTCAATGCTGCCGGTGTCCCGGCCGTTGATCTCTTTTGCCTGGAATGCCATGCGCCGGATATCTTCACTCCGCCGAACCCTCCCTGGCCCGGTGCACCGAATATTACCTTCGAGATAACCCATAAATATTATGATTCGCTGCTGACTGCCTCCAATTTCTTTTACCCCCATCAGCATATAACCGCTGGAAGCTGCAGCGGATGCCATCTAAACCAATCCGGAACCAAACCTCGCAATGTTATTAATGGGCACTATACCCACTTGAAAAACGCCTCCTGCACATACTGCCATGATCCTCATGGAACTTTGGGGACATTCGTCGGGACTACGACTACGGGAATCATCGGTGTTCAGAGGGGGCACCTTTTAAAAGACTGGTTGCTGACGAATTCGGCTGTAGTCGGACCTCTTCCGGGAGGGTTAGGCTATCAGGCCCCCGGCACTCCTGCGTCTTCGACCACTGTTCTTGCTTCCGTGAACGGTGCCTCAAGTTGCGCTATCAATGACCCTGCGGGTGGCTGTCACGACATTACTCATATTCATAAACCAACCGAGATCAGAACAAATGTCACCTGTAATAAGACTTCATGTCATTTACCCTTTACTCCTATTTTACCGCGTAAGGCACAGACAGCCGAAAAACGGGATACGGTGGCCCCTGAGCCGCCTAAATAAACCAATCCGCCGGCATAGAATAATGATGAGGAGCGATCGGCCATGTTGATCAAGAATCGGAATGTGAATCGCAGAGAGAGAAGGAAAGAAATGCCTTTGTCAGAGTCTGGTTTTGCTCCCTGGTTTTGGCAGAAAACAGTGACGTTTTTTATCAGTCTTTTGACCATCATGCTTTTTTCTTCTTCTGCCTGGGCCATTCGGGCTATGGGGGGAGACAGGCAAGTCAGGGTTTCATGGATAGCTCCATCCAAAAATGTGGATGGGACTCCCCTGGTGGATTTAGCCGGATATAACGTCTATCGCGGCATGAAACTGGAGGAGCAGTCCGAAAAAGT
>Ga0315268_10006269_pt1 | contig 12678 bp, 11 predicted proteins | sample C1_top_MG_FD_204535 | JGI IMG/M metagenome (GOLD analysis project Ga0315268, IMG submission 204535) | Sediment microbial communities from Yellowstone Lake, YNP, Wyoming, USA - C1_top | ecosystem: Environmental > Aquatic > Freshwater > Lake > Sediment | place: USA: Wyoming | collected 2017-08-01 | reverse complement strand
CTGCCACGTTCCAAGGGCATCTATCACGCCGGCTGCACCGGCTACCCTGACCCTACCTACCCATGACCTTGTAACTGGGGCAGCGGTCGCTCTCGCGACTTCCGCGGACTATAGACGAACGCGCCCCGGGACTCAAGGGTTTCCGCGCAGTTCGTGATTAATAATCCGCAACCTTCGCGCGGCGAGCACGAATCGAGCCTGGGGCCCCGACGCCGCAGTCACGGCCGGGGCGTCGGGCGGGGCCCGCCCGACGGATCCGCCTCGGTCACCCTTCGTTGACGGTCACCGTCGTCATCACCACCGGCTGGTGCGGGTAGTCCCGGCTGTCGCGCTCGGCCGTCGCGATGGCGTCCACGACTTCGAGGCCGGAGAGCACCTTCCCGAAGACCGTGTAGCTCTTCGGGAGCTTCCCCCGCATGTCGGCGTGGCAGATGAAGAACTGCGAGCCGTTCGTGTTCGGCCCCGCGTTCGCCATGGCGAGGGCGCCCCGCGCGTAGTCGCCCGGGAACTTCTCGTCATCGAAGCGGTAGCCAGGTCCGCCCGTGCCCACGCGCCCGCGGTTGCGGACCTGGCCCTTCTCGTCGACGCGCCCGTACTCGCCGTCGCCGCCCTGGATCATGAAGCCGGGGATGACCCGGTGGAAGATGACGCCGTCGTAGAAGCCCTCGCGGGCCAGCTTGAGGAAGTTGGCCGCCGCCTTCGGGGCGTCGGCGTCGGCGATCTCGACGACGATGTCGCCGGCAGTGGTCGCGATGGTGGCCTTGGTCACGGGGATCCTCCTGGGATGGGTTCGGGTGCTCGGGTCGTTTCGGGTGCTGCGGGCGTGCGCGGCCGAGCGGACGGTCAGGGGCGGGTTACCGTGGCCTTCGTGATGGCGACCGGCTCAAGGGCCCGGCTCTCCTGGCCGCCCGTGCTCGGTCCCGTGGAGATCGTGTCGGCGACCTCCATCCCCGAGAGGACGGAGCCGAAGATCGTGTAGTCGGGGGACAGGGCGACGTCGGCCACGCAGATGAAGAACTGACTGCCGTTCGTGTCCGGGCCGGAGTTGGCCATGGCGACCGTGCCGCGAAGGTACGGCGTCGTGACGGGGTCGTCCGCGAACGCGTAGCCGGGTCCGCCCGTGCCGACCAGCGCCTCGTCGACGTTCGGCTTGCGGCCGTACTGGACATCGCCGGACTGCACCATGAAGTTCGGCATGACCCGGTGGAAGATGACGCCGTCATAGGCGCCGCACTCGGCCAGTGCCACGAAGTTGCCGGCCGCGGCGGGCGCGAGCGACCCCTTCACCTCGATGACGATGTCGCCCTTCTCGGTGGCGAGCGTCACGGTGGCCGTCGCGTCGGCGGCCATGGGCGGCGGCGGGCTCGTCGGGCAGCCTGCGGGCATCCCGGCGGCGGCCTGGGTCGCCGGCGCGTCCGAGGGCGCGACCGTCGGCGCCGTCGTGGGGCCGCCCGAGGGCATGATCGGGGCGGCCGTGGCGCCACCACCGCACGCGGCGAGGGCGACGGCGGCCACGAGGGCCAGGGCGGCGAGGCGATGGGCGGGTGCGAGGTTCATGCGGCGGCCTCCATGGCTGCGGGGTACTCGATTCGGCCGGTGAGGAGCGCCTCGCCGAGCACGACGCCGGCTGTGCCGGCTTCGCGGAGGCGCCGGATCCCGGCCAGGTCGACGACGCCGCCCGCGACGAGCACCTCGAGGTCGAGGTCTCGCACGAGGCGGCCGATCTGTGCGGCGTCCGGCTCGGCGCCGCCGTGGGTGAGGACGAGACGGCGTACGCCGAGCCCGGCCAGCTCGCTCGCCACCTCATCGAACGTCGGCCGGCGGCCGCCCCGCCAGGGGAAGGCGGCCAGGCGGTCCGGGCGCGGGTCCAGGCCGACGGCGAGCCAGTCGCCTGCGACGGCCAGGCAGGCGAGCAGCGCGGCGTGGTCGTCCGCGAGGCTCATCGGCACCACGACCCGCGTGGCCCCGGCGGCGAAGGCGAGCTGGATCTGCTCCGGTCCGTCCATGCCGCCGGCGAGCTGCAGCGGAACCGCGACGCGCGCCGCGATCCGCGCCACGGTCTCGAGGTTGGCGGGCCGCCCCTGTTGGGCTCCATCGAAGTCGACGAGGTGGATGGCGCGCGCCCCCTGGTCGACGAAGCGTGCCGCGATGACCTCCGGGCGGTCGCTCGGGGCGCCGACGCCCGCCGCCGCGCCGGGCCAGAAGACGATCCGGGAACGGCCGGCCGTGAGGTCGAGCGAGGGGATGACGAGCACGGGTACGGAGGGCGGATCAGGCGAGCGGGGCGCCGACGGGCGCCGGCCTCGCCCAGGCACCGGTGGCCGCCGCGTCCTCCGCCCCGACCGCCGGGCGCGTCCCCGCAGTCTCCGCGAGCGCCTCGCGGACGGCCGCGATCGTGGCGTCGACGTCGGCGCGCTCCACGCCGTAGTGCGTCACAGCGCGCACGGTGTCGTGGGGGTACGTGGCCATCAGCACGCCCCGGGCTTCCAGGGCGCCGAGGAACGCCGCCCGGTCGCGGGCGACCCGGAAGATGACGAAGTCGGTCACGGCACGCTCGGGGTCGAGGCGGCCGGGCGTCGGCTGAGCGATCCCGCCCGGCGACAGGACGCCTTCGAGGTCGGCGAGGGCCTCGGCCAGGTGGCGGGCGTTGGCGTGGTCGTCGGCGAGGCGCCCGATCATCCCGTCGGGCCCATCGGACAGGGCGACGAGGCCGGCCGCCGCGAGGATGCCGGCCTGACGCATCCCTCCGCCGAGGAGCTTGCGGCCCCGGCGGGCGCGCCGGATGAACGCGCGGGTGCCGACCACGACCGAGCCCACCGGGCAGGCGAGGCCCTTCGAGAGGCAGAAGGTGACCGAGTCGGCCGGGGCGGCGAGGGCGGCGGGGCCGACGCCGAGCGCCACGGCGGCGTTGAAGAAGCGGGCTCCGTCGAGGTGGAGGGGGACCCCATGCCGGCGCGCGACGGCCGCGACGGCCTCCTCGTAGGCGATCGCGAGCGGGCGGCCCATCGAGTGAGCGTGCGTGTTCTCCAGGGCGATGAGCCCCGTGATCGGCTCGTGGGGGTCGTCCGGATCGCGGAACGCCGCCGCGATGGCCGCCGGGTCGATCGTCCCGTCGGCATCCTCGGCGAGCGAGCGCACCGAGGCCCCGACGACGACCGCATGGCCCGCTGCCTCGTCCATCACGAGGTGGCTGGTGGCCGCCGCGATCGCCTCCTCGCCGCGGGCGAGGTGGGCCAGCTGGGCAACGAGGTTGCCCATCGTGCCGGACGTGACGAAGAGCCCGGCCTCCTTGCCGAGCAGCTCGGCGGCGCGCTCCTCGAGGGCGTTGACGGTGGGGTCGTCACCCAGGACGTCGTCGCCCACCTCCGCGGCGGCCATGGCACGGCGCATGGCGGGCGTCGGGTGGGTCACGGTGTCGGAGCGCAGGTCGATCGGGGGCATCGCGGGCAGGATAGCGCGGGGACGCCGGAAGGGCCGCCGCGACGGCCGGTCTGGCGGGTGGACGATCGTCCGCTCGGTGCGTCGCCCGCGGCTTCGTGCTACATTCCGCCGGCCGCGGACCCGTGGTGTAGCGGCCCAACATGCCAGCCTGTCACGCTGGAGATCGCCGGTTCGAATCCGGTCGGGTCCGCCATCGAGAAGCACCTGACGCCCCGTCGCCACGGCGGGGCGTTTCGATTCGGCCCGCCGAACCTCTCAGTCGAGGCCGGCGAAGAGGTCCGTCTCCGGGAGCTTCGACCCGAGCGGCACGCGCGAGGCACGGAGGATGAACGTCTCCTCGCCCCACAGCTCGGCGAGGGCCTCCTTGCCGAGGGCCATGAGCGGGCTGTCGGTGGGCGAGATCTGCGTCCGGTGGGCCAGGAGCGCCGCCCAGCGGGCGTCGGCGCAGGCCCGCACGTCGACGCGCGTCGTGACCTCGGCGTCGTCCACGGTGGAGCGGCGCATGAACTCGTCCCAGCGGGCCACCTCCTCGGGGCTCGCCTCGGCCGGGCGTGACCACCAGGAGGTCATGCCGGCCGCCTCGGCGCGGGCGGCCATCGCCTCGCGGCGGCCGCGGGAGATGGCCTGCTCGTACAGCTTCGCCGGCGCCCACGGCTCGAGGCCCCCGTCGCCGGTTGCCGGGCCGGACCCGCCGTGCTCGGGTGCCACCTGTTCCGGGTGCCACTCGGGATCGCCCGCGCGGTAGAAGGCGCCTACCGCCACCTGGTGGGCGCGGATGTGATCGGGATGTCCGTAGCCCCCGAAGTCGTTGTAGTGGGTCATCACGTCGGGCCGGTGCAGTCGGACCAGCCAGACCAGGCGGCGGATCGCATCGTCGAGGTCGGCCTGCCACAAGCAGCGCGGATCATGGTTGCCGGGCGTCCCCATCATCCCCGAATCCCGGTAGCCCAGGTTCTCCCAGGTCGAGACGCCGAGGGCCGCCAGCGCCGCCTCCAGCTCGCCGGCCCGAATCTCGGCGAGCCGCCGGTGGTTCTCCGGCGTGTCGAGCTCGGGGACGACGATCTCGCCGAGCTCGCCGCGGGTGCAGGTGACCACGACGACGCCGTGGCCGGCCGCGGCGGCCTTCGCCATGACGCCTCCGGTTCCGATCGTCTCGTCGTCGGGGTGGGCGTGGATGGTCATCAATGAATGGCGTGGACGGTCGGGTCGGGACGCTGGCATGGGGGGATGGTACCCAACCGACGCCCGGAGGTCGGCGCAGCCCGGCGTCAACGCCCGCGGGCCGGCTCGCTACGATGCGCGGGCCATGACCGCGAGCCACGCGCCCGGCCCGCTCGCCGGGCTCCTCGTCGCCGACTGCAGCACGGTCCTCGCCGGTCCGTACGCCACGATGCTGCTCGCGGACCTCGGGGCGGACGTCGTCAAGGTGGAGCCGCCGGAGGGGGATGCGACGCGCGGCTGGGGCCCGCCGTGGGTGGGCGAGGGTGCCGACCGCACCGCGGCCTACTATCTCGCCGTCAACCGCAACAAGCGGTCGCTGCGCCTCGACCTGAGGACCGAGGCGGGTCGCGACGTCCTGCGCCGCCTCCTGACCCGGGCGGACATCCTGGTGGAGAACCACCGCGTGGGCGGGTTCGCACGCATGGGCTTCGACGACGCCGCGCTCGAGGCACTGAATCCGCGTCTCGTGCACCTCGCGATCTCGGGGTACGGGCCCACCGGCCCCGAGGCGGCAACTCCGGGCTACGACTTCGTGATCCAGGCTGTCTCCGGGCTCATGTCGATCACGGGCCACCCGAGCGCCGTGGCCGGCCAGCCGACCAAGGTCGGCGTGGCGATCAGCGACCTGACCACGGGGATGCTGGGGGCGACCGCGGTGCTGGCCGCGATCGCCGGCCGGGACCGGCCCGGGTCGCCCGCCCACGGCCGCGGCCAGCGGATCGACATCTCGCTGCTCGAGTCGACCCTGTCGTGGCTGGCGAACCAGGCCCAGAACCTGTTCGTCACCGGGGAGTCGCCGGGGCGTCTCGGCAACGCCCACCCGAACATCGTCCCCTACGAGACGTTCGCCACGGCCGACGGGGAGATCGCGATCGCGGTGGGAAGCGAGCGCCAGTGGCCCCGGTTTGCCACGGCCATCAGTGCGCCAGGGCTGACCGACGATCTGCGCTTCGAGACGAACGGGTCACGCGTGGCGAACCGCGCGGCCTTGCACGCCCTGATTGCGGATCGCCTGATCGCCGCGCCAACTGCAATATGGCTGACCCGCCTGGCGGAGGCCGACGTGCCGGCGGGTCCGATCAACGACCTGGCCGAGGCCTTCGCCTCGCCGCAGGTCGCCGCCCGGGGGCTGCTCGTGGACCTCGAGCACCCGGCCCTGGGGACGCTCCGGCAGGTGGGCCCGCCGTTCGAGCTGCATGGAACGCCGGCGACGGTCCGGACGCCTCCCCCGCTGCTCGGCGAGCACTCCGACGAGATCCTCGGGGAGCTTGGCCTCTCGCCGTCCGAGGTGGCGGCGCTGCGGGAGACCGGCATCACTTGACCGGGCGCCCCGCGGCGGACCCGCGCAGCGGACGCCGCGCCGCAGGACCATCGTTCGTCCGCCCGCGCACGAGAGGGTGATGGCCGAAGGCACCGCCCGCCTCGAGCATCGCGGCGATGAGCACCGCTGCGCCCTCCGCCCACCTCCCTGCCCCACCCACCTTCCGGGATGGAGCGCGCCCCCTCGCGGAATCGCGGCGGCGCGTGGCCGTCGTCCGCCTCGTCGCCATGGCCGCCCTGGTGGTGACCACCGCGTACCTCACCTGGCGCGTGGCCGCGGGGACCGTCAACCTCGCCGCCTGGTGGGTTGCGATTCCGCTCCTCCTGGCCGAGATTCACAACGCGTTCGGGCTCCTCCTCTACACGATCGCCCTCTGGGAAGTCGATGGCGGGCCGACCCCGCCGCGGGCCGCTCCTGTCGCGTCGCCTGGACTCCGGATCGCGGTCCTCATCCCGACCTACAACGAGCCCGTCGAGGTGCTGCTGCCGACGGTCGCCGCTTCCGTGGCGCTGCGGCCCGTCCACGAGACATGGGTCCTCGACGACGGGAAGCGCGACGACATCCGGCGCATGGCCGAGCAGCTCGGCGCGCGTTACCTGACTCGACCCGACAACGCCCACGCGAAGGCGGGCAACCTCAACCATGCACTCACGATCGTGGAGGCCGACGTCGTGGCCGTCCTCGACGCCGACCACGTGCCGACGGCGGACTTCCTCCTGGCCACTCTGCCGTACTTCGCCGACCCGGCGATCGCCTTCGTCCAGACGCCCCAGGACTTCTACAACCTCGACTCGTTCGAGCACGAGCGCCGCAGCGACGGCAAGGTCTTCAACGAGGAGGCCGTCTTCTACCGGGTCATCGCCCCGGCGAAGAACCGCTGGCAGGCCCCGTTCTGGTGCGGCACCTGCGCGCTGGTCCGCACCGAGGCGCTCCGCTCTGTCGGCGGCGTCGCCACCGACAGCGTGACGGAGGACATCCACACCACGATCCGGATGTTCCGGGCCGGCTGGAAGGGCGCCTACCACAACGAGGTCCTCGCCCGCGGCCTGGCTCCCGACGACGCCGCTTCGTACCTGCTCCAGCGCAACCGCTGGGCGCTCGGCGCCATGCAGGTGCTCCGGGTGGAGAATCCGCTCTTCGGCCCCGGGCTGGCGCCGGCCCAGCGGCTCGCCTTCATGACGACGCTCTTCGGCTGGTTCGACGCCTGGCGGACCTTCACCTACATGGTGATCCCGCTCGCGGTCGTGGCGACCGGCGCGGTGCCGATCCTGGCCCCGGGCATCGTCTTCGCACCGTTCTTCCTGGCCACCCTGGCGATCCAATTCGTCGCGCTCCGCCTCCTCGCGCGCGGCCACTACCCGCCGTTCCTCTCGGTCCTCTTCGAGGTGCTGCGCATGCCGGCGATCCTGCCGGCCACCCTGGCGATCCTGGCGCCGCGGCGCAACCTGCGCTTCCGCGTGACTCCGAAGGGCCGCCAGGGCGTTGGCGGGTCCCGAGTTCCCGTCCCCCGGCTCCACCTGGTCCTCGCGGCGGGCTCGGCGGTGGGGATGGCGTGGTTTGCCGCGAGCCTCGCGGGCCTCACCCCGCTCCACTACGAGATCCCCTGGGCTGCCATCGGCGCCGCGGCGTTCATGGCCATGAACCTCGGCCTCCTGCTCGCCGCAATCGGCCGCATCCGAGCGTCGCGGTTCGCGGGCAACCGCCGGGCGAGCGTGCGCCTGCCGGTCAGCCTCGAGGCCGCCCTTGACGGGCGCAGCATCGAGCTCCTCGACCTCTCGCTGACGGGCGCCCGGGTCGTGGCCGCGGGGGCCGACCTGCCCGGCGAGGATGCTCCGCCCGCGCATGCCTCGGACCTGCGCTTCGACCTCCACGGTGGGCATTTCGACCTGCGCGTGGCGCCCCGCCGCCGAATCTCTCGCGATGATGGGCTGACCGAGCTCGGCCTGGAGTTCGACCCGGGGCAGGACGCCCAGGTCGCGCGTCTTGCCGTCGCGATCTTCCAGGGCCCGGTTGCCCTCGAGCTCGTCGACGCCACGCCGGCTCCGCGCCGCCGTGCACGCCGGGCGACCCCCCCGACCCGCGTCGCCGCCTGACGCGGCGACGCGGAGCCGCGCTGGGGGATCTGCAAGCTAGTTCTTCGGGTCGCCGTCCCCGGCCTTGAAGAGGCCCAGGGCCCCGCGCCCGACGAAGTTGAAGGCGTGCGTGACGATCGGGTAGAGGCCGTCCTCGGCCATCGTGAACTCGACCATGGCGCCCTGGGCGGGCGACAGGTCGACGGCCTGCGAGCCGAAGCCGCCGGCGTTGCCGACCTTCAGCTCGATGCCCTCCTTGATGACCCGGTCGAAGATCGTGCCCACGATGTGGAACGAGCTGTCGATGCTCGGGCCGGCGTCGAGGATGAAGACGCGGACGCGCTTCCCGGTCGCGATCTGGATCGGGTTGTCCTTGTACTGGTTGGCGACGCCGTTGAAGAGCACGAAGTCGGGGGCCGGGTTGGCCGCCGCCGCCTTCGTCAGCGAGGCGGGCTCGCCCTGGGGGCCCAGGTACCACTCGCTCTGGACGATCGCGAACTCCTGGTCCACCTTCTCGAGGCCACCCTTCGGCTCCACGATCATCATCCCGTACATCCCGTTGGCGATGTGGTGGAGCGCCGGCGCGGTGCCGCAGTGGTACATCCAGACGCCCGCGTACAGGGCCCGGTACTCGTAGAGCTTCTCCTCGCCGGGGTTGATCGAGGTCATCTCGTCGTTCCAGGCCACCATCGAGCTGTGGAAGTCGACGCTGTGGGGGAGCTTGTTCGTGATCGGGTTCTTGAGGTGGATCCGGATCAGGTCACCCAGCTTGACTCGGATGACCGGGCCGGGGATCGAGCCGTTGAACGTCCAGACCGCCTGGCTGAAGCCGGCCGCGACGGTCATGAGCTTCTCCTCGACGACCAGGTCGATGTCGTGGGTGTCGCCGGGCAAGAGCGCGGGCGCCTTCGGGTCGCGGGGCACGTACGCGGGGGCGTTCTCGTCCGCCGCGACATCAGTGACCGGGGCGGGGCCGCCGTGGCTGTCGCCGCCCGCGGCCGTGCCCTTCACCGAGATCATGCCCTTCATGCCTGCGTCCGCATGCCCGGGGACGGAGCAGATGAACGTGAGGCCGGCCGCCGGGACGGCGACGACCGCGGAGGCTGTCGCACCCGCGGCCGCGGCGATCTTGCTGCCGTCCGGGAATGTGATGTCATGGCCGATCGTGCCGGTGTTAACGAGCTTGACCTCGTAGCTCCCGGCCTTGTCGACCGTCAGCGCGTTCGGCTTGAACCCGAGGTCGAAGGCCGTGACCTCCAGGGTTCCGAGGACGTCGCCCGCGGGGGCCTGGCTGGCCGCCGGAGCCTGGCTGGCAGGCGCCGCCGTCGGCTGGCCGACTGCCACCCCTCCCGTCGGGGCCGGGGCGTACGTCCACTGGGGGTCCGCCGCGCCGCCGCAGCCGGCGAGGCTGGCGGCCAGCACGATGGCGAGCCCGGCCCATACCTGGGTTCGCTTCATCGATGCATCCTTTCCGGGCCCAGTGGCCAGCTCCTTTCCGGGCCCTGCGACCCGACCCATTCGTCGGCCGCGCGCCGGCGCACGGCAAGATCGCGGGTCAGGAGCCCGGTCTGACGGGTAATCTATCACCCACTTACTTAGTGTTGTCAAGCGGCTGGGTGCCAGGCTGCACGCGCAAGGTTCGAGATGCGTCCAGTCAAGGATTCCCGCCCCACCACGCTGCGTTCGGCCACCGATCCGGCCCCAGAGGGCCTCCTGGGCGTCAAGCGGAGCGTGGTCGACCGAGATTCGTTGAATCGGCGGGCCGTGGAAGCCGGCCCACCGGGATCAGTCCCCTGCTTGCCGCCGGCGTCGCCCTCGCCGCCGCCCTCGATGGCGCGTTGGGCGCGTCACTCACCCTGGTTGCCGGAGCGCTCGGCGACCTCCGCAAGGTGCCCGCCGCGGCGCAGCGGGAGATCCGCCAGCCGGGCCCGGGCGAGCGCCTGGAGCATCGCGTCCTGCGCCGCGAAGAAGACGTCGTGCACATCGCAGAAGCCGTCGAGTCCGCAGGGACCGCCCCGCAGGACGCACGTGCGCCTCCGGCTGTCGCCCTCGACCGCCTCGACCACGTCGAGCAGGCTGACCTCCGTCGCCGGTCGCGCCAGGCGATAACCGCCGGCTCGCCCCGTGGTGGCTTCCACGAGCCCGGCCGCCGCGAGATCGCCCATCACCTGGGGCAGGAAGCGGACCGGGATCGTCATCTCCTCTGCGATCCGGCGAACGGAGAGGAGCCGGCCGTCGGGCGCGCGCGCCAGTGCGAGCATCGCCCTGACGGCGTAGTCACCGCGCTTCGTGAGCTCCATCCGCACGCCCGGAGTATGCGACCCGTCGACGGCCTTCCGCGCGACCGCTGCTAGACTCGCCGCCACGACGACGGCCCACGCGGCCTCCCGAACGGGGAGGCCCACGTCGCACGGGCCGCGAGGGAGGAACCGATGGCGGACGACCGCGAGCGCTGGGCGCTGATTCTCGGCGCATCGAGCGGGATGGGCGAGGCGGCGTCGCTCGCCCTGGCCAGGGCCGGCTACCGGATCATCGGCGTCCACCTGGACTTCCGGGCCGGGATTCATCACGTCACGGAGATCCGGCACGCCATCAAGGCCGCCGGGTCCGAGGCCATCTTCATCAACATGAACGCCGCCGACGACCACAAGCGGGGTGTCGCGATCGCCCGGGTCCAGGAGCGGTTCGAGGCCTCGCGGGCGGCCGGCAAGCGCCCGCACCTGCGGGTCGTCATGCACTCGCTCGCCTTCGGCTCGCTCCTGCCGTTCCTCGCCGAGGACCCCAAGGGGGCCATCAGCCGCAAGCAGATGGAGATGACCCTCGACGTCATGGCCAACTCGCTCGTCTTCTGGGTCCAGGACCTGTGGCGGGCGGGGCTGCTCGAGCGTGGATCGAAGGTCTACGCGATGACCTCCGAAGGCTCGGCCCGGACGATCCCGTCGTACGGGGCCGTCTCCGCGGCCAAGGCGGCTCTCGAGTCGCACTGTCGCCAGCTCGCGATGGAACTCGCGCTGCTCGACGCCGGCGTGGCCGTCAATGCCATCCGGGCCGGCGTCACCGAGACCCCGGCACTCCGGAAGATCCCCGAGGCGGCGCGCGTCATCGAGCACACGCTCGCCCGCAACCCCCACGGCCGGCTCACGACCGTCGGGGACGTCGCGGAGGCGATCGTCACCCTGGCATCGAGCGACTCGGACTGGATCAACGGCAACGTCATCAACGTGGACGGCGGGGAGTTCCACACCGGCTAGGGCGGTCCCGGGGGCGTCGCGCTACCTGGCGGTCCGCCGCGCTCCGAGGCTTCGCCGGTGGCCCATGCGGTCAGGCCTCGTTGGCCAGCCAGGCAGTTCGCGGCCGCGCGGCCGGGGTCATCTCGAGGATTCCGTCGTCGCGGATCCACCATGCCGCGAGGCCCAGCGAGCGCGCGCGCCCGCCGATACGGTTCGCGCACTCGAGGAAGAGCGTCTTCGACCAGACTTCCGCCCAGGCGGGATCGGGTCCTGCCACGGTGACGGAGAGCAGGCCGGCCCCGCCGGGCTCGCCCGTGCGCGGGTCGACGAGGTGATGGACCGCCCGCCCGTCGGCAGTCGTCCAGGCGTGGACGGCGATCGAGGAGGTGCAGACGGCGCCGTCGTCGACCGCGATGACCGCGACCTCGTCGTCGGTGCCCGGCATCTCGATCCCGACCAGCCACGGCCCCGCCTGCGGCGCGGCGCCCCGGGTCACGAGATCACCGCCGGCCTCGAGGAGCACGCCGGCTGGCACGGCGCCGACGCCCTCGGCGCCCGCTTCGGCCGCGATCTCGGGCAGCGCCGCCAGCAAGGCATCGAGCCCCCACCGGAGCGCCAGGCCTTTGCCGATCCCGCCGAGGTCGATCGGGGCAGCGATCGCCAGCGCCCGCCGCCGCGGCTCGCGCAGAAGCCAGCGGCCGGCGGCGAACGACGCGGCGCGTCCGGCAGCCGCATCGTCCGGGGTTCCGGCGCGGGCAGAAGATTCGGACCCGCGGTAGCCGAGGCGTTCGAGGTCGCCCAGGATGCGCGGATCGAACAGACCGCCGGTCCGGCGCCAGGCGCGCTCCGCGGCCGCGACAGCTGCGTACAGGCGCCCGTGGACGGGGGAGCACGCGGGATCGCCCGCCCGCCCGTTGAGTGTGACGAGGTCGCTCGTGGGCCGGAACCGGGAGAGCGTCTGTTCGAGATCCTCGAACGCGGCCGAGACCGCGGCCCAGGCGGCCGCAGCGCGCGGCTCCTGGACGCCCACCACCGTGAGCCGGAGGGGCGATCCCATCGCCCGCCGCTCGAACCGGGCGACGGGCGATGAGGCTCGTCGGGCGGGTGCGTCCTCCGCCCGCTCGACGGGGCCGGCCGGGGCCTCCGCGCGTGCGTTGGGGCCGCTCGTCAGCAGGGCTTCCCGGACGCCGTCGTGCACGCGTTGCTCACCGGCCGCGGGGCTGCCACGACGGTCGGCACGACGGGGCTTGTCGACCCGCGCGAGACGGTCGACCCGCGCGAGACGGTCGGCATGCGGAGCGAAACCGTCGGCACGTGGAGCGCGGCGGCCGCCCCCTCGACTGCGGAAATCTGCGTCCCGAGCGCCGCGAGGGCAGATTCGTGGGCACCGATC
>Ga0315268_10006267_pt1 | contig 12679 bp, 29 predicted proteins | sample C1_top_MG_FD_204535 | JGI IMG/M metagenome (GOLD analysis project Ga0315268, IMG submission 204535) | Sediment microbial communities from Yellowstone Lake, YNP, Wyoming, USA - C1_top | ecosystem: Environmental > Aquatic > Freshwater > Lake > Sediment | place: USA: Wyoming | collected 2017-08-01 | reverse complement strand
CCTGCTTATCTATCTCCTCCGCTGTCTGTGAGGCTAAATGCTGGCTTATCACCTTTGGATGTTGAATATCTAGCCTATATCCATGAAAAGCTAGAAATGAGGCTATTCCGGCTGTTCCTGATATTGCGAACTCGGCTATCGCTTTTGTGATCCCTAACGAACGTGGGATTTGGGTTTCGTGGAAATGAATTATTGCGCTCTTTGTGGTTATTTCCAGGGTTGCTTTTACTGGCAAATCTTCCTTATAATAACGTTTTATCCAGTTGTTTATCGAGATACATTTCTCATTCCTTAATCGTTTTCCGAACACGGTTATTGGGATTTTGACTTTGAAATCATGGAGGCTAATTGTGTTTGAAATGAATGGTTGTTTTCCGACGTAATTTACACCTTTCTTTCCATGCGTTCTCACAGGTGATGAGAGAATGGTGTAAATCTTTGGGTATTTGGATATGGCTTCGATCCGTTTCTCTCTTTCTAATCGTTTTAAATATTTCACAACTAACGTCGGCGAAACATTCAATAATCGTGCTATCCTGAAAGGATATTGGCCTTCGGCTATTAGATTGAGCATCCGATTTTCCAGTTCAACATTCCTTTGCTTTCCCATACATTTACACCTTTGATTTACACCATTCTTTATGAACCGATAGCCTTTTAAACTGTTTGTTTCAATACTGATATGATACTGATTCAGTATGAAGGTGTGAATATGGATCGAAAAGGAGCATTCCAGGGAACCGTTTGCAAAGAACGCAAATCGCTTAAAATTTATATCCCGATGGGTGTTGCGAACTATATCGGGATTATGGCTGGCGATTTGATTGATGTTCGGATCGTTGGTCATCGGAAGGAAAGGAATAGTGGAATTACGAGCGGTGTCTGATATGAGTAATGAACGTCCTGAAATTCATATTGACGGCTTTGCCTTTTTTGTTATTTGCTTTGGGATTAGTATGATTCTGTTATCCTGTGCATTACTTATATTTATTTGGAAAACAATTACATGCTAAGGTGATTTGATATGGTATCTTGGAACCAATTGAAACTGATGTCTTTGGAGGAGCGAGGACGACTGATCGAGCAATTCGAGGCTGAAATTGCGGAGATGGATTCAAATGACACTTGAAATAGATAATGAATTTGCGAGCATTGTTTTAACTGGACAATTGATGTTTTCTCTTGTGGCGATTGCATTCCATATCATTGATCCAGTTTCTTCCATGCCCGCGAGTGTTTTCGGGCTTTTTCTTTTACCGAGTTTGATGTTTGGTTTTGCTTTGTTTGCTCAATTGCAATATTGTATATCAGAAATCCTTTCAAGGTATGGAATGGAGTGATATTATGGAACTCAATATTAATGAAATCCAAATTAAAGAACGTATCCGAAAGGATGATGGGAAAATCAAAGAATTGGAAAAAAGTATTATTGAGGTTGGCCTTATCAATCCCATTACGATAAATGAAAAAAATGAACTTATAGCTGGATACCGGAGATTGATGGCATGTAAAAATATCGGTTGGAAAAAGATTGATGTTCGAGTCGTTAGCGGGTTATCTGAATTAAAAGAATTTGATATTGAATTACAGGAAAATATCAAAAGAAAGGATTTCACCGATATTGAATTAGCCGAAGCACTTTTGAAAAGAAAAGAATTATATGAGCGAGAGCATCCTGAAACGAAAAAGGGAATTGCTCAATCAATAGGAATGAATAAAAAATTAGGGCATGACGTCACGGCGGATGACGCCATCACGTTCGTCGAAGAAACATCAAAGAAAACAGGGATGTCGGAACGAACGGTGAGGGAATACCTCGAATTGAATAAATTGGATGATGATATAAAAAAGGAACTCCATGAAGGGAAATCCAAAAAAACATCTGCTATGAGAAAACAAAAGAAACGCGAGCAAATCGAGAAAATCAAAGAATTGAAACCCGTCGAAGGTAAATTCCATGTGATTGTGGTTGATCCTCCCTGGCCTTTCCAGGGCGAATATGATCCCGAAGGAAGGCGATTAGTCGGGGATTATCCAACCATGAGCATTGATGAGATAAAGAAAATCAAACTTCCGATGGAGGATGATTGCATCCTTTGGCTTTGGGGTTGTGATGTTCTTTTGAAAGAAACATTGGAGGTTATCGAAGCATGGGGTTTCAATCGGAAATCAACTTTGATTTGGGTTAAAGATAAAATCGGATTGGGCGCATGGTTGCGGAATCAGCATGAGTATTGTTTCCTCTGTGTGAAAGGGAAACCGATATTTCATGGCGAATCCACATCCACGATTCTCAATGCCAAACGAGGCAAACATTCCGAGAAACCCGAGGAATTTTATCAAATGGTTGAAAAAGTTTGCCCATATAAAGATAAATTGGATTACTTTGCGAGAAAAAAGCGCGAGGGATGGATAGTATATGGTGATGAGGCATGAGCAAAAACAAACAGTATGACTCGAAATGGGATAAATGCAAAAATTTTGATGAGGTTTTAGCCTTATCTCATGTGAAAGAAAAGGAATTGGCAATGTATCTCATAAAATATTGTGGATTTTTGAATGTGATTCCAGTTGGAAATACCCATAAAACATATTCGGTGAATGAAGTCGAGGAAATAAAACTTCCTGATCTTTTGGGATTTTATAACGGAGGTCGCCCGATCTATATCGAAGCCAAACATAAAAATCGGAGAATCAAATATAGGGATAATGGAGTAAATCTTGATTTGATTCAACATTATTTAAAAGCCCAAAAACATCTTGGAGCGGAGGTATATATTCTTTTCAAAGATGATCTAAAAGAATTGAATGAAAATAAAGATGGAATTAAAATTGATACTTTCATTGATAAAGATGGAAATGAATTGTGGTATGGAAATTCTTTGAATTTGTTATTAAAAAAGTTTCGCTTTGGAACTGGCGCGAACAATCAAATCGTTGTTTATTTTCCGCTTTCGGCTATGCTTCCGATTGATAAACTTCCTTTTGGAAAACAAACAACTCTCCCTGAAATAATAATTAAAGAAATATTAGGAAAAGGTGATTCGTTATGACTGAAAATCTATTGTTCGGCTGTGTGTTCTGTGATGGGAAAACGAAACCGATTCCGCATGATAGCGGAAAACATCTGGTGATATGCAAATGCGAGAATTGCAATGTTGTTTTGTTCTTTGCAATGAACGAGGAAAAGGGTTGGAGATTCAAATCGTATGAAAGGCCAAAGGATGATACTAAATGACGGATAATGAACTTAGAAACGCATTGCTTCTATATTCCTTTTTGATGACCTTAGAACTGGCAATCGGTGTTCTTTGGAAAACAGGGGCGATATGACGGATCAAACTCCAATCCTGGTATATGGACATATATTAACCGCCCTGATGCTCGTGCTGATAGTGATTTGCGCCGGAGCGGTTACTGTATGGTATCATAAAGGCGGAAAATTCGCGCCTGATTGGTTCAGGAAATGGCTGGATAGATAATTACATGATCCTCATTATCTTGCCCTTCTTGGCTTTATTTTCCCAATCAGCAATGGCTTTCTTGTCATTGGCCTGAACCATATCCAGAAGGCTTCTTTGATTCGTTGTGGCTGGATTCCCAGGAAACATTTTTCCATTTCCTGATCCTCCTTTTTTTTGAAGTGTTACTATTTTCTTTGCCATTCTATCAACCTCCGAGCAATCCTGCGAAGTGCGCCAGGAGGAACACTATGAACAGGAATGGTATCAATCCGACAATCAATAGGGTTTGAGGATCGAACGATGTCGAACCCGCATAATTATAGGTTCCCTCGAATACCCCGCTATCGCCTGTTATTATTTCTCCGCTTGCAACCGTGTAATTGGTATATGGAGATTGATCCACATATAACAAAGTTGAATTATATATGAAACCTATTGCCGGAACATTTACGAACATAGCTTGGCTGGTTCCATCTTTTATGTAATTCGATGGAACCGAGAAAACATCCGAATCAGTTGGATTTATATCCCAATACATCCCTTCCTCATATATATATACATTCGAGATGTTCGATGGGTTCCCGAGTTCATATAATGGAGCCCAATTTCCTGCCGATTGCTGGCATGATAAGGCGAAATAACCTTCGGTTTCATTTGATAATAGATTAATCTGAACATAATAATGAGATGATGATTTATTGCAATATGTCGTATTCAAAGTCAGATTCATATCAGAATCATTTTCTTCTGGTGTTCCGTGATAGAGTTCAAACTTGACTTCCCATGTCGTGCCTGTTGTTCCCGAAGGTATCGCATAATCTATATTAATGAATTTTTGGATATTATCAGGGAATGAGGATGTTGGACTGCTCCATATCGCATCATAGGTATTCTCTGGGTTTCCCATACCTGACCAAAATCCTAAATTATACGATCCTGTATCCAATCCGCCACATGCTGTTGATTCATTTGCCGTATCTTGGAAACAAATTCCTGAAAATGAACTATTAATCACGCCCAACGGATGACCATCATAATAAACGCTCGTTTGATTTGCATTTGAACTTTCCACGGTTAAAGTTCCTGCGATTGCTACTGAATTTGATAATTTTAGTGATTGATTCCCATCCGCTCCCAATACCGTTTTATTTATATAACTTGTCGGATTCAGTTGGAAAACAGAAATCATCGAAACTATTGGATGCGTCAATGCTGTTGAATTGCCTGCAAACCCCAACCATGAATTTGTATATATATTTGTCGAAGCGAAACCAGAAGCAATCATCGTCGAAAGAACTGGATATGCGAATGATAGGACTAAAATCGTAACCAAAATCCCTCCGATAACGACTGGTAAAAGTTCCATGTTTAACCCTGTTTCAAACTTATTATTCGCTCGCCTTTTCTTAATTTTTTATGAATGAAATTCAAAGCATCGGCCTTATTATTGGCGAATACCTGATATGGCATATCCATCGAATTAAAATTTGTTGTCAATTCAAACTGTTTCTTTTTTGCCATGCCATTCATTCAGTCGCAATGTTTATATCTGTTTCCTCGATTTCGTAAAGGATAGTATCCGGCTTTATATCCATGTCTTTCGCAACGTCGTATTTTATGAAATGGACTAGATACTTCGATGGGATGATATGCGTCGGGGCTTTATAAAGTTTGCCCCGAAACTCAAACTGGATTCCAGTTATATCCGCCTCTGGATATGAGAACTTGAATATCGTATCCGATACTTTTTCCATTCCCATCGTGTTCTCCATGATGTCGGCGATAGTCTTGAATTTCGCGCTATATAGCTCGAACGTCGATTTGGAAAGATGTTTCAGCGTTGATTTCTCCAATAGCTCTCCGGCCTTTTGGAGTTCGATTAAAGCCTTGTTCCCGACCGCATCGAAATTGATTTTAAGGATTTTCTGCTGATCTTCGGATAATGGATCGCGATATATAAAGATTATTGATTTGAGTTTCATTTTATCCCTGCGCTGATTCTTAATCGCTTTGACATCTTTCTCAAATCTGCAATATCCCAATCAAATGCCTTATCTAATTCATCAGCACATTCAATTAAGGCAATATGCCTATGAGCGAAACAGACCATACATAGGCAATGCGTTCCTAATGGGTTATCCATCCCATGAGGCGGTTTCTTTCCGAGAGCTTTCATTCAATCGCGCCCTCAATCAACCTGCATGATGGATTCATGCTCTGGAAATTCTTTATGAACGCTTCGATATATTTCAATATCGCATCATTATAGATTTTGATTTCCGCATCGTTCGTTATCGGCAAAGTCGTGATGTTCTCCGCATGAAGATACAATCGCTTCTCCTCTATTGTTTTTGCGCGGTTCTTTGCCGTTAAAACCAACATCGCCCTGGAATGGACGATGTTCAGATTATCCTTCATTTGGGAATGCTCCAAACGATAATATGCGACATCTATCCTTTCCTCTCTGATTGCCTTTATGAAATCCTCGTCCTGCGCCATAGTTATTTTATCCATACTGGATCACCTATTTTCCATATTTTTTTTCATTCCATGTTAATATGCCTGCTTGTTCCTGAACGGTTGCTATCATATCACCTTTCATATCTCGATATTCCTAATTTCTCTATCGCGATTCGCAAAGCCATCTCGAGCTTGTATAATTCCTCTGCTTTCTTCGGATCGATCAGTTGGGAACAATCATAATAATATGGCTCGAACTCTTTGAAATGGGTTACGAGTTCGCTCAAATCCGAACGCCCTTCGAGTTTTGGATATAGTTCGCCCCAAAGACGGGTTAGCTTTGCGACATACATATAGGTTATGGATAGATCGACATCGCCCAAAAGGTATTTTAAGCGGAACTCCTCGCCCAATTCAATTACCTCTATCCATTTGGAAAGGATGTATCGAGCGTATTCCGCTCCGCAGGACATTACTTCTTCGACCATTCACAAATCCCTCATATCCGCTTCGATTCCTTCTTCGATTTTGAAAGGCATTTTACACGACCAACAAATATCTATTACTGTTCCATTTGGAATTGTGAATTTATCTGTGTGCTTTCGGCATTTCGGGCAGAAATATTCGCCTTTCCATTCAGTTTCCATCATGTTACACCTGGTGCTTTGATTACGATAGTTCCATTCTGGACTGAACCGCCTGGCGGGATTATGGTTTGACCGCCTCCATAACAGGTTGAATTGACCATCTCATTGAGCATTTTCTTTGCATCGCCCGAATTAGACATGCTGATAAAGCTGACAAATAAACATACTGCGACCAATGCCATAGTTATCATTATGAACAGGCTTTGGTTCTTTAAAGAGGCGAACCCTTTGGCTAGCTGATTATATACCCATGCGCTCAAAGTCGCGCCTAATTCCTCTGGTTTGACATTAGAATCCTCAATGAAGTAATCCAATGGTTTGATTGTGTCCTCGCTCAGATTGATTGTCGGAACGCCCTCCTCCCATTTCAAATTCTCCCTGGATAAGAATAAGCCCATCTCTGGTTTATCTTTACGGTATATGCGCCCGGCTTTGATTATCCACATCTTATTTCCATATTCCAGAACATCACCGCTCATATTCACTAATCGCGGTGTGATTGTCTTATTGTCTTTTGAAATGAAATTGACTATGACCAGGTTTTGCTTTGTGAATTTTCGCTTTTGTTTTGCCTGCCAAACCATATCCATCCATCGGCCTATTATGAATCCGACTGGCAACATGATTAACCCTGCGACCAGTATCAGCCCTATTTCAATTAAATCCATTGGGATCACTTCTTGTTTCGCTGGAATATCTTGGCTAAAATGTTTTTCTCATCTTCCTGCTCTGTGAATTGCGGAAGATTCATTCCATAACCACTCAATTGTTCTTTCGGAGCGTATGAACCGCCAGGAACCGCTTGGAGTTTGCGCTCTGTTCCATCTTTTGTTCGTGTTAGGCTTAATTCTCCTGTCCAACCATAATAGATTTTGCAAAAGAAGTTCTTTAATTGCGGTTCTCTCTGCGCCATGTCGAATAGTTCTGTGAGTAATACGATGTCGTTTTGGTATAGGCGCATCATCCGATCCTCCGAGATGTTCGCTAAAAGGATTTTCTTATCAACCAACTCTGTGAATTTCGCAACGTTCTCTTGTTCGTTCTCCATTAAGTTTGTCGCGTGTTTGAAAGGATCGTCCGGCAGGGTTTTCCCTTTGCGATTCTGCTCGAGATACTGCGACATATTCGATGACATACGATTGGCTATCTCCGCGAACCTTTTAAATGGTTTTGTTTTCAAATTGGGTTATGCTCGATGCGATTAATTACCTGTTCTTTCTGGTTGGATTTGGATTGATTGCATTTGAGGATCATTATAAAAAAGAGGTTCCTGATATTTACACGGCTTTGCTTTGGGCTTTTTCCGCGTTATCTGGTTATGATTATGCTTTCCCTGGATTGATTCTTTGTTTTGGAGGATTGTATCTGATTAATTCTGGTTGTGAGAAAGTTTTTGGATGGCATTTGCTGGAATGGGCTGATATATTAATGATTCCGGTTTTTGTTTTCGCTTTTTCTGCTTTGCGGAACAAACCGATTGTTCCATTGTTCGCTTTGCTCGGAATCTTTGTTCCAATATCGATTTCTTTGATAAAACGCTCGAAAGTGTCGGTTGGTGAGTATTTGTTTGTCGCATATCTGCTCGGAGGTATAGCTTACGCGCTCATATAATGGCGGAATTGAAATAGGATTACAAGCGGGATCAGAAAAAGAGGGTTCATTGGTTGTTGCCCCGCTTTTTCAATTCAGCGTAATGTTTAAGGAATATTTCAGCTTGTCTTGAACGCTCATATAAATTAACGAATTGCTCTGCTTTCAGATTGCGTTCATACAATGCCGGAAAAATTCTTGTTTGTTTCTTCATGCTATCCCTCGGATACCTTCATTACGAAAAACAATCCGCCATAAAGTGAAAGCAATACGCAAACTAATCCGATTACCTGTTGCAATGGCATGAAAGGCGCGACTGGAATATTAGAATAGGTTAATGTCATATTCTCTGTTGATGTCATTGCTGAACTCGAACAGGACATATTCAATGATTCGCAAATCTCTGAATTTTGGGTTATTGTTTTCGTTTGCCCTGATTGAATTTGAATCCCATCTGTTATGAACCAGATTCCCAGGATACACAAAAGAACCGATCCGATGATTCCTAACGCGGGCTTACGTGTTGTTTCCGCGAACGCGAATAATGCGAGTATGAATAGGGAAAAGAACCCTGCGAGTTCGAGATACATTGGAGAACCTCATTTTAATATTTTCTTTTCATATGCCTTTGCTTTATTCAATGAAGTAAAATATTTATGTTTCATATTAGGATAATCTCCTAAAAAACTAAAATACCCCTTCTTTGCATGAGAATATTTGCTGGCTTTTTCAATCATATCTATCGCCTCAATGTATTTGCTTATATTTCCTCATAAATTTAATTGCATCTGTTTTTGTTTTGAAATATTTTTCTGATGGATTTCCCTGAACGCCGGATTTATTTGCAATGAGATATTTATTTCCTTTATATTCAGTTCGTTCCATCCAAATTATGTTCGGCAATTTGCCTGTTTCCTTTTTATAATATCCATACCTGGCTTGACTTTTTTTCCAGATTCCCATAATCATCACCTTAATTTTACTATGATTCAATCTTCTAATTTTACTGTTTTTCTTTTTGTTTGAAAATATTTTTTCCTGGCGTTATAATTTTTCAACCATTTTTTATCAGGTTCATTTTTTAAAAAATCTATTGCTTTGTGTGCCATTCAAAACAACCCCTTTTTCTTTTTTGATGAGAATAAACCGCCCATCATATGCGCGAGCCTTGACGATGGGCGGTTTGCCTGTCCTCCTCGGGCTGATGTCATTCGAGGTGATCCGACCAATTTCGACAATGGAGAACTATTTGAACCCTGTCTGCCAGGATTGAAAGAACTCGGCTGGAATAGCATCGCCCTTAATGGGCTGTTTTGGGATTGGTTCAGATTCGGAGAACTCGGACGCATTATCAAATCCCTCAATTGGCTGTTCTGTGGTTGTGTATGGGATGGATAACCGGCGGAGGGTTGATAAGAATAACGTGCTCCTTTCCTTTCAGTATTGAATGATTGAACCGCGTGGATTGCTTTGCCTGGAATGCTGGAATCGAACTTTTCCTTTTTATATTGCTTTTCCTGTTCCTGTAACTGGCGGTTCTCGTGCTCCAATTTCTCCTCTTTGATACGCTCTTTCAAATCAACTGATTTCTTTTCCTCCTTATATACTTTCTCTTTCCGTTTTGTTTCCTGATTCTTATCGTATTCGGTTTTCTTTTTGGAAACGAATCCCGATACCTTTTCGATTATACCTGGCTTCTTTTGCTCTTTCTCTGTTTCTTTGACGACCTTATCAACGTCGTAATCAGGTTCATTCGATTTATGCTGAATCCCATATTTATCAATCTGCTCTTTGATGATTCGTTTTTTCTCATCGTCGCTCAATTTGTCGAAATCTGTTTGGGTAATCGGATTATCGGCCATATTGCCACCGATAGAATAAGCATGGGAAAACTTATAAAGGATTTCTCAAAGAAAATCAGGAAAGAACGCATGGTTCTGCTTTATTTAGTATATAAAGGGATGCTTTTGTAGTGTTTATACTGTTCGGTGCATAGTATATACAGGTGATTTGAAATGGCAGAAAACTATATGGCAAAAATCCAGGCGCAGAATCGTATCATTATTCCTAACCTGTATATGGAAACTTTGAAATTGAAAGTCGGCGATAAAGTCAGGATCAATATTGAAAAGATTGAAAAGGTGAAATAAGGATGCCGAGCGGAGTATATGCTAGGACTGCCGAACACAATAGAAAAAATGGAGATGTTCATAGAGGAAAGAAACTTGGACATCCTTCTGATGAGCATCGGAGAAAATTGAGCGAAGCTATGAAAGGCAGGATTGCATGGAATAAAGGACTGACGAAAGATATGGATGACCGTGTTTTGAATCAAAGTAAAGCACTTGAAGGGAAACCACACTCAGAAGAACACAGAATGAACAATAGTATTGCACAAAAGCAAAAGTTTGCGAATGGATATGTTCATCCATTTACAGGGCAAAGCCATACAAAAGAATCAATCCAAAAAAATAGAGATGCACATATAGGTAATATTCCTTGGAATAAAGACAAACAAGGATTGCAGATAGGATGGGCGAAAGGTTTATCAAAAGAAACTGATGAGCGAGTAAAAAAGGTTTCAGATAAACTTAAAGGAAAACCAAAAAATGAAGAAACAAAACAAAAATTTAGTGCGAGTGCAATACGACGCATTGAAAGAAATTCGCTTAACGGGATACCGATGCCTATTTCTGTTGGAAATAATGAAACAAAAATATTAGATAGATTGGAAAATGCTCTTTGCATTCAGATTAAAAGACAACATCAGGTTTTAAAATATTTTATAGATGGGTATAACAAAGAAAGAAATATTGCATTCGAGATAGACGAATCATATCATCTTAATTCTGATGGATCGATAAGGGAATGCGATATTAAAAGACAAAAAGAAATTGAAAAGGAATTAGGTTGTGTTTTTATTCGATTAAAAGAAAAAGATAATGTGGGAATTTAGTTCCCACATCTTTCCACTTTTAACCAAACAATGTGGCTACGGAAACTAAGGCCAGAAGCCCGAAGAACAACGGAACAAGTCCTACCACAGTAACCGTTGTTGGATCGGTTATGTTCGCGGTTGCAATCACGCTCTGCGTTACCGGAATACCCACCGCCACAATCACTATGATTGCGACTACAAGCCCAATGACCGCGCCAACGAGCGCGTATCCCTTATTCGCTTTAAAGTTTTTTTCCATAACTAATCACCGGAATATGGAAAACAGACTGAGTATTTAAATAATAACGCCTGATGGCATTTGAAAATTAGTATCTATTTCTTGTCGCTTTCTTATAATCGCAATTTTCACAAACATAGACGCGCAAAAAACGCTTTTGTTTATCCTCGGAGCGCACGACCTCGCCCCGATGCAACGGACTTTCACATTTCGGACAATACTGATACGACATGAATATTATTTGATTTCTGTTCTCCGTTGGGTTCGTTTCACTTTCAACCCATAATTGTTCAATTCAAATATCGCTTCGCGCATCTCGCTTTTGGATAACCTGAATTTCTGCGCTAGTTCCGATTCGAGTTCCCTTGACGCCATGACGCGCTTCTCTTTCGATTTGACGTATTCGAGAAGTTTTTGATACATCGTCGGGATTTCTTTTGCCATGATTAACCCCTGATATATAGGAATTTCGTGAATGCGAGGTATAAGATTGTCGCCAATCCCAAAGCTATCAGAACCGCCAACCCTGGAATGAAATATAAGGTCAGGAATAAGGCCGGAACCAGGACGACTATCTTCGCTTCCAATCGCGTTCCTTGGAGCATCGTGAATCCTGCGAAGAAACCGATTGTGAGTAGTCCGAGGAATAGAGGATCGCCTCCGGTTGTATAACCCGCGCCCTGACCGATCAAGTCCTCGATTGGCAATAATCCGCTAGATGTCATCAGACACCGCCTCCTCGAACGAAACTGGTTATTGCAAGAAGCGATAATAGGTTCAGGAATACGACTATGACCATTCCGAATGTTCCGAGCATCGGATCATGAGCGTCTATAATGGATAATGGGAATGCGAAGTAATTGAGCAAAGCGAATAACATCACCAACGGGATGATATAGATTGCCGAGAACCCTAAAAGCAATGAAGCTATCGCGGCTATGGTTATCCCTGCCATTACTGTCAGGATTGCCGGAGATGGATTCAAAATTGCGTTTGTAAGGCCGGTTATTATTCCATCCATCGTTAGCCAGTTGCTCCCTTGTGCGCTGAATACCTGCGCGATGCCGTATGAATGATAACCCATCGCATAGAAAATGAGGTTGATGCTGAATAGCAACATGATGTATGCGCCGAATCTCATACCCATACCTCTATCCTATTTTCTTTTTTAGGTTTCCAATATCTTTTATTCAATTCTTTGGCTATCCTTTCTGCATCTTTTTGATTTTTTGCCACAATAACTCTTTCATTGCCTATTGTTCCCGCTGTTGAAACTCCTGAAACAGAATACCATCCCTTTTTTATTTGTTTTACTTTCATACCCATACCTCGTTTTCCATGT
>Ga0315268_10006265_pt1 | contig 12679 bp, 9 predicted proteins | sample C1_top_MG_FD_204535 | JGI IMG/M metagenome (GOLD analysis project Ga0315268, IMG submission 204535) | Sediment microbial communities from Yellowstone Lake, YNP, Wyoming, USA - C1_top | ecosystem: Environmental > Aquatic > Freshwater > Lake > Sediment | place: USA: Wyoming | collected 2017-08-01 | reverse complement strand
CGGGATAATCGCGTAATTGTCCAGACTCTGGCCCAGCGTGGTGCCCTGCTTTTTGCCCAGGCCGATCACGGTGTAGATTTCGCCGGCAATGCGCACCTCTTTGCCGATGGGATCGACGCCCGGCATGAGCTTTTCCAGGATATCGTTGCCGATCACCACCACGCGCGAGGCGTTCTCCAGGTCGGTCTCGTTCAGCATGCGGCCGGCCACCAGGTCCAGGTCGAGAATGGGCGCGTAGCTGGGGGTCATGCCGCGGATCATGGTGTCTTCGATGGACTGGTCGGCGTACTTCAGCTTGCCGGTCCAGAAGGCGGAGGCGCCCACGTAGCGGCAGGAATGGCAGCCCTCGACCACCGCCGCGTAATCCTCCATGGTGATGTGTTTGCGGCGGTTGCCCTCGATCAGCTGGTCGATGTTGGTGATCACCGGGGTGACTTTGCTGACGATGAACACGTCGGCCCCAAGGTTGAAGATCTTGGTCCCGACGTAGCCGTTGATGCCGTTGACGAAGGTGACCACGGCGATCACCGCGGCCACGCCGATCACCACCCCCAGCAGCGTCAGGGTGGAGCGCAGCTTGTTGGCCCACAGCGAGTGCAGGGCGATGCGGATGGACTCGGCGGTGTTCATGCGCTCCTATCAGGGTAACTCACGGGGCCGCGCCCCAGCGCGGAATCGGCGGCTGGCCCGCCGCATTCGACTATAATGAAAGCGTTGGCAGCCGGACCGGGCGGTCGCTCTTGCCGCAAGGCGAGAGAGGAAAGTCCGAACTCCGCAGAGCAGTGTGCCGGATAACGTCCGGGAGGCTGGCGTTAAGGCCAGTCGACGGAAAGTGCCACAGAAAATATACCGCCTGCCGTGACTTTCGCGTTCGCGCGCGGGGTCCCCAGCGCGGGCGCAAGCCCGCGATGGGGTGCAGGTAAGGGTGAAAAGGTGCGGTAAGAGCGCACCGCCCGCTTAGTAATAAGCGGGGCAGGGCAAACCCCACACGGAGCAAGACCAAATAGGGGAGGAGCCGCCGGCTTCGGCCTGCGGCCCGTGCTGGCTCGGCGCGGCACCACTTCCGGGTAGGTCGCTAGAGCTGCGCAGCAATGCGCGGCCCAGAGGAATGACCGTCCCGCCGGCAACGGCGGACAGAATTCGGCTTACAGGTCCGGCTGCCATCTTCACTTCGCGGAACGATCCACAGCTAGGTCCTTCGCCGCTTTGCGGCTCAGGATTTCGCCTGCGGGCTCCCGGTCGCTCGCTGCGCTTGCTCCCTCACGCCCGCAAAGCGGCTCAACTTACAGGTCCGGCTGCCATCTTCACTTCGTGGAACGATCCACAGCTAGGTCCTGCGCCGCTGCGCGGCTCAGGATTTCGCCTGCGGGCTCCCGGTCGCTCGCTGCGCTTGCTCCCTCACGCCCGCAAAGCGGCTCAACTTATAGGTCCGGCTGCCATCTTCACTTCGTGGAACGTCCACAGCTAGGTCCGGCTGCCACTCCGCACTCCACTTCGCCAAACCCGGTGGAGGGCTTGCCGTTTTCAGCCAGCGGCTATCAAGTGTGGCCAATTCGGGACGGAACGCCGCAACTGAGAGCTGCTGCTCAGCAACGATTCCAGCAAAACTGTCATCTACGTCCCCGGGGCTTTTTAGGGCCGGTGGAGTCTGTGATATGCCGAGGCGTGAAGCAAGCGGTATCGCTCGAAGCGCGCTTCTGAAAATCGCAAAATTCCGGCACGACCTGCACTTCTATCTGCTGGCGGTCGCCACCGTCGCGCTGGCCGCATTTCTGCGTTGGCTGCTGGGTGATTTCCTCGGCCCCACGGCGTATCCCTTCTTTCTTTTCAATCTGGCGGTCGTTATCTGTTCCTGGTATGGAACGCTGGGATCATCTCTGTTCTGTTCGTTTCTGGGCGGGATGACCGCGGATTATCTGTTTGTCGACCCAAAACACACCATCGGGCCTTCCAACCTTCACGGCTGGATTGCGATGATCACCTATCTGGTGGTCAGCATATCCATCGCGATTTTTGCCGAAGGGCACCGCCGGGCGATCGCGCGCTCGGAGAAGACCGGCTCGCGGCTCAAACTGGCGCTTTCGGTCGCGAGCGCCTCCACTTTCGACTGGAACCCGCGGAGCAATACCTTCACCTGGTCGGACAGCTACTACGACCTGTTCGGCATCCCGCGGGCCGAGCCGCCAACGCTGGAAAACTGGCTGGCCCACATCCACCGGCAGGACCGCGAACGAGTGATGCAATCGCTGATGCAGATCGTAGGCTCGCGGCAGGAACAAGCGATGCTGGATTTCCGGCTGATCGGCGCCGGCGGCCGCCAGCACTGGGTGCACGCCCGCCTGGCGGCGCTGCGCGGCGACGGACCGGGGGAACTGCGCGTGATCGGCGCGAAAATTGACGTGAGCGAGCTCAAGCAAGCGGAAGCCGCGCTGTTGCGGTCGGAAAAACTGGCGTCGGCGGGCAAACTGGCGGCCACCGTGGCGCACGAAATCAACAACCCGCTGGCGGCCGCCACCAACCTGCTGTTCCTGGCCATGGAATCGCCCCTTTCCGAGGACGTGAAGAGTCACCTGGAGGCGGCCGACCGGCAATTGGCCCGCGTGGCCGCCGTCGCCAGACGGACGCTTGCCTTCTACAAGGAACCGTCCAATCCCGCCGCGGTCATTCTGGATGAGGTACTGGCGAACGCGGCGCAGCAGTTGTCGCACAAGATCGCGGCCAAGAAGATCACGCTGGAAACGCGGTACGGGAAAGGCCTCCTGATTTCCGGCGTTGCCGGCGAACTGGGACAAGCCTTCTCCAACCTGGTCGCCAACAGCGCCGACGCCGCGCCTTTGCAGGGCAAGATCAGCATCCGCGCCTTCCGCCTGCGCAACGGGCGCGATCCGGCGTCCGAGATGGTGCGCGTCTTCATTGCCGACAACGGAGCAGGAATCAAGGCGGCGGACCGCGAGCTTCTTTTCGAACCGTTCTTCTCCACCAAAGGTCCCGCGGGCACGGGCTTGGGACTGTGGGTGAGCAAGGGGATCATCCGGAGGCATGCCGGCCGCATCCGCATCCGATCGCGCGCGGAAGGAAACAGAACCGGGACGGTGGTCTGCGTCACCTTGCCCGCCCTGGCTGCGGCCGACGCCGAATCGCTGAGCGCGTGTGCGGCAGCCTGGCCCTGCCGGCCCTCAACAACGATTCCGCTGCCACCCACATCTACTCCTGCAGGTCCTTTTGCGGGACGAACAGATTAAAGAACCGAGGAAGAAGTGAACGTGCCAGATGTTTCGCCCTGGAGCCTGAGGATTGCGGCCGTGATGCTCCTGCTCCTGGCTGCTCCAGCTCACGGCGCCGGCCAGGCCCTGGGCAACGAGCAGACGATCGGTCCCACGGCGCAGACCGCAGTGCCCGACCTGAGCGACGTCGGAATCGATCAGAAGCTCAATGCGCAAGTCCCGCTCGACCTCCCCTTCCACGACGAAAACGGAAACCAGGTCGCTCTGCAGAAGTATTTCACCAACAAGCCGGTTATCCTCAGCCTGGTGTATTTCAACTGCCCCATGCTGTGTCCGGAGGTGCTGAGCGGGCTGACCCAGGCGCTGCGCCAGGTGAAATTCCAGATCGGCAAGAGCTACGAGATCTTGACCGTCAGCTTCGACCCCAAAGACACGCCGCAGGACGCCGCGCAGAAGAAAAAAATGCAGCTGCAGGAACTGGGAGAGCCCGGGGCCGGGCAAGGATGGCATTTTCTGACCGGCAGCCAGGATTCCATACAGAAGCTGACCCAGGCGGTGGGTTTCCGCTACAAGTGGGATCCGCGCTCGCAACAGTTCAATCATGCTACGGCGATCATGGTTCTGACGCCGCAGGGCAAGCTGTCGAAGTACTTCTACGGCGTGGAGTACAACCCCACCGACCTGCGCCTCGGCCTGGTACAGGCTTCCGACAACCAGATCGGCTCGGTGGTGGATGAGGTGCTGCTGTTCTGCTGCCAGTACAATCCCACTACCGGCAAGTACGACTGGTTCGTGTACCGGCTGCTCAGTATCGGTGGAGCGGTCACCCTGGTAGCCCTGGGGTCTCTGATGGTTGTGATGTTCAGAACCGGCCCCGGGAAAAAGACCGGGCGCGACGCGTCGCAAGCCGCCAAGGGCCCTTCTTAGCGGCCCTGATGGCGGGACGGGCCTGCGCCCGCGCGGCTACACCGGGTCCTTAAGGACCGCCAGGTACTCGCGGTATTTAAGGCGGGCGGTGATGAAGTCGTCGTGCCTGAGCAGCAGCTCGTCGGTGATCAGCCGGATTTCGCGCTCTTCCACGCTGGAGATGACGTGGTCGGCGGCGGCCACCGCGAACAGGCAATCCAGCAGCGCCAGCTTCTGTTCCTGGCTCGCCATGTCGTTGAACTCGTGGGTCACCAGAAAGTTCTCGGTGCCGCCGAACAGGGAGGCCTGCGTCTTGGCAATTTGCACCACCAGGATGGCCTGCTCGGGCGGCAGTCCGCTCAGCCCGGCTAGCTGGCGCTCCATCTCCTGGGTTTCGACCTCACTGATGTTCATGTCGGCGCGCGCCACCCGGCTCAGGATGTAGGCGAAGGCGGCAATGTAGCGGGCGCGCTGCGGCTCAAGCTGGTCCAGTTGCCGGACGATCTTGCGCACCGTCTCGGTCTCGTGGCTGGCGCTTTCGTCTCCCTGTTGTGCTTCTTCGATCCGGATTCGCATTGAGTGCAGGAATCGTGCAACACTCATGACGTCGATTTGCTCCTCTACCGGAATAGATGCGGTTTGCCGGCCCGGGGGCTCAACTGCGGCTGAGCGGCGAAAATTTGCCAGCGGCTCCCGCCTCCCGGCATTATAGAAATTCATGGCCGGCGGTGTAATGCGGAAGCGGCTTTCGGGGACCCGGGCGCGGCGAGCGCGGTGCGGTGCGGCTGTTGCGGGCGGAAATGGGAGCGTGATGAGCAAGTGCCAGTATGTATTGCGTCCGCCGCGGCCCGGCGACCTGGGCTGGCTGGTGCACCGGCACGGCGCCTTGTACTTTCAGGACGAGGGCTACGACCCGCGCTTCGAGGCGGTAGTGGCGCGCGTGGTTTCGGATTTCATCTTCAACTTTGATGCGCAGAAGGAGCGCTGCTGGATCGCGGAGCGGCAGGGCAAGATGATCGGCGGCGTTCTTCTGGTCAAGAAGTCACCGCGGGTGGCCAAGCTGCGCATGTTGCTGGTGGAACCGGGTGCGCGGGGAATGGGGCTGGGCTCGCGGCTCGTGGAGGAGTGTATCGGCTTCGCGCGGCAGGCGGGCTACCGCAAAATTACACTGTGGACGCACCAGTCCCTCCGGGCGGCGCGCCGAATCTACCAGCGCGCTGGCTTCAAGCTGGTCAAGCAGAAGAAGACGCACAGCTTTGGGCGCAAGCTGGTGGATGAGACTTGGGAACTGCAGTTATGAGTTCTAACTGAACCTCAGTGCTGCACTGGGATGACGGCGCCGAGCAGGTGCTGCGGGCGTCGCCCGGCGCCGGGCCGGCCCAGGTTGCGCGCCAGCGCGGCGTCAGACTGGAAGTTAACGGCCTGCGCGGTGAGCAGGTGGGTGCCGAAGATGCGCACATCGGCGACCGCCTTGGTGCCGGTTTGTATCCACATGCCGCCGGCCTCATTGAAGTCCAGAGTCACGTACACCGATTTCAGCCACCAGGAAGGCAGTTTCGACATTTGCCCCTCAACGCGGCGGACCAGGAAAGTCTGCCCGTCCACCCAGGCGCGCCCGATAACCAGGTTCTTCTCCTTGCGTTTGGGTTGCAGGCCCAGGATGTAGCAGGGATGGCCGTCCAGCGAGCTTTGGCCCAGGTAGGTAAAAATGTAATTGTCGCGCGAAACCGCGCCCGGAGCATCGCCGCGCTGGGTGGCCTTGGCTTCGTTCTCCAGGATGTGCTTCACCACACCTTCGCCGCGCGAGCTGCCGTGCGCTTCCACGATTTCATATTCCTTGGTGGTCGGGGGGACGAACGTGATCCTGGCCAGCACCTCGGAACTGGGCTTCTGCTGCTCCTCGCCGCCGTACATCAGGTACTGGCGCGTGAGCACGTAAGGCCGGTAGTTATCGCGGTTGGCCAAGGCGGCTTGCTCCAGCCGGTCGACAATGGTGTTCAGGTCCGGGTGCTCTGTCGTGGGAACCGGGGCAGCCGGCCGGACTTGGGCCGGGGCCGTGGCTGGAAGCGCGAGCAGAAAAACCGTTACTACCGTGTAGATTCTGACCACTGGAGACTCCGAACGCCTACTGCTTTCCCTGGGGCATCCAGTTAGAAGCAAGTTGGGGACCATCGGAGGCTTGCGGCTGAGCGCTGGTCGTAGAAAACGCGGAGCAACCCGGGAGAACCCACCTTACTTACAGCTTACGGCAAAGCCAGAGTTGCTGTACCAATATTCGTCGTTTTCTTTGGTCCGCACTGCGGTTGTCATCCTTGAGCGAGGGCGCACGCCCGAGTCGAAGGATCACCCCAGCCTCTGGCGAGCCAAGCATGCAGGCAGGCACTTCGGTGACCGGAGCGCGTGGCGAGCCGGCGATCAGCTCGAAAAGCCCTCAGGCGCACTGGGTGGTGCCAGCAGCCCGGGGCTCCTTCGGCTCGGGCGTGCGCCCTCGCTCAGAGTTTGTGACTTTATTGATTTCGTGCAAAAACCGATGCTGAAAACAAACAGCTTAGGTGTCTCTAAAAGCTCGAAAAATCGAAAAAGTCACAAGCTCTCAGGATGACACGATCAACTTCCTGCCTCAGGGGGAGCTCAGGCCTGTCCGGCCGTGGGGCGGCCGGCGGCAGGGACGGTTTCGGCGGCCACCTCGCGGTACACCTCCAGGATGCGCTGCACCGATACTTCCCAGGAAAACCGCTGCACCTGCTCGTAGCCGCGCTGCTTCAGCCTCTCGCGCAGGGGCTGATCCACCAGCACGCGATGCAGCGCCCGCATCAGTTCGAAGACGTTCTCAGGATTGACCAGAACGGCGGCGTTGCCGACCACCTCGGGAAGCGAGGAAACATTGGAGGTCACCACCGGAGTGCCGTGCGACATGGCTTCCAGCGGGGGCAGGCCGAAGCCTTCATACAGCGAGGGAAACACGAACACCTTGGCGACGTCGTAAAAAATGCGCAGCACCTCGATGGGCACGAAGCCGAGGAAGCGCACGTCGTTCTGCACGCCGCTGCGAATCACGGCCCGGCGCAAGTCGGGGTGGCGCGACACTTCGTCGCCGATGATGATCAGCTTCAGGTCGGGAAACTTGCCTTCTTTGCCCAACTCGGCCTTGAGCGCGGAAAAGGCCTCGATGATGCGTCCCACGTTCTTGTGCGGGCTGATGCGGCCGGCGTAGAGGATGAACGGGTAGTTGGCCTGGTAGCGCTCGGCGATGAGCTCGCGGTCTTCCTGGCTGGCGTGGCCCTGGCGGAAGCGCTCGTCAATGGCGTTGTAGATGACCTCGATCCTGCGCTCGGAAATGCGAAACAGCCGCTGCAGGTCCATCTTGGTGAACTGCGAGACCGCCAGGATGCGCGCCGCCCGGTTCAGCGCGATCGAGGTCAGGTAACGGTGCGCGGCGCGGCGCAGGCCGGAGCCGTTGTGCGCCCGGTACATGAAATCCAGCAGGTCGTGCACCGTCACCACGTACGGGCAAGGCAGGTAGAGGGGAGTCCAGAACAGGTGCGGGATGTGCACCAGGTCGCAGCGGTAGTGGCGCAGCACCCGGGCGAAACCGACCATGTTGCGCGGCGACTGCTCTTCCGCCGAGAAGGGGACGACACGAAAGTTTTCCGGCAGCTTGCCGATTTCGCGCACCCGGTCGCGGCCGCCGATCAGCAGGTACTCGTCTTCGTGATCGATGCGCGCGAGAATCCGCACCACGTTGCGGATGTAGGTGCCGACGCCGAAGTCGCGGATCGGCCGTATGTCGATGGCCACCTTCACCAGAATAGTGTAGCGCACGGGCGAAGCGGCTCAGCGGCCCAACTCGCGGCGGCGCATCCAGTCCACGAACATTTCCTCGAAGGGCTTGTCGGCGGCCCGCAGCAGGTGCCGCACGCTGCGGCCGGTGACCAGGTGGCAGACCTCCTCGGCCATGTTCTTGCAGTGATCGCCGCAGCGCTCCAGCATCTGCGTCATGAACACCAAATGGAAGCTCTCCTGCCGGGGCGCGTTCTCCGGGTTGTCGATGTGGCGCACGAACATCAGGTTGCGCAGCCGGTCCATTTCCGCGTCGGCGCGCAACACGGCCAGCGAACGCTCCAGGTCGCGGTCGCAGAAGCCCGTCGCGGCATCGCTCAGCATGCGGTGGAGCAGCTCGGTCATGTGCAGCAAGTCGTCGGAGTCTTGCCGGTCGATGCGTCCGGCCACGGCCGCCAGGCGCGTGGAAAGGTTCAGCAGCAGGTCGCCGATGCGCTCCAGTTCAATGATGAACTTCAGGCAGGAGAGCAGCTCGCGCCCTTCCGCTTCCGGAACGCGCGAAATGGCGGTGGTGACGCCCTCGTTGATCTGCCGGTCCAGCGAGTCCAGCTCCTCTTCGTACGGGCGCACCGACTCCAGGGCCGCCGTGTGTCCGTCGCGAATGGCGTTGACGATCGCGGCGGCCGCCAGTTGCGCCACCTCGCAACCACGGATGGTCAACTGGCGGATTTCTTCGGTGGCTTCCGGTTGCAGGTTCCTGATCGGGGTGCTCATGGGAGACCTCTGCGTCGCACCTGAAGGTGGGATGCAATTGTAGGCGCAGGGACAAGCAGCGCCATAATTTTTCAGGATCGCGGGCTACGCCGCCTGGCGCTCCTGTGCCAGCAGCAAGTCGTCGGTGCGCGGCTGGAAGGGCGTGAGCACATCCGCGCCGGATGCTGTCACCACCACCACGTCGCAGTGGCGCACCCCGCCCCAATTCTCGAAATACAGGGCCGGCTCCAGGTTGAACACCATGCCGGTTTCCAGCACGTCGTCCGACTTGGGGTGAATGCGGGGAAGCGCGTTGGCGGAGATGGAGGCCAGGCCGACGCCGTGGCCGGCCGGGTGCGTGAATGTCTGGCCCAGCCCGCGCGACTCCAGGATCAGGCGGGCGGCGCGGTCCACCTCCGAGGCGCGCACGCCCGTGCGGATGGCGGCCAGCGCGGCGGCGCGGGCCGCGAACACGGCGTCGTAGAGCCGCAGGTGACGCGGCTCAGGCTCGCCCAGGACGTAGGTGCGCGTGACGTCGGTCCAGTAGCCGTCGGCGTGGGAATTGCAGTGCACCAGCACGAACTCGCCCGGCCCGATCTGGGTGGAGCGCGAGCGGGCGTAGGCGAAGCGCGCCTCGGCGGAGTTCTTGCCCGCCATGCACCAGGCGAAACCGTCGGCCCGCTGTACGCCGCGCCGCAGCGTGCCCACCACGCGCAGAGGCGCCCGGAACATCTCGGCGGCAGCCGTTTCCTGCAATCCCGGCCGCAGCCGGGCGCGCCCGGCGCCGAAGGCCTCGGCCGCGATCTGGCACGAGGTGCGGATGCGTTCCACTTCCGCCGGCGTCTTCACCGCGGCCAGGCGCGCCAGCAGATCGTCTGCGGGCGCCAGCGCCATGGAGGGAGCGGCGGCGCGCAGCAGCTCGACCAGGCTGCCGCCGAACAGGTGCATGGCGGAATAGGAAGCGGGCTCCGAGGCCGAGCCAAGTTCGTACCCTACGCGCCCGCAGCTCAGGCCCATGTCACTCAAAAGCCGGCGCAGCGGTTGGGCGGCGGCTTCGGCCACGGATTGAATTTTCTCCAGCGATATCGGCCGGTAAGTCCGGACCTCGCCGGCGTTGCCATGCCGCGCGAGTTGTTCTTCGTCTTCGGGCGCCAGCAGCGCGCAAGCGCCATCGCGCGTCGCCACCGCCAGGCTGGTTCCCACCACCGGCCAGTAACCGGAGAGAAGCAGGACGTAAACCGGCAAGCCGCAGACCACCCCGTCCAGGCCCTCTTCTTGCAGCGCACTTTGCACGCGGCTGATGCGCTCCTTGTCAGGCAACTTTTTTCTCCTTCTCCCGGGGGAGCGCCGCGCCGGCCGGCTCGACTTCGACCTGCAGCTTGCCGCTGGTACTGAGCACCTCGACGGTGACGCGGCCGTCCGGCTGCCGCTGGAAGCGCAGGTCCACGCGCCCCGCTCCCACGCGCAAGCGCCGCAGCTCGACCCAATGCACGGAGCCGGGCAGCACCGGGCGCGTGATGGCGAGCCGCGCCTGGAATGCATCCGGCTGCAGCCCCAGCGCGGTCAGCAGCAGAAACGGCACGCTGCCGGCGGCCCATGCCTGCGGATGGCAAGCCACCGGATACCGCACCGGCGTGGCGTATCCGGCGCGGCTGAAGCCGGCGAACAGCTCCGGCAGGCGGCTGCTGGGGAAATGGACGCTGGCCTCCAGGATGGCGTTGAATACGCGGGCCGCCTCCGCGTCGAAGCCGTAGCGGCGAAAGCCGGCGGCGATGATGGCGTTATCGTGCGGCCACACCGTCCCCAGGTGATAGCCGATCGGGTTGTAGCGCCGCTCTTCCGAAGACAGGGTGCGAATGCCCCAGCCGGTGAACATGTCGGAGCGCAGCAGGCGTTCCATCGTGCTGCGAGCTTTGCCGGCGTCGGCAATGCCGGCCCAGAGCGCGTGGCCGGGGTTGGACGAAATCACGTCAGCCTGGCGCTTGCTCGCCTCCAGCGCCAGGGCATAGATGCCTTTGCGCGCCACCCAGAAATCGCGATTGAAGCGCTCGCGCAGTTGCTCGGCGGAGCGTTCCAGGCGGCGCGCCGTTTCGGGCTCGCCGGCGCGCCGGTACAGCTCGGCCATCTCCTGCTTGGCCCAGTAGACGTACCCCTGAACTTCGACCAGCGCGATGGGCGGCGTGGCCAGGCTGCCGTCGGCGTTGACGATGGCGTCGCCCGAGTCTTTCCAGCCCTGGTTGACCAGCCCTTTTCTTGACTTGCTGCGGTACTCGACGTAGCCGTCGCCGTCCGCGTCTCCGTACTCGTCGATCCAGCGCAGGGCCAGCTCGATGTTCGGGCGCAGTTGCTGAAACAGGCGCAGGTCGCCGGTCCAGCGCGCATGCTGGCCCACCAGCACCAGGAACAGCGGCGTCGCGTCCACCGTGCCGTAATACGGCGTGTGCGGGATTTCCCCCAAATGCGCCAGTTCGCCTACGCGCAGCTCGTGCAGGATCTTGCCCGGCTGCTCGTCGCGCCACTCGTCCTCCTTGTGGCCCTGGTATTCGGCCAGCAGGCGCAGCGTCTGCTCGGCGACGCCAGGATCGGAGGCGAGCGTCTCCAGCGCGGTGATGATGCTGTCGCGACCGAACAGGGTGGCGAACCAGGGCGTTCCGGCGGCGAAATACTCGCGCCCCTCCAGGTTGCTGCGCAGCACGCGCAGGTCGCGCAGCGAGCGGTCCATGGCCAGGTTCAGGATACGGCTGCTGCTGCGGAATTGCGTGTGCTGGCTTATCCAGCGGTCCGCCTTGCGGCGCAGAACGGCGCGCACCTGCTGCACGCCGGGGCGCGATTGGCTGTCGAGGCGCATTTTCTGCGGCGCCTTCGCCTCCGCGATGATCAGTGAGATGAGCAGTTGCTGCGTTTCTCCCGCGCCCAGCGCCAGCCGGAACTCGGCCCGGTTCTTTTGCTGGCGCGAGGGCGGCCGGGAAAAACGCACGTTGAGGCTGCGGCAGATCCCGTCCGCCCCGTGGTAAAGAAAACCGAGCACGTAGTTGTGCCAGGACGGCCCGCGCACCGCGCCCCGTTTGCCGGAGAGAAAACCACGCACCGTGAAGATGTCCTCGAAGGCGGCTTGAAAAGTGAATTCAACCGGCAGCTCCACGGGGTCGATGCCGTAGTTGGTGAAGGTGAGCCGTTCCTCCAGCGCCAGTTGCTGCGAGGCGATCACGCGCTCCCATTTGATCCCCACCGCGTGTTTGGGAATCCGCTTGCCGCCGGGAAGATGAAGGTCGGGGTTGGTCAGCTCCAGCATGGCGCTGAAGCCCGCGCCGGCGCCCGACACCAGCGGCTCCGCTTCCTGTCCGTCCAGGCTCATGCAGTAACCGTTCAGGAACCGGCAATCGTGGTAGTACAGGCCGAAGCCATGGCGCCCGCCCAGCGGCACACTGCCGTCGCGCTCGGCGACGAAGAACACGTCTTCGTCCTTGATGATGATCGCCTGCGCAATGCTGCGCGCCAGGGAAGGGATTCCGTGCGTAAGCAGGCGCTGCTTGCGGCGGCGTCTTTGTTGTTTCGGGAGGCGGGATTCGCTACCGGTGCGGCGGTCGGGGTCGGACTGGGGTGACATTCGTTTAGTTGGATTCGAAATCACCGCGCGGCGCTGGCTCTCCCGGTCTGTCATCCTTGAGCGAGGGCGCATGCCCGAGTCGAAGGACCCCCGCAATGCCGGCAGCGTGGCAGCGCGTGCAGGCATTCTCACCGAGATGTCATGCTCTGGTTTGCAAACGCCATCTTCTGACCCCAGTGTTCCGCCAGGGCCGCCCAGCGCGGGTTCTGCGACGATGTAAACCCAGAATTGGCACTCCATGATGAGAATGCCTTTCAACGCCATCGCAGCACCGGAGATTACAGGGGTCCTTCGGCTCGGGCGTGCGCCCTCGCTCAGAGCTTGTGACTTTTTTGCTGCGTTTTCCTCAGGGATGCACGCTATAAGTGAGCCCATGAGCGATGCAGGCGCGGCAGTGCGGCAAGGAACC
>Ga0315268_10006264_pt1 | contig 12680 bp, 9 predicted proteins | sample C1_top_MG_FD_204535 | JGI IMG/M metagenome (GOLD analysis project Ga0315268, IMG submission 204535) | Sediment microbial communities from Yellowstone Lake, YNP, Wyoming, USA - C1_top | ecosystem: Environmental > Aquatic > Freshwater > Lake > Sediment | place: USA: Wyoming | collected 2017-08-01 | reverse complement strand
TATTGCGTCTGCCCTTAGGCAGCTCCGCCGCCCGCCATGACGTGGAACACTCGATCGGTGCGCAGCAACTGTTCTAAGATGGGCAGACACCACCATGCGCCACGTCCCCAACGCCCTCACGCTGCTGCGGTTCCTGCTTATTCCGGCGCTGGTCGTCCTGCTCGCGCAGCACCGCTACGACGCCGCATTCGCGGTGTTTTTCGTGTCCGCGCTGAGCGACCTCGCCGACGGGGTGATCGCGCGTCGCTGGAATGCTCGCAGCCGCTTCGGTGCGATCGCCGATCCTCTTGCCGACAAGCTGACGATGCTAACGGTGATGCTCACACTGGCCGCGCAGGGACTGCTGCCGCTCTGGCTCGTCGCCGCGATCCTCGGGCGGGACGTGGTGATCGTGGGTGGCGCGCTGGCTTATCACTACACGATCGGGCGCTACGACATGGCGCCCACACTTCTGTCCAAGCTCAACACGGCCCTCGAATTTATCACCCTCGCGGCGATGCTCGGCAGCGCCACGGGCATTGTCGGTGCACGCGCCGCGATGCCCGCGCTGTTTGCGCTGCTCATGTCGACGACCATCGCCTCGGGCGCCCAGTACGTGTGGGTGTGGGGCCGCCGGGCGACCCGCCACTATGCGGGCAGAAACCCCTCGACCGACAGATAGCGTTCGCCGCTATCGTAGTTGAAGCCGAGCACCCTCGCGCCTTTCGGCAACTGCGCGAGCTTCTGTGCGATCGCGGCCAGCGTGGCGCCGGAAGACAGCCCGATCAGCATTCCCTCTTCGCGCGCCGCGCGCCGCGCCATCTCCTTCGCGGCTTCCGCTTCGACCTGGATGGTGCCATCGAGCAAGGCGGTGTCGAGGTTCTTCGGAATGAAGCCCGCGCCGATGCCCTGAAGGGGGTGCGGCGTATGCCTGCCGCCCGAGATCACGGGCGAAGCGGTGGGCTCCACGGCGAACACTTTCAGCTTCGGCCAGGCCTTCTTCAGCACCTGCGCGCAGCCGGTGATGTGCCCGCCCGTGCCGACGCCGGTGATGAGCGCATCGAGTCCCTGCGGAAAATCCGCGAGGATTTCCTGCGCGGTCGTGCGTGCGTGCACTTCGATGTTGGCGGGATTTTCGAACTGCTGCGGCATCCAGGCGCCGGGCGTCTGCGCGAGGAGTTCCTGCGCGCGGGCGATCGAGCCGTTCATGCCCTTCTCCCGCGGCGTGAGTTCAAACTTCGCGCCGTAGGCCAGCATCAGGCGGCGGCGCTCGACCGACATGCTGTCGGGCATGACCAGAATGACGGGGTAGCCTTTTACCGCACCGACCAACGCCAGGCCGATGCCGGTGTTGCCCGAGGTGGGCTCGATGATGGTGCCGCCGGGCTTGAGCTTGCCGCTCTTCTCGGCGTCTTCCACCATCGCCAGCGCGATGCGGTCCTTGATCGAGCCGCCGGGGTTGGCGCGCTCGGACTTGATCCAGACGTTCTGCCCCACACCGAACAGCCGGTTGATGCGAATGTGCGGCGTATTTCCGATGGTGGCGAGAATGTTGTCGGCTTTCATTTTGTCTCCCTGATGATTGTTTTGTCGGTGCTCCCGATAGACAACGGGCCAATCATCCGCCGTCGGGTGTTGCCGGGACAATCAGCGCGGTGGACTTCACCACGCCCGACACTACGCGTCCCATGCGCGCGCGCTTCAGAACATGGTGGGCGAGCTTGTCTTTCTCCAGCAGGAATTCTTTTTCCTTGCCGCCGCGGGTAATGCCCCTGACGATGAGCTTCGGCCGATCGGAGACCACTGCCCCGAACAGCTTCTCGCCCTCGTCCAGTCCCATGACGATCATGCCGCGGCCCTTGGCCAGCACCTTCAGTTCGTCGATGGCGAACAACAGCAGGCGGCCATTCTGCGACAACGCCGCCACGTAGTTGCCCTTTGCCTCTTCGTAAATGAAAGGCGGCAGCGGCGTGCCGCCTTCGTCCACGGTCATGAATTCGCGGCCGGCCCGGCGGCTGGAAATCATGTCGCGTACCGCGCACAGGAAACCGTAACCCGCCGTCGTGGCGACCAGCACCTTCGTTTCCGGCTTGCCGCTCAGGCAATAGAGAATGTGCGCGCCGTCCTGCACTTCCACCAGCGATGATGCCGGCGCGCCGTCGCCGCGCGCCGGGGGCAGTTGCACCGCCTCGACGGTGTAGGCCCTGCCCTTGGAATCCACAAAGACCACCGGATCCACGGTGCGGCATTTGATCAGCGACATCAGGCTGTCGCCTTCCTTGAACGACAGCGACGCCGGATCGACTTCCCAGCCCTGGCGCGCGCGCACCCAGCCCTTCGCCGAGAAGATCACGGTGACCGGCTCGTCGATGATCGGCGTTTCGATCACGGCCTTTTCCGATTCCTCGATGCGTGTGCGGCGCTTGTCGCCGAAGGTCTTGGCGTCGTCCGTGATTTCCGAGATCACCAGGTCGGCCAGTGCCTTCGGCTCCCCGAGGATTTTATCGAGGCCTTTCTGTTCCTTCTGCAGATCCTTCAGTTCCTGCTCGATCTTGATATGCTCGAGCTTGGCCAATTGCCGCAATCGGATGTCGAGAATGTCATCGGCCTGCCGCTCGGACAAATTGAACGCCTTGATCAGCTCGGCCTTCGGATCGTCCGCCTTGCGGATGATCTTGATGACCTTGTCGACGTTCAGCAGCACGATCATGCGGCCTTCCAGCACGTGGACGCGGTCGAGCACCTGGGCCAGCCTGTACTGAGTGCGTCGCGTTACGGTGGCAAAACGGAACCGGACCCACTCCGAAATGATGTCGCGCAGATTCTTGCCGGTCGGCCGGCCGTCCAGCCCGACCATGACCAGGTTGATCGGAACGTTGGTTTCGAGGCTCGTCTTCGCCAGCAGCAGATTGATGAATTCCGTTTCGTCGACTTTCGACGTCTTCGGTTCGAATACCAGCCGGACCGGATGCGTGCGATCGCTTTCATCGCGTTCCCGATCAAGCATCGACAGCATCAACTGCTTCTCGCGCGTCTGCTCGAGGGCGAGCGACTTCTTTCCTGCTCGCGGCTGCGGATTGGCGATTGCGTCGATTTCCTCGCGAACCTTTCTTGTCGAGATTCCCGGCGGCAGTTCGTACACCACCATCTGCCATTGCCCGCGCGCCAGACGCTCGATGCTCCAGCGCGCGCGTACCCGCACCGAACCGCGGCCGCTCGTGTACGCTTCCTTCAGTTCGACACGCGGCGTGATGATCTGCGCACCGCCGGGGAAATCCGGCCCCTTGATGTGTTTCATCAAGCCGGTAATGTTGAGATCGGGATCGCGGATCATCGCGATCGCCGCGGCGGCAACTTCGTTCAGATTGTGGCTGGGGATCTCGGTCGCCATGCCAACCGCAATGCCGGAGGCGCCGTTGAGCAATACGATCGGCAGCCGGGCCGGCAGCATCGTCGGCTCTTCGCGCGTGCCATCATAGTTCGGGATGAAATTCACCGTACCCTGGTCGATTTCCGCCAGCAGCACCTCCGCGAACTTCGTCAGTCGCGCTTCCGTGTAGCGATAGGCCGCGGCTTCATCGCCGTCGCGCGAACCGAAGTTGCCTTCGCCGTCGATCAGCGGATAGCGCATGGTGAAATCCTGCGCCAGGCGCACCAGCGCGTCGTACACCGACTGATCGCCGTGCGGATGCAGTTTTCCGAGCACGTCGCCGACCACAGCGGCCGATTTCGTGCGCTTGGTGCCGGAGCGGATATTGCTGATCCACATGGAAAAGAGGATGCGGCCCTGCACCGGCTTCTGCCCGTCGCCGACACGCGGCAACGCGCGATCCTTTACCGTGGCGATGGCGTACTGCAGGTATTGCGCGGAGGCGTACTTGCCCAGAGGCAAGGATTCGCCGAGATCGCCCGATAGCGGCGCGAAATGCGGCGGCAACCCGCCACCTCCGCCAGCAGCGGCTGGCGGCGCTTCCTTGGTTTTTCTTTTCTTGTCGGCTACGGCGGTGTCGCCGTTTCCGAAGAGGTCTTTCTGATCTGACATGTAGATTCCGTGACTATCGTGACTGTTGTAACGACGTAAAAGCAGTGACTCCAACTCTCGCGCTCACCCTCATCGCCGCCATTCGATCAGATGCTTTCCTCTGCGCCCCGTCTTGCTTTTCCTAAAAGGGTCCTCCACGCTATCGCGAGGGTATCCGCGTCCCCGGCGTCAACGCCCTCATGGCCGATCCCCTGATCGGCCAAGAGATATCCGCTTGCCGATCCCCCGATCGACTAAGAGATATCCGCTTCGACCAGATTTCCGTACGTTTCCATCCACTCGCGGCGCTGGGACGCGTTCTCGCGCGACATCATCATATTGAAGATAGCCACCGAGATGTTGGCGCCCTCGTCCAGCGTGACGGGCAGCATGCGCCGCGTGTCGGGATTGAGCGTGGTTTCCCAGAGTTGCTCGGGATTCATTTCGCCGAGCCCCTTGAAGCGGCTTACCGTCCACGAATTCGGCTTGAAACCTTCGTCCGCGAGTTTTTCCTCGATGCCATCGAGTTCCTGCTTGTCGAGCGCATAGAGTTTCCGCGCGGGCTTGCCTTTACCCTGCGAGGACACGTCGATGCGGAACAGCGGCGGCCGGGCGACGTAGATGCTGCCGCAGTCGATCAGTCGCGGAAAATGCCTGAAGAACAGCGTCAGCAGCAGGACCTGAATGTGCGCGCCGTCGACATCCGCATCCGCAAGGATGATGACCTTGCGGTAACGCAAACCGGAGAGATCCGCGTTGTCCCCGGCCTTGTGATGATCAACGCCGATCGCAAGCGCAATGGCTTCGATCTCCTTGTTCGCGTACAGCGTGTCGGCGCTGTCCTGCCAGGTGTTCTTCGGCTTGCCCTTGAGCGGCAGCACTGCCTGGAATTCCTTGTCGCGTGCCTGCTTCGCCGAACCGCCGGCGGAATCGCCTTCGACGATGAACAACTCGTTGCGGTCCGGATCTTCGGAGGCGCAGTCGGTCAACTTGCCCGGCAGCACGGCCACGCCGGACTGCTTGCGCCGCTCCACCTTCTGCGCCGCGCGCGTGCGCGCACTAGCCTGGCTGAGGACGAGTTCGGCGATGCGCTTGCCTTCGTCCACGTGTTGGTTCAGCCAAAGCTCGAACGGATCGCGCACCATCTGCGCGCTGAGCTTGACCGCGTCGCGCGAGATCAGCTCGTTCTTCACTTGACCCTTGAACTGCGGATCGAGCATTTTCACCGATAGCACGTACGAAGCGCGCGACCAGACGTCCTCCGGCACGACTTTGAGTCCGCGCTGGCCCATTGCGTGCAGGTCGATGAAGTTCCTGATCGCGTTGTAGACGCCTTCGCGCAGCCCGGCGACATGCGTGCCGCCGACGCGGGTCGGGATCATGTTGACGTACGACTCCGTAACCAGATCGCCCTCGGGAGTCCAGGCAATGGCCCACATGGCGCCTTCGCCCTCGGCGAAATTATCGGACTCGGACTGTGCTGCGACGTAGCGTTCACCCAGGAAAGTATCGGCGACCGGTTCATGGCCTTCCATCGCGGCGGCGAAGTAGCCTTTGATGCCTTCGGGAAAATGCCAGGTCTGGATTTCGAATTTCTTGTTCTTCTCGATCCCCAGCGAGAACTTGACACCGGGTAGCAGCATCGCCTTGGCGCGAAGCAGCGCGGCAATGTCGGCAGCGACGATCCTGGGCGAGTCGAAATATTGCGGATCCGGCCAGAAGCGCACGCGAGTGCCGGCATCGCGCGGACCGATCGTGCCGATCTTCTTCAGCGGCTCTTTTACTTTGCCGTTGTCGGCGAACACGATGCGATTTTTTTCGCCATCGCGCCTGACTTCGACTTCGAGCCGTGTCGACAGCGCATTGGGCACGCACACGCCGACGCCATGCAGGCCGCCGGCGATTCGATACGCCGCGTCCTTGTCGGTCTTGCGGAATTTGCCACCGGAATGCAGCGTGGTGAAAATAACCTGCACCGCCGGCACTTTCTTCTTCGGATGGATATCCACCGGAATGCCGCGCCCGTCGTCGCTGACTTGCGCAGAACCGTCTTCGTAGAGTGTCACTTCGACATTCTTCGCGAACCCCGCCAGGCCTTCGTCGGCGGCGTTATCGATGATTTCGACCAGCGCGTGATTCGGGTTGACCGGGTCGGTGTACATCCCGGGGCGATGCAGGATAGGCGAGAGATCCTCGAGGATCTCGATGTCGTCTGCAGTGTAGGTATTCGGTTTCTTGGCCATGAGTTCCTTCAGGACAGGCCGCGCGCCGGCACGGCCGGGCAAGAAAACTGTCTCTTATCAAGGCACGCGCACGCCGTTAGCACGTTGGACAACCCGAAACAATAGGCGAAAGCGGCGCGCATCTCGGCGCGTATTCTAAGCCGTGAGCGGATCAACCCGCCACTTTAGCGCGTATGCGCGGCACTCGCCTCGGTTTGTCGGCCGGAATCTGCAGCGCCGGGATCGCAAGGAATTCGTCGCGCGCGAAGTCCAGAAACGATCGGACCTTGCTCGCGAGAAAACGTGCGGAGGGGTAGACGGCATGGATTTCCACCGGCGGCGGCGCATAGTCGGCCAGCACCCTTACGAGGCTGCCATTGTCGAGGTCCTGCTGGACGAACACGCTGGGCATGTTGGCGATGCCAATGCCTTCGAGCACGGCCGAGCGGATGGTCAGGGCGCTGTTGGCGCGGAAATCGCCGGCTACCCGCAGCGACATCGGCCCTTGTGGACCGCCGAACTGCCATTGGTTCGTGAACAGGTAGTTATAGGTGATGCAGTTGTGGGAAGTGAGGTCGTTCGGCGACTTGGGAACGCCTCTTGCCCGCAGGTAGGCCGGGCTGGCCACGCAAACCCGCATCACCCTGCCCATGCTGCGGGCGACGACTTGGGAATCGGACAACTCTCCGAACCGCATGGCAACATCGATGCCTTCCTGCACCAAGTCCACGTACCGGTCGTTCAGCGTCAGGTCGATCACCAGCCCGGGATAGAGCCGGCGAAAGCGAAATACCAGCGGCAACATATACAGTTGCCCGAACGCGACCGGCGCATTGACCCGAAGCAGGCCGGTCGGACTGTTTTGCAGCGCAGTCAGGCTGCCTTCGAGATCGGTGATTTCATCAAGGATATGGCGGCAACGGTCGTAATACTTACGGCCCGCCTCGGTCGCACTCAGTTGACGGGTGGTTCGATTGAGCAGCCGAACACCCAAATGGTATTCCAAAGCAGTGAGTTGCTTGCTGATGGTCGGCTGGATCGTGCCCAGTTCGCGGGCGACAGCCGAAAAGCTGCCGGTTTCGACGACGCGCACGAACAGCCGCATCTGATAGAGCCTATCCATAGGGCAAGCAAGTTACCACTTTATTTGCATAAATCCTATTCTATTCTCATGACTAGTTGTTAAAGGAGCATAAGACTAAAGTGCAACCCATCGCTTATGCTTTTACTTGGAGGTGAATATGAGATCGTTATTCGAATCGCTACTCCGCCTGTATGAATTCGATGGTCCCGCGCCCCTGGCATCGGAGCCCAAGGCGCAAGAGGAAATCGAAAGGCGCCTGCTGGATCCGTCTGCGAAGGACGCCAGCACCTTCCCGTACCTGCCGTGACCTGACCCGATTCAGGGAATTAGGCGCCCGCTCAATACTTTGGGAAGGTTTCGGGCGGCAGCGGAAAACGGTTCTCCCCCACGTAACTCCCCCCTCCTGTTGATTTACGTGGTTTCCGAGGGGCGCGCAAGCGCCCCTCTTTTTTTGCCGCTGCGGCGCGAACGGTCTGTGCTTACTTCCATGTAGCAGGCCGCGACTTCAGGATCCCGTATTTTGCGGCCCATGAGAGACCGGCCCAGGTGTCGCCCCGAGGCCGGTATTCGCAACCGACCCATCCTCGGTAACCGAGTTCGTCCAGCAGGTCGAACAGATACGGATAGTTGATCTCTCCGACCGTCGGTTCATGGCGGCCCGGAACCCCCGCGACCTGCACGTGCCGGAGCAGTCCGATGTTGTCCCGGATGGTTTCCGCGAGATGCCCTTCCAGCATCTGCATATGATAAAAATCCAGGTGCAGGCGCAGATTCGGGCTGCCGACTTCTTCGAGGATGCGTCTGGCCTGATCGGTATGGTTGAGGAAGTAACCGTGCATGCCCTGGGTCGTATAACTTGGTCCGTTCGGCACGATCCCCATTTTTTTGTTGATGGGCTCGATGACGCCGGTCATGCCGTGCTCTCCGAGCACCGACGCGGCGAGGCCAAGATTCGAAATATAAGTGCGCTCGGCGGCTTGGTAGTCTTCTCCCGGGCCGACCACGCCGGCCATCAGATGCACGGTATCACAGCGCAGTGCGTCGCCGTACTCGATGACCTTTGCCAGGCCATCGCGAAATTCCTTTTCCCGCCCGGGTACTGCAGCGAGTCCGCGGTCGCCGTTATCCCACACACCCATCGGCGCATCGAACAACACCATTTTCAGCGCATTGGCGCGCAACCGCGCCGACAAGTCGGCAGCCGGATAATCGTAAGGCACCTGAAACTCGACGGCTTTGAAGCCGGCGACGGCGGCCGCTTCGAATCGATCGAGAAAGGGCAGTTCATTGAACAGGTAATGCAGGTTGGCGGCAAATTGAGGCATGAAGTCGGAATCTCCTCGACATAACCTGAGCCTGGTTAGAATTGTATTGATGGAACAGCGCGCGCTGGCGATCGCAATCGAATCCATGTATACATTCGCTTCACAAAAAGCAAGTTAGCATCCACTTCGTCATTGATCCAACTGGAGAATCGTCGGGGCAAAGAAGAGCGTCAAGAAGACGGGCGCGCACGGCAAGGCCGGGAAGCGAGGCAAGAAAAAAATCGACGACTTCTCCGCATCCTTAGACCTTTTTTCGGACCGCAGTCGGGGCGAATCGAAAACGAGGATCCTCGGCGAGCCACGACGTGGTGCGGGCTCGGATTTCAATCGGTACACTTCTGTCGCAAGAAATAATCTGTCGCTTATCAGTGACGATCTGATTGCTCGCGCGTTTTTCGGGCGCAACGATATCCACAAATTCTGTGGATAACCTTGTGGATTGCACGCGGCATTCCGCGCAAATGTGTATCGCTGCTCATCGTCTCCTTGGTGCTGCTCAATTTTTCAGCAACCCAGTGTTCAATATCGGAGTCGTCGAAAATAGTTTGCGGAATTAAGAAAATTACAAGGAGATTCTCAACTCATGCGCATCACCGACATCCGCACCATCGCCGTCGAAGTCAAATTGCCCAAGCCGGTTTACGACGCCAACTACACCATGGCGACAAAGCCCGCGCTTCTCGTCGAAGTCGAAACGGATCAGGGTCTTGTCGGTTTGGGCGAGGCCGCGCACTTCGGCGGACCGCTGGCATCGACCGCGCAAGTCATCGAGCACGAGCTACGCAACTATCTGATCGGGCAGGATCCGCGCGACATCGAATACTTGTGGGAGATGATGCATCGTCGCGCATACAAGCATGCACGCGGCGGCATCGTCATTGCCGCGATCAGCGGCATCGACATCGCGCTCTGGGACTTGCGCGGTAAGATGGCCGGCATGCCCTTGTGGCAGTTGCTCGGCGGTTACAGAAAGCGTGTGCCCGCTTACGCAACCGGCGGTTTCTATTCTGAAGGTAAAGGCATCAAAGAGTTGTCGCAGGAAATGGAGGCTTACGTCAAGCACGGTTTCCATGCAGTGAAAATGAAGATCGGGCGCAACCCCGACATCGAGCTGTCGCCGTTACGCGTAATGGACAACGCCGGTCGATGCGAAGTCACGCTGGACCAAGACCTCAAGCGCGTCGCCGCGGTGCGAACCGCGATCGGGCCGGACATCAGGCTGATGGTCGACGCCAACGCCGCCTGGAACGTGCCCACCGCGGTGCGGATGGGCCGCGCGATGGAGCGCCACGACATTTACTGGTACGAAGAGCCGGTATCGCCGGACGACGTCGCCGGCAGCGCCGAGGTTGCCTCCAAAGTCGGTATCGCGGTCGCTGGATATGAAACCTGCAGCTATGGCATTGTGGATTTCAACGACTACATCAAGGCGCGCGCCGTGCACTTCGTGCAGCCCGACGTCGCCTGGGCCGGCGGCCTGACGGAAACGCTGAAGATTGCGCACATGGCACAGGCGGCGAACCTGCCCATCGCGCCTCACATCCACGGCTCCGCGGTGGCGGTGGCCGCCGCGGTGCATTTGCTCGGTGCTGTGCGCAACGGCTCCATGGCGGAGACCGTGTATCCCGCTCACGCGCTCATGAATGAACTGGTCAAGGAACCTTTGCTTGTTGACAAGAAAGGCGACATCACTTTGTCCGAACGCCCGGGCCTCGGAATCGAACTCGATCCGAAGGTCGTCAAGAAGTATCGGGTGAAGTAAACAGTTGCAACTGCGTTAACCGCCAAGGCGCGAAGGCGCAAAGAAAACCGCGCAAAGGAAAGCAAAAGAAATTTTTTCGGGGATCGGTTTGTCGCCACTTGTCTGATAGACGGAATATCCTTCGCGCAGATATTCTTGTTTTTCTTTGCGTACCCTTTGCGCCTTCGCGTCTTTGCGGTGAAGGGTGAAACAAACTTAGGTTCTATTTCTTCGGCTGCCAGTTGCGCGCGAGTTCCTGCGCTTTCGCGAGCTGATCCGGGGCAAGTTTCGAGGCAATGAAATCGCGCACCTTGGAGACCCGCTCGCCTTCTTCGCCGGAAAGCTGGGAGGCGGCGAGATTGCTCCACATGTAAGCCTGCACCGCATCCTGCGGCACGCCCTTGCCTTCCCACAGCATCCAGCCCAGATGGCTCTGCGCGCGCGGGTCCCCTTTTTCGGCGGCGAAGCGGTACCACTTCATCGCCTGCGCGGCATCGGCGGCAACGCCCTTGCCGTCTTCATAGAGATAGCCGAGCAGATACTGCGCGTATGTACTGCCTTTTTCGGCCGGCACCTTGTACCACTTCGCGGCTTGCGCATAATCCTGCGTCACGCCCTTGCCGAAGAAATACAGCGCGCCGAGACTTTCCATCGCTTCTGCTACGCCCGCATCGGCCGCCTGCCTGTACCACTTCGCCGCTTCGTTGCCATCGGCGGCGACGCCTTTGCCGTCTTCATACAGGTAGCCGAGCATGTACTTCGATTGCGCGTCGCCGCCATCCGCCGCCTTGCGGAACCACTTGGCGGCTTCGGCGTAATCCTGGGCAACACCCTTGCCCTGATAGTAGGCCCACGCCAGGCTGGGATAGGCCGACGCTTCGTTCTGTGCAGCGGCTTTCTGCAACAACTTCACCGCTTCCGACTCGTTCTGCGCGACACCCTTGCCCGCGTTGTAGAGAAAGGCCAGGCTCGCTTGCGCGCGGGCATCATTCTGCTCCGCGGCCTTCTTGTACCACTGGGCCGCCTTGGCGAAGTCCTGCTGGACACCCCGACCTTGGTCATACATCCAGCCCATCAGGTACTGGGGATAGGCACGGCCTTGTTCGGCGACCTTCAGGTACCACTTCGCCGCTTCCGTGTAATCCTGAGCGATGCCGCGTCCGAAGAACAGCAACGACGCGAGACTCTCCTGCGCATCGGCATTATTCTGTTCGCCGGCCTTGCGATACCACTGGGCGGCCTGCGCCTGATCCTGTGCCACGCCCTTGCCCTGGTCGTACATGTAGCCGAGCAGATACTGCGGATAGACCTTGCCTTGTTTCGCGGCCATGCCGTACCACTTTGCGGCTTCCGCGTAATCCTGCGCGGCGCCCTTGCCGAAGAAATAAAGACCGCCGAGTGTTTCCTGCGCTTCGATCTGGCCTTTCTCGGCTGACTGCTTGTACCACTTGATGCCTTCGGCGAAGTCCTGCACCACGCCGCGGCCGTTGTAATAGCTTTCGCCGATATAGAACATGGCCAGCGCATCGCCTTGCTGGGCAGACTTGCGGAATTCCTCGACGGCAAGCTTGAAGTTGCCGCTGGTGTAAGCGTCGTAACCCTTGCGCGTATCGGCCGCCGCGCCGGCGCCAACGACAAGCAGGGACACGAGGATCAGAATCCGTCGCATCTTGTTCTCCTCCGATGTGCTGTTCTTGTCGCGATTTCCCGAGTGACAGCGGGCGGTATCGCGCGTCCCGGTCGAGCCGGGCAATTCGGGCCCGTCAGTTTAAACCGATTCCGGCCGCATGCGCGCGCCGCCTTGACAGGGCAGGGGTCGGCACCTATTCTCGCCCCGGCCCTCACAATAACGAAGCGACCTCGCGCTTCCTCTCCCATGACCGATGCCCTGCTCTACCTCGCCTCCGCTTTCTGGATCGGCGCCGTTCACGCCGCGACGCCCGGTCACGGCAAGACCATCGCCGCCGCCTATATCGTCGGCGCACGCGGCAGGCCCGTCGATGCAGTGATCCTGGGAGTATTCGTGACGTTGTCTCACACCAGCGGCATCGTGCTGGTGGGAATCCTCGCGTCGATCGGCATGCCGGGTATGGTGCCGCAACGAATCGAGGCCTGGCTGGCGCTGATCACCGGTGTGCTGGTCATCGTCATCGGTCTGTGGACGCTGTGGACACAAAGGGAATTGATCATGCAACTGCAAGGCGTGCCGCCGCTACCGCCCGCGCCCGAGCGCGCCCGCGACCATGCCGGGATGCGCTTTCGACCACACACGCACGACCACGGGCACGGCCACCATCAGCACAGCCAT
>Ga0315268_10006263_pt1 | contig 12681 bp, 10 predicted proteins | sample C1_top_MG_FD_204535 | JGI IMG/M metagenome (GOLD analysis project Ga0315268, IMG submission 204535) | Sediment microbial communities from Yellowstone Lake, YNP, Wyoming, USA - C1_top | ecosystem: Environmental > Aquatic > Freshwater > Lake > Sediment | place: USA: Wyoming | collected 2017-08-01 | reverse complement strand
TTATCAAAGGTCGAGACACGAAAAGTTCAAAATCTTCTTAGTAATTCAAGGGTTGCCGTGACAATCAATGAAGTTACCGGTGGGATCGGAAAAGTGAAGGGAATTCAGCTAGAGGGAGAGGGCCGGATGGTTGGTCGGCTAGAAGCGGCAAAAGTCTATGCACTCTTCTTAAAGAAATATTTTTGGCTAAAGGATTATATCCCTTCTGCCGAACAAATGTTTTCCAGAGCAATTTCCGATCGCCTCTTTAAAATCACCCCCGAAAGGATCTACTATTTAGACGATGAACTGTTTGGTCTAGAGGGAAGAGAAACTTTAGTGGTACAATAAAGATAAAAGATTATTATTTTCGAGCCGATGTTAGTTAGCGAGAAAACGTCGGCCCAAAGGACGTCATTTAGATGATGAGCGTTTTGGTCGCGAAGGGAGAGAAGAATTAGTTTTGTAGCAAAATTTGAGGCCGAGGGTCAGACCCTCGAAGCTAAATTGTATGAATGCTAAAGAGTGGCTGCAAAAAGCAAGATCTGAAGGATTTGCCATTGGGGCTTTTAATGTGGACAACCTTGAAATCTTCAAGGCGGTGGTGGCGGCGGCGAAAATCAAAAACAGCCCGGTGATTGTGGAATTTTCCGAGGGCGAAGCAAAATACTTTGGCTTACAAAACATTGTTGATTTAGTCCAAAACGCTAGGGAAGAGACTAGCCTACCGATTCTTGTGAATCTTGATCACGGGCCGGATAAAGAAGCGGTTGAGTCAGCAATTGACGCTGGTTTTGAAATGGTTCATTTTGACGGATCAAAAAAGCCTTATGAGGAAAATTTACAAATTACCAAGGAGATTACGCCAAAAGCCCACGCCAAAGGATTGACTGTTGAGGCAGAAATAGATCATATCGCTGGTTCTTCGGAAGTTCATAAAGAACAAATTATGATTGAGGAGATAAAGCAAGGTTTCACCGATCCAGATCGTGCCAGAAAATTTGTCGAAGAAACTGGTATTGATATCTACGCTGCTTTTTTTGGCAATGTCCACGGCGTTTTTCCAGCGATGCCAAAGACTGATCTGGAACTATTAAAAAATATCCGAGAAGCGATTCCAAACACCTTTCTGTCAATGCACGGGGGAAGTGGAATTTCTGATGAAGAAGTAAGGCAAGCGATTGCCGTTGGGGGGATAGCGAAAATCAATATCAATACAGAACTACGGCAAGCTTTCCGCGTTTCCCTCGAAAAAGCTTTGCGGGAAAGTCCGGACGAATATGCGGTTTATAAGATTATGCCGAAGGTTATAACTGCAATACAGGAGGTAGTTGAACATAAAATTGATATCTTTGGGTCGGGAGGGAAGGCTTGATTACGCATAATCTTGCGACCACTCCTGCCTGCCGGCAGGCAGGTCGTGGACTAAAATTGATGCCTTCTGTTATTTTGGGCAATTCAAGCGGTTGTAGAACACAAAATAGACATTTTTGGTAGTGGTGGTAAAGCCTAAATCTATCCGATGAAAAAAACAGCCAATAAAACCTTTGAGAAGCCAGCTAGTGTGAAGGTCCTGCAGTGGACTTATTTGCTAGCTTTCCTTTCGATTATTGTTACGGCTGCAATTATTCATAACACCCCGCGGCCGTTTTTGGATATTTTGCGCCTGCCAACTTATTTTCGGCTGGCCGAACCGTACGTTGGAATCTCTTATATTAGCTCAATGACGATTTATCATTTCACCATGGCTTATTTTATGCTGATTATTTTGATTGATGCTGTCTCACTAACTTGGTATTCAAATAAATTTTTGAAACAATTGAGTTTGCTTTCTTCCATCATCGGATTTTTCCTAATTGGCTTTGTGGTCTTGTATTTCTTGTATTCTCTGGTGGTTATTGGTTTCGCTAGTTACGAAGCCACTATTTCCGCTGCCGTCTACCTCCTCCTTGCTTTGGCCTTCTTCTTGTTGGATTTGATTACGTTTTTTGTGGAAGAGAGAGGGATTTACCACCAGCGTTAATTAACTTTTCCCTTCACAAATCGAACACTAGCCCTTATACTTAACTTAAGAGGATTACAGTATGTTTGATTGCATAACGGTCGGAGCGGCGACTAGGGATGTTTTCCTAAAATCTCAGGAATTCAAAACAAAAGCCGATCCGGCTTCACCGACTGATGTTGATTTAGTTTTACCCCTGGGCAGCAAAATCGGTGTTGATGAAATCATTTTCGAAACTGGTGGTGGCGCGACAAATGCTGCGGTTACCTTTGCTCGCCAAGGGTTAAAAACAGCCTGTATTTGTCGGGTTGGCGATGATACCGGTGGTCGGGCGGTGATTGAATCGTTGCAGATTGAAGGAGTCGAAACCGATTTGATTATTAAGGATAAAGAACACTATACTGGCTATTCGATAATTTTAGTAACCAGAGGCGGCGAACGAACGATCCTGTCTTACCGGGGTGCCAGCAATTATTTCACAGAAGAAATGATCCCCAAGGATGAGCTAGAAACAAAATGGATTTTTATTACTAGTTTAGGTGGTAATATCGAACTATTGACTTCGCTAATTAATTGGACTGAAAATCGGGATATTAAACAAGCGCTGATACCCGGCAAGGAAGAATTAAAGAGAGAGCCAAAAATTTTAGCAACAATTTTCGCCAAAGCCGATGTGGTAGTGATGAATAGAGAGGAAGCGGCTAAAGTTACAGGAGTCCCTTTCGAAGAAAAAGAAAAAATTGCTCATCAAATGTGCCTGCTGACCCGAGGGATTGGAGTAATCACTGATGCAGCGGCTGGAGCCACTGCTTGCGATCAAAAATATTTTTATCATATTGGTACTCACGAAAACCCAGCAATTGACCGTACTGGCGCTGGCGACGCCTTCGCATCTGGTTTTGTAGCCGGTTTGATTAAATCAGGCAACATCGAAGAAGCCTTGGAGCTAGCGGCAGACAATGCATCAAATGTCGTTAATTTCTTTGGCGCAAAGCGGGGAATTCTGCACGTTGGCGATCGACCATTTAAAGAAAGGTTGCAGATTACTAAGGCAAAAGTTTAATGAAAAACACTGCCATTGAATTTTTTGCTAATCAGCTCAATACCGATTCTGCTATTTTGACTAAATATATTGATGCGCTTAGTTATATCACCGGCAAAAAAAAGGTTATCGAGCACCTCTATGAGGAAAACCACGAAAAAATTACCAAGATTCTTAGTTATTTAAAGCTCAAAAATCCAAACGCCGAAGATCTTTATGAAGCAATCGAAAAGCACATTGGCATTTTAGACAAACAAGTTTTTGAGCTACTGGGCAAACCAGTTTGTACTAGTAACGAGGGTCTGGCGAGTTTAATTGGGACTGTTTTGGGCTTGCATCAAGGAAGAAACGGCTTTTTCTTGAAAAGAGAAGTCGCTAAAAGATTACTAACAGAAAACCCACCAAAAAATATTATGCGCGAGCTCGGATCAAGTTCTGTAGAAGAGATGCTTGAGAAAGAAGATCTTTTCGAAGTCTATGCTGCCTTACGTTTTATGGAAGATCGCGACTGGTTAAACGCAACTTACCTGGCGGCCTATCGAGATTTAACGCCAGAGGATTTTGAAACAAGGCCGATTGAAATAAGAGTACTTGATGCAAGCAAATGGCGGAGTGTTACCGAGGACTTCACCCACAAAAAGCGCCACCCGATGAGCCACTTGAAAGAATTAGGCCTGATTTTTCTTATTCCTAGCAAAGAGTTATCCCATGTGCTGACAATTTATCTTTTTGGTATGACCAGCCATTATGTTAACGAGGTAACTTTGTATTCCAATTATTTTAAATATTATTCTCAGAGTGAGGATTTTGGCGAAAAAGTGGTCTCGGCGATTAGAGGATTTGTTCCGGATATTTCGGTCGCTCACGGTGATCCAAACCGCTGGTTAGTTATTCAGCGCTATTTGTTTAAAGAAAATCCGGCCGACCCTCGCATCGGGACACCACATATTAGTTCGGAGGCGTTTTGTTTTCGCGGTATGTCGCACAGCCTTTTGCAGTTGGCAAAGCTGACTCCCAACCTTGATTTTGAACCTTGGAAGCATACAAATTATCTTGGCGCTTGGTTTCCGGGGAAAAACGACAGCTACCTAATAACTTTTAATTTTATGGACAACGTCCTAAGCGTGATGAGTAAACTTGATCATCAGGACTGGTATTTATATCACTTTCGTGAGGCCCTTTGGAACAAAATTTTTATTGAGTATTTCGGAGTCGAAAAGTTGGAAGAGATGATTATCCAACACCTGTTGGATGGTTGGTTCGATATTCGAAAAATCTAGGATTTTGAGAATACATCACTCGAAGAGGGTTACATAAAGAAAATTTAAAATTCAAAATGCAAAATTCAAAATTAAATAATTGTTACCTGTAGCCCACAAAGCCCCGTTAAGCGGGGTGAGTGGTCGCAGCATGCGGAAGTACCTAAATCATTGAGCGAACAGCGAAATTATTTAGTTATGGAGCACGCTGTACCTGATGCTTGATTCATGATACTATTTAATCAAGGAGGTCAAAATGTCTAAAAAAGTTTTTGTTTGCAGGCCGATTCCAGAAGATGGAATTTCGATGCTGCGCAAAAGAGGTTTTGATGTTGAAGTGAATCCAGAAGATCGAGTGCTTTCAAAGGAAGAGTTGAAAGAAAAAATTGCAGGGTGCGATGCGGTTTTGGCACTTCTAAGCGACAAGATCGATGGCGAGGTGCTCGACGCAGCTGGAAAACAGCTAAAAATTGTCGCCAATTACGCTGTTGGGTACGACAATATTGATGTTAAAGCAGCAGCCGAGCGGAAAGTGTTTGTGAGTAACACCCCGGGAGTTCTAACCGAAGCGGTGGCTGAACACACTTTTGCGCTGTTGCTGGCAGTAGCGAAAAGAATTGTTGAGGCAGACAGTTTTACTCGCGCCGGAAAATTTAAGCGCTGGGAGCCGCTCGGCTTTTTGGGCCCGCAAATTTGGGGCAAGACAATCGGCATTGTTGGCCTGGGTAGAATTGGTTCATTCGTTGCCCAAATTGCTCGAGGCGGTTTCAACATGGAGATCTTGTACTATGATGTTAAGAAAAACGAGGAATTCGAGATGCGATTTTCAGCCGAATACCACGAGATACCGACCTTACTTAAAAACAGCGATTTTGTTACTTTGCACGTGCCCCTGATGCCAGAGACTCACCATCTGATTGGCGCGAAAGAGCTGGGGCAAATGAAGAAAACAGCAATTTTAATTAATACCTCGAGGGGGCCGGTTGTTGATGAGCGGGCGCTGGTCGAGGCTCTGAAAGCGAAAAAAATCGTTGGTGCGGGGATAGATGTTTATGAGAGGGAACCTCAGCTTACACCAGGACTGGCAGATTTACCGAATGTAGTTATGACCCCTCACACCGCCAGTGCTACTTATGAGGCCCGTAGCGCCATGAGCCGGATCGCAGCGGAAAACATCATTGCTGTCTTGGAAGGAAAACAGCCACCCAACCCGGTGAAGGTTTAAATCAGTCGGTTGGCTTAGTTTATGAGTAGTCTCGACAGCAGCGAAGCAATCAAAAAGCTTGATAGCAACAATATGCTCGGTTCGCTGGAGTTTTTTAGCGAACAGCTAAAAAGCGCTTGGTCCGCAAGCCGCACTGTCCACATTCCTCCAGGTTTTCGAAATGTTCAAAACATTGTTGTCTGCGGAATGGGAGGTAGTGCCTTGGGCGCTCATCTTGTCCGTAGCGCCTTCGATATTTCTTTACCTTTGCAGATTGTCAATGATTACAAACTGCCGTCCTTTGTCAACCAAAACAGCTTAGTGTTTGTTTCCAGTTATTCAGGGACAACAGAAGAGACGATCGCGGCTCTTGGAGACGCGCTAAAAAAAGGAGCGAGGATTGTTGGGATCGCCAGCGGCGGTGTGCTAATCGAGATCCTCAAAAAAGAGAATAAGCCTTTTTACCAGCTTGATCCAAAATATAATCCTTGTGGCCAGCCGCGGATGGGGCTGGGCTACTTGGTTGGAGCACTTTTAGGTTTTCTTAGTCGGCTTGGGTTTATCAGCTTTTCTGACCAAAATATGGAAAAGGTTTTTGCTGCACTGAGTAAATCAGCGAGTCTATTTGGTATTGATTGTGAGGTCAATCAAAATCCCGCCAAGAAAACCGCCCAAAATTTATTAGGAAAAATTCCAGTCATTGTCGCGGCCGAATTTTTGGCTGGTAATGCTCATATTTTCGCCAACCAAATTAATGAAAGCGCAAAAACCTTTGCAGCCTATTTTTTGCTGCCCGAAATTAATCACCATCTTTTGGAGGGAACACGCTTTCCAGGAAATCTTGGGGAAAGAATCAAATTTGTCTTTCTTGAATCAGCTCTTTTCAGTGAAAAGATTAAAGCGCGTATCAAAATTACTAAAGAGGTATTATCCCGGTCAGCGATAGAATCCGTTTCCTACAATATTAATGGTGGCGATAAAGTAGGGGCGGCCTTTGAGGCACTTTCGTTTTCTTCTTGGACGAGCTTTTATTTGGCAGTTGCCAATGAAATCGACCCGACTCCAATTCCGAATGTAGACTACTTCAAACAGCAACTAGCGAAATTTGCTTAACCTTCAGAGCAACTTTCCAATGTGTGGTATGATACTTTGTTAAGGGTTTATGGCTGACAAGATTCGTGATGTAATTATTATTGGCAGCGGGCCGGCTGGGTTGACAGCCGCGATTTACGCTTCGCGGGGTAATCTAAGCACTTTAGTGCTTGCCGGTGTTGCTGCTGGTGGACAGCTAATGCTGACGACAGAGGTTGAGGATTTTCCTGGTTTTCCAAATTCTATCCAAGGGACAAAGCTAATGGGTGATATGAGGCAGCAGGCCGAAAATCTTGGTGCAGTGATAATCAACGAAGATGTAACCGACGTTGATTTTACGAAGAAACCGTTCGAAGTTTTTGTTCGGGAAAAGGTGTATCTTGGAAAAAGCGTGATAGTTGCTACCGGTGCTTCCGCCAAATGGTTGGGGTTACCGAGCGAGAAAAGGTTGATCGGCAAAGGGGTTTCAGCTTGTGCTACCTGCGATGGGCCATTCTTCAAAGGAAAATCTGTTGCCGTGGTTGGCGGCGGCGACTCGGCAATGCGGGAAGCTCTTTTCTTGTCAAAACTTGCCAAAGAGGTGACGGTCATTCACCGTCGTGATAAACTGCGGGCCTTTCCAACTCTTCAGCAGCGAGCTTTTGCCACCAAAAACATAAAATTCATCTGGAACAGTAAAGTGGCAGAAGTGTTGGGGAAAGAAAAAGTGGAAGGCGTTAAAATCAAAAACATCAAAACTGGGAAGATCAGTGATCTTTCGGTCGATGGTCTTTTTGTCGCTATTGGACATGCACCAAACACCCAGTTTCTGCAAGGGAAAGTTGAACTAGATCCTAAAGGTTATATCGTCTTGAAAGATCACTCAGCCACCTCCGTCCCGGGCGTTTTTGCGGCTGGCGATGTCGCCGATTGGCACTATCAACAGGCTGTTACTGCCGCCGCAGCCGGTTGCATGGCGGCACTGGACGCACAGGATTATCTGGAAGGGGCTAAATAAACCTCGCAAAACCTTTCCAAGTGTGTATAAAAGTTAATAAGGGTATCAAACTATAACTTACGCACAAAAATCCCTCTTGACAACCACAATATCTTGGTGCTAACTTAAAGTTTAGACTCAATATATTGTGATTGACTGATCTTCCTCTGAAGACTTCTGGGCAGGCAGCGGGCAAGAGCTTTTTACCACGACAGGCTAGTTTTTTAAGAGTGCAGATATGAAGTGTCCATATTGTGCCCATAATGAGCTACAAGTGTTAGATTCGCGGGATTCTGAAGATCTTTCTTCAATTCGCCGGCGGCGCGAATGTCTAAAATGCGGCAAGCGCTTTACCACTTATGAGAGGGTCGAAATGATTGATCTGGCGGTGATTAAGAAAGATGGACGACGCGAGCAATTCGACCGCAACAAACTTCTCCTTGGCATCAAAAAGGCCTGTGAAAAACGACCGATTTCGATGGATACTATTGAGGAAACGGTTGAGGAAATCGAGCAAAATTTGCGCAAACGAGAGACAACAGAAATCCCAAGTAAGATAATCGGTGAGTTGGTAATGAGGCGACTTAAAGTTCTTGATAAAGTCGCTTATATTCGTTTTGCTTCGGTTTATCACGCTTTTGAAGATGTCGAATCTTTCGAAAAGGAAGTTCGAAGCTTAATGCGGTCAGAAAAAACAATCAGCTCGGCCTAAAGGAGGTGCAGTTTGAGAGGAAAAAAATCGACAACTGCTTTTGGCGCAAAACAAAAAGTCCGCTTTAACCAAAAATTGCAAGCAGAGCTTGAGGGCTTACTTGAGGATTCTTCTAGGACGAAGTTGGAAGGAGTGCGCGAGCGAGTTTTCCTTGATCGCTACGCCCTTAAAGATCATCAGGGAAATTTAATCGAGTCCTACCCAGAGCAAATGTGGCGCCGCGTCGCAGCCGGAATCGCTCAGGTCGAAAAAGGTAAAGAAAAACAGCGCGAATGGGCGGCTAAATTTTATGAGATAATAAAAGACTTCAAATTTGTTCCCGGCGGCCGGATCCTTTCGGGCGCTGGCACTCCATACGAAGTAACTTTTTACAATTGTTTTGTCATACCCTCGCCTCACGATTCTCGCAACGGCATTATCGACAATCTAAAAATAATGGTCGATATTTTTAGCCGTTCGGGTGGGGCGGGGGTGAACATCTCCTCTCTTAGGCCCAGAGGAGCAAGAGTAAAAAAGGTTAACGGAACAAGCTCTGGACCAGTCAATTGGGCGACTCTTTACTCAACAGCTAGTCTTGAGGTTATTCAACAGGGTGGTACTCGGCGGGGGGCTTTGATGTTGATGTTAAACGATTGGCATCCAGATGTCGTTGAGTTTATCGAGGTGAAGCGGGATCTTTCCAAAATTAACGGCGCCAATCTTTCGGTTTGTATTTCCGATCGCTTTATGGACGCAGTTCGCGCTGACAGAAACTGGGATCTGGTTTTCCCCGACCTTGATGATCCCGATTACGATCGGGTTTGGGATGGTGATTTAGAAAAATGGCAGGCTTTGGGCAAGAAAATTAAAATTTACCAAACCCTAAAAGCTAGGGAAATTTGGGACAAGATTTGCCAAGCTGCTTGGGCGAGCGCAGAACCAGGAGTTTACTTTATTGAGCGAGCGAACAAGCGGAGTAACACTTGGTACTTTGAAAAGCTAATCTCAACCAACCCTTGCGGCGAACAGCCCCTCGGAGCCTGGGGAGTTTGTAATTTGGGGTCGATGAATCTAACCGCTTTTGTTAAGGGGGAAGTGGGTGAAGGCGAGTTTGATTATCAGTCGTTAGCAGGACATGTAAAGGTAGCAATCCGTTTTATGGATGATGTGATCGATGCAACCGGTTATTATTTTGAAGAGAACAAAAGACAGCAAGGAGATACTCGCCGTGTTGGCTTAGGGACGATGGGCCTTGGCGATACTCTGATAAAAATGGGCTTGCGCTACGGTGGTGCGGAAGCAGCAGTGGTGGTGGAGAAAATTTACAAGACCATTCGCGACGCTGCCTACGAAGCAAGCGCGGAAATTGCTGCCGAAAAAGGAGCATTTCCAAAATTTGACAAGGAAAAATATTTACAAGGCTGGTTTATTAAAAAGCTACCAGAAGCGATTCGGGAAAAAATTGCAAAATATGGGATTAGGAATGCCCTACTGCTTACTCAAGCGCCAACTGGTAGCACTAGCCTTTTGGCTGGGGTTTCTTCTGGGATAGAGCCGGTTTACGATTTTGTCCTAGTCAGACGTGATCGGATTGGTGAGCACATGATTTACCACCCGCTTTATCAAAAATGGCAAGAAGAACATCCCGGTGAGTTGCACCCAGACTATTTCGTCTGCGCCAACGATCTTGCCCCAGAAGAGCATGTCAGAATGCAGGCAATTATTCAGGAGTATACAGACTCTTCAATTTCCAAGACGGTCAACGCCCCAAACGATCATACGGTTGATGATGTCAAGAAACTCTACACTTTAGCCTATGAGCTTGGTTGTAAAGGACTAACTTATATGAGAGATGGTAGTCGAGAGGGCGTTCTCTCGCACGTTGGTGAAGCAAAGGTGGCAGCTGCTGAAGAGCAGAAGGCGGCGGTAGTACCAAAAGAAGTGCCAAGGCTAAATGGCGAGGCTCCAGTGCCGGGGGTGGGTGCGCCTGTCCATCTACGCAAGCGGCCGGACTGTCTCCAGGGGATGACAAGAAGAATCGCTACTCCAGTCGGCCACGCTTTCGTTACGCTTAATGCAGATGAAAACGGCGATCCGTTTGAGGTTTTTATTACTGTTGGTAAAGCTGGCAGCGATATCGCCGCTGATGCCGAGGCAATTGGTCGTCTGATTTCTTTATCGCTACGAATTCCGTCTAATTACTCTCCAAAAGAAGTTGCAAGCCAAGTTGTAAACCAGCTAGTTGGGATTGGCGGAGCACACCAGCGCGGCTTCGGTAACGGTCGGGTTTATTCGCTGGCTGATGCAATCGCGAAAGTTCTGGCTGATTATTTGGAGCAGCAAGGGATAAAAACAGTTCAGGAAGCCAACGGTAACGGAAATGGTAAAACTGTTTCGGAAACCCAAAGGAGCGAGGGCAATATAGAGCAGCCGGCTAGCAAACCGGAAGTGAAAGAACCGGAAGCGGTGAAACAGCCCTTGGTTCTTACCACAGACGAGATCCGGCGTGATATTTGTCCAAAGTGCGGCATCGCCAGTTTTATCTACGAAGAAGGCTGCAAGAAATGCTACAGCTGCGGGTATTCAGAGTGTTGACAAAGCAACTAAATTAACTTAGTCTTTTGATACCTTGATAATCTAATGGTCAGAGGACTTACGGGTGAATGGCCGTGTAATTCGGCCGGAGTGCCGCTACTGTAATCCTTCGACTAGAGCTCAGGATTAGCCTGAGTGAAATCGAATGGCTAAACCCAGAACCCCGCCTCTGACCCGCCTGCATCGCTTTGCGGGGCAATGCGGGCAGGATTCCTTCGAGCAAAGGAGGTGAAAGTATTAGACAGCCGACCAACTTTGCAGGTCGGTTTTTTGTACCGTATGCAAGATTCAAAAAACACTTGGCTGCCCACTGTAGTAATTTTAGTCCTAGTGCTATTAGGTGGCTACTTTTTTAGTACCAATATCCACCAATCGCAAAAAGGTGATATTGGGTTGGCAGCAGTTTCGCACAAAGAACAAATTAAGAAGGTTAAAGCAAGCATTACCATCAATCCGGGTGGGGGCAGTAAGGTTCTTTCTATTCAAAACGTTGAAATCGAGGAAGGCAAGGTGGCTTTGGATCTGACAAAACAAGTCGCGAAAGTTGAGACCAAAGGTGAGGGTCAGAATGCTTTTGTGACTGCGATAAATGGTAGAGTAGCCGACAGCGCAAAAAATGAGTATTGGGAATTTCTGGTCAATGGTAAGAGTGCGCAGATTGGCGCTGGTTCATATAAAATAAAGAGTGGTGACAAAATTGAGTGGCGTATCAGCACTTATTAGTCTACTGACTACAGTCTACCGACTACGGCTGTAACAAAAGCTGTGGTCTGTAGTCCGTGGGCAGTAAGCTTAAGCTATATCTCGACAAATTAATAAACCCGTTAATAATTATTTTGATCGCGGCAACGTTGCGCTTGGTGCCACATCCGCCGAATTTTGCGCCGATTGCGGCGATGGCCTTGTTTGGCGGCGTCTATTTAAATCGCGGTTACGCTCTTGCTGTTCCGATCATCGCTCTATTTATAAGTGACTTAGTGATTGGTTTTTACTCCCCTGTTGTAATGGTGTCGGTTTATGGATCGTTTATTCTAACCGGGCTAATTGGACTCTGGTTAAGAAGGCGCAAATCACCAAGAAACGTTATCCTCGCCGCCCTTGGTTCATCGGTTTTGTTTTTTATTGTTACTAATTTCGCCGTTTGGCTTGGTGGTTGGTATCCAAGGAATGCTGCTGGGTTGTTGGACTGCTACACTCTTGCCTTGCCATTTTTCCGAAACACAATAGCCGGCGATCTTTTTTACACCGGGGCTTTTTTTGGCTGCTACGAGCTGTTCTTAAGCTTGGTCAATAAACCATCTCCAGCTTCGCAAGGGGACGCCTTGCGAAGCTAAATTGTCAAGGGTTAATTCGCAAACTTGCCCCACATATTGCTCTGAGATATAATAGCTTCCACGGGTCTTTTATGAAGGTTTAAAAGCAACCCAATCCAAAAAAGAGGATTAAATGGTAAACATTAATCCAAAGATTTTTAAGGCCTACGATATTCGTGGGATATATCCGATAGACCTAAACGAGGAAGCGATCTATAAAATAGCCAAAGGGATTTTTACTTTTTTTGTCAGTAAATTAGAACTCTCAAGACCACCAAAACTGGTGCTTAGTTTCGATGGGAGAAATTCAACCCCATCGTTAGTCGCCGAAGTTAGAAAAGCTCTGCTCGAATCTGGTGCTGAAATTATTGAAATCGGGATGTCCACCACGCCGACTTTTTATTTCGCCGTTTACCACTATGGCTTCGATGCCGGTTTGCAGATTAGCGCTTCTCACAACCCAAAGGAGTACAACGGAATAAAATTTGTTACGAACTCTGCGGGCGGTATTACCAAAATCGGTAAAGA
>Ga0315268_10006262_pt1 | contig 12682 bp, 16 predicted proteins | sample C1_top_MG_FD_204535 | JGI IMG/M metagenome (GOLD analysis project Ga0315268, IMG submission 204535) | Sediment microbial communities from Yellowstone Lake, YNP, Wyoming, USA - C1_top | ecosystem: Environmental > Aquatic > Freshwater > Lake > Sediment | place: USA: Wyoming | collected 2017-08-01 | reverse complement strand
CAGTTGAATGAATATCTTAAACTTTTGATAGAGATAAAACTGCTTGAGATTACAGCAAGCCACGAGCGAAGAATCTATAAGACCACACACAAGGGTATGCGTTACCTGCAGAGCTATAGAGAAATCAATGAGCTGTTGAAGAAAGATGCCAGTCACAATCCGGGTCCTCCAAACAACGGTAACTCGGGCGTGTATTTGGTGAAGCGTGGTTCGCAGGTAATCTGCAGCAAAGGCCCATACTAGTTGACTGTTGTGTTCAACTAGAACCTGCTTGATTTAAGGCTCATGATAGTAGTCGAGCGGTGACTCCGTCGAATTTGACGGTTTTCATTTCGCCTGTTTTTACGTTTTGAAACTTTACTTTGTATATTGGGGTGTAAATGACGGCGCGGTCGACTACTTCGAAGAGTTCCTTGACCACTCTTTTGATTTCAGGTGGTCTCTTGACAATTTTATTTCGGATTATGTCTAATTCTTCATTGGGGAGGATCTCAAGCCGTTTGGTGCTTTCGATTTCGGCTGCCATTTTTTTAGAATGTTCCTCTGATGGTGCAGAAGGTATGCGTTTGGGTGAGACTTCTCTTCCGTCGGATGATAGAACGATGTAGGCTTTTGCTTCGTGGATTAAGCGTTCTTCTCCTTCAATTCGCACTACCTTGCCCACGGGTTCATTTGAGTTTTCGGGCTTGAAGGTTTGATTGAATAGGATTACTTCTTGGGCTTTGTCGTCGACTTTTACGGTGTAGAGGCGCCTTCGGTAGTAGTCTATGTTGTATCTCCCATCGACGATGACAAAAGGTTCATAATCTTTTTCAAATGCGATTTGCTGGATTTGGTCAGGGTTGGGTTTTAAAAAGCCGAATTTTACGAATAGGCGGTCTTTGACCTTTTCTGTTGCAAGTTTGATTACGGTTGGGTCGATGAGAGTTTTGTATACGATGATTTTTCGGTCTGTTACCTTTTCAGGGATAGATTCATGTATAGTGGGGACAGTGACAGCTACTGCGGCGGACAATCATTTGCACCCAAACTGAACAGCGTTGATTTGTTAATAAGTGGTTTATGAATTCGGGGTAAACATTCTAGAATGATGCGGGGATAGAGCATGTTTCTTTTAGTTCTATTATGTAGTATGGGTGTGTGAAAAAATTTTTTTGTTTTCGTACAGTCTACCCCCTAGTCTACTATATGATCCAAATATGAGTGTTTGTGTTTTGGGTTTTGTTTTTGTTTCTGATTGTTGTTTCTGGGTCTGTTTGGCGTGTGTTTAGGGCACTTTCTATGTTGTCAAAAGTGACGTTCAATGTTGTTGTTGACGTTTGTAGTGTGCTGTTACAACAACTTCCATGTATGACATAGTGTGTGTGCAAGTAATTAATTTTCGGAAGAAGAAGGCGATTAGCGCCTTATGCCTTCTTCATACTTTCTGTGGAGAAACTGTGTGCGTGTTGATGATGAATACGCCTATAGTGCCATCAACGCCAAGTTGGCAACTTTGATTATTTGTTCTTTCCTTTTCAACTTACATTAATAATTTAAGGAGAGATGTTCTCTACGTGCATGCGGAGGGAAATCATGTCGCTTGTACCAGATTTTGAGTTGGGCTTGTGGAACGCTTGGATCCTTGTGGTTTTGCAATTCTTATTGAATACGGTCTTCCCAGTTCTGATTAACAAAGAAACAATGAAAAAGATGGACTTACTCGCACCGTATCGTAAACCTACACCGCATCATACTAAGAAGGTTCTAGCTCTCTCTACCCATGCCATAATCATGCCTTTTACTATCATCTACTCAATCTTCCTTCCGTTGAAGCTAGGCACAGTATGGTTCTATGTGGGTCTTCCTATTTGTCTTCTGAGCCTAGTCATGAACGTCATAGCTAGTATCGATATTGCTACTACCCCGATTGATGAACTAGTTACCAAAGGGACTTACAGCATTTCAAGAAATCCTATTTACTTCGCAACATTTTTGATGTATGTAGGCATAGGTATAGCTGGTGCTTCCTGGATTTTTTTGCTATGCGGAGTGGCATGGATAATCATATGGCACTTTGCAGTAAAGGCTGAAGAACGGTTCCTTTTAGAAAAGTATGGGAATGCCTACAGAGAATACATTAATAGAACTCCAAGATGGATAGGAGTACAAAAATCGAAGAAAAAAGATTAATGCGCTCCCTGCATAGGTTCTTTTTTTCTGCTATAATCTCACCACACTTCTTAGGAGAGGCAGAGCATGACAAGGTGATAATGCAGTCTTTCAATGATGGGCAGAATATTCTAAGAGGAATCATTCTCAAGAAAGAAGAAGACAAGAAACATGAGATAGGAAGTTAGGTGTTCAACCCATCTTGAATCCTAGGAAGAATGCCAGTCCGAAGGCGCCTGCGAATGGCAAGTGTGCAATGATTGGGGCTATCCATTCTGCTGCTTGACCTGTAAGACCTAGTGAGCCTGAGACAGAGTCTCCGAGGGCACCATAATTTATTGAGATTATGCCCCTGTAACCAAGATAGACGAGCGCAAGGATAAAGAGTCCAATGATGACAGCCACGATTTTCATGAACTTCTTCAGTGCGTAGCCAGCGATGAAGCCTCCGACTCCGCCGATGCCTAACTGATAGCCGAGCGGAGAAAGAACCTCGCTCATTCATTCAACCTCTCTTCATAGATTCAAGTCGTGCAACTTTTATGTCTTGTGGATTATGCGTATATTGAACGCCTCGTCGCTTTGGTTCACAAAACAGTTTAAATTCTTTTGTGATGCAGTTTTATGTCATAACAAGAGTGCAGATTGTTTGGAGTGATTTGGATTGGAATTGTTTGAAATCTACATGTTAAACCTCGTCGTGACAGTTGGCATGTTTGTGGTGCTCGTCTTCCGCGCTTGGCTGGAAATGAAACACTTTCAAGTTCTTTGGAAAGAGGCGGAGTGGAGAAAAACCTACGAAATGGTGGGAAGAATCTTGAAGGCGGAAAAAGACCTGTTCAAAGGAGCTGAGGGCGGCGACGAACTCTACAAACTTCTGACCCAAATGTTCAAGGTAGAAGAGCAAAAATAAACTGCAAAACGCCAGTCATAGAACTCGACAGCTTGACTTGCGTGCTAGGCGGCTATCTCTTCTTCAGTCTCCGCTTTTTCAGACTTCGCATTGTCCGGTTTGATTTCAGGTTTGGATGGAACATGAATTCCTTTTTCTCTCAGAGCAAGGATATTGGTAACTGTCTCTTCAATTCTTGCGTTGTAGTCCATCCATTTTTGGATTTGAGTTATCAACGCTTTAGTCATGAGAACAAGGATCATGGTCATCACTCCAAGAGACAGGATGACCGCGCCGTATCCGGTGTACGTTGGAAAGAGGAGCAGTGAAAACCCGCTGCCTAACATTATAACAGCGACGACGAGTCCTGCCCAGTAGGCTTCGTTCTCCTCCATTTTGGCTTCGCCATTCCAATTAGAAGGGCTGGGCGTGAACTATTTATTCCGTATGAATTTATGATACAGGTTTGTTTATCCAGAACCAATTCGATATCATTTTGTCTGGTCTGTTTGATTTTTCCAACCCATAGCGGCTGAGTGGCTTCGTCAAATGGCGCTGAGAACGAGGTGAAGTGACATAAAGTTTTTTCTTTAAATCCCTGCTTTTCACAACAATTGATTTCTTAAGTTCTGTGGAACGGAAGCCACACTTTGGGCATCTGAAACCTTTATTCACGCCCATGGATTCCATGCGTCGACAGCATTGAGGGCACAAGGGATTCTGGGAAACAGTCTTTGCAGCCAACTCAAGAATTTTCAGTTTCTCAAGATTCACAGTCATTGGTCGTTTCTTGGATGGAGGACGGATGCCGCCGTAGGCTTCAATAACATCGCCCACGAGCAATTTCTGAGCTATTTTTCGCAGTTCACCCGTGGGTTCATAGGCGGCGCAGTCAACTTGCTTAGTTTCATCGCTGATGGCGAAGACAACGTGTCTTCTTGGGATAATCGATGGAGCCTTAGATACTTTTCCCTTAACAACAACGGGGTTAAACGGTTGTATTTCTTCTATGGAGGCAATTTTGCGTAGATGAGCGTCTGTGCCGTGGTTTGTGCGGAAAATCGTCCACCGCTCTATGGGTTCTGTCGCTTTAACCATTCTATGAGCGCGTCTAACCACGGTTGCTGTTTCTCCTCGTATGCCGTAGAATATAGGGTCAGGTCCGTGAGGTGTGATTAATATTCGTCCAGTTTCAGGGTCTACATTGTTGAATGTTAAGGGTTTTGTCTTCTTATCCATCTCGGCCACTGATGTGGGGTCGAGTTGTCGCTTCGTGCCACGGTTTTGAGGCGTTCTGTATGCGATGAGTTCGTACGTGTGGTCGTCTTTCAAATTTCCTCCGATGGCGGCTAAGGCGCCTATTATTCCTCGTTGTGTTTTGAAGCCGACTGCCTCAGCTTGAAATGCCTTGACAAGTTTCACTGCGTCACTCAGTTTGACTATGCCTTGAATAGCTTGTTTAGCGAAGGCCGTGAACTTCTCTGGAATTGTGTCTCCGAAACAGAAAACCACGCCAGGCTCCGTGCCCGCAAAATCCAGATCACTGTTTTCCTCAACAGTATCTACAACTGTTTCTTTGATTTCTTCAACTTGACTTTCAGTGCACCTCAGTCTCAGGCAGAGGGCTCCGTTACCACGGGTCTTCCAAGGCACATTCGGGTTCAACCGAACAAGATTTGGATAGTCAATAAAGCTGACGCCTTTAGCAGCGAGTTTTTCAACGATGAGAGATGCTACGTAAGTGGTGCAACCCATCCTAGGAGAATCGGTGTCATCTATTCCAACGTGCAGGACTGTCATTGGAGCGCACAACTCATAACACGCAATTGATGGAACACCAACGATAAGAACTTTGACGTCTGGTCTCCAGACTGCATTTCCAGAAGAGTTCTGTTCGGGTTAGGAAAATAAAAAATAGAGGCTGAAGGCTACTGGGCTTCTACGACGATCATTGTGAGCGTGGACCGAACCTTGTTCAGGCGCCGAACATGCCACGTGACGGTGTCTTTCAGCTTGTCCATTGTGTCAGCCCTTATCTTTGCCACAACATCGTAGACTCCGTAGACAACGAATGCTTCAACCACGCCCTCCACTTTCTTCAGCTCTTTGAGCACTTCCTCTTCTGACCCTATCTCGGCGTTGATTAACACGAAAGCCATAGGCATAGTCCTTAACATTCCTCCATCTATTTGTTTACACAGTTGTAGCCTATAACCTAAAATATTTTGCCATACAAACGCATGTATCAGACGCTTAGGGGTGAATAGATCTTGTCGATTACGAGTCGGGAAATGCGCGCTTTAGAAACAAATTCCGAATATTACGGCGTGTCACGACTGCAACTTATGGAAAACGCTGGAAAAACCATAGCAGACGAAATCAAAAAGCGATTCAAACCATCCAAAGCCAAAGTGGCTGTTTTCTGCGGCTTAGGCGGAAACGGAGGCGACGGCTCCGTAGCTGCACGACACCTTCTTAATCAAGGATTCCACGTTGAAGTGATTCTTGCTGGAAAATCTGCGGAAATCACTGACGGAGAAGCCCGAGCGAATTGGAATGCGCTGCAATGGTTAAGGAGCAACATACTCACTCATGAGATTTATGATTCGTCTATAGTTCCAGATGTCAAGGCGGACGTTGTGGTTGACGCGCTGTTAGGAATCGGACTGAAGGGTGCGCCTCGACCGCCCATTCGTCAGTTGATAACCAAAATCAATGAAATGAAGTCGTTCTGCATTGCGGTTGATGTGCCATCTGGCATCGATTCTGATTCTGGAGAAGTCTTGGAAGAAGCAGTTAAAGCAGATCTCACCGTTACCTTCCATAAGACAAAACCAGGACTGATGGACGCCAAGAAAAATACAGGTGAACTATTAGTTGCCGACATCGGATTGCCGGAACAGTTTGAACGTTTTGCAGGTCCAGGTGATGTACAAATAGTTGTGAAACCCCGTTCTCTTGAGTCGCACAAGGGAGACTTTGGCCGTCTCCTAGTGATAGGTGGAAGTGAAGTGTTTTCTGGTGCCCCAGTCCTCGTGGCGTCTGCAGCCTACCGAACAGGTGTGGATTTGGTTCACATTGCAGCTCCAGTTAAGACAGCCTACGCTATTTCTTCAATGTCATCCGATTTGATCACAGTCAAACTGGAGGGTGACCACCTCAACCCGCGTAATGTTGCTACTCTTGGTCCTTATTTGGAAAAATCCACGGCTGTTGCCATCGGTTCAGGCTTGGGCTTGCATAAGGAAACAAGAGAGTTCGTGAAAGAAATAGTTAAACAGGTTGAAGCTAAACGAATTCCCTTGCTACTGGACGCGGACGGGTTGAAAGCCTTCGCCGAATTCAAGCACCAGATGAAGTCACCAACAGTTTTCACCCCGCACTCTGGCGAGTACAAGATTTTGATTGGGCATGAAGCGCCAAAAGAGTTGGATGAAAGAGCTAATGACGTGCAGAAAACCGCTGAAGAACTGGGCACTGTGATCTTGCTAAAGGGGCATACGGATGTGATTTCGGATGGCAAACGAGTCAAATTCAATTTCACGGGCAACCCAGGCATGACAGTGGGAGGAACAGGCGATGTGCTCTCTGGCATTGTAGCCGCTTTTCTGGCGCAGGGCATTAACCCGTTTGAGGCGGCTGTTGCGGGTGCTTTTATCAACGGTGCGGCAGGTGACTTTGTTGTTTCAGAGAAAGGGTTTCACATGGTTGCAACAGACTTGCTTCACTGGGTTCCCCTCATAATTGACGATCCGATGTCGCATGTGAAGGTGCGAGGGTTTGGCTGAAAAGAGAGAGATCAGGATTGTTGTCTATCATGCTGAGCAAGATGACCCAAAAAAATGCACCACATTGAAGTTAAAGCGGTTCGGCTTGGCTCGTGTGGTTCATCGAGTCAGATGGCTGCCGCAGGGCGCCGTGGTTCTCAATCCTTTTTCTGCCAAGGCTTTTTCGCCAGCTGACCGTCCGATAATCATAAGGAATGGATTGGCAGCCGTGGACTGCAGTTGGATACACGCGAACGAAGTTTTCGAACTCAATACGCATGGAGCCTCAAGGGCGCTTCCCTACTTGGTTGCGGCCAATCCTGTGAATTATGGGACGCCGACCAAGCTGAGCACGGTTGAAGCCTTAGCCGCCGCCCTCTACATCGCAGGATTCCGCGAAGATGCAGAGAGGCTCCTTTCCAAGTTCAAGTGGGGACTAGGATTCATCAAGTTGAATCAGAAGTATTTGGATGCCTACGCGAAAGCGAAGGACAGTACAAAGGTTGTTGAACTGCAGAGGAAATTCATGTCTTAGCCTTTATTGGTGTTTCTAGCTGGGTTAAGCTTAATTTCACTATGCAGGTTATACAGTCTGGAGTCTGGAAGCTTGCCGAGCAGACATTTTAGGATGTGCATGATAATCAGCTGTGACCGCAAGTGTCAGAAATCTGTGAATGAATGCCTGCGGTGTTTGCGGAGCCGCATAGAAAACAAAGGTGTTCAGACAGATGAGAAAATGAGAGTAATTCAAGCATGGGGATACGAGGTCTGATCAACGAACCTGAATAGTAGGTTGGTCTTAGCCTATAGCCTGTTAGACTTTTTCAGAAAAGCTCAGAAACGTTGGTATTTACAGACTTCCACTGCCATAATGTGCAGTTTATTTTGCCTCTGCTATGTATTTGAAATTTAAAGGTTTCAAAAGCTCTTTCCCGCGAAGATTTATCAGGGCAGATTGAATGTCATCGATTAAATCGCCAAGTTCAAGTTTAAGGTTATGGAACCAATCATCATAGTCCGAGTAGCTTTTATGCAGTGAAAGACTGAAAGCATCCATTCCCATTCCTCGGCATGCTCCAGCCATGATTACGTTAGGTTGGCTCATCAACCATTCCAGTCCCTTCTTCCGAACAGCTGAATACCTTTCTTTCGTCGCAACAACAGATTTTGTCTTGAAAAGCGTGATTGCAAATATCTCATAGCCAAGTTTATCCCATTTAGGAATGGCAGTATATCCTTCAATCATTTCCTGTTCAAGAAACTTTCTTGTTCTTGAAACAGTTGGTTGAGATACTCCTAGGACTTTTGCCAATTCTCTGTCGCTTTTTTTGGCATCTTTCATCAATTCAAACAAGAGTTTATTGACAGACGGTTTGGGCTTCTTCATATCACATCACAACATTCAATGTATCTACTGATTCATTTTTATAACTTGTGGAAGACTTCGATTAAATTCAACCATCGATTTCAATTGCATTAATAATTTAAGGAATAATGTTCCATTTGGTAGAATGAACATGAATAATTAGGAGAAACATTACGTGAAAAGAATTGCATCGATTCTGTTTGTCGTGGGGTTTGTATCTGTTGGTGTCGGAATCGCAATACCTTTAGTGGATTCTGTATTGACCCCACCTCACGTAATTCACTCTTCTGGTTACATAATCTACCCTAGAGGAGAATCTAAGCCTGCAGAAAACGATTCCAAAATGCTTGTCGATACGACCAGTTTCTTACCAATCGTTTTTGGCGTTGGGCTTCTGTCTAGCGGTTTTCTATACGCAAAAGCACAGAAGAACGAGTAATCAGCCAAATATCTAAAACTCAAACAATCAACGCCAGTACGCAAGGTTGAAGGGTTGGTGTGCTCAGGTTGATGATGGTTATACGAATGATTGTTTGTTGGAGAGCGAAGAGGCGAAAGCCGATGAGCTGAACAAGTTCAGACTTTAGTTGTGGGAAACTAATAATCGTCTTCATCAAATTCATCTTCATCTTCAAATATGAAATGAAGCTCATCTTCATCTACTCTCTCAAAATCGCAGTGAATATAACCTGATTTGCTCAAACCAAAATGCATTAGATTATATGTTTTATCACCATAACTAAAACTCTTGTTTGACATCTTGAATGCGGTGTCTAAGTTGTCAAGTGCTATGTGAAAGAGCCATTCGATGACCGCTTTTTCGCCCAATCCTTTCGTTTTAGCGTCCCAATATCTTTTTATCGTGTTTTTATCGTTTTCATTATAATGATGTCTTTCTATTCGATGGTCAATTCCAAGTTCTCTTGTCGGTCCATCGATCCATCTATGTAGTTCTGCAAAATTATTGCCTGTCCTTTTCTGGCTTATTGCACAATGAGTTTTAACACTTGGCATAAACCCAGAATGGTTGCAGGATGTATAAAAGAATGGGTGCGGATACTCTTTTCTGCGCGAGTTACAGGATTATGGTTTGAGCCTAGCTTTCTTTATGGTTTGTACTACTTTGTTTATGTTTTTTTCAATCTCTTTGTTCTTAAAGTGAAGAACGGTATAACCTGTTTGCATGAGGTCTTCATATTCTTGTATGTCTGCTCCATTAACGTAGCCCACTTCGACTATCATGAGATTCTTGGGGATGATTTTGAAGTCCTTGAGTATAACTATATCAGTGGTATAATCGCGTCCACTTTTTGTTGTAATTCTTTTCTGAGCTACGAAAGGTATACCTTCTTTTATAAGGGCGCGATGAAGTTTATTTTCGCTACTTGTTGCCTGCGGCTTAGGAGTTTTTGGAACAAACAAAGAGATTACCTCATTCTATAGTTAGGCATAGTTTGAATAAAAATATTCTGTGTGAGCACGCATTCGTAGGTTCTTATGTCTTGCCGCGCGATTGTCATATCAAGTCGTTGCACGCGCGCATTATCATATACGCGCGTAGTATTATATACGCGCGTAGTGAGATTTTTTTTAATACATCTAAGATGAACCGACCTATTGATATTAATGCAGAAATTAGACCAAGGATTTCTAATGGATTCATTTCGTATCCATATGTGTTGACCGCAAAGATTTATGCTTTTCTGCCTTTTTTGCCGCTTTCTGTAAGTGATTGAATAGAAAAAAAGGAGAGGGTTATTTGCGTTTTTTGAATAGTTGTAAGTTTCAAATTCTAAATCTGCGACTGAACCAATGTGATAAGGTCGGCTAATGAATTTGCGCTTAGATGCATAATTTTGCTAAATCCTTTTTCCCAATCATCCAATGGATATTTGTCTATCCCGAAATTTCTTAAGACTACTATTATTTCTGCTGAAGTAGCATGTGCTGGGTACATTTTGCTTCTCAAATTCAACAGGCTTCTGAGGTTAGAAATGATGTGCCTCGGATAATCTGGGAAATTCTCCACTAAGAACTGCTGCAAGATATTAATTGAACCTTGAATGTTCTCTTTTCCTTCCTTCTGAATTTTGTTTTTCAATTCCGTCCCGTTTATTCGGTCAATTAGTCCAGCTAGCGCCTGAATTTTGAATGCAAAGTCTTTGTTGTTATTGCACGGTTTCATTAGGTCTACCACCGCTACTGGATCATCGGCAAGGGGTATGAACAACTTAATGCCAAAGCGAGCCTCAAAATTTACATCTAGATATTTCCTATACTCTACAAAGCTCTGCACAGGGCTCATTGTTATTGTGACTTCATCGCCCTTCCCGTAAAGACTCTGCATTTCCTCTTTGAACTTTTCATTAAGTAATGGAAGATAATCGTCTTTTGCTTTGAGTTTATTGTAACTGCAAGAATCGCATTCCTTGGTCAAAGTAAGATTCTTCAAAGCTTCAAAGTAGCTCTGGTAAGGACCTACTTTTTCAAGTTTTCCAGATTTCTTGCAGAAAGCGAAGTACCCGATTTCCTTTGTTCTTTCATGAGGACCGCTTATAACAAAGCATCTGCTACAGTTAGGAATCAACTCGTCGGTAAAGGTTCTTAGACCGAGGATTGTCGTCCCAGTGTCTTTTGCAGTCTTGGGTGCTCCCATAATTTGTAATAACCTAATAGTGGGCTAAAATTCTTTCGTATACTCTATCTTCTCACGTGCTATAATGAGGTTGTTTTGTTGACCGACTATGTGACTGACTGTGCATGGATACGTACACTTGCGTATGCGTTTGGAGTCTGGGCTAGAAATTTTATAAGAGATTGAAGAAAAAAGGTGGTTATTTGCGTTTGCGGAATAGTTTGAGTCCGCCCATTTCTGTTATGTATTCGAAGCCGTTTTCAATTAGTTCGGTTGCCTGTTCTACGGTCTGAGCTACTTTGCATGTGTAGTTGTCGTCTTTGTCGAATTGGAGTAGTTGGGTGTAGATTAGGGTTGTTTCGATTTTGCGGTGTCCCATTTGTTGTTTTGTGTAGAGTAGGTCTTTTGTTTTGTGGTATGTCATGGTTGCGAAATAGTGGCGTAGGTCATATAGTCGGATGCTTTTTATTGATGGGTCTTGTAGTTTGTCGGCTGTTTTGTCTCGGTAAGTTCTGAACATTTTTCCGTAATAGTCGCTGTTCCATGTTCCGAATAGTCGGTCATTAACGCCTATGTTTCGGGTTGATATGTATTTGTTCAGTATGTTTGAGGTCTTGCTCGTGAGTTTTAGGACTCGTGGGCTGCCGTGTTTTGCGGTTTCGGGATAGACTGCGCCGTTTTGTAGGTCACAGTTTCTTAGTAAGGTTCGTGTCAGTTCTACGGGTCTTAGTCCTGTGTCTTTTGATATTCCGATTGCTGTTCTTAGTTTTAACGGGGCGTTTGTCATGATGCAGTCTATTTTTGCCTCAAGTGGGATTTTTGGCATTTTGGCGTTTTCGTGGTATTTGGGCTTAATCCATGTGAAGTTGTAGAGTCTTGCGTAGTGTTCATAAGCCATAATCAAGTTGCGTTTGTATCCGTTCTTGCGGTCATACGTTGCTACGAATGTTTTTACTGCGTCGGGGTCTTGTAGGTTGGTTAGTCTGTCTAGCACGTAGAGGCATTTTCTTACGTTTCTGATTGTGTCGTCTGTTTTGCCTGCTTTCTTCAGTTCCCATAAGACTTGGAGTATTTCTCCAGAATGGGCGGTATTCGGTGTCCTATGGGTGGTGTGCTGGTCGTAACCCGCCTTCTGTTAATGTGTGACGGCATTTGGCTAAACGGGCTACCCGCGCCTCGCGCAGACAGCTCCCAGGCGCCTATTTGCCCTTTCACCTCGCAGGACAGCCGTTTCACCGCTTCACACTCGACCTTCTCGACAACTTAGCCGTTGCCTCATTGTTCATGCGTCGAGTGGACGTTTCGTTTCTGCGCTGTTGCCAGGGTTCTCACCCCGTCATCCTTTGCGGATGCTGCGATGTCTGCGTGGTGGGCGGAGTTTCCTCACGCTCAAAGAGCGCGACAGCCGTCCGCCAGCTCACCAACCAATATGAATGAAGACACGGCTTGAAATAAGAATTTTGCTTGTGCAATTACAAATTCAAGACTTCAAAAAGGTTTCATGTAGAAAGATTAAAGCGAGAAGGCTGCATGAAAGTAAAGTGTTCTAAAACGTAGATTTATTAAGTGTTTGAACCAAAAACATGAAAAGCATGAATGGTTAATTACTGGTGGAAGAGTTTGTCGCTATCTTACACGTTTAAGCGCGTGATTCGTTCTTGGCAATTGTATATAGCCCTCCTTCTAGGCATTATATTGGCTTCAACCTTCTTCGCAGGCATAAACATAGGCTCAGACACCGCCACCAAACAAGCCTTGGACGAAGCCCTAAGCCAAACCCCAGTTGACATGAGCATCTCCACAAGCAATTTCATGACCAAACTCGGCTACGGCATAATCTCATCCAAAAATGTCACAGACGTCATACAGCG
>Ga0315268_10006259_pt1 | contig 12685 bp, 13 predicted proteins | sample C1_top_MG_FD_204535 | JGI IMG/M metagenome (GOLD analysis project Ga0315268, IMG submission 204535) | Sediment microbial communities from Yellowstone Lake, YNP, Wyoming, USA - C1_top | ecosystem: Environmental > Aquatic > Freshwater > Lake > Sediment | place: USA: Wyoming | collected 2017-08-01 | reverse complement strand
CATACCTCGCCGGATGAACGAGCCCCGGCGCATCTCGATAACGGGCAGGGGGCGCTGCACGCCGTCAAAAATACTTTTCAGCAGACCTGGCCCCAGTTCCACCGAAAGCGGCAACCCCGTGGTGTACACCGGCGCACCGGGCCGCATCCCCGAAGTTTCCTCATACACCTGGATCGTGATGACGTCACCTTCGAGACCGATGACTTCGCCCACCAGGTGCTCATCGCCAACCTCGACTAGTTCCAGCATGCCCACCTGTCGTGAACCCCGAGCGCGCACCACCGGTCCACTGATCCACGTCACCGACCCGATCTGCTGGATCATAGTGCCTCTCCCACCAAAATGTGATGCACAGAGGAACGGAGCGTATTCTGCATCCGGTCCAACCGGGTTTCCAGAGTATTATCATAACGCAGACGTCCATCCATCGTCTCCACGATCACCCCCGTACCTTGCGTTAGCGGCTCTGTGACACGTAGCGTCAGCTGCAACTCCTTTGAAATCTCGTTCAGTACCTCGCCCGTCAGCAGTCGTTGTGTCGTTTCATCGGCCCGGATCTGAGCCGAGGTGGCTCCCAGGTGGATCAAAGCTTCTCGCAGCAAATGTTGCGCGATTTGTCCGTAATCAGTCCATTGCGGCACGGTGTGCAGTTGCTGCCGGGCCGCCTCGAAAACACCGACCAGCAGCTTTTCGCGCTGTTCCAGTTGCAGCGTGCGCGCCTTCAATTGGGTTGAGGCAATGGCTCGACTGCGGATACGCTCTGCTTCCTCAGAGGCACGCTCCAAGATCTCGGTCCGCTCGGCGGCGGCCCGCTCTTGACCGCGTTGCCCTATGGCCTGGGCTTTTGCCCTGGCATCGGACAAAATCTGTTCCGCTTCGGCGCGCGCTTCACTCAACACGGCGCGGGAGAGCGTTTCGATATTCCCTTCTACCGGTCCCATAGCGCAATGCTCCAGTCCATTGAACAATTCATATCTTGACGCCAATCGCCCGCGTGACAACTTCTTTAAGGGAAGGCTTGTTCGGGCGCGTGCCCTGTGAAGCCGGAATCTCGACGACCAGCGGCACAGTGCTGTGCATTTTGAGTTGGTCCATCCTTGCTTCGATCAACGCGGCTACATCCTCCGTCACCAAGATGATGCCGATGTCGGCGGCCGACAGGGCAGAGTCCAATGCTTGGTTAACCTCCACAGCAGAGGTCGCCACCTGACCGCCGACGCCGACCAGCGAGAATCCCAGCACCGCTTCTGGATGACCGATGACGAGCAATTTCATCGTCGTAGGCCTATCGGTTCAGCAGCAAGAACGCGATGATAAGCCCATAGATGGCGATTCCTTCCGCCAGACCGACAAAGATCAGTGCACGGCCAAAGGACTCGGGCTTTTCGGCAATCGCTCCTACGGCGGCCGGAGCAGCACTGCTGACGGCCCAGCCTGCGCCAAGAGTGGCCAGGCCGACCGCGATCGCGGCTCCCAGCGAGGCGTAGGGATCGTTTGTCGCTGCCGCGGCAAGCGTCCCGGCAGCCATCGCTACCCGAGCCGAGACCAGCCACGTAATGCAAAAACCGACTCCCATCAACACCAGCATGAGATTAAAGCTTTTTAGCCCCACCACGAGACGTCGTGTGGCGTTTGCAGGAGAATGCCGGCGCTGACGTAGAAAATAAATGACCGCTGGAGCCATCGGAAGCAGGCCCACGATAATCGCGACGATTAGAGTGATCATTGTGTCTCTCCTTATATTTGGATTCTGGAATGTCCCAACTCACAGCCTCTTAATCCGCCCCCATGATCGGAGCGAGATCGCACACTACTCTTCTACTTTGCGCAGCAGAGTCAAGGGCTCATAGCGCATCCCTCCGCCGGTAAAGAATTTGTCAAAGAGCTCGTAATATTCTAGACGCGTGGTCTGAATGGTAACGATGAGCCCCTCAAAGCCAACGATGAATAGGTTGCCTAAAGCAAACACGATCCAGTAGCCTGCTCCTCGACCTGGGCTGACCAGCTCGGCCAGGATAAAGACCACGGCGCTCAATCCGGCGTGCGCCACAGCAAAAGCGCCCACACGCACATAAGATAAGCTGTTGCTCAAGAAACTGATCAAAGTCTCGAACATCTCAAAGATCGCCTGGATAGTGTAGGTGCCCAAGCTGCCTTCTACCAGAGGCCGGTGTCCTTCGATCAAGTGTTTCAGCGGCTCGGAGAACATCACCGCCAGGCCGGCCAAAACCGCGAGTACGACAAACACCGCTGGATGGATGGGTAACTTGGCAAAAGCTCCACCCGCCAGTCCGATGAGCGACCAATAGAGCACTAACCCCGCGAGGCTATGGTGATCGAAAATGAGCCGGCCCCAGTCCCGTTCTGTCCATGCGTTGAGTATACTGAGCAAGAACCCTATGCTGAGCAGCACCACCCCTGCGCCGATGGCGACAACCAGGATTTGCGTGATGTTGTTCATCGGCCGAATCCAGAGCGCGGGCAACACATTCTCCAGCCCAAAGATGCTGCCATAGACAAAGCCAAACAGGACTGCCGCCAAGCCGCAAATCGTGATCAGTCCTCCCACGCCAGCCAAGCCCCGCAATGCCTGTACTTTCCGGCTGGCTAACAAGCCGCCCACCAAAGCCAACACCAACCCATGCCCCACGTCACCAAACATGGCCCCAAAGAGCAGCGGAAACGTAACCGCCAGCAAGAAGGTGGGATCCATCTCCTCGTAGCGAGGACGTGCGTAATTCATGACCAGTTGCTGGAATGGACGCAGGACCCTTGGGTTGTCCAGGGCGACCGGCACATTTTGCTTGATGCTACCTCGCCTAAACGGGGAAGTTTCAATGAGAATATCTTTGGATACTTGTTTGAGCTGATGGGCCAAGTCCGCCAATCCGGAGGACGGCACCCAACCGGCGATCAGGTATATGTAATGAAGCTGGCCAAAACGCCCTATCGCATCTGCCAGCATCCCGCTTGCGCGCACACGCCACAGCAACGTTTGAAGCTGCTGTTTCCAATCTGCGTGCAACTGGCTCACCATCGTTTTCAGTTCAACGATGTGCTGCTGCACCTGGCTGATACTCGTCTGGAGCGATCCCATGATCTCGGATGGAGTGCCCTTGTAAGCCTGCGGCAGGCTCCAGGGGTTAATGTAGGCGCTGCGGGCTGCTCGTTCCAAAATGTCGGCGTCGCGCTTTATTCCCGCAAGCCAGACGACAGCTTTCTGATCGTCTTCGCGCAGCGTCAGAAATACGAAAGGATTTCGCTCCAGGCTCGTTTGTAACCGGTCTATATTGGCGATGGGAATGACACCTAACAGAGAGTATAGGTAGCGCGGATCGCGCAGTGTACTGATGTCGAGATCAATCCCGGCAACAGGCTCGAGTTGGGTTAGGGCGCTCTGAAGTTGTTCCAGTCTCTTGTACTCGCCGGTCAGTTGGTCGGTTGTTTGCTTTACTTCCTGTTCCATCTGCTCCACAATGGGGCGGGCTACATCAACCTCAATCATCGAAGCCCACTCAGCTAATGGAGGCGAGCCTTCCTCCATGCCCAAAGTCTGCATGATGCTCAGGACGCGTCGTTCTAACGCGGCGTAGGCAGCAGCTTTTTCTGGCCAGGAATTGGCTGGACCAAGCTCCTTTTCCGAACTCTGGTAGCTCGCGTCTACCTGATGGAAAAGTCCTCGATCGGCCAACATTCGAGTCACAGCCAGCACATCCTTGGCAGGGATGATCAGCCATACTCCTGTCATCGCTCGTGGATAAAACATTCGATCTCCAACCTAATAAGCCAGACTCAATTTGCGTTTGTGATCCAGCAAACCGGAACGGCGCTGATAGGCTCGCTGATACGCCTGCCGGCGCGTCGTCATTTGAGTGTGTTTCCTATCAACAGATAGGGTTGAAATCTTTCGGCCGGTATTTGTGATGACTTGGCTTCGATCAACACAATCAGATCCTGAATCTCCAGCTTGTTCAACACCAGATAAGCCAACGTGACGCCAATGTGAAAGGGATAGCCGATAAAAGCCACCCTACACCTCTCCGCGACGTGTCGTTGGAGCTGTACCTCTAGCTCCGGCAGGCCCTGCCGGGGTTCCCGGAGCAGAACGTCCACATTGGACATGTCGGGATAGATGCGCGCTAGCACCTGGGAAATGTCGGCTCCTGCGGCAATCGCTCGAATGTCATCGTCTCGGACTCGATACCCAAAAGGTAATGTGTAGTTAATGAGCTCTTCCTTGGACAGATGATGATACACGCGGTAGCGGATAGCCCACATCAAGTTGTTCACGTCTACCAGCGATCCCACGAGGCGTCGCGACTGCGCTCGATCCCGACTGGGTAACCGGTTGGCATTGTTCCATAATTCGCGCCAGTAACTCAGATCCAGGGCGACCTCCAACGGAAACAGGCTCTGTTCAGCCGTATAACGCTTCATCGCGTGAGCAAGGGTGCCATAATAGGGCGTGCCATGTAATCGCTCTACTGCAGCCCCTACACTCCCTGCCTCTAACATTGCCTGTGCTGGTAGGACCGTCATCGAGCCCAACGGGAAAAGAACGTACCGTACTCGATCCCATGCAGCGCCGGTCAGAATGCCGCGAAGCACTGCTTTCAAGTTGTCCACCTCGAAATTCCGGTAAAACTGGATCACCAGCGGCCGAGCCTGCGCAGGGGCTAATCGGGCTACGGTGGCACAAGCGTCGGCCATTCTGCTTTTGATCTGATAGACAGCCTGCCGGGGGGTAAGATCGTTTTCCTCCACCCTCATCAGATATGGGCCATAAGCCGTGCGCTTGAGCAGGCCGATCAGGGCAGAAAAGTCGGCGGCCTCGAACAACCCGGCGAATTCCTGGGGGGTGAGCAAGGTAGAATACCTCACTCGCACCCGCACGTTAAGCTCTGCGTATCCAGAAACGCCGCTGCCTGGCATATACGCTACTCCTTGCCGACCACCCGGTCAAGAACATAGGCGACTGCCCGGTCGAAATTGTTCATCGCCAGGGCTTCTGTACGCCGGGCACTTGCCTCGGCCTGGGCCAGAATACGCGCACACTCTTCCTCTGCCTGAGCATTTGCTATCATCCGGCGACCTTGTTCCTCAGCGTCGGCTCGTGCTTTCTCAATGACAGCCCGAGCTTCCAGTTCAGCCCTCACCGGCAACTGCTCTGCCTCGCTCATGGCAGCCTCAGGAATCGCCCGCGCCTGCCTTTCGATTTCAAGGACCTGTTGCATGCGTTTCTCGTTCAAACTATTCTCCCCTGTCAGCTTTTGCCAACCAGTAGCCTGGCAAACAGGCCCCGAGTCAAGCGAATGGAGCTGCCTGGATCAGGCGTGGGCACGCATCGCGACTGTCCGTGGACAGAAGCTGGCGCGCGTTCGTACACAACTACACAAAGACGATACCACGAACAGCCGCACACGTCTTTATGTGGATATAAAGGAGAGCTTAAGTCAACCTTAAGGCTGCTGATGTGCGGACCGTCCTGTGGGGCCGGTCATTCACAAGCGAGGCCAGTCCAGGCCGGGCTGTAAACAAAGGCAATGTCTTCTATTAGGCAGGAATTGACACGCATGGGTATATCTGTCCGAACAGGGAGGGTGGGTACGTTAGGATCACGGATGCGCAGGTGCACAAGTGGACTGGGTATGCGGACAAGCGGACTGGGAACGAATCGGGGACCAGTGGTGTGCGGAATACAGCAGAAAGGTGCCGGACCGACGAGGCACAGTGCTGTACGAGTCAAGACACCGGCAATGCAGGTGGGCCAAGTGCTGTGGGCGATGCCTGATGGAATGGTGGTTTGACCAGGGTAATGCGTCACCTAGCTCGTATCTGGCGGCAACACACTCTTCCGCTGGCGAAGCGCCTCGTCTGGCCTCGCGTGGATTCGCCCAACGTCTTGCGCGCTCATGAACCGAGGGCCGCCTAGTGCCAAGGTTCCTAAAAGTATACGGGCTGTTTTGACGCACATAGCGGTGATATTCTCTACTTCGGTTGGGGTTTGTCCCAAGGCAATGAGACCATGGTTTTGTATCATAATCACTTTGGGACGCTCCCCGTAATCATCCAGATGGCGTAAAAGGGCCTCGCGTACCTTCCGGGCCAGGGGCAAGCCTGGATCTGCATAAGGCACGTAAGCTGGGGCAAGCCCGCAATAGGTAATCTCTTCTGGGAAAAGGCGGCCTTGAATCGCCTTGACGGCGTTTTGCGAGCAGAGAATAGCATTGACGACCGTGGGATGCGTGTGGCCGACATACTCTGCCCTACCCAGGGTCAGAGCCAATGCATGAAGGGTGGTCTCTAGTGAAGGCCATGCCTGGCTTTTCGGATCCACTCTAGCCGATGCCAGCTTGTGCTTGATCTCCTCGTCCGAAAGGTCGTCTCCATCCAGCATGCTCAGGACGCCATCGAAGGCAATCTCTACGAAACCCTCGGCATCAATTTTGTAAAGCCGGGATCCGCTTGCCTTGACCCAGAAGGCCGCTTCGTCAATTCGCGCAGACGTGTTGCCCTCGCCAATGATGACATAGTCCTTCTCAGGCTCGCCGAGGGCACAGGACATGGCAATCAATTGCTGTAGAATGTGATCCTTGTGACTCATCTTCTCTAACGTTATGGCGGGCAGTCTCTACTGGTCACATATCATTCTTCTCGTACTCTTCCACGGTTAATCCATACTGCTTGGCGTGCGGCAGCAAGTGGGGGCAGTATTGCCTCTCACCGTGGCGTTGCGTCAGGTAGCCCTCCATCTACGGGGATCGTTGCACCGGTTGTCGGCGTCTGATGTGTTACAAAGAACAGCACCGCGTTGGCCACGTGTTGGGCCGTCACCTTAGCTTTGAGAAGGTTCCGGTTGCGATAGTACTCTTCCAGCCCAGCCTCGTCCAGCCCCCTCGACTTCATCCGGTCAGGCCCCACTGCAGCCCATAGCCCTGATTTGTATGTCCCATCGGAGAACACCGCGTCCGGTGCGACCATATTCACGCGAATTCCGAATTCTGCCAGTTCGAGGCTCGCTATCCGCGCCAGTTGGTGGCTGGCGGCCTTTGTGGCACTATAGGCTCCAAACCGGGCTCCCGGTGAAAAAACGTTCTTGGTGGATACGAGGACAATGTCACCCCCCGTCCCTTGCAGAGTCAAGAGCCTCCCCGACTGGGCAATCGTGAGCAGCGTGCCTTCCACATTCACCCGCTCCAGCTTCTGGAAAGCCTCCAGGCTCATCTCCAGCAGAGATGACACCAAGGCGATTCCGGCGTTAACGATGACAATGTCAAGGCCACCCCACGTTTGGACCAAACACTCAAACCCTTCGGCGACCGAGTTTCCGTCTGTAACGTCAAGAGGAACCCCCAGGATGCGATCTCCCGCCGCTTCCGCGAATTCTCGAACCATGGCGTCGAGCCTTTCACCCGGCAAATCGCTGGCGGCAACATAGCATCCCTGATTTAGCAGCGCTCTACAGATCCCGTGACCTATGGCCCCGGCAGAACCTGTCACGAGTGCCACCTTGTTGTGCAGTGGTTGATTACTATCCGGCACGCCTTCACTCACGTAAAGGATGCCCAAGTGTCGCAAGCAGACTGCTTGCGGTTTTGCGCCATGCCGTGCGATATGCGACTCAAACTGGCTGACCAGCTCCTTTCGGAATGCTGTCGCCGATGCATAGTTCCCGATCACGTCCAGGTAGAGTGGGGGGCTAGCCAACTGCTTTGTTGCCGATGGGCATGGCTTCCCAAGTTTCTCGGGAGAGGCCGCAAAATCAATCGCTTCCTGGCTTGCAAGGGTCCTGAGGATGACGTGACGATAGGGCATGTCGTCATTGCCGGTCGGGGTTGCCAGTAGGCCTCGAATCACGGGAGCCGCCTGTGCGAGTCTCTCGACCGGAAAACCAGATGATCTATCGTCTTTCATCGGTCATTCTTCCCTTATTCCCAAGAAACGCCGTTTGATCAAGGCGCCGCCCCTCAGGCTTCTTGCCGCTTCAAGGTCTGGTACAACTCCAGGGCCTCGGCCGGCTTTACGTTCTCGTGCACCACCTTCCGGACAGCGGTGATCATGGCCTTGGGAGCATCGCTTTGAAAGATGTTCCTTCCCATATCCACGCCAGCCGCCCCCTGCTGCACGGCATTGTAGGCCATAGTTAAAGCGTCCAACTCTGGGATCTTTTTGCCGCCGGCCATCACGACGGGCACTGGGCAGGAAGCCGTCACGGTCTCAAACCCTTCTTCGATGAAATAGGTCTTGACAAAGTGGGCCCCTAGCTCTGCACAGATGCGACAGGCCAGGCGGAAATACTTGGCGTCACGCACCATGTCCTTGCCTACCGCCGTCACAGCCAGCACCGGAATGCCATAGCGCAACCCCATGTCAACGAGGCGCGTCATGTTGTGCACCGAGCGGGTCTCAAACTCTCCGCCGATGAATACCTGGATCGCCACTGCGGACACGTTCATGCGAATGGCATCTTCCATGTCCACGGCGATTTCCTCGTCGGAGAGCTCCTTGAGGATACTCGGCCCGCCACTGGCTCGCATCACGATCGCCTTGGTAAAGGATGGCGCAATCGTCGTGCGCAGGATGCCGCGCGTCAGCATCAGGGCGTCACAGTAGGGGATCAGAGGAACGATGTTTAGATCAATGCGTTCGAGTCCCGTCGTAGGCCCCTGAAAGTAGCCATGGTCAATAGCCAGCATCACGGTCCTGCCGGTGTCTGGGCTAAAGATCCGTGCCAGCCGGTTCTTTAATCCCCAGTCCAACGATCCTGATCCCTTGAGAAAGAATCCAGGGGTTTCCATCGGGACGTCCTCATAAAACTGTTTTGCTTGCTTTCCTGTATCTACGTCTGGCATGTTTTTCTCCTTGTCATGAAGCGATGAAAGTAGTCACCCTGCCACCGCTGTCAAAGGCTGATCCTTTCGATTAAAGTGTTGCCTCAGCGGGGCTATATTGTACTACGCGAGTACAGACCTGACCGCCTGTGGCTCGTTTGTATGCACCGAGAGTCATTTCTCAGGTCTGACGATCAGGTAGCCTTCTTCAATCAGCCAATGGTGAAACTCGTAGGTAGTGTGCCTGCAATCTTGCTTGCATATCGCCCTGGTCCGTTCATATTCGTCGGAGCCGGGCACACTGGCATCTAGTTCCAACTGCACCGGACATCTGATATCTTTGCAGTACTCTCGCCGTTGATACTCTATGTATCCTTCGATTGGCATGACGTGCACCTCCAAAGCCTTGTTGGCTTTTTTATGTCTGGCCCTCGCGCAGGCTCAGATACAGTTAGCTGGGCATGTGTCATTTGGTCTTGTTTCTCCGGCGCTTTTCTTTCGTGATAAACTTGAACTCTTCTGAGTCGTAGGCGTGGTCCATAATTCTTTTAAAGGGAAAGAAAAAACATCGGAATGAGGGGAAAACAGGAATCCGCGGGATTATCCTACAATATAGCTGCAAGGCCAATCTACAGCTAGATCATACATTCATATTCTCTTGTTGTCAACAACGATGGTGGGATCGACAGCACAAGGCTGATACAGTCGCACCCGGCTAAGCGTGACCTACGCGGAATTCAACTGTTTTACATACTTGTCAAAGAACTGGATCGAGCGTTGCATAGCGATTCCAAAACTGTTAGCGAGATTGTGATCGTCGCCTGGATAGCTATAAAACTCGACTGTCTTGCCAGTTGCTTTGATCTGCTGGCTCAAAGTCTGGGAAAACTCGAATGGCACTTCGTGGTCCGCCATGTCGTGATGGAGCTGCATTGGACCCGATAGATCGCTCAAGAACGAGTTGGGTGAGATGGAGGCCCAGAACTGTGGGTTCTGGTCTGGTGTCCCGTATTGAGCCACCAAATCGTTTCGCCAACGCCGAGAGAAACCGGATAATGGACTGGGGGTCGGCGTGTTGCCTGATGATGGCCTGTGCCACTTTGTGAACAAATCGGGATACGAAGCGACGACACCCGCCCAAATCACACCGGCTTTGATATCTTTGCTCACGACCATTGCGCGCAACGTGACGGCGCCACCCATCGAGTGTCCCCACATCCCGATACGATTGGGGTCGGCGTCATTATACCGCTTGATCGAAGACACAGCATTCAGCACGTCAATCGTATAATCCGGCGACCCATACCCGCCCGCCGCTCGCCCCTCTGAGCTTCCGTGTCCGCGATAGTCTGACTTGAAGACGATATAGCCATTCCTCGCAAAGGCATCAACATACCCCACGTATCTTTCCGTCGTTCGATACTGGGCAGGCGGAATATAACCGTGATTAAAAATGATCGCCGGCCAACCGGTCTTGGGCTTTTGACCCGTTGGGACGGTCAACAGAGCATAGATCTTTAGCCCTTCGGACTGATAAGACGCAATATACCGGCTGTAGTTGGCTCCCGGTGTGAGTGTTTGCTCGATGACAATGTCGCTGCCCGGATATTCCTGCTTGCGCATCGCCTCGATGGATAAGGGATTCGGCGGCACAGGCGTCGAAGTGCTTGTCGGAGTCGCTGTAGGAGTATAGGTCGGTGTGGGCGGAACTGGAGTCGGTTCAGGCGTGGATGTATTCTGAGCCACCGGCACTGGTTGCGGTTGACTGCCGCAGGCTGAAAGCAAGGCTGACAAGACCAGTATTACAACCACCCAGCGTGTCGTCTTGACGTTCTTCATGTTATACCCTCCCAATCTTTAGCGGCGCTCTCAGTTCTTTTGATTGATGCCCTCAACGGGCCCGATCTCTTGCTGCGACCAAGCGCAGCCTATCCGGAATTGGTTCGCCAGGCCCTTAGCTAACGCGTGCTGAAAGGCACCATCGCCAGGCTACCCTCTTGCTGGACGGTGATATCAGGCATCGCGAAGGGATTCAGCGCGTTCGGGTCTGGCACCAGGGTCGCCCACAGTGTGGGCGTTACATCATCGTTGCCATTCCTGCCAACGATCTTGATATCCACAGTGATATTCGCATTCAAACCTTGGTGTACAGGCGCGAAGCCAAGCACATTACCAGGCGCACCGTTGGCGTCGTTGCGAATCAAAAGCCAGCCAACTTGACCGCAAGTCGCAGAGTCGACGACAACCTGGCCGCTGCTCGTGTCTTGGGCGCGCACTGTGATTCTGTTCGCGCTGGCTGCGCTTGACGAACTGCTGATCCTGCTGGTTGTGGCTACCCGACTTGTCGTGGTGACAACTGCCGGAGCAGTAGCGCCTGCTGCCGTGCTGCTAAAGGCTGCTGTTGCCGCGCTGGCCTCTTGGAGAATCGTGGAATCGGGCACCGCAAACGGGGTCAGTGCGTTCGGGTCCGGCATGAGCGTCGCCCATAGCGTGGGCGTTATATTGTCGTCGCCAAAAAAGTCAGCGAGTTGAATGTCCACGCGGACGCTCGTATTCACGCCCCGATGCACTGGCGCAAAGCCAATCATGTCGCCAGGGGCACCATTTTTGTCCTTGCGGATCAGGAGCCAGCCATTTTGGGCTGCGGTCAAAGAGTCCACGATCACCTGGCCGGTGTCCGTGCCTTGGGCGCGGACGGCAATCTTGTTCGCGTTGGCTGCGCCTGACGAACTTTTCCCGCCGGACGTGGACATCTGGCTCGCTGCTGTGCTACCAAAGGCCACCATTGCAGCACTGGCTAGTTGCGTGATCGTGGGGCCGGGCGATGCAAACGGGATCAGCGCGTCCGGGTCTGGCACCAGGGTCGCCCACAGCATGGGTGTTATATCGTCGTTGCCATGAGAGTCGGTGAGTTGGATATCCACGCGGGCGTTCGAGTTCGTGCCCCGATGCACCGACGCAAAACCAATCACGTCGCCGGGGGCGCTGTTCTTGTCCAGGCGGATCAGAAGCCAGCCGTCTTGGGCTGTGGTCACAGATTCTACGATCACCTGGCCAGTGTTCACATCTTGAGCGTGGACCACGATGGCATTCGCACCCGGACCCACGCCCGTTGTGTCGAGAGGTGCGGCGCTCGCTGGATTCACCACCCCAACGATGGCTATTGCCAGCATCACGGGCAACCCCCAAAAGGCTGTTCCTGGTTTTTCCGTTTTCATCAGTCTCCCTTTTGATCCGTGTCTATCAGTCGCCGATGCCGGGCGTGGCGATGAGTGGCCTGGGATCACTAGGGGGTGGCCCAGCCCAAGACCTTAGGCGCCTTGACGCGGCTGCTCCTGCTGGCGCCCTACCACGCCCAGCAAATAACTCTGCCATGCTTGTTCTAACGTCCCCGGATCCACATGGAACACTGTGTGAATCGCATCGCCCAACGTCGCGCTGGTCCCCATCACCGGGATGAGGCGCTCCACTGTGCCGGTTCCCAGGGCTTGATCGAGGAACTCGAACGCGAGTGACATCATCGTCGCGCCTGATGCATCCATCCTAAACGAGTTTGAACGCAGCGGGATTGTCGTGAGGGGCTGCATTAAACCGGCGTCGAGTCTAGCAGTGAGCGCGCGTTTGGTTGCTTCAGTGATGAACGGCCCCGCAAGCCCCACGCGTGCCAGTTCCCACTGCACGATTTCTTGGGATGCCAGGCGGTTCCTGTATAGGTTTCGCCCGAACGCTTGATACACCAGCATCTGTGCCAGCCGAGCCTCGAATGCGTGGTATAACTCGTCACGCGAACTGGCGTCGGTTGGCAAAGCCAACAAATGCGGCGAGGGGAAATTTACTTTGGCCGGCTCGCCTCT
>Ga0315268_10006258_pt1 | contig 12685 bp, 14 predicted proteins | sample C1_top_MG_FD_204535 | JGI IMG/M metagenome (GOLD analysis project Ga0315268, IMG submission 204535) | Sediment microbial communities from Yellowstone Lake, YNP, Wyoming, USA - C1_top | ecosystem: Environmental > Aquatic > Freshwater > Lake > Sediment | place: USA: Wyoming | collected 2017-08-01 | reverse complement strand
AACTTCTCCGCTTACCATTCCGTAAATTCTTCCCGCCTCAGATTCGTCTGTGTTCAGCTGCTTCGCTATTTCCTTTATCATCGCATTTCTGTCCGCCGCTGTTGCGGTTCTCATTGCATCCTGGACTGCTGACTTTCTTTCTGTCTCGTTCATTTGTGACCATGTTTTTTTTACAGCAACTTTCGGGATCGCTGGCGTGTACGGGATCGCTGGCGTGTATGGTGGCGTCACCGGTGGCTGCACTACTGGCATCTGCTGTGTAAGTGTGAACATAAAAACTATAAGCGAGCTGATGCGCGTGCCCGTGTCAAAGGGCCCCTGGCGAATTGTCCAGCCTTTAGAGTTCACGTAAGCAACCGCTTCGTCAACATTTTTCGCCGCAACCTTTACCTGAATTCCTGCGGAAGAAACTACATACGCCATCTTTTTACCACCACATATCAAAATCCCATCTGCTCGTGTAGTCCCAAACCCATAGTGAGCTTGGGGCTGTTGCGCTGTACATGTCGACCAGCTGGTCAAGCCGTGTAAGAAGGTCTATCATTGATGTTTCAAGTGCATCGCGGAATGCTCCCGTCAAATCCTCTTTTTTGATGACCTCGTAAACTGGCTGGTAGATGGGCTTTTGTGTCATGATATTATATTCTCTCCCCCATTTTTAAGCACAGATGTCTTTATTAGGTAGCTAAAACAACCAATATCATGGCTTCCCAAAGGGGTATGGTTTCTGTCATTGTCCTGACATGGAATCATCTCGACTACACGAAGAAGGCCGTTTCTTCTATTCTGCCAATTCTCAAGCCGACAGATGAAATTATTTTCGTCGACAATCACTCAAGTGATGACACGCAGGACTATCTTTCCTCACTTGATCTGCATTGCGGCAAGGCCTTGCGTATGCCTATGGCCCTGTGTGGGTGTGGCGCCGCGTATAACATTGGCCTGAGGGAAGCCCGCGGCGATTACATCTTTTTTTACGATAATGATCTTGAAATCGTGATGCCTGATACTCTTGATCATATGGTCGAAGTTTTTCAAAATAACAAAGACGCTGGCATTGTCTGCCCGTGCATGAATAATATTATCGGCAGTATTCGCAGCTGTGAATCCATGAATAAACTCCCTGGTGATATTCAACAGATCAGCACGGGCCATAAAAAGTGGTGGCCTGAGTGTCCAAGCGCTGCCTGGCTGTTGAAACGTGAAGTTCTTGAAAAGGTAGGCCTGTGGGATGAGCAGTTCGATCCGTATGGAATGAATGATTACGACTATGCCAGGCGCGTGATCCTGGCGGGTTATAAGATTCTTTGTGATAGGAATATTTTTGTGCTGCATCATGGTTCAATTACAAGTAAGGCATACGTTAACGCGAAGATGCTTGATGTTGCCAGGACGAAGTTTTTTAGGAAGTGGGCGCCTAACGCTGTGTATCCAAAGGGTGGAATCCCGCGTGTTGAGGGGTTGAATCGCCATGAAACATGATAATGAATTTATCGATACCTGGCATTTTGTCCGCAGGGTCGAGGGCTGGCTTGAATTTGACGAAGCATGTTTTCTCTACGACGTTGCGAAACATCTTGACGTCGAGGGCTGCATCCTCGAAATCGGCTCATATAAGGGGCGCTCGACGATATGCCTTGCCCGCGGCTCACAGGAAGGCAAACGGTTTCCTGTCTATGCGATCGACAAGTTTTACGGATTTCCTGCGTCCGTTGATCCTTCCTTCCTCGATACTTTCAAGAAAAACCTTGCTGCCGCTGGCTGCCTTAATATTGTGGATGTTATTGTTCTTTCATCCGACGAGGCCGCGTTTGTGTTTGTTCATCCTATAGCCCTTCTGTTCATCGACGGTAGCCACGACTACGAACAAGTGAAAAAAGATTATGAGAATTTCTCACCCCTTGTCGTTCCTGGCGGCGTCATCATATTTCACGACTACAAATATTTTCCCGGCGTAAAGAAGCTCGTTGATGAGGTCAAAGGTAATAGGAAAGCCGTAAAGTATCACAGCATGTGCTCACAAAATCTAAGCAATATAGCAGCGTGGAACACAGAAGTTATAGATGGTTAGTATGGGTTTAGAAAATAGGAATCTTAACAAGTCTGATCACAAACTCACCAGCATGAAGCCGCGCTATATCCTTAATAACACTGTCACAAAGCGCGACAAAAAAAACATGTCAAAGGGGTGGACAATGGTTGTCTGCTTCTCGCGCGCATGGTGTGTAAGGCCCTTCTTCGCCGATTTCGAGCGGCTCGAATTCGACCGCAGGAAATGCCACCTCATCATCTACAACAACACGAACGATCCATTCCTCGATAAGCTTCTGCTTACCCGTGCACGCCGCTATCAGCAATATCATCGCCAGACTTCAGGTGAACGAAAATGCCATAAGCCTTTTGCATCCGTTCGCCTCTACAAATCGTTCAGGCAATGGGGTGGCATTGTTTTTGGGCAAGACGCAAGGTTTGACGAGAGCAAACTCCCCTCAATTCTCGCGATGTACATCGACATCACGGACATGCTTACGACAAAAACCTTCTTCATAATTGAAGATGATACGCTTGTTCCGCCTCATGCCGTCATAAAATTATTCAAGATTCTTCATCGAAATAAAAACATTGGAATCGCATCAGGTGTCGAGCCGACAAGATCACCCAGGCTCACAGACAAGGCCCGGATCGGCGCGTATTTTCTCATTCGCCCCATGGATCAGATTCTGGAGCGTACGTCTATTTCTCCAGAGTCAAAAGGAAATTTTGATGTTGATGCTGTTGGTTTCTATTGTTTTGCCGCTCGCACTGCAGCCTGGAAACAGGCCCTTGATCTGTTTAGGAAAACATTCGATAACCAGCTGCCCGCAGAACCAAACTGGGCAATCGATACTCTCTGGACGAATGATGTCAAGCGTTCGGGCTGGCGCGTGATAGCTGATATGGACGTTCCTTGCCTTCACATGCAGACCGTTGGGCCCCGCATTTACAACTGGGCTGTAGATCGCGCCATCGTGAAGATTGATTATTTTATTCATAAGTATGGAGTCTACGCCCAGGGTGTTGAGTTGAAATGAATGAGGATGATGAACGCCGTGAGCGTTACGTGCAGTATCTCGATGATCTTGCCGTCAACCGCTACGGACGCAAGTTCTGCCAACTGTGCTCACGACGAAAAAAAAACATAGAAATTCTCGCGCACACTCAATTTAAAATGAGATAAGAAAGAAAAAATAAAATTTCGTGTTTCTCCGTCATGTTCAGCTTTACGCTGTACATGAGGAAATATCAATGCCTGTCACTGCAGAACAAATCTGTTGCAGATAGAACGTGTTCAGTCCTCTTGTTACCCAACTGTCGAAGCGGATGCATATTTCGTCAAGCGCAATTTCATCAGCGTGTTTCTTGCTGATGCTGTAACACTGCCTCGCGAAAGATAGATAAAACGGCACCAGAGTTGTTGAAACTCCGTAGCTGTTCAGAAGTGCCTTTGCCGCATTTTCCGCTGATTCCAGCTCGGCGAACTTGTTCGTGACCTGCTCTACCATACTGTCGTGCTGCGCGTCGAAACGGTTCTTGACAACGTCTCCAACCATTTTCGCGGAGTACTTCGATGTTCTGTAGGCTGCTGATCTTACCATAGTTTTCACCTTAAGGTAACTATAGAAACAGCCACTTATATTATTTTCTCCATGCCCTTGTTTTCGTCAGATTCCCATCAAGTTTTTTTCGATGTTGTACATTTGCAATATTTCCTGCGCTTCAAGGGCCCTGTTCCAGATCCTTACTTCGTCTATCATGCCCTCGAATGCCACGCCTGTCATGTGTGCGTCACCAACGTAAATATCATAAGCGTTTGTCTGTATTGTCATTATGTACGTTGTTTCTGCTGCCAGCGTGCCGTTCACGTACAGCCGCAACTTCCCTGTTGCCTTTTCGTATGTTCCCAGGACAAAGTTCCATTCGTTTAGGTTCAAAATATTTACTGCCGTTGCCGTCACAAAACTCATAGGTGTCGCGAGTGCCCACGTAACTTGTCGTCCTGTTCTCTGTAGCCCCCACGCTCCTGTCGTGTATGCCCAGCCTTTATCAACTATTCCCTCAAAGCCCGTCGTGTCCTGCGGTTTAACCCATGCCGCTACGCTTATTCTTTCCGTCACGTTAAAAACCGCGCTATGCGGGACTACAAACGCCCTGTTCCTATCCCTGTACGTGATTCTTATGTAGCAGAACAAATCCCATAAAAAATTATCTAAATTCACCGTATATGTGTTCGCTTCATTAAACGACATCACACCAACGCCGAACCAGTCCGTATGCGTCAAAAAATCAGCTACTGCTGTTGCCCCCAGGTCATAGTAATCTGTCCAGCCTGCGATGTTCCAGCCGCTTACACGCCTGTACAGGTATCCTGTGCCTATGTCAGCATACAACGCAGGGCAGCCCAGGCCGTTTGTGTATTCTTCTGTTTTGTGCGTCATTCTTTTCAGCATGTATCTGTTTGTTGCATTCGGCGATGGCGTCTTGATGTTGAACATCGCCTCGATTTTTGAGACTTCCACATAATTCGGCAAAATAATATTTTCTGCGTTGCCTGCTGATCTGTGCAGCTGACCGCCTGCGTTTTTTCCCACAAGCCTGTCGGTTACTTTTAGTGACGTGCAGTCGTAAGCTGCGCCCGTTTTTCTTGCCCTTCTGTCGTGCTCGTTCCAGTATTCATCTTCGTGTATGTTTGTGCCTGCAGCTGCGGTGTCTACTCCTTCTTCTATGACGCCACCTGTGAAATGCGGATCCAGCGAAACTGCATCGTTCCCGTAGCCTGAATAGTCCAGGCTGTCGTTGTCGAAATGTAAGTATAGAAGCATGTCGTCCTGGGTAAGTGATATTTTTCTTGTCGTGATTATTTTCCCGATCAGATACAGGATCGCTGAGTTCAGGCCCCGCTTGTACTGGATGCCCTGGCTGATAGTTGCCTCTGTCATGTCCTGGCGCAGCAGCTTCTTTGCGTAATTCATGTAGTGATGGTTCAGGAGCGGTGGCGTGCCTGACTTGTTCAGTATCGCCTTTACTTTTTTCTCGACTTCTGTCATTTTTGCGCTGCTGGCCTCGAAGCTGCTTTTTTGGTTTGTCCCATATTTTTCCATACGATCGCGAGCAACTACCCCTGACAATTTCGCGCTGTACTTATTCAGGCGTTGCGAGTTAGTCCGCATAGCGCTCACCATACAAAAAGAATTTTATCCTTACGGCCTTGTCCGCGCCTGTGTTGTTTTTTATGAACAGTATAAAATAATGATCCGAGTTCTCAGGCGTTACGTCGCCGTTCTGCTGGTCATTTGACCATTCGCGCGCTGTTCTTACTGCCTCGATTCCGTCAAAATACGGCTCGATTACAGGTACTGGATATGTTGCAAATCTATCCTTCACAATTCTATACACCAGGTTGTTTGTCGGTACCATTCCGCTTATTGGCGTCCTCTGTTGCCTGGGGTTCAGAAGGTCACTGTCTCCCGTGCTTGCATACACGCTTCCGTCCTTGAACATGAATCCTGCGTGGCTTTCCGTCATGTCAAATGTTGGATCCGCTGCTGTCTTCTTGAACCCCACGAATGCCAGGATGCTTTCTATGCTTGTGAACTGCAGCTTGAAAAACATATCAGAGTAAAGCGGATTGAAGGCTGGAAAATTGTAATATATTTTTGCTGTGCTGCCTTCCTGAATTCCTGTCGCTAACTCTACTTCTGTCAGGTACTTTGTGATTTCGCCTGTCTGTGTCACTGCTTCGTTCATCGATTCTGTTGTGGAAAAATTGTCATAGACGAAGCGCCTGAACTGTGTACTGAACAGGTCGAGCAGCTCACTCATTTCAACCATAAACTGTATTTGGTTGCGCCTGAATTTAACGTTTTTTAGGTGTATGCTTACTGGATTGTTTTACAGACTACCCAATGAACTGCGTCGGTTTCTTCCAGTGCCCGACCGAACAGTTTCTTTTCAGTCGAGCGGTACTAAGCGCTTCCCCAGCCAGCAGCGCACTTCCCGTTCCATTCCCTTGCCTGATCGCATTCCCTTTCCTTCATTTGTGAGCGGTAGGCAGCAGTTAGAGGGAGAGCGCCAGCACTTCAAAGTTAATAATACTGGCGCGGGGCCTGACATCGGCGCGCCGCAAGACAAAATAATCCGAGGCGGTAATAAAAACTCTCACCGCTGAGGTTTATTTGTGTTGCGTGCGCGCAACACCTTCGCAGAAACTCAGCAGTTTCCCCCCTTCTTCATCAAAACAGAGAAAAGAAAGATATAACAACATACAGCACGGCGCAGCGCCTTTATTGCCTTGATTGTGCGCATTGCCCTTATTTTTATCAGTAATTAAAGAAGCTTGGTATGGATTTACACGATTGGCTGCACGTGCGCCGCGCCTCAGTCCCTGATGCTGCGCCTATGGCCCTGTGCGTTGTGCGCGCGCATTGCCACACTATTCTCTGTCTATGGGTGCGCCGCGCCTTAGTCTCTGATGCTGCGCCTAAGCTTTCGCGCGCCGCGCGCGCGCATTGATGCCGCGCCTGGCTTTCATTGACGTCGCGCGTGCGCCTGCTTGCGCCGGGCTGTGCGCGGGCGCCGCGCCGTTGTTTTTGACGCCGTTTTTTGCCTTATTTTGACCTTTATTACGTTTCTAAAGTTGCCCTTAACATTCATGCCGACGCAATTTAAAAATTAAACAACTGTTTAATGAATTTTGGAACGCACTAAAATGCCTTTTTATTGTTTTTATATAGTGTTTAGTTTGAAAAACGGAAATAGGGGGTATGCTTTCAAAAACTCATAAAAAAGGATTTGCCTGTAGATGCCAAATTTCGATACTTTCTTTTATATGAGTTGTACAGGATCACCCCCTTATACCTCTTTTTAGAACTATATACAACATATAAAAACCTATTTAAACTTACTTATATATAAAAGAACTGTATGAGCACTGACGCGATGAAGCAAAAAAACATGAAAGTGATGTGATATGCCAATAGATTCTAAAAAAAGGTGTAACAAAATCATGGAAGCTGCACGTATAAAAGGCTACGAAAATCAAATAACCATGCGCGACCTCAAGTCAATCATCCATGTCTTCTGTGGCCTTTCGGACGTTACAAGCGCAAGGTATTTCGAATACCTGACAAAACTCGGCTACATCAAACCCACAGGCACAGAAGTCTTCACTCTCCATCATGAGAAGGTTGGTGAGGTGTCTCCATGACGATCGAAGGAGATATACCAGTCACAGGCGATATGTTCCCTGAAGCTGAACAGCAGGCCACTCTTGCAACCGTTCTCTTTGTTGAGAAGCGCGAGTTCTGGAACGAGCGCCTCATGAAGAAAGAGGAGAAGTATACTCTCTCCATTGAAATCGAAAAAGAGCCCTGGCTTTACATTCCGAGTGCTACCATGCTCGCACGCATGGTTCGCGCATTTGGTCGCAACGAAAAGGATTGGACAGGTAAGCAGATCAATCTCTGGAGCAAGAAGCGAAACATAGGCGGAGAGCTCAAGAGTGTCATCCAGGTCAATATTATCGCGCCCAAACTCTCACAGAAGCTGAAGGTGTAAGCCAGGCTCAACACATAACCAGTTTGTTTTTTCTTTCCTTCTTATGCCGTCTTCGTCTCTTTGAACTTCTTGATCGTAATGAGGCTCCCCTCGATGGCCTGAAGCCTTGAGTCAAATTTTCCCAGTTTATAGTACAATGTAGAAATAGCGAAAAGATTAACCCCGCTCAGCACAACAGCTATCAAGAGTTCTTCTGACATGTTTTGCGCCTCATTTCCTGTTGGCTTCGTAGTTCTTCAGAAGATATATAATCACTGACGCAATTACCGCATACTGCACTGGCACAGCTGCCAGAAATGCAATAAGCGCAGGCGTCCACCAGATCAGGCCATTCTTCAGGGTTTTCCATATCCCAGTTAACAAACTGTATACCATGCTCTATTATTACCTGCGGCGCTTATAAGTATTCTTATGGACTATCTCGAGCGCCTTCGAACCGAACATATGAAATCTGGTAAGTGTGAAATATGCTCAAACACTGTCCCGAAGCTTGAGCGCCACCATGAGCTCTATGCGCCCGAACGTACAATCATGCTATGCCACAAGTGCCACCACAAAACACATTTTCTGCCCTGGCAACTCACAGGCCGCGCAAAAGAAAAACTGTTGCGGACCAGGCACGGATTCTCAAAGACTATTACAGAAGAAATGCTGGAAAAATATGTGCCGCCTGGCCGCAGGGCTTCGCAGCTCAAAATAAGGAAAAAATTGAAACAGGGTTTTCGTAATCTTTAAAGTGCCTGGCCGTATTCTTCCATCGTGTTGTCTCCTGCAGAATCTTCCGCCCATGTGCTGCCGCTGTTGCTGCTGTAATAAGCCTTTCCACCTATATATGTTTCTGCTACCGGCATGTCGCGCCAAAGAAGCCTGTTTGGTACTCCAGCGCCTGGCGCGCGTATTACTATTGCATGCTGTGATCCTGCTGATATTGTCATTTCAGGCAATATGAATTCAATCCAGGTGTATGCTGATGGCGGTATAGTACTTCCGTCTATTGACGCGCTTACTATGTCGCTTCCTGTCGGCTTTCCTGTTCCGTCCACGTTTCTGATTCCCAGCGTTATTGTTCCTGGTGATAGTGCGCCTCTGTACAGTTCTGCCTCGATTGAAATCAGTACGTGGTCCCTGTTCTCGCCCGTTGTCCCCGTTGTAATTGTCTGCGCTCGCCATACTGCGCCTCGTATCTGCCTGGCTGAAGCTTCCGTGCTGTAAATCCTCTCAAATAGCACCTTTACGTAAGGCACGCTTATTCCCTGCATGTTCTCTATCGCTTTAAGTTTCAGTAATCCGAGGCCTCGCGTGATCCATTTCGCGCGCATTATCCCTGCCTCTGTTACGAGCGCAGGCCCCGCATATTTTGTCTTCAGCTTCTCAAGTTCCTGCGCGTACGCATGATAAGAAAAACGCTGCAAGTCAACGCCCACGATATTCTTGACAGCCAGTTCAATTTCTTCCTGCCTGGCTGCAGCTGCCTGTTGACGCTGTATTTGTTCGGCTGTTATCGAGCCGGCTATCTTCTTCGTATATTTTTCCGTTCGCTGTGCTGCTGTCCTCATATCTTACCAGCCTATTTGATTGTCTACGCTCACATTTCCTGTTCCAAGAATTGGCAGCAGATTTGTTATGTTGCCGTGCAAAAGATTGTATGATGTTCCTGTCTCTGTGCGTATCCTGTAGACGTTGTTGCCGCTTATTAACGACTTTGTTAGTGCAGCGGTGAACCACATGTCGACGCTTATGCCGCGTATCTCTGTAAATCTGCATCGTTCTCCTGACTGCACTTCTATGTTGAATTCGGAGTTAAGTGCCGTTATGTTGTGCATGTCTATGTAATCGCATGTTGTCTGTGAGAATATTCTCACGAACGTGCCGTCACTTGAGATGTTGTACATTTCCCAGTAGTTTGCTCCGTTCGCATAGTACGCGAAGTTTATGAAGCCTACACCAAAAGATAAAATGTCAAAATCGTACATTGAAGATGCGTATCCGTCTGATGTTATCTTGAAAACATTACCTGTCAGTGCGCTGTTGTCCCAGCGTAATAGTGTTGAATGTCCCTGTCCTTGTATTTTTACGTACGGTTTGTTGATTGTTATGCTGTCGTTGTCTGTTGTAACCTCTATATTATAAGTGCCATCAAGAAGTAGGATCCTGCCGCCTGTGGCTGGCAGTGCATCAATCGCATCCTGTATGTCTGCGTTGTCCGCTGTTCCGTCACACACATAATCCGCTTTCGTCTTGTCCAGCGAATCTGCAGCTGCAATTATTATCGTTGCTGCTCTCTTGCTTTTATCTTCGTCGCCTATCATGTGGTCTGCGTTCCACTCTGTTGCATATCCCCTTTCTCCCGACGCCTTTATTGTTGAGTGCGTGATTGCCATGCTTACTTTATATTCACGCCGCTTAAAAAAACTACAGAATTACTGCTTTCTTAGCCTCTGCAGGCCGCAGCCGTCCATGCGTATGATCTGCTGCACGCCCCCTGTCCTCATTGCTGATATTTTTATCGTCAGGTTATCAGGCGTGATGTTTGCCGTGTGCGTTGCCACGGGCGCAGCAAGATTATCGACGTAGAATTTTACCTGCGTTGTTGTGAACTCTATCCGGAAAATATGATATTCAGGGACCGCCCAGGGCGTTGTTGTTACGTCTGTCCTGGTTTCAGCCGCTCCGTCACCTGTGACCGCGTACAGCACGTTTGCATCCAACTCAAAATAAGCGCCGTCCTGGTTCGCTGTAAACGGCGTGTCTGCATTCTTGAAAAATCCGAATTCTATTTTTTCATCATCTTCAAGAACTATTGCCATTGTTACTACTGGTAAGTCAAGTTTATTTGTTACGTCTCCGTTAGCCAGTCGGCATGTGCCCAGGTGCCCGTCTGATACATTACCTGAATCAGCCGTTACGTAAAGATGATTTGAAACCAGGGCCTGTGTTGCTGTTCCTGTCGCGCACTGTGATGTGTTCCATCTCGTTGCGAAGGGCACGAACACAAACGCGTCAATATCCACAAGCTCGTCCGTGAAATCAATGTGGTGGTCGTCGTTCCACTCGTCAGCATATCCCCTATCAAGCGTTGCTTTGTATGCTTTGTGCCGTATTGCCATTTTAAACCAGCCCCACAATGTTGATCATTATTACTCCGTTGTCTCCTTTAACGATATTTATTTTATGTTCGCCTGTGTACGTTACACCCTTCGATGTTCTTGTCGCCTTTATCACATGCTCACCAGGTGCAAGCAAACTTACCACATCTTTCAGTTCTTTTTCGTCACTCGGTGTCAGGTGATGTGTATACACGTTATCGACGTACAGTTTTGCTTTTGATGGTGTTGAGTCGATCATTATTTTGAAAACTGCCGCTCCTGGTGTTGTTATTGTTGTTTCGCCTGGCACGCCCCCAAGGGCCGTAGCCGTCATCTCATACCTGCGTTCCGTAACTTGTCCCGCAACGACGTTAATTGTTTCTTCTGCATCGTAGTAACCCATCTTCTTCAGCGTTATTTTATGCGGGCCTTCAGGAAGTGTGTATGTTTCGATCGCAACTTTCCCCGTGTCCTTGTCATCAATCCAGATCGCTGCGTACGTTGGCTTCGAATATATTTTTATTGTTCCGGTTGTGCCCACGAACATGGCCGCAGCTGCGGCATACTCATCCCAGTCAATGAACTTTTCTTTTTTCTGGTACTTTTTTGCTGTCAGAATAGTCTTGCCGAATTTCTGCAGCATCATTTTTCCGTAGTCCTTTCCGTCAACAAAAATAACACCAAGAAGCCTTCCGTAGACGTCAATCTGATCATAAGGATCAATCTTTACCGTTACTGTTTTTCCCTGCAGCAGCGTTTTTGCGTACGCCGTTTCTTCCTTACCTGCGGTTGTCCCGGCTTCATGTGTGTCAATCCCCATCACCCTCACCTTGTTTATGACCTCAGGATGTCCAGGATATTCTATTGTGTCGCCGTCCTCGACGTTCACGTTCGTAATTGTTATTTTTTCAGGCCATGTTTTTGGTGGTTTTGTTATTGCGGGGAATTGGTTCAGGTACGTGTCCAGTGTCGTTTCAAGTGTGTCAAATATTGTACGCACATCATCCATTGTGAAACCTAATTTCTGCCAGAATTTTGCAGGCGCTCCCTCGAGGTTTGCGCGGCCCGCTTTCATCTCCGCCTTTATCTTTGTCGTAAGTAATGCAGCGTCTGCCCACTGCTTGTTCTTCGTCAAGTCGTCAAGTCGTATGAGATCACCCCTTATTGCCTTTGTTGTTGTTTCTGCCATATTATGAATTGTTTGCGGTAGCAATCCGAATCCCCAGCCACTCACATCTGACCATGTCACAATAAAAGTAATGGCCAGTAGCACTGCCATCGGGTGTGTTCGCACCTCGCTTTTTAGCGTGGTCAACACGCCTCTGTCTATCGTTCCCTTTACCAGTATTTCTGCCGCAGGTGTTCCCGTTCTTACATATTCGCGCCATAGCTCCTGTGTTATTTTTTTTCCTGCTTCAGATTTAGAAAGTTCTTGCATGACTGCCCCTGCTTGTGACTCTGGCAGTTTCATTAATATTGCTGCCGCCCTTGGCGGATATTTTAGCATTTCATCTACGACGGCTTTTGCTGCTGTCGTAGTAACACCCTTCATTGCTGTTTCCGAAATTAATTTTGTGCCTGCTTCTGTTTTTGCCAGCTCCGCCGTGACGGCCCTTATTTGTTCCGCAGGCAATTTACTTATTTTTTCCGTCGTCTTTGGTACGTCTTTTACAAGTGTGTCTACCACGTTCTTCGACGTCAACCACGTCAGATCTTCCGTGGCTGTCTTTGCGATTATTTTTGTTCCTGTTTCTGCCGCTTCTTTTCCGATGTTTTTTAGCAGTATGTTCGCAGTTGCTTTGTATAGCAGCGTTGCGGAGCTCGCAAGCAATCCGCCGATAATCGTGAAATCAAGAAGGTCGAATGCTCTGACAGGCACAACTTCTCCGCTTACCATTCCGTAAATTCTTCCCGCCTCAGATTCGTCTGTGTTCAGCTGCTTCGCTATTTCCTTTATCATCGCATTTCTGTCCGCCGCTGTTGCGGTTCTCATTGCATCCTGGACT
>Ga0315268_10006257_pt1 | contig 12686 bp, 8 predicted proteins | sample C1_top_MG_FD_204535 | JGI IMG/M metagenome (GOLD analysis project Ga0315268, IMG submission 204535) | Sediment microbial communities from Yellowstone Lake, YNP, Wyoming, USA - C1_top | ecosystem: Environmental > Aquatic > Freshwater > Lake > Sediment | place: USA: Wyoming | collected 2017-08-01 | reverse complement strand
CCGCGTCCGTCGCGCCGGTCGCAACAATCACAAGCTCAAGAGCCTCGGGCAGACGATTGGCGTTTCGCTCTATCCAGACCGCGACGTCTCCACACATCGGGCAGCGTACGTCGGCGAATAGAAGGAGGTACGATGCGTCGCGGGCGAGCGGAACCTCAGTCGATCGACCGGTCAGATCAGACAGGCGCAGGCTCTCCAGCGCAAGCTCGCCGGCCCCCAGAACATACAAATTCTCGTCGACGGCCGGACCCGAGCCAACGACCGTGTACGGCGCCACGCTCAAAGCCCCAGCCACAGCCCCGGCAGCCACCGAGATCACAAGAATGGACCCAAGCATGGCCAGCTCGGCCCTCCGGGGGAACAGACCGGGCGCATCCTGAGTGAGGAGCACTTGAGCCAAACAGACAAGACCAACGTTGCGGGCAACGGTTCTCCAGCTTAGCATCTCGCCCGGTCCGAAGCAGCCGCAGGCGCCGGGAGTCCCGGTTGCGAGGCGGTAGATGACGGCGCCACTAAAGAGCACGAGAAGGGCTTGGGCAAACCTGGGAAGAGACTTGGTGTACAGGCCGAACACGAGACCGAGGGCGAGCGCGATCTCCACAGAGGGTAAGGCAAGAGCAAGAGGCCCCGTGAAGACCTCGGGAAGGAGCCCATACCCACGCAAGGCAGTAGTGAACGTGGCCGGGTCGGCAAGCTTGGAGATACCAGCATAAGCGAACACGCCACCCAGGGCAAGCCGGATGAGCCAGACTAGCATAGTACCTCCGAACCGGAAGCAGCAGGGCGTGTCCGCGACGGCAAGCCAGTTTCGCCCTGAGTCTGTCGTCTCCTCCCATGTGTTCCCACATTCCGCTGCCGCAATATTCGACGGAGGGTCCCCTAGTGTACTCCCTGGCCCGTGGCTAGTCCACTCAAGGAGTCTGGCCGGAGCCCGGCCGGCGTCTAGACTCCAGCCTTTGCCCTTATCATCTCATTCACCAGCCGCGGGTTGGCCTTGCCCCCCGTGGCCTTCATAACCTGTCCGACGAGAAAGCCCATGGCCTTCTCCTTGCCGGCCAGGAGGTCGGCGACCACGGACGGGTTACCCTCGACGACCTGGGCCACGATGGTCTCCAGGGCGCCGGAGTCGGAGATCTGGCTGAGTCCCTTTTCGGCCACGACGGCTCGCGGCGACTGCCCACCGCTGAAAGACTCCTCCAGAACGTCCTTGGCCATCTTGCCGCTGATGGTTCCCTCTTGCACTAGGGCTACGAGCTCGGCCAGGGACGAAGGCGGCAGGGTGAACGTCCTGGTCCTCATCAGGGCAGGCTCAAGACCGGCCTCGTTCAGGAGGCGGCTGACGTCGCCCATGAGCCAGTTGGAGACGGCCTTGGCGCCGGCGGCCGTCCGGCCGGGCGCCTCCGTGCCGCTCGTGTCCCCGCCCAGAAGCTTCACCGTCTCCTCGAAGTAGTCGGCCAGATGGCGGGAGGCGGTCAGGACGCCCGCGTCGTAGGGTGGCAGGCCGTAGTCGCGGACAAGACGATCCCGCCGAGCCGGCCTCAGCTCCGGAATGCACCGCCGGACGCACTCCAGCCAGCCGGCCTCCAGAGCAAGGGGCGGCAGGTCGGGCTCCGGGAAGTAGCGGTAGTCGTCGGCCCCTTCCTTGCGGCGCATGAACTTGGTGGAGGCGGAGGCCTCGTCCCAGCGGCGGGTTTCCTTGTCGACCCGGCGGCCGGCGTCAAGGAGGGCGGTCTGCCGTTCGATCTCGTAGGCCAGGGCCCGCTCGACGGCGCGAAAGGAGTTCAGGTTCTTGAGCTCGACCGGGGTCCCCAAGGTCTCGACACCCACGGGGCGGAGGGAGATGTTGGGCTCGCAACGCATGGAGCCCTCCTCCATCCGCACGTCGGAGACGCCGAGATACTCCAGCACCGAACGCAGAGTCTCCAGGTAGGCCGCCGCCTCGGCCGGGGTGCGGCAGTCGGGTTCGGAGACGATCTCGATGAGGGGAACCCCGGAGCGGTTGAAGTCGACCAGAGAGTAGAGGTCGCCGGCGTGAAGCAGCTTGCCCGTGTCTTCCTCCAGGTGTAGCCGTCGGACGCGGACGCGCCGCGTCTCGGCCCCGACCTCGACGTCAAGGCGCCCGCCGGTGGCCAGGGGACGGTCGTACTGGGTTATCTGGTAGCCCTTCGGAAGGTCCGGGTAGAAGTAGTTCTTGCGGGCGAAGGCCGACTCCGGATGGACCTGGCAGTCAAGAGCTAAAGCCGCCTTGACGGCGAACTCCACGGCTTTCCGGTTGAGCGACGGAAGGGCGCCCGGGTGTCCCAGGCAGATCGGGCAAACCTGGGTGTTGGGCTCGGCCCCGAAGGCCGTCGGGCAGGAACAGAAGGCCTTGGTCCGGGTGGAGAGCTCGACGTGGACCTCCAGAGCGATGACCGCCTCGTAGCCTCTAGACACGGTCTCCCCGTTCACCGGCGCTTCACCCCCAGCAGCGGCGGGCGCTTGGTATGGTGGTCGGTGCGCTGTTCGTAGGCGAAAGCCACCCGGAGAAGGGTCTCTTCCGAGAAGGCCCGACCCATGATCTGCAGGCCCACCGGGAGTCCCTGCGAGAAACCGCAGGGCACGGAAAGGGCCGGGATGCCGGCCAGGCTGGCTGGAATGGTGCACAGATCGGCCAGGTACATGGCCAGGGGATCGTTTACGCGCTCCCCGATGGGGAAAGCCGGGGTCGGCGATGTGGGCGAGATGAGAATGTCGTAGCGGCCGAAGGCCCGCTCGAAGTCTTGTCTCAGGAGAGTTCTGGCCTTCTGGGCTTTGATGTAGTAGGCGTCGTAGTAGCCGGCCGACAGGACGTAGGTTCCGAGCATGATCCGTCGCTTGACCTCGGGTCCGAAACCCTCGCGGCGCGTGGCGACGTAGAGGCTGAGAAGGTCGCCGGGCGGAGCGGCGGCGGGAACCCCCTTGGCGCCCCCCGCGGCGCCGTCCTCGGCGCCGGCGATGGCCCCGCCCTCGTCGCCCTCGCCCGCCGGAGTCACCCGGCCCAAACCCGCCCGGTGGCCGTAGCGAACACCGTCATAGCGGGCCAGGTTGGAGGAAGCCTCGGCCGGGGCGATGACGTAGTACATGTCCAGGGCGTAGGCCGCGCTAGGCAAGGAACATTCCTCGATCTCCACGCCAAGCTCACCCAGGACGGCGGCGGCCTCCTCGACCCGCTGCCGAACCTCGGGCTCGATGCCCTCGCCGAAGAGTTCGCGGGGAATGCCGGCCCTGAGACCATCCACGTCGGGCACGAGGGCCTGGGTGTAGTCGGGTGGCTTTCCCCGCGAGGAGGTGGAGTCGAGCGGATCAGGCCCGGCAATGGCGCCGAGGACCATGGCCAGGTCGGTGACGTCTCGGGTTATGGGACCGATCTGATCGAGCGAGGAGGCGAAGGCCACCAACCCGTAGCGGGAGACAAGTCCGTAGGTGGGCTTGAGCCCGACGACACCGCAGAAGCTGGCCGGCTGCCGGATGGACCCCCCCGTGTCGGAACCCAGGGCAAAGGGGACCGCGAACGCGGCGACGGCGGCGGCGGAACCACCGCTCGAACCGCCCGGCACCCGCCGCAGATCCCAGGGATTAGCCGTGGGGTGGAACCCGGAGTTCTCGGTGGACGAGCCCATGGCGAACTCGTCGCAGTTGGTCTTGCCCAGCAGGAGGAAGCCCGCGTCCTCGAGACGGGTGGCGGCCGTGGCGCTGTAAGGCGGCCGGTAGCCGGTGAGATAGCGGGAGCCGCACGTCGTGGGAACGTCCTTGACACAGATATTGTCTTTCAGGGCAAAGGGCACGCCCCCGGCGGGGGTGGCGCCACCCTCGGCCACCGTGTCGGCCAGGCGGGCGGAGCGCCGGGCGCGATCAGCGGTCACGGTGAGAAACGAACCGACGCTCTCGTCCACGGCCGCGATCCGCTCGAGGTAAGCCTCCACAACCTCGGAGCGCTTGACCTCGCCCTCGCGGATGAGGGTGACCAGTTGACTGGCGGTGCTCTCGATCAGTTTCATTCGAGGACCCTCGGGACCCTGTAGAAGCCCCGCTCGCTGGCCGGCGCGCCGGCGAGAACCTCCTCGCGTAGGGGCCCTACCCACGGTTCGTCCTCGCGGAGAGGAGTGGACAACCCGGCCACGACACTCGCGGTTGGCGCGACTTGGCTCGTATCGAGGTCGTCCAGCCGGGCGACGTGCCCCAGGATGTCGTTCAGTTGGGAGGTGAAGCGTTCGATCTCGTCCGGCTCGAAGGCCAAGCGGGCAAGTAAGGCCACGTGCTCGACCTCTTGACGGGTAATGATGGCCACTAGCGAAACCTCCTGAGCGGCTAGATCACGGTCAGGTCGGCCACAACCCACGACGGGCTGAGCAGTGAAAAGGGCCCGGCCGCATCCTCGGGCTCCTCGACTAGGGCGCAGACTTGTTTGAGCAGACGGTACACATTCCCGGATAGCATTGCCCTTTTCACCGGGTAGGCCAGTCTTCCTCTTTCCAGAGCCCAAGCATTGGTCGTCGTCACCGAGAAGTCGCCGACGGCCGCGTCGATGACGAAGGCCCCCATCACGTCGCAGACCAGGAGCCCGCGGTCGACTCCCGCCGCCTCAAGCTCGCCGTAGGTGGCCTCCGGCCCCTGGACGACCAGGTTCGAGGGCATTACCCCGGGTCGGTAGCCGAAGACACCGGATGGTTCGACGAAGGTTGACATCTCGTCCGTTTTCTCGCGTGAGGCGTTGCCGGTGGAGGTCGCCGCGCGGCGGCCGCCCACCCCGTTCGCCGCCGTCCGGCTACCCGTCCAATTCGCCGCCGTCCGGCTGTTGTGCAGGAAGGAGACCAATCGGCCGCCCTCGATCAGCGGCGTGGCTCGCCCAGCGGCGCCCTCGGCGTCGAAGTCGTAGGATCCGCTGGCCGACGGGCGCGTGGCGTCGTCGGTTATGGAGAGGATGCGGGCCGCTACCATCCGGCCCAGGGAGGCCGCCGTAAAGGGCGAGTTCCCCGCCAGCACCCGATCGGCCCCCAAGGCCGGGCCGAGGGATGTGGTCAGGAGGGAGAGCACGGCGTCGGGGCGGAGAACCACCGTCTGCCGGCCGGCGACCACGTCGCGAGGGCCGTCCGACGCCCGGGCGATCGCCGCCGCCTTGGCCCCGACGGTCAAGGACCTGAACCCGCTCAGACTGCGCGACTGCCGCCCGTACCCGCCGAGTCCGCCCCCGGGCGAGACCGCGTAGACGGCGGCGCCGATGCGGGTGTCGAGCGACGAACGGATGAGGCCCAGCGAGTTTCCCACGGCGCGACGCCGGCAGCAGGCGAAGCCGTTGGCCTCCAGGATACCGGCGCCCGCCTCGCGGACGTCCCGGACTACGTCGCGGACAACACCGGCCAGGTCCGGCAGGTTCATCTCCAGGAGGCGCTTGTCTGACAGACCCGGCCCAGCCGCTGAGGGGCGCGCCGGAGGAGGGGTCAGGGGTAAGGGTGGGTCCTCGGGAAAGGCCGCCCCTCGGGCGGCTTCAACGACCAGAGTCAGGGCTTGGGGCTCAAGATCGGTCGTGGAAGCGAAGCCGACCAGACCACCCCAGCGAGCGGCCAGGCCCAGGCCTCGCTTGAGGACGGTCACTGCCGTTCGCAGAGCCGGTTCACCACCCGCTCCCGCCGGCTCGAAGGACACGACATCCTCCGGAGCGTCGATGACAAAGACCTCGGCGCCGTCGGCGCCGGCACGCTTGGCGATGTCCAGGACTTGCTCGACCTTCTCCACCAGGTCCTGCATCAGTCCCCGCCCTCCTTCCGGTTCGCCGGAGACCCGGGCGCCCGGTCGGCCTTCGCCGCTGACCCGCTTGTCCGGCGGGCGGTCGCGCCATCCGAGGCCGCCGGTCTTGGCTCGGTCCCGCCGATGGTCGCCCGCTTCAGGCGCACATGCGGGGCGCCCGAGCCGGCGGGGATGATCTGAAGGGGAGACCCTTTGCCGCACCCGCCGGGGTGGAAGCGAAGATCACGGCCCAGGGCATCAATGCTGCCGAGAATCTCAAGAATGCTCCCCGAGAGCGACGGCGCCCGCACCGGACGACCAAGTTCGCCTTTCTCGATCAGACGGGCGCGGTCCGGCCGGAACTGGAAGACACCCCGGGCCGGGTCCACCTGACCGCCGCGCTTACCCATGAGGTAGATGCCCTCGTCCACGCCCTCAAGAAGCTCCTCAAAGCTGTGGTCCCCCGGTTCCATGTTGATGGTCCCCATGCGGACAATCGGCGGATGGCCGAAGTCGCGGGCCCGGGCGTGGCCGTTGGGACTTGCCCCCAAGGCCGCGGCCGTGCGGCGGGTATGAAGGTAGCCCTTGAGAACGCCCTCTTCAATGAGAGTGACCGCCTTGGCCGGCACGCCCTCGTCGTCGTAGGGGAACAGCCCCACGGTGCCGGGCCGTCCGGGGTCGTCGATCACGCTCACGCCCGGGGCGCCGACCTCGACGCCAAGCTTCCCGGCCATGACCGAGGCCCCGGCCAGGACAGTGTCGGCCTCGCAAGCATGGCCGACGGCCTCGTGGGTGAAGTTCTCGCAGGCCTGATTGTCGAGAATGGTGGTTAGCTCCCCGCCCGGCGAGTCCTTGGCCCCGAGCCACTCGGCGGCGTTTCCGGACAGGCGGGAAGCCAGATCCTTCACCGCCGGCTCGGCCACGAGTTCGAGGCCGCCAACCCCGCCCAGGCTCTCGACGCTGTCGAACGACGCGGCGCCGCGCGAGGCCTCGACCCCGCACCTCAGGATAACCCGAGCCGAGTCTACCTCCACGAGGGAACCCTCGGTGCTGGCGAAAAGATCGGTCCCGGCAGCGTCGGCGTAGGCCAGGCTCACTCGGCTCGTTTCGGGGTGGGCAAAAGCCTCGGCCCGGAAACCTTCCAGAATGTCACGCTTGGCCGGGATGTCGAAGTCCTCCGGGTCCGCCGTCCGCGGGGTGACAGACTTCGCCACGGTGATGACCGGCGGGCCGAGAACGGGCCGGCTGCCCCGCCTCGCGGTTTCGTCCTTTCCGGCGGCCGGCGCGGCCTGCGTCGCTCCGGCAACGGCGTCGGAGACAACCTTGGACAGGGCGGATCTTGAAAGATCGGAGGTGGCGGCGAAGCCTTCCCCTCCCCCCGGCCCCACGACCCGCAGGCCCAAACCGCGCTCCGTGTGGCGGGAAACACTCCAGGTCGCCTGGGCCCCACGCCGGGCGGCCAGACCGATGAGAGTAAGGCGACGGTCCTGAAAGCGGGCGTCAGCGTAGACCGAACCCATTTCCTCGGCCCGTCGCAGAAGAAAGTCCAACTCCTTCAGGTCGTTCCCCTCCCTAGCATCCCTCGGTTCCTGGTTCCACCTGTGCTCGGGCCTCGCCGCGGCCATCGCTCCGCCTCGTCCCGGCCAGGAGCGAGCCCCAGACCAAGGTCGCCCCAAGACCCAGGGCCAGAGTCTCCGCGCCGGTGTAGAACGGGAGATCGCGCAGAATGTAGAAGGCGACCCCGCCCCACGTCGGGCCGGCGATCCTCCCCAGGCTGTCGAATGACTGCATCGTCCCCAGGGACACACCCTGCCCGCCTGGGCTTCTCTTGGAGACCAGAGTGGAGAGCGCCGGACGGGTGAGCGAGTTGCCGAACGAAAAGACCGAGGCGAACAAGATGGCCGTCCAGAGACTTCCGAGACGGGTAGTGATGAGTATGCCCGCCAGGCTCAGGGCCAGGCCCCAACGGGTCACGGCGGCTTCTCCGAACCGTCGCATGAGCCGGCTGACGACGACACCCTGGGCCACGACCCCGACCAGGCCCATGGCCGCGAAAATCAAGCCCATCTCCGACGATCCGTAGCCAAGCTTGGCGTTGATATAGAGAGCGAAGACGCTCTCGAAGCCGGCCATGGCGAAGCTCACCGCGAAGACCAGAACAAACAGAACAAGTAGTGGACCGCGGGCCAGGACCCAGCGACCACCCACGGGAGCGGCCGCCGCCGCGGGCGCCTCCACGGGAGCGGCCGCCGCCTGGACCCTGGCCCCGCCACGGCCGAGACCCTGCGCCCCCCGCAGGGACTCGGGCAGGAACACGAGCCCCGCCACCAGGTTCACGGCCCCCATGATGGCGGCCACAACGAAGGGGGTCTGGATGCTGAATTGGGTCAGGAGCCCGCCGATAGCCGGGCCGAAGATCATGCCCAGCCCCATCGCCGCGCCTATCAGCCCCATGCCCCCGCCGCGCTCATCCTCGGAGGTCATGTCGCTGACATAGGCCATGGCCGCCGGCATGGTCGCCGAGGAGAGAATCCCCGCCAGGGCCCGGGCGGCGAAGAGCATCCACAACCGAGTGGCCAGCGCGAACAGGGTGAAACTCAGAACGAAGCCAGCCAGGCCGAAGGCCAGCACGGGCTTCCGCCCGATCCGATCGGACAGGGCGCCCCAGAGCGGCGCGAAGATGAACTGCATCACGGAGTAGGTGGCCATGAGCAGACCCAGATGAACGGAAGTCGCGCCGAAATGCAGGACATAGAACGGCATAACCGGGATAATGATGCCGAAGCCGACCATGACCACGAACATGCCGCCCAGGAGTACGGCCAACGAGCCTTTCTTCAACAGTGTCTCTCTCTCCTCACCGGCCGGCCGGCCGCCGGGCCCTAGGGACCAACCTTCCCCACCAGGGCCCAAAACTCGGCCTCGCCGAGCACGGGCACTCCCAATTCCCGGGCCTTGTCGACCTTGGCCCCCGCTTCGGCCCCAGCCACGACAAAGCTCGTCTTGGCCGAGACGGACGAGGCCGCCCGGCCCCCCAGGCTCTCGACCAGCTCCTCGGCCTTTCCCCGGCTCAGCCTCTCGAGGGTCCCGGTGAAAACGACGGTCTTGCCGGCCAGAGGCGACTCCGCGTCCGCGGGAGGGGCTCCCGGCCCGAAGAGCTCCGTCTGGAGCGGGTCGTCCGCCGCCTCGGTCCGCCGGACCGCCCCGCCGGGCTCGCTCATGTTCACGCCGGCCCGTTCGAGCCTCTCGATAAGCTCCCGATTCCGGGGCTCGGCAAAGAAGCCGGAGACGCTGGCGGCGATCTTCTCGCCCACTTCCGGCGCCTCGGTAAGTTCGGCCACGCCGGCGGTCCCAAGAGCGCTCATCATCCCGAAGTGGCGGGCCAGCACACGGGAGACCCTGGCCCCCACGTAGCGAATGCCCAGGGCGTGGAGAACCCGGTGGAGGGGGCGCTCCTTGCTGGTCTGAATGGCCCCAAGCAGATTGGAGGCCGACTTCTCCCCCATCCGCTCCAGGGCGGCGAGTTCGTCCTCGCGCCCGGTCAGCCCGTAGAGGTCGGCCGCGTCCCGGATGAGACCCGCCGCCAGAAGCTGCGAAAGGACAGCGGGTCCCAGGCCTTCGATATCCATTCCGGCCCTGGAGGCGAAGTGAAGAAGTCCCTCGGCCCTCTGGGCCGGACAACTCAAGGAGGCGGTGCAACGGTGGGCGGCCTCGCCTTCCTCGCGCACGACCTTCGCCCCGCAGACCGGACAGGCCTCCGGCATGCGAAACTCGCGTTCCTGTCCGGTGCGGCGATCGGGCAGGACCCGAACAACCTCGGGGATCACGTCTCCGGCCTTCTGAATGACAACCCAGTCGCCGACGCGAATATCCTTGTCCTGAACGTAGTCGGCATTATGAAGCGAGGCGCGGCTCACGGTGGAGCCGGCGATGAACACGGGCGAAAGCTCGGCCACGGGGGTCACCGCCCCCGTCCGGCCCACGTTGACGTTAATGTCGAGAACCCGCGTCTCTGTCTGCTCGGCCGGAAACTTGAAGGCGACGGCCCAGCGGGGCGAAGAAGATGTCGCTCCGAGGCGCCGCTGCTGGTCGAGGGTGTCGACCTTGATGACAATCCCGTCGATCTCGTAGGGCAGACCCTGACGTTTCTCCCGCCAGAAGTCACAGTAGGCGATGACCTCGTCCATATCCCGGACCCGGCGCCACTCGGGGTTGACCTTGAAGCCCAGGTCGCCCAAGAAGGTCAGGCTCTCCCCGTGAGTGGCGGGGGCGCCGCCCGGTGGCCGGTCCGCGAACTGGACCAGGGCATAGAGGAAGCTGTCGAGCGATCGCTCCGCCGTCACTGATGGGTCGAGCTGCCGGACCGAGCCGGCCGCGGCGTTGCGGGGATTGGCGAAAAGGGGCTCCCCGGCCGCCTCGCGCCGGCGGTTGAGGGCCTCGAACTCTCGAACAGGCATGTAGACCTCGCCGCGCGCCTCAAGAACTCCACGCGGGACCGCGGCGCCCAGTCGCAGGGGAATCGACTTCACCCGCCTCAGGTTCTCGGTTATGTCCTCGCCGGTCGTCCCATCCCCGCGGGTCGCCCCCCGGACGAAGAGGCCGTCCTCGTAGCGCAAGGCCACCGACAGCCCGTCGATCTTGAGTTCCGCGACATAGGTAACGTCCTCGCCGGGAAGCAGACCCCGCACCCGGCGGTCGAAGGCTCTCAGTTCATCCTCGCCAAAGGCGTTGGCCAGACTCAGCATGGGCAGACCGTGAACCGCCGGGCCGAAGCTCTCGAGCGCCGTCCCACCCACGCGCCGGCTAGGCGAGTCGGGGCTGACGAGATCGGGATAGGCTGCCTCGAGTTGGCCAAGGCACCGCATCAGGGCGTCGAACTCCGCGTCGGAGATCACGGGAGCGTCGAGGACGTGGTAGCGGTGGTTGTGGAAGTGGATCTGGTCCCGCAGGGACGCCAGTTCCTCGCGGGCCTCCTCGTGACCCGGAATACCCTCGCCGCTCATGTCGTCGCCCCCTTCGGCATCTCATCCCAGACACGACCGTCAAGGACGCGGCCATTCGCCTTCCGGCGGGCGCCACCCCATTGCTTGAAGAAGAAAGGCACTCCCCGGCCGGCGCATTGATCGCGGATGCCCCTGACCCATTCAGGGTCAAGAGGCCGCGCTCCGGAGCCAGACTCTCCACCTGCAATCACCCAGTCAACCCCGGCCAAATCCAACGCCGGAACAGGACCGATCAACGGCTCCACAGAGAGGAAGCGGACCGAGGCGGGAACCTGCCGTAGATCGTCCACCCGCCAGCGGAAATCGCCGTTTTCGATACTCACGCCCACCCAAACGTTAGGGGGCCACAAGAGACTTCGCGCCACGGCCCTCAGCCGCCGTGACCGCTTGGTCAGGATCTGGAAGGTGTGCCAGTGAGCTTTCGCCGCTAGGTCCAGAGTAGCCCGCACGAACTCAAAAGGCACTTCATCGTGAAACAGGTCACTCATGGAGTTGACAAAGATCAGCCTTGGCGTCTTCCACCGCAGAGGTAGCTCAAGCAGATCCCAGTGAAGGGTCACCCTGGCGCCGTTCGCATACCTGGGACTTCCCATGGCTCTCAGACGGAGAGCAAAGCGCTCCGCATAGCAGTGCCGGCAGCCCGGGCTAATCTTGTCACAGCCCGTGACAGGGTTCCAGGTCGCCTGGGTCCACTCAATCGAGGAACTTGACGCCATACCTGCTTGCCCCCCGACCAAGCCGATCAACCACTGATCAGAACAGGCTGATTCCGGTGCTTATCGAAGATCGCTCGCATTATCTTCGGCAGCCCCCCATGAGCTATGGTAGCACTCGGGGACCGGCACATCGTGACGGACTGAAGAACCCTATCTCGCCCGCCGCTCGGCGTCGGTGGCGGGAATCGTCTTTATGCCTTGGCCGTCGAAGGCCACCCGCAGCTGCAGGTCGCCGGCGTAGCCCGGCCTGATGGCGACCCGGCTTAGCCCGACGACGACACCCTCGCCCCACTTGGGATGGACGACCCGCTCCCCCGGCGAGTAGCGCGGGGTGGCTTTAGCCGCCTCGGCCGGGCCTGGCGGGGCAGAGCCGGTCTGGGCGGGCGCCGGAGTGGTCGCCGCCGTGCCCGGAGTGGTCGCCGCCGTCCAGTGGGTCGGCCTTTCCCGGTCCCGCGCCGCCGCCATCTTTCGGGGCCGGTTCGCGCGAACCTCAGCCTCGCCGTCCGCGTTTTCCCCGACCACGCTCCGGTCGGCCGTAAGGCTGGCCACAAACAGCGTGGCCTTGGGCACCTCGGCCAGGAAGATCGAGGCCTCGGTCGGCTGGGTGTAGCCGTAGCGAGTGCGGTAGCGAGCATGGGTCACGTAGAGTCGGGCCCTGGCCCTGGTCATGGCCACGTAGCAGAGCCGCCTCTCCTCCTCCAGCCCGCCTTCCTCCTCGATCGACCTCCCGTGCGGGAAGAGGCCCTGTTCGAGTCCGACCACGAAGACGTAGGGAAACTCAAGGCCCTTGGCGTTGTGCACGCTCATCAGGACGACCCCGTCGTCTCCCTCCCGCATGACGTCTATGTCGGCCAGGAGAGCGGCCGTCTCCAGGAACGCGGTCAGAGAAGCGTCCTCGGACTGGCGGGCGTAGTCGGCGGCCACGGTGGCGAGTTCCTCGATGTTCTCGATCCTGGACTGGGCCTCCGGCGTTCCCTCGCGCCTCAGGGCGTCGATCATCCCGCTCTTCTCGGCCACCTCGCGAACCATGTCGGCCACGGGCATGGTCTCGATCCTGGCCGCGAGCCGGTCAATGAGGTCCGCAAATCGCCCGATCTCGCCTCGCATCTTGGGCCCGATGCCCCCGGGGTCGACTCGGCCCGAAGCCACGGCCCGGATGGCGCCAAGGAGCGCCCGGTCAGACGCTTGCATCTCGGCTATCTCCCGAAGCCTGGCCAGGGTCTGC
>Ga0315268_10006256_pt1 | contig 12687 bp, 11 predicted proteins | sample C1_top_MG_FD_204535 | JGI IMG/M metagenome (GOLD analysis project Ga0315268, IMG submission 204535) | Sediment microbial communities from Yellowstone Lake, YNP, Wyoming, USA - C1_top | ecosystem: Environmental > Aquatic > Freshwater > Lake > Sediment | place: USA: Wyoming | collected 2017-08-01 | reverse complement strand
ATGATCGTGGACGGCGTGATACCCGGCAACGAGGGCCGCGGCTATGTGCTGCGCCGCATCATCCGCCGCGCCATACGCCATGGTTACAAGCTGGGTTGCCGTGCCGCTTTCTTCAATAAACTGGTGGAGACGCTGGTCAGCGAGATGGGCGTGGCCTATCCAGAATTGAGCAAGGCCAAGGTGCGCGTGACCGAAGTGTTGCGCATGGAAGAAGAGCGCTTCTTCGAGACCATCGAAAACGGTATGGAAATTCTGGACAGCGAACTGGCCGCGTTGCAAAAGGCTGGCAAGACGATGCTGAATGGCGAATTGGCGTTCAAGCTGCACGATACGTTTGGCTTCCCGCTGGATCTGACTGCGGACGTATGCCGTGAGCGCAAGCTGACGGTAGACGAAGCAGCTTTCGATGCCGCGATGGCGCGCCAGCGCGATCAGGCGCGCGCCGCTGGCAAGTTCAAAATGGCAGCGGGGCTGGAGTACGAAGGCGTGAAGACGCAGTTCCAGGGCTACGACAAATTCACCGCACAAGGCAAGGTGGTTGCACTGTATCGCGATGGTGTGTCTGTGCAGCAATTGGCCGCTCATGATATGGGTGTGGTGGTGCTGGACAATACGCCGTTCTATGCCGAATCCGGCGGCCAGGTGGGCGATATCGGGGTGCTGTTCCAGCACGGCAGCAATGTGTTTACAGTGGAAGATACGCAGAAGATACAGCCAGAAGTATTTGGCCACCATGGCCGCATGCTGAGTGGCGTGCTCAAGGTGGGTGATACGGTGGATGCAGCCGTGGATGAGGCGGCGCGCTTGGCCACGATGCGCAACCACTCTGTCACGCACCTGATGCACAAAGCCTTGCGCGATGTTCTGGGCGAGCATGTCGGGCAGAAAGGCTCGCTGGTCGATGCCGGCAAGACGCGCTTCGACTTCACCCACAATGCGCCGATGAGCAGCGAGCAAATTCGTGACGTGGAGAACCGCGTGAACCGCGCGATTCTGGCCAATGCCGAGGTCAGTTCACAGGTGATGGCCTACGACGATGCGATCAAGTTTGGCGCGATGGCGCTGTTCGGCGAGAAATATGGCGATGAGGTTCGCGTGATCGGCATGAGCGATTTTTCTACCGAGTTGTGTGGCGGCACCCATGTGAAGCGCACCGGGGATATCGGTCTGTTCAAGATTGTGGTTGAAAGCGGCGTGGCTGCGGGCATACGCCGCATTGAGGCGATTACCGGCGAGGCGGCGGTCCTATGGGTGCAACAACTGGATGCGCGCATGCAGGAGGCATCCAGTATGCTCAAGGCGCAGCCGCATGAGCTAACGCAACGCATAGCCCAAGTGCAGGATGCCGTGAAGGCGCTGGAAAAAGATTTGGCCGCACTGAAATCCAAAATGGCTGGTGCACAGGGCGATGAACTGGTGACTCAGGCTGCGGATATCAACGGTGTCAAAGTGCTGGCGGCCCTGCTGGAAGGGGCTGACAGCAAGACCCTGCGCGAAACGCTGGACAAGCTGAAGGACAAGCTGCATTCCGCTGCAATCGTTCTGGCAGCAGTCAGCGATGGCAAGGTCACGCTGATCGCGGGTGTGACATCAGACATTCATTCCAAAGTGAAGGCGGGTGATCTGGTTAATTTCGTTGCGCTACAAGTTGGCGGCAAGGGCGGTGGACGTGCGGATATGGCGCAAGCCGGCGGCACGCAACCCGAAAATCTGGCTGCGGCGCTTGATGCCGTGCCTGATTGGGTTAAAGCCAGGCTGTAGTATTGCAGTCAGATAGATGTTCTATAGCTGGATATATTCTTCGGAGCTTTTTTGACACAAGCTAATCAAGTTCAATACAGGATATTGTTGCTGGATGAGGATCCTGACACGATTGCACATGCGAGACAGGCCTGCGCGCTGAACGATCCGCCGATACAGTTGGTGGTGGTGCAAAACAGTGATGAAGCGATGGAATGGATGGCTAGCGTGACAGCGCATAACCTGCCAAATTTGTTATTGCTGGACTTGAATTTGCCCAAACTGAGCGGTCTGGCAGTATTGCGCAGATTGCGCCTGGATGTCCTGACGAAGGATTTGCCTGTCGTGGTTTTTTCTGGGGTGCATGAAGCGGCCGAAGTGCAGCAAAGTTACCAGGTGGGGGCGAATAGCTTTGTTGAGAAGCCACTCAGTGTTGCCGACTTCCGTGAGCTATTGAACACCCAGATTTCATACTGGCTTAAACCGCGTTAGTACCTGAAAATATCTTTAGAACGGCAAATGCAAGCTGCTGTCAGCAGCCAGCAGCACACGCCTAAAATCTTCCTGAATGCGCGTCAACGCGATTTCATTGTCCGCCTCAAAGCGCAGCACGATCACAGGTGTGGTGTTGCTGGCACGCATCAGGCCGAAGCCATCCGCATATTCCACACGCAGCCCGTCGATCGTGATGATGTCTTGCGCAGCGGTAAACTTAGCGTCTTTGCGCAATTGTTCAATCAGCGTGTGACTCTCGCCCTCTTTAAGCTGGATATGCAGCTCAGGCGTGTTAACCGAATTGGGCAAGTTGTTCAGCGTGGCGTTGGGGTCAGATTGCTGGCTGAGGCACTCCAGTAAACGTGCACCGGCATAGAGGCCGTCATCGAAACCGTACCAGCGCTCTTTGAAAAAGACATGTCCGCTCATTTCGCCTGCGAGTAAGGCGCCGGTCTCTTTCATCTTGGCCTTTACCAGCGAGTGCCCGGTCTTCCACAGGGTTGGCTTGCCGCCATGTGACTTGATCCAGCTGAAAAGATTTCGCGTGGACTTCACATCGAAGATGATTTCTGCACCGGGATTGCGGCTCAGCACATCGGCCGCAAACAGCATTAGCTGGCGGTCCGGGTAGATGATGTTACCGTTCTTGCTGACCACGCCGAGGCGGTCGCCATCGCCGTCAAACGCCAGGCCTAATTCGGAGTCATTGCCGGCCAGCGCATGAATCAGGTCTTGCAGGTTTTCCGGTTGTGACGGGTCGGGATGATGGTTCGGGAAGTTGCCATCTACTTCGCAAAACAGCTCAGTCACTTCGCAGCCCAACTGGCGATACAGCGTGGCGGCAAAATCACCGGCGATGCCATTGCCGCAGTCCACCGTAATTTTCATCGGTCGCGCCAGTTTGATGTCAGAGACGATGCGCGCGATGTATTCAGCGCTGATGTCGCGTTGTGTGTAGCTGCCTGCGCCATGGCTGAGATCCCCTTGCTCGATGCGGGTGCGCAGTGCCTGGATGGCGTCGCCGGACAGCGTTTCACCAGCCAGTACCATTTTCAGGCCGTTGTAGTCGGGCGGGTTATGGCTGCCGGTAATCATCACCGCGCAGTGGGTGTCGAGCTGGTAGGCGGCGAAATACACCATTGGCGTCGCAACCCGGCCCACATCAATCACGTTGACGCCACTCTTCTGGATGCCACGCGCCAGCGCAGAAGCAAACTCTACACCGGAGAGGCGGCCGTCGCGTCCGATAGCAATGGCAGATTGCCCGCGTGCTGCGGCTTCAGACCCGATGGCGTGACCTATGCTTTCGACAATCTCTGCCGTCAGGGTTTTGCCAACGATGCCGCGAATGTCGTAGGCCTTGAAAATTTCTTTGGGCAATTTGGTCATTATTATCGAGATTTTGTTAAGGTCAGGATGGGCTCAAACAGGCAGAGCAGGAATATGTTCAGCGACCATTTTTGGGGTGAGATTCTTCATGCATTTGAAGTGTCCCAGCGGACACTCGCGTTTGAAGCAGGGGCTGCAAGGAATATCGATTTTTAATATCTGCGCGTGTTGCGAAATGGGTGGAGTAAAACCTGGGCTGCTGGAGCCATACAGCGCAAGCATGGGGCGATCAAGTGCTGCGGCAAGATGCATTAAGCCTGAATCATTGCTGACCACCAGATCGGCGCAATCAAGCAGCGCGATAGCCTCGGCTAAGTTAGTTGAGCCGCACAGATTGCGGGTGCTTAAATTTCCCAGTGCAACGATTTTATCGCCGGTTTCCTGATCTTTGGGTGAGCCTACGATCCATACCATGTAGCCCTGTTGCTGCAGGTGCTGTGCGAGCTCGGCAAAATAGGGAATCGGCCAGCGTTTGGCGGGGCCGTATTCTGCACCCGGGCAAAACACCGCAACAGGCTGGCTGAGTGTCAGGCCGAATTTATCGAGGACAAGCTGGCGCTGTTCCGCGCTGACCAGCAAGCGGGGCTGTGGCAGCGGGCGATGGATCGCATCCAGGGGAAGTTCGGCCAGTTGCGCGAAACGCTCAACCATCAGCGGCAGAGCGTGCTTGTCGAGCTTGCGTGAGTCGTTCAGCAAACCGTAGCGCATTTCTCCTACAAAGCCAGTGCGTATCGGTATGCCGGCAAAAAATGGAATCAGTGCTGATTTGAGCGAGTTAGGCAGCACGATGGCCTGGTCGTAATGCCTGTCCCGCAGTTGTCTGCCCAGACTGATACGGGCTGCGAGCTGTAATGCACCATGCGGAAACTGATTGGTGATGGTTTCATTCACTTCAGGCAGTTGCTGTAGCAGTTCTTCCGTCCACGGCGGAGCCAGCACATCAATAAGACAATCCGGGTGGCGCTGTTTGAGGCGCACCAGCATGGGATGCATCAGCATGGTGTCACCCACCCAGCTGGGTGCGACGACGAGGATTTTTTTCATAATTGGGGCGTCTGGTAGTGACGCTTTAATGATGGCCTTTGGGCAATTCACCCTTGAATTTGTATAGCGTGCTGCAATAAGGGCAGCGCGCTTCGCCAAGTTTTTCTACCGGTATGGCTACTCTGGGGTGAGCGTTCCATAGCGCCATAGCAGGAGTGGGGCAATACAACGGCAAATCTGCAGCGCTTACTTCAATATATTTCTGAGTGGCTGCTTGTTTGGTGCTCATGACTTAACTCCCCTGAGAACAGATTAAACGTGCGCGAGCCAATGGGCATATTTGCTGTCTTTTCCACTGACGCAATCGAAGAACATGGCTTGCAGGCGCTCTGTTACCGGACCGCGCGAACCAATACCGATGGTGCGTGTGTCGAGTTCGCGTATCGGTGTCACTTCCGCTGCGGTGCCGGTGAAGAAGGCTTCGTCGGCGCAATATACTTCATCGCGCGTGATGCGTTTTTCAATTACCTCAATGCCCAAATCTCTTGCAAAGGTAAGGATGGTGTCGCGGGTGATGCCTTCCAGGCAGGAAGTCAGGTCGGGTGTGTACAGCTTGCCCTTCTTGACGATAAACAGATTTTCGCCGGCCCCTTCCGCAACGTAACCATCTACATCCAGCAGCAGTGCTTCATCATAGCCATCGTGCGCTACTTCCTGGTGCGCCAGAATGGAGTTGGTATAGCTGCCTACCGACTTCGCGCGACACATATTGATGTTCACATGGTGGCGAGTGAAGCTGGAGGTTTTTACGCGTATCCCTCTCTTCATGCCTTCTTCGCCCAGATACGCGCCCCACGGCCATGCAGCAACGGCAACGTGAGTGCTGAGTGTGGTGGCAGCGATGCCCATGGCTTCTGAGCCGTAGAACACGATGGGGCGGATATAGCAGGACTCCAGCTTGTTGGTGCGCACGACTTCCTTGTGCGCCTCCATAAGGGTTTCTTTGTCATATGGCATCTTCATCTTGAAGATGTACGCCGAATTAAACAGGCGGTCGGTATGCTCCTGCAGGCGGAAGATGGCCGTGCCCGTATTGGTTTTGTATGCGCGCACACCCTCGAATACGCCCATACCGTAATGCAAAGTGTGGGTCAGTACATGAGTAGTGGCATCGCGCCAAGGCACTAATTTGCCGTCATACCAGATAAAACCGTCGCGGTCAGCCATGGACATAATAGAGATTCCTTAAATGAGAGTATTGCAAAGAAGTGATTCTAGCTTTTTTTGCGCAAATATTGAAGCGCGATGGTGTGCTGTGAACGAAGGAGAAGGCCGGTAAAGAACTATTGTCCACAGATTACACAGATTACGCAGGATTAAAACAAAAACTATTGGGGTGGGGTCTGATCAGTAATTGTTTTTTTAATCTGCGTAATCTGTGTAATCTGTGGATTAGCTTACAGATTTTGGCTTAACCGAAGCGGCCGGTGATGTAGTCTTCAGTTTCTTTGCGTTTGGGGTTGGTGAAAACGGAGCTGGTTTCTCCGAACTCGATCAGTTCGCCGAGATACATATAGGCGGTGTAATCGGAGATGCGCGCCGCTTGCTGCATGTTGTGAGTCACGATGACGATGGTGAATTCTTTTTTCAGCTCGTCTACCAGTCGTTCAATATGCGCGGTGGAAATGGGGTCCAGCGCGGAAGTGGGTTCGTCGAGTAACAATACTTCAGGTTTGACTGCAATAGCGCGGGCAATGCACAGGCGCTGTTGTTGTCCGCCCGAAAGACCGGTGCCGCTCTGCTTAAGTTTGTCCTTAACCTCGTTCCACAAAGCTGCTTTCTTGAGTGCCCATTCAACGCGCTCGCTCATGTCGTGCTGGTTGAGGTTCTCGTAAAGTTTTACACCGAAGGTGATGTTGTCGTAGATCGACATCGGGAATGGCGTGGGTTTCTGAAACACCATGCCAATTTTGGCGCGCAGGGTATTAAGGTCTTGTCTTTTGTCCAGCAGATTTGCACCATCAAGCAAAATTTCCCCGGCGGCTCTTTGTTTGGGATAGAGCTCGTACATGCGATTGAAAGTGCGCAGCAAGGTCGATTTCCCGCAACCGGAAGGGCCGATGAAAGCGGTGACCATTTTTTCCGGGATGGTCAGGTTGATATCTTTGAGAGCCTGGTCATTGCCGTAGTAAAAATTCAGGTCGCGCACGACCAGTTTCGGGGTGGTATCTTTTTCAGAAATCATTTGTGCGTATCCTTAATGGGTGCTTGCTTGTTGGCGGAATACGACTCGCGCCAGAATATTTATTGTCAGCACGCTAAACGTGATTAGCAGTGCGCCAGCCCAGGCGAGTTGTTGCCAGTCTGAGTATGGACTCATCGCAAACTGGAAAATCACCACGGGCAAATTAGCCATCGGCTGGTTCATGTTGCTGCTCCAGAACTGGTTGTTCAATGAGGTGAACAGCAATGGCGCAGTTTCACCGCTGATACGCGCGACCGCCAGCAACACACCGGTAAGGATGCCGGCGCGTGCAGCGCGCAGGGTGACTGAGCTGATGATTTTCCATTGCGGCGCACCGAGCGCGGCTGCGGCTTCGCGCAGGCTATGTGGTACCAGGCGCAGCATGTTTTCGGTAGTGCGGATGACGATAGGTATCACCAGAATGGAGAGTGCCAATGCGCCAGCCCAGCCGGAGAAATGTTTGACTCTGATCACATACATTTCATATACAAACAGGCCAATCACGATGGACGGCGCGGACAGCAGCACGTCATTGATAAAGCGGGTGACTGGCGCCAGCCAGCCACGCTGGCCAAACTCGGCCAGATAAGTACCCGCGAGTATGCCGATAGGTGTACCGATCAGGGTGCCGAGTGCGGTCATCATCAGGGAGCCTGCAATGGCATTGATGAGTCCGCCATCGCTTCCCGGTGGTGGTGTGGTTTGTGTAAATACGGCAAGGGATAAACCGGGTATGCCGTATTGCAGCAGAGTGAATAAAATCCAGCCTAGCCAGAACAGGCCAAAAGCCATCGCCAGCACCGAGATGCTCAGACTTAACACGTTAATCAGGCGGCGACGCGAGTAAAGAGAGAGCATATCAGGAAACCTTTCCTTCTCGTTTCGCCAGCTTGTATAGCATAAAGCGCGCGAGCGTCAGAACAACGAAGGTAATAAAGAACAGAATCAGGCCGAGTTCGATGAGTGCCGAGGTGTAAAGCTCGCCCACAGCTTCATTGAATTCATTCGCCAGTGCAGAGGATATGCTGTTGCCTGGCATCAGCAATGAGGCGTTCAGAGAGTGCGCATTGCCGATGACAAAGGTCACCGCCATGGTTTCGCCCAGTGCGCGCCCCAGACCCAGCATGATGCCGCCCACGACGCCGATCTTGGTATAGGGCAGCACCACATTCCACATCACTTCCCAAGTGGTTGCGCCGAGGCCGTATGCCGACTCCTTGAGTAAGGCGGGGACAACTTCAAATACATCGCGCATCACAGATGCGATAAAAGGAATCACCATAATGGCCAGGATAATACCGGCAGTGAGGATACCTATGCCCATAGGGGGCCCGGAAAAGAATGGGCCAATCAGCGGCATGCTGCCGATATGAGAGTTGATCCAGGGTTCGAGGTAATCGCCAAATAGCGGCGCGAATACGAATAGTCCCCACATGCCGTAGATGATGCTGGGAATACCTGCCAGCAATTCCACCGCAACGCCTAATGGGCGGCGCATCCAGCGCGGTGAAAGTTCGGTGAGGAACAGCGCGATGCCAAAGCTGACCGGAACCGCGATCACAAGTGCAATGCCAGCGGTAACCAGCGTGCCAACGATGGGCACCAGTGCACCGAACTGGTCCGTAACGGGATCCCATTCGGTGCTGCCGAGAAAATTGAATCCGAACGCTTTTATCGCAGGCAGGCTGCCGATTACCAGAGATACGATGATGGCCGCCAGCAGGATAAGCACGGAAAAGGCAGATATGCGCGTGATTCCGCGGAACAGAATGTCCGGCCAGTTCTGAAGCTTGAGGCGCGCATAGCGTAAAAACGTCGGCATAGTGGGTATTGAATTCTGGGTAGCTGTAAAAGTAAAAACGGGAAAAATTAAAAGGGGGCCTCTTGGCGCCCCCTGGAATTATATCTTGAAAACGCGCTTCTTTTGCGCGTTCCCGGTGTTACTTATTTCCACACTGCTTTGCCGTCACTACCTTTGATTTCTTTTTTCCATGCTGCACGTACCAGTTTCTGCACTTTTTCAGGCATTGGAACATAGTCCAGAGCTGCAGCCATTTCGCCTCCGTTGATGTAAGCCCAGTCAAAGAAGCTCAATACAGCATGAGCAGATTCTGGCTTGTCCTGTACTTTGTGCATCAGGATGAAAGTTGCGCCAGTGATAGGCCAGCTTGCTTTGCCTGGTTCGTTAGTCAGCAACTCATAGAAGCCAGGAGCATGTTCCCAATCGGCACCTGCAGCGGCTGCTTTGAAACTGGTGTCATCTGGTTTGACGAACTGACCTTCACGGTTTTTCAGTTGCGTGTAGTTCATTTTGTTTTGCAGAGCATAAGCATATTCAACGTAACCGATCGAATTCTTGATGCGCTGCACGTAAGAAGCTACACCTTCGTTACCCTTGCCACCGGTACCCACTTTCCAGGATACCGCTGTGCCTTCGCCAACAGTGGATTTCCAGTCAGCGTTAACCTTGGACAGGTAGTTAGTGAAAATGAACGTTGTACCGGAGCCATCAGAGCGGTGAACAACAGTAATCGCGTCATCTGGCAGTTTTGCGCCTGCGTTTAGTGCAACGATAGCCGGGTCATTCCACTTGGTGATTTTACCCAAAAAGATATCAGCCAGTACGGTGCCATCCAGCTTGAGCTGACCAGCCTCGATGCCGGTAACGTTAATAACAGGAACCACACCGCCCATCACTGCCGGGAACTGCATCAGGCCGTCTTTTGCCAGCGCCTCTGGCGCTAATGGCATGTCGGATGCGCCGAAATCAACGGTCTTCGCAATGATTTGCTTGATACCGCCACCGGAGCCGATGGATTGGTAGTTCATGCCTACGCCAGTCTTGGCCTTGTAAGCTTCAGCCCACTTGGCATAAATCGGATAAGGAAAAGTTGCGCCAGCGCCGGTAATGTCGGTAGCAAATGCTGATCCAGCAGTCATCAGTGCTGTTGCCAGGCCTATGCTTTTTAAAAGGGTATTTAATTTAGTCATGGTCACTCCAAAAAATTTAGTTAACTGCCAGGAATTGCGTGCTGCCAGTAATTACATGTTGTTAGCCAGCGGGACGCATCATAATCAACATTTGTTACAGTATTATTACATAGACCGAGAAGAGTGGCGGTTCTATGGTCTGGATTGAACTGTGGCGTTGCGCTGTTCGATAAACAGGCTGTTTCCCAAGGTACGCTTGGCCATTTTTTTTGCAGCCGTGGCGGCGGCGGAAACTTCATAGTGTGAGAAGTATCGCTCCGCAGTGATGTGGCTTGCGCCTATCGACAGGCTGACCAGTGGATGGAAGATTACCTGGTTGTGACGATCTTCACTTGTGTACCCTCCAGCTGTCAGATGTTCTGGCTTGAATAATAGTGAAGCAGCCTGTTCGAACGAGCGCAATGCCTGTTCGCAGCGTGCCTGGCAGTCGCGACTTTGCATCAGCAGGATGAAGTCATCGCCACCTATATGACCGATAAAATCCAGCTTGGGATCGCAGGCCGAGCTCAGAATGCGCCCAGCCAGTTGTATCATTTCGTCGCCATGGCGGTAGCTATATACATCATTGTATGGCTTGAAATTGTCCAGGTCGCAATAGCAGGCATAAAAAGGGGTACCCGCTTGCAGCAGATGCTCTATGTGCTCGTTGATCGGTACATTGCCGGGCAGCATGGTGAGCGGGTTGGCGTAACGCGCCGCTTCAATCTGCATCTGCGTTAACTCACGCAATAGATCCTGACCAGAAGCGACGCCCAGATAACGACCTTGATCGGTGATAATAAAGCCGTTGTTGAAATGACGCTCATCTGCATCGGCAATAAAGTGGCCAAGTTTATCGATGGGCATATTTTTCTCCACCAACAGTGGTTCCCCCTGCATGGACAGGCTGCAAGGTTTTTTGCCCAATAGCTCACGCTGAAACGGTTTGACAAAGCAGTCGATGAAATTGGAGCGAATAATTATCCCGACAGGTATCCCATGCTGAACAACTGGAATGGCACGTAGCATAGGGTTTGCAGAAAAGAGATCAAGAACGTGCTCATTTGCAGTGTCGGGATGAACCGGTTCGATGTGGCGCAACAGTTTTTGCGCAATCACTTTTCGTTGTGAAAATAATACGGCTTTTGGGTGTGCTGTAACTTTTCTGGCGTTGATAATGCTGCATGCTTCAGTGGAGGCCAGCAGAGGCGGGGTTGGGGCCGGGCGGGAGATGAAATAGCCTTGTCCCAACAAGATACCCAGCTCTCCAATTGTCGACAATTCGGCATCTGTTTCTATACCCTCGGCGATCACATGGGTGCCGCAGCTTTCGGCGATGAGCTGGATGGATTTCAAAAATTGCAACTTGATCGGATCGGTGTCCGCACCTTGCACAAAGTGCATGTCGATTTTAATGAATTCAGGACGTAGCTCAGACCACAGTCGCAGGCTGGAAAAACCTTCACCCAAGTCATCTATTGCAATTTGAAACCCCATCGCACGGTAATGCAGCAAGGCAGTACGCATGCCGGCAAAATCATAGGTTGGCTGATTTTCAGTAATTTCGATGACCACCCGTTCCGGGGAAAGTCCCAGCGTTTTAATGAAACCCAAAGTGCAGCCATTTTTAAAACTGGGGTGGAGCAAAGTTTCCGGGCTGACATTCAGGAACAGGCTGCCGGGCAAGTTAAGCTGCACAAAAGTCTCCAGTACGATTTGCCGGCTGAGCATTTCAACTTCAAGTGACAGATTTTGTTGTGTGGCCGCGCCAAATAAGCTGATCGGGGAGTGTAGCGGGCTGTCGCTTGGCCCTCGAATGAGCCCCTCATAGCCGTAGAATTCGCCAGTTTTGAGATTCAGAATGGGCTGAAACAGCGCGGTCAGCTTGCGTTGCTGAATAATTTCATGGAGTGGCGTCATGCTGTCCAGGTGCATAACGGCAGTATGTGTGGCTGATGAAAAACTTTTCGGGATAAATTCATTAACTGGCATTGCTGCAAACATGTCGTCTCTCCTGAATGTGGAATCAGGTGCGTCACTCTAGATAATAATTGTGACGATAATATTACAGTTGCTTGATTGATAAATATCTGCGCAGATTTCAAAAAAGGTTTCGTGGATAAAGTACGGGTCAGCAACTCGGATGTCGGGAAAAATTTCCTGGTGCAGCATTACTTTCCCCCAGGTTTGTCTGCATTCCAACATGTAGAGTAGCTTCACCAATATTTCATATAATCTTAACTGTCTTGCAACATTAGGTAAGTAATGTGCTCCCATCAACCCGATAGGAGATCACCATGCTAGACCTAGTAAGGCAACAAGCCGGCGAACCAAAACGCAAGCTGACCACCAGCCTGGCAAGAACTGAAGCCGAAATGGAAGAAGCTCAACGCATCCGCTTCAAAGTGTTCGCCGAAGAGATGGGCGCAAAACTTCCAAGCGCCAATCAAGGATTGGATGTTGATCGCTTCGACAACTATTGCGACCATTTGCTGGTGCGAGATAATGGTGACAATAAAGTGGTTGGTACTTATCGCATCCTGCCACCTGAACAGGCGGTCAAAGCGGGTGGATATTATTCAGAAACCGAATTTGACATGACCCGGCTGATGCACCTGCGCGACCGCATGGTGGAAGTTGGTCGCTCCTGTGTGCATCCCGATTACCGCGATGGCGCGACCATCACCCAACTATGGAGTGGTCTGGCGGACTACATTGGCAAACACGGTCATGAATATCTGATTGGTTGCGCCAGCATCAGCATGAACGACGGAGGGCATTACGCCGCCAGCGTGTATAACAAGGTGCACAAGCTGCATGCTGCACCTTCCGAATATCGCGTGTTCCCGCACTGCCGCCTGCCG
>Ga0315268_10006255_pt1 | contig 12687 bp, 10 predicted proteins | sample C1_top_MG_FD_204535 | JGI IMG/M metagenome (GOLD analysis project Ga0315268, IMG submission 204535) | Sediment microbial communities from Yellowstone Lake, YNP, Wyoming, USA - C1_top | ecosystem: Environmental > Aquatic > Freshwater > Lake > Sediment | place: USA: Wyoming | collected 2017-08-01 | reverse complement strand
TATTGTCAATTACCTAATCAAAAGCGACAGGTCATGGGCGTTTATGCCTAATCCATCTCGCTCTGACTACAAAATTTCGGAAATATCAATTCTTTTCATGCTGCGATGCCTGTGACCCGAATCACTTTAAACTTTAAAATGCCTTAGTAACCTATAACCGGGGGCTCAAAGACGTGAGGGAGCGAAATGCATGTGATACCTTCTTGGGCCCCGCTCTCCTTTATTTAATCCGTAAATTTTTAACCTATGGCAGATGTAGTATTTTCGCTCATTCTCGGCTCGATATACATCGAGCCTCTCTACCCCATAGGTCGTAGACGAGTCGTAGACCGAGGTAAATTCTTTCGAAGAAAGAATTTAATCCACTTCAGGCGGATTAAAGCCGCTCAAAAACTACATCTGCCTTCGATTTTATGAATTATATGAGCTAATTATTCATCATAAAATCATCTCTTCTTTATTGTATTTTTTACTATCCTTTGTGTATTTAAAGTTTGTATAGTTTCATATAGTCCAATAGATATTGATAATGGTTTGGATCTTGTTCATGATAAAATAAAAATGAGGAGGTAGCCATGGCAAAAAGCGACGATAGACTAAAAGAGATATCTAACGAACTTAACGAACATATTATAGCTGTTAAGGGAACCTTAGAACTTGTAGAATCGTCAGTATCAGAAGGTGAATTGAACGACCTTCTTCTAAAGGCAATTGAACGAATGGATACTATACAGAGACTATCTAACGAAATGATCGCAGTTTTAAAAAGTTTACTTGAGAAAATGGAAGAAATAAAAACCAGGAAATCAGATATATAGGCCGGGAAAAATAGCTACTAATGAAATTTCGTATCAGTGCTATTCTCTTATTTATTTTTATATTATTCCTTGTAGGAAAAGCAGATTCTGAGGAAAACCTTCCTACCTACAACCTCTCTGTCTTGTTTAAGAAAGAAAAAGATGCTGGATGGCAGGACAGGAAAAAGATTCTTATAGATTACCAAAGTTATGTTGTTGCCTCTGAAGGCGTGCTTCTTAAGGACTTTAATAAAGTGACAGACCTCGCATCAACTGCTGTTGGTCAAGGAAAAGGTACAATGCTCTTTCATATGCTTAAGAATCTTATTGGTGAAAATACATTCTACAGCGCCTTACGCAAGCTTGTTGATGAGAAGAAATTTGAAAAAACTTCTTGGGCAGATGTTGAGAAAGCATTTGAGGAGGTTTCAGGTAAAGATCTCGGATGGTTTTTCAGTCAGTGGCTTGAAAGGACCGATATACCATCGTTTGAGGTAAAGGATCTAAAAGTTGTTGTCCTTAAAGGAGTCCAGACAATATTTTTTGAGATTCTTCAGGAAGGACAGCCATATAAACTTGATTTACCTGTCAGGATTGTTGCTGAAAAAGGTGAGATAAATGATATCCTTCATATTGAAAAAGAAAGCCAGGCTTTTAATATAGCAGTGAAAGAAAGACCCCTTAGAATAGTTTTTGATGAAAACTATGACCTTATGAGAAAACTAACAGAAGAAGAATACCCACCTGTCATAGAAAGGCTTCAAGGAGATAGAAAGAGGATTATCGTTTTTCCTGAAGAAGATAAAGAAAAATACTCTGAATTGATCACAGTCTTTGAGAAAGAAGGGTTTGAGGCTAAAGAAGAAAAAGAATTAAAAGATGAAGACATCCAAACACACTCTCTTTTGGTTTTGGGCTTCGAAAGCCCCATCCTCAAAAGACTCTTTGCTCAAGTCAATAAACCTAAACCCGGCTTCAGTCTTATGGTAAAGCAAAATCCCCTGAACCCTGAAAAGGTCATAGCCTACGCGTATAGTGACTCAAAAGAAGAGATAATCTCTGCGGCAAGAAGGATATTCAACTACGGTAATTTTTCCTCGATACGATTCCTGGGCGGAGAGAATACAGAAAAAGAGACTGAGGAAACCAAGAGAGGAATTACCTTCAGCCTCTATGAGTCTGTACATGGTGTTAACCCGAAAAAAACAATAAAACTAACCGAAATAATTAATGGCATTATTGATAAATCCATCATCTATGTAGGGGAAAGACATACAAATTATGAGGATCACAAGGTTCAACTTGAGCTCATCATGGAGCTTTGGAAAAGAGGCAGGAAGTTTGCCATTGGTATGGAGATGTTCCAGTGGCCATTTCAGAAAGCTATCGATGATTACCTCTCAGGAGTAATAAGTGAAAGAGAATTCTTGAAAGCCTCTGAATATTTCAAAAGATGGAAGTATGATTACAATCTGTACCGCGAGATTATTGAGTATGCAAAGGCAAAGAAAATTCCAGTGGTAGCCCTCAACCTTAGAGAAGAAATTGTCAAAAAAGTTGCAGAAGGAGGGATAGATGCCCTCACGCAGGTGGAAAAAAAAGAAATACCGCAAGATATGAACATGGCTGACAACGATTATAGAGAAAGACTGATGAGTGCATTCAGGCTTCATGAAAGAACATCAATTAAGAATTTTGGCAACTTTTATCAATCCCAGATACTCTGGGATGAAACTATGGCTCATTCAATCGCACAGTTCATGGTTGATAAACCAGACTATCAGATGGTTGTACTTGCAGGACAGCAACATATCATGTTCAGTTCAGGTATTCCAAAGAGAACATACCGGCTTAATAGAAAAGATTACACCACCCTAATAAACGGTGCCGCTGACGATTTTAATATGGAAATAGGTGACTTTGTTCTTTTCCCCGATTTTATTGCTCTACCTACTTCTCCAAAGCTTGGGATATTACTCAAAAAAGAGGAAGGTAGATTAAGGATAGAAGATTTTCAACCAGGAAGCGGTGCGCTCAAGGCAGGGCTTAAGAAAGACGATATTTTAATATCCGTAGACGATTGGAAGGTAGAATCTATTGAAGATGTGAGAATTGCACTTTTTGACAAGAAACAAGGAGAGACAGTAAAAGTGAAAGTTTCAAGAAAACAATTCTTGTTTGGAGAGAAAGTTTTAGAACTTCAAGTCACACTATAAAGACAGCAGACACTCAAATTCAGCAAGAAGAGATGTCATCTCTGAAAGCGAAGCAATCTCGCCTTTCCCAATGAGATTGCCACGCCCTTCAGGTTTGCAATGACAGACAAATCAACCACTTACTGGATTTGGGAAACAGTAAATAGTTACCTGTGATCTTGGAAAAACCTTTTTAGTATTTCTGAGCATTCCTTTTCAAGAACACCTGCTATAACCTCTACACGATGGTTAAGCCGTTTATCTGAAAGGATATTATAAAGACTATCAACTGCGCCGCCTTTTTCATCTTTACATCCGTAAACGAGTCTGCCAAGCCTTGCATTTACCATTGCACCTGCACACATTATGCAGGGTTCTTTTGTTACATAAAGAGCTGAATCTGTTAATCGCCAGTTTTCATTTTCCCTTGAGCCAAGCCTAATTGCGATAATCTCAGCATGTCCTGTCGGATCTTTTGAGGTCTCCCTCTGGTTGTGTGCCTTTGCAATAACCTTACTGTCTTTTATGAGGACAGCTCCTACAGGGACTTCCCCCTTGGCATATGCGAGATTAGCCTCTTCAAGTGCCAACCTCATAAAATATATATCTCTATTATTGTCAATTATCATTATTTAATGATTAGATTTAAGAGTTTTTTTTGATAATGTCAATGTAACATGTAGAATCTAAATTTGACAATGTGCTTACTCTTCTGATAATTTTTACTCATGAAAGAAGTTAGACCTTTGTTAGATATATACAAGCTTCTGGAAGAACTCATATCTTCCTATGATCTTGAAATAACATTCAATCTTCTTGCAAAGAATATTGCAGAACAGATGGGTGTTAAAGGTTGCTCCATAAGGCTTCTTGATGAAAAGACCAAGACTCTCCAGATAGTTGCTGCATATGGAATGAGCAGGTCATATCTTGAGAAAGGTCCAATCTTGATAGAGAAGCATCCTATTGATGAAAAGGTTTTGTCGGGAGAATGTATAAGCACAAAGGATATAATGGCAGAACCCCATGTGCTATATCCTGACGAAGCAAAAAAAGAAGGTATAAGATCTGTGATGAGTTGTCCCCTTACAGTGCAAGGAAGATCAATAGGTGTTATCAGAATCTATACATCTGATCCTCATGATTTTACAGGGGAGGAAATTCAGATGCTCAAAGTGTTTGCCTCTCTTGGGGGTATTCTGATAGACAGAGCAAAGATATGGAAACAGATACAGACCCTTATAGAAGTATCACACTCCATAAGTTCAACACTTTCCCTTAAGGAGGTGCTTTACAAGATCGTAGAAAATGCTGCGAAGGCTTTCGGTTTCAAGGCCGCTTCTATCAGGCTTCTTGATAAAGAAAGAAAGACCCTTGAGGTAAAGTCTACTTACGGGCTCAGTGAAGAATATTTGAAGAAAGGGCCTGTTGAGGTAGGAAAAAGCCGTATAGATGCAGAATGTATGGAAGGGTGTACTATAACAGTTTCTGATGTTTCAAAAGACAAGAGATTGCAGTACCCTGAAGAGATAATAAGAGAAGGCATAGGATCAATACTTTCGGTACCACTAAGTATAAAAGGAACAGTTATAGGTGTCCTAAGAGTTTATACATCTATTCCTTATTTTTTTACTCGATCTGAGATAGATTTTCTTTCTGCGTTGGCAAGTAGTGGAGCTATAGCCATTGAGAATGCTCGCCTCTTTGAACATGTCAAAACTGAGTATGAAGAACTAACAAAAGACGTATGGAAGTGGTATGACTGGGGAAAGCGTTTTCCAAAGTTCTAATTTTTTAATCCCCAAAGCTTCATTTTTTAACTTCATAGATGCCCTGAAATCTAAATACAGGATCTTCTGCCCTGTTAAAGAAAGAAACCAGGGGAGCCCTGTTCATTGAAAAATCCTCTGTTACCCTTAAAGGCTGCTATTACAGATATAAAATTAGAAACAAAGGATGTGAAAACCTACAGCCTTTTCTTGGAAAATTCTTCCTACAGTGCAAAACCAGGCCAGTTCAATATGCTTGGTTATCCAGGAGTTGGAGAAGCTCCTATATCTTTGAGCTCCATTGTATCTGACGGTAGATTCCAGCATACCATTAGGGCAGTTGGAAGAGTAACAGAATTTATCGGGAGGTTTGGAAAAGGAGATGAGATATATCTTCGAGGACCTTACGGCTCATGCTGGCCATTGGAAGGTGCTCTTGGAGGAGATATCATCCTCGTCGCAGGAGGTGTTGGTGTTGCACCGTTAAGACCTGTGATACACGAAATTCTCAATAAGAGGGAATCTTTTGGAAAAGTTGTGCTGATTTATGGTTCAAGGAGTCCAGATAATATCCTCTTCATGGATGAAATTGACGCATGGAGAAAAGATATCGAGGTATTATTAACTGTTGATGAAGTCCGGCCTTATATGAAATGGGAGTATGATGTAGGACTTGTGACAGGACTCTTAGATAAGACCTTACTCGATCCATTAAAAACCTTTGCCTTTATCTGTGGGCCTGAGATTATGATGCTTTTCGTCTCGAGGGGACTTTATTTAAGAGGTTTTCTGCCATCAAAGGTCTATGTTTCCCTCGAAAGAAGAATGAAATGTGGTATAGCCCATTGCGGTCATTGCCAGCATGGCAGCAAGTTCGTCTGTAAAGATGGTCCTGTTTTCCTTTACAGCGAGGTTACAAAGTTACCCGACGGGCTTCTTTAGAGGATATTGAACATCTCATTTTAGGAACTCAAAAGTGACAAAAGATGATTTAATTTTTTTCAAAGACTGGTTTTCTCATTATGTTAAATCCTTTTATTCATTAGATGTTGAGGATCAAAAGAATATTTCTCTCAAAGAAAAACATACCTCTCATGTCTGCAAAAACATCATAGAGATAACAAATGAACTGAATCTTGGCGATAGAGATATAATGTTAGCTGAAACAGCAGCTCTGTTCCATGATATTGGAAGATTTCCGCAATATGCGAAATACAAGACATTCAAGGATGCTATTTCTGTTAATCACGGTTTTCTTGGGGCCAAGACATTACTTGGGGAAAAAATCCTTCAGAAGTTACCTGATGACGAGCAGAAATTAATTATTAAAGCAGTAAGATTCCATAATGCCTTCTCAATTCCAAAGAAAGAGAGAGAAGAAATTGTTTTTTTCATCAAATTACTAAGAGATGCTGATAAACTGGATATATGGCGAGTATTTATAGAATATTATGAAAGTCCTAAAGGGGGAAGGGCTTCAGCAGTGGGTCTTGGACTGTTAGATACTGCGGATTATTCACAGGAAATCATCTCTCACATTGATAGAGGCCAGATGGCTTCTCAATCGAAATTAAAGAATCTGAATGATTTTAAACTTATGCAACTATCATGGATATATGACATCAATTTCAAGCCCTCTTTTCGGTTACTTTCAGAAAGAAATTATATAGACAAAATTGTTTCTCAGTTGCCGAATAAAGAGGAAATTAAGAGCGCCGTTTTATCCCTAAAAAAATATGTGCAGATGAGATTAAATGATTAAACTAAAAAGAAGCTGTTTTCAGGAGGAATCATGAGATATCAGGTAGGTAAAACAGGGCGTGTCATTGTAGCAAGATTCGAAGACAAGGAAGATATTTTGGAAAATATCAACAGTATAGCCAAAAAGGAAGCTATAAGGAATGCAATGTTTTTTCTTCTTGGAGGAGTCAGGCAGGGCAAGATAGTCGTTGGTCCTGAAAAGGAAGAAATACCCCCAACACCTGTATGGCGTGAGATAAATGAGAGTCATGAGGTTTTGGGTTGTGGCACGATATTCTGGGATGAAAGGGAACCAAAAGTTCATTTTCATGGTGCCTTTGGAAAAAAGGATATGGTCAAGGTGGGTTGCCTTAGGGAGATATCTAAGACATTTCTTGTTCTTGAGGCTGTTATTATAGAGATAGAGGGAATTAACGCTAAGAGGAAATTTGATCCGAAATCAGGACTTACGCTGCTGGAGCTATAGAGGTGATGTTCGCATATTTAGTTCAAAAACTTTGAGACATATGGAAGGATATAGTATTTTCGCTCATTCTCGTCCAGACAATAGGTCTGGACTCCGAGGTAAATTCTGTCAGAGACAGAATTTAATCCGCCTGAGGCGGATTAAAACCGCTCAAATACTATATCCTTCCCTGATTTTTTTATTGATAAGCAAAAACCACATTGATATCAATCGTAAGCGGGGGTCTTTTTGATGAAAAAGGTTCTTCTCGTTAATCCCAATGTCATACATCCGCCCGTGGCTCCTCTTGCACTTGAGTATCTCTCGTCCTTTCTTATCGAGAAAGGGCATGAAGTTTTAATACATGACATAAATGTAGATAAAAAAAGCCTCTCTGATGTTCTCGAGAAGAAATCCCCTCATTATGTTGGAATCTCTGTAAGAAACATTGATGATAGCTGCTATGTAACGGCTGAATTTTTCCTTGAAGGAATAAAGACAATAGTATCAGAAGTGAAGGAGAAAGGAATTCCTGTAATTTTAGGAGGAGTAGGGTTTTCGATTATGCCTTTAGAGGTCTTGGCATATACCGGTGCTGATGCTGGAATATGGGGAGACGGAGAGGAGGCTTTTGAGAGCATTATCTCTGCAGGGATCAGACCCAAAGGCATCATATATGCTCCACCTGTTAATTTAAAGTATCTCAGACCTCAGCGTGGATTTATTGACAATCTCTTTTATTATCAGAAGGGAGGAATGGTAGGGATCGAGACTACAAGAGGATGCAATAGGAAGTGCATATATTGCGCTGATCCTATTGCCAAAGGAACAAAAGTAAGATTCAGATCCATAGATTCCTTAATAGATGAAATAAGTCAGATTTTAAAAGAGGGTGTAGCCCATTTTCATCTATGTGATTCAGAGTTTAATCTTTCAATCGAGTATACGAAATCTCTCTGCGAAGCCATCATATATAGAGGATTAGGGCGGAAGATATCATGGTATGCCTATGGAGTACCTGATATTATGGATAGGGAATTAGCCTATCTCCTGAGGAGGGCTGGATGCAAAGGAATAAATTTTGGTGTAGATCATACTGATGACAGGATTCTTTCTTTTCTTAACAAGGACTTCAGATATGAGGATGTAAAGAAAACAGTAAGGATATGTCTGGAAGAAGGCATCAAGGTTATGATAGATCTCCTCCTTGGTGCCCCGGGAGAAACTTTTGATTCAGTAAAAAAGGTTATAGAAGATATGAAGGCCCTTAAACCTTTTAGGGTGGGTACCGCTTATGGTATGAGGATTTATCCAGAAACTGCTTTGCATAGATACCTCAAAAATTCAGGATGCCAGATTCCTTCCTCCCTCTTGCGACCCTATTTTTATCTGAACGAATCGCTCAGAGACGGGATAGACGAATATATAAAAGAATTGATAAAAGGGGACGAGCGTTTTTACTTTAATTCAAAAGTGGAATCTAATCAAAATTACAATTATAATGCTAACAAGATTATTCAAGACGCAATAAAAGAAGGGTTCAAAGGTGCCTTCTGGGATGTCCTTGCGATGTATCAGAGAGAAATTAAATAAAGTGCTAAAAATAATCAGCCCAATGGAAAATCAAAGGATTTTTATTGTCGCTTACTCTTCTACAAAGTAATCTTTCAGCTTTTCTACAAGAGAATCAGGCCAGATATCTTCATATAAAATTGCATTGACTTCCTCTGGGGTGAGGGATTTCTTGATCTCACGAGGCAAACTCCTTAAAAACTGAATCCTTGCGGGATTTGCTTTCCTTTTTGTAGAATCCTTTTCCATAACTCCTCCTTGTGAAATATCTTGGTTAGTTTAACCCAGATAATGCAGTTATTGCTCAAAAATTTATTTAACTCGATGAGATTATTAAAATATCTTTTTTCTTTTTATGGATAAAAATATTCAGAAAACCGTCTGTTCAAGGTACACTAAGGTACCGAAAAATAAATTTTTTCACAACATCTGCATTATATTAATTACATTTTTTAAGGTTAACATACACCAGTTTACCATTCCGACTTCATTTGATGAGTATCAAAAACTTCGTTTTATGCGATTTAGATTGATGATGAGAAGAAGATTGTGGTAAATTGTTTAAGGAATATGGTTCTTTTGGAAGAAGTAGGGACTAAGGTTAAATGATTAAAAAATTATTGAAACACTTAATGGAAAGAAGATATGCATTGAAGGTCCTATCTTTCATTCTTTTTTTAATTTTTTTATTTTTCTGGAGTGAATCTCAAGCGATTACTATTTCTACGGCAAAACTCCAGGTGCCTTTTATAGAAAACCAGGGACAGACAGATGCAAAAATTAGATTCTATACCAGAACAACTGGTGGCCCGGTTTTTATAATGAAAAATGGTGAGATAGTTTATTCCCTGCAGAAAATTGTCAACACTGAAACTCTAAAAGAGATATCCCTTAAAGAAGAACTTTTAGGTGGAATGGTTAAGGATACACGAGGAGAGAAAAAGTCTCTTGCCAAGATTAACTATTTTGTAGGAAAAGACCCATCGAAGTGGAAAAATAACATCCCAACATATGATCTTGTAAGTCTTGGAGAGGTTTTCAGAGGTATAGAGCTGAAAATTAAAGCACATGGAGATAATGTCGAAAAATTATTTTATCTAAAACCCGGCGCTAATCCTGAGGATATCAGGGTGAGGCTGAAGGGTGCAAAGACAGCGAAGATAATTGAATCCGGAGGGCTCGAACTAGGGACCGAGCTTGGCGCAGTCAACTTCTTAAAACCAGTAGCTTATCAGGAGATTGATGGCAAAAAGGTTGAGGTAAAAGTTGAATATAGCATCAGGCAAGATAATCCCCCCATCCCCCCTTTGTCAAAGGGGGGTGGGGGGGGATTTAACTCTGAACTCCGAACTCAAAACCCTGAACTTATTTATGGCTTTAAAGTAGGAAGTTATGACCGGACAAAGGAACTCATAATTGATCCACTCCTTGCTTCTACATTTCTGGGTGGAAGTCTCTCGGATTATGCCAATTCCATAGCCTTGGACACTAGCGGAAACGTGTATATAACCGGCACAACTCTCTCAACAGACTTTCCAGCAACATCTGATGCTTATGACACTGTTCTTAATTCTTATGATGCCTTTGTAGCAAAGTTTAATAAGAATTTAACTGAGCTCATTGAATTAACATTTCTTGGCGGTAGCAACGGAGAATCAGGAAATTCCATAGCCTTAGACAGCAGTGGAAATGTATATGTTGCTGGCGCAACTCTGTCAACAGATTTTCCGACAACTACAGGTGCTTATGATACCACGTTCAATTTTAAAGATGTTTTTGTATCGAAGTTTAACAGTGATTTAACACAACTTCTTGCCTCTACCTATCTGGGGGGTAGCAGTAGTGAATCCGCTACCTCAATTGTAATTGATAGTAGCGGAAATGTATACGTTAGCGGAGAAACCCTTTCCACAGATTTTCCTACCACAACTGGTGCCTTTGGTACCTCTAACAAAGGTTCTTACGATGCCTTTGTTTCAAAGTTCAATAAAAATTTAACCACTCTCCTTGCCTCTACTTATTTGGGGGGCAATAATAATGACCATGCCTATTCGATGGCTTTAGATGCTGATGGAAACCTCTGTGTGACTGGATGGACCCTTTCATCAAATTTTCCGACAACAACCGGTGCTTACGATACTTCTTATAATGGTTTTTATGATGTATTTGTATCAAAGTTTAATGGAAACCTAAAAACTCTCCTTGCCTCTACATATCTGGGTGGTAGCGGTAATGATAATGCCTATTCCATAGCCTTAGACGCAGATGGAAATCTTTTTATCACTGGTAGTACCTTCTCGATAGACTTTCCAGTTACCCCAGGTTCTTATGATACTTCTTATAACAGTTCTTCTGATGCCTTTGTATCAAAGTTTAACAAAAATTTAACAACTCTCCTCGCTTCAACTTTCCTTGGAGGGATAGGAAATGATTCTGTCCAATCCATAACCGTAGACTTATGTGGATATGTCTATGTTGCTGGCTATACAGGGTCATTGGACTTTCCAACAACACTTGGTGTCTACAATACAACCTATAATGGTGGCTCTACCGATGCCTTTATAACTGTGGTGCAGAGAGATTTAACAAGCCTCCTTGCTTCTACATTTCTTGGCGGGGTAGCTACTGATGCTTATAATGCAGACAGCTGTTATGACAAGTGTTTCTTTATAGGTATCACATTAGATTCTGATAGAGATGTTTATGTTGCCAGTGTCACTAACTCATCAGATTTTCCAACAACAACCGGTGCTTACGATACTTCCTACAATGGTTTTTATGATGTATTTGTATCAAAGTTGGACGTAAACCCTCCTTCTCCTCAATATACCCTCAAGGTGGAAAAGGGAGGTACAGGTTCGGGTACAGTAAGCAGTGATCCTGTCGGTATAGACTGTGGATCAGAATGTACAGCAACATTCGAGGCATGCCCGCGTGTAACCCTTACAGCAACAGCAGATACTGATTCTACCTTTGCTAAGTGGTCAGGTGCATGTACAGGCAAATCAGCATGTACACTAACAATGAATAAAGATAGAACAGTAAAAGCAACATTTAATACGTGCACTTACTCTATCTCACCAAAGAGCAGAACTTTCTATGCCTCTGGAGGCAAGGGTACTATAAGTGTAACCACACAGAGCGATTGTATCTGGGATGCAGTGCCGAGTGAAAGTTGGATAACGATCACCTCAGGTAGCAGTGGTACTGGAAGCGGGACTGTGAAATATAAAGTCTCAGCCAATACAATCACACCACCAAGCTCAAGGACAGGAAATATCACTGTAAAAGGAAAAACACATACAATAACCCAAAATGGGGCAATAAATGTCCTTTTACCAACTGCAGGAGAGGCAATACCCTCTGGTACAACATCCTACACCATAAGCTGGGAAGCACCAGCAGAAGCAGTGACATTCAAACTCAAGTTATCACTTGATAATGGGATAACTTGGACAACGATAGCAAGTAATGTTCCAACTACAAACTATACCTGGCCTGCAGTACCAACTCCAAGAGATAATAAAAAGAAATGTATTATAAAAGTAATAGGATATAGTGGGTCTGATGTGAAAGTAGGTGCTGGTTCAGTAACATTTGAGATACAAGTAGTAAAACTTGACTCACCAAATGGAGGGCTTACGTATACATCCGGCAACCCTCTTGATATAACATGGACTGCTAATACTACGAAGAAACCGATAGCAAAGGTAAGATTGTTATATACAAAGGATAATGGGCTGGCGTGGATACCTATAATTGCCTTAACGGATCCTGCATATTTAACCGCCGGTTCTCACACTTATAATACTACAGTGCCATCAGTGACAACAACAAAGAACAGGTGTAAGGTAAAAGTAGTGCTGGAAGATGCATCAGGTAATACATTAGGCACAGATGCAAGTGATAATCCTTTTACAATACAGCCTTAACTGATTCCATTTAACCCAGATTATTCATACAACAAGCTATATTTCCAGAGATAATTTATGTTATTAACCCAAATAATGCAGACATTGTTCAAAAATTTATTTAACTCGATGAATTATTGGGAATATCTTTATTGGTTATATCCATAGAAATATTCCGATAACCATCAGTTAAAGGTACACTAAGGTATCGAAAAATAAATTTTTTCACAACATCTG
>Ga0315268_10006251_pt1 | contig 12689 bp, 11 predicted proteins | sample C1_top_MG_FD_204535 | JGI IMG/M metagenome (GOLD analysis project Ga0315268, IMG submission 204535) | Sediment microbial communities from Yellowstone Lake, YNP, Wyoming, USA - C1_top | ecosystem: Environmental > Aquatic > Freshwater > Lake > Sediment | place: USA: Wyoming | collected 2017-08-01 | reverse complement strand
CGGCGCCTTGTGGCCGAGGCAAGCCCATGAAGCTCCGCAGGCGCTGGCCGGTCTCCAGGTCCACCACCTCCAGCGAGCCGTTTTCACCTGCCGCGGCAAACAGCCGCCTTGTGGCCGGATCGTAGGCCATGTGGTCAATCCGCCCTGGAACGCCCGCGTTCGTTCGCCTAACAGTGACTTCTGGCAGGACACTCGTCCGTGCCAGCGCCGGGCCGGTCGGGCTCGCCCCGCGGGGGTTGAGGGATATGCAACCGGCGAGCAGAAGAGGCGATAGGATGGCGACCGCCAGCGCCTTCATGGTCCCGCGATGGTTCCCGAAGCAACGGGAAATGGAACCGGCAGGGCGCCGCGTTCTTGCCACGGTCCGCCGGCCGCAAAATGGAAGACAAAGTCGCTTCATCGCACTGAGTGTGCCTGACCGTAGCGTGCCATTTCAAGTTAAACCGGCCCCCCCCGCGCGTTGGCTGCCTGAAGGCGGGACTACAAACCGGGAAAGCGGCGGTGGCTGAGGGGCGAGGGAGAATGACCAATAGCCAATGGCCAATTGGCTTAACCGGCTTGGTGTTTGAGCGCGGCCTTGGTCTGGGCCTGGAGTTGGTCGAGTTCCGGCTGGAGTTCGCGGCGTTTATCCGAGGTCATCCGGTCAATGAAAAGGATGCCTTTGAGGTGATCCAATTCGTGCTGGATCACGCGGGCGAGCAAGCCGCCGCAGCGAAAGGCCAACGGCTGGCCGCGCAGGTCCAAGGCCGTCACGTCAACCGACTCGGGCCGGACGATGTCGGCGTACATCTCCGGGAAGCTCAGGCAGCCTTCTGGGCCGGCGGCGGGCGGGGCGGCGGGGGTGACCTCGGGGTTGATGAGCACCAGCGGCATGAAGGCCTCCACGCTGGCGGGCTTGCCCTCCAGTTGCAGCGTGGAAGGGCGGTCGGTCGCTTCGCGCACGTCCACGGCCATCATTTGCAGCAGCCGGCCCACCTGATGCGCCGCCAAGCCAATGCCGCGGGCGGCGTGCATCGTCTCGAGCATGTCGGCCCCCAGCTTCTGGATCTCAGGAGTAACCGCTTCCAGCCGCTGGCCGCGCTGGCGCAGGAGCGGATGCCCGTATTTGATTACCTCCAGAACCATCCGCCGATCACATAGAACGCTGGCCTTGCTTCAGCCGCCGACGGGCCGGCCCGTGTAATCCACCGACTGGTCACGCAGCGTCGCGATCAGTTCCGCGACAGTCGGGCTCTTTTTGGTGCGGACATAGAAACCGCTGGCAGTCACCGCCAGGAGCAGGCAGTGGATGTCCTCCAACGCAAGCAGGCGGCCCAGACAATAGCCGGCGTTGAAGTGGTCGCCCGCGCCGGTGGTGATCAGCGGTTTGCTGGTGACCGGCCCCGTGGTGAAGGCGACGCCCCGCTCGGAAACGGCGAGGGCAAACGGCACCGGGTGGAGCAGGAGGGTGTCCACGGGCACGCGTTTGAAGATTTGGCGTCCGAGTCTGCTCAGGCCCTCCGGGGTGCCGGGCGACCGGGGCAAGCCCAGCGCCTTGGCCACTTCGCGGGCCTCTTTTTCATTCAGGCCGAGGATGACTTTGAAATACTGGCCGAAGGCGCTGATGAGGTTCAAGGCGCGGCGAAGGTCGGCGCGGGTGCGTTTCTCCGGGTCAGCGAGGTCGAAGAACAGGAGCCGGCGCCCGTCGGCCAGGCTCGGACACAGCTCGGCCAGCAGAACCTGCCAAATATCGCTCATGTAAGGGAGCATGGTCCAGTTCACGAAACCGACCAGGTCGGCGGCGGCGAATTTGGCGGCGAAGGCCTGGCGGCTCCAGCGGGCTTGGATGTTGGCCCAGGTGACCCCTTTGAGCGTTTCGTGTTTGCCGACCATGATCTTGCCGTCCTCAAACTCCAGCGCATCGGTCAGGCCGGGTTCGGCGATGGAGTGGACCTCCGCCCGCTTGGTGAACTCCTCGAACACGGGGTGAACCTTGGGGAAGCCCAGGTTGCCCACGTAGGTAACGTTCAGGCCCAAGGCGGCCAGGGCGTTGCTCATGATCGGGCCGTTGCCGCCGAGCTTGCACACGTAGGAGACGCATTCGAGATTCGTGCTCTTGCCGGCGGCGGCGGCCAGCCGCCTGGCCAACTGGGCGATGGTCGGCACGCGCGTGAACTTATCCACGCTCTGGCGCTTGTCCACCACGTGCAGAATGTTGTCCACAAAGCCGTCGAGGCCAAGCAAGGCGCTAAAGGCCGGGGCGCGCGCCGCTGCGGCCGCCAACTGCTGCGCGCACTGCCGGCGCCGTTCGGCCAGCGTGTTGCTCCCCTGTGGTTCTGTCAGCTTGGTGCTCATCTGCACAGGCGTTATTCTGCGACAAATCCGCGCCTTTGGCTAGCAAAAACCACCGGAGCGCGGCATTCACTCGGCGCCGGCAATGAGGGAGAAACGGCCCCCTCAGCCCGACCCTCTCCCTCGATGGGGGAGAGGGGGCAGCATTGAAACCGCCGAGTGGCTCACTCCCCGATCCGCAGATCGGCGCCGTCCGACTCGTCAATCGGTTTTCACGTCCAGGAGCTCCAGAATTCGCTCCAGGTCGGCATCGCTGAAAAAGCGGATTTGCACCGTGCCCTGGCCGCCGTGGTAACGGAGCAAGACCTTGGTGCCCAGCCGTTGCTGGAGGCGGCTCTCAATGGCGGCCAGGTGGGCCTGGGCCGGCGAGGCAACTCTGCCGGCGCCGGCTCTGGCCACGGCCCCGCCAGCGGCCCGCTGCAGCATGGCCGCCGCCAAGGCTTCCGCCTGGCGGACGTTGAGGCCGGCCTTGATGATGCGTTCGGCGGCCAGCTTCTGTTCGTCGGGATGGGCCAAGGCGAGAACGGCTTTGGCGTGACCGGCGGACAATTGGCCGTTGCGGAGGTAAGCTTGCAGTTCCAGGGGCAGCTTGAGCAGGCGCAGGGCATTGGCCACGGTGGCCCGGTTCTTGCCCACCTTGGCGGCCACGTCTTCCTGGGCGAGCTGGAATTGGTCAATGAGCTGCTGATAGCCTTGGGCCTCCTCGATGGGGTTGAGGTCCTCGCGCTGGAGGTTTTCGATCAGGGCCAGTTCCAGCGCCGCGGCGTCGTCCGCCTCCCGCACTAGCACCGGCGCCTCGGTCATGCCGCACATCTGGGCGGCCCGCAGCCGCCGCTCGCCCGCGATCAACTCGTAGTGGTCGCCCTTGGGCCTGACGATGAGCGGCTGGACAATGCCCTGTTCGCGAATCGAATCGGCCAGCTCCCGGAGGGCTTCTTCGGGAAAGTCCTTGCGGGGCTGGGAGGGGCTGGGGCGAATACGGTCGAGGGCCACGCGCTGGACCCGTTCCTGGCCCTCAGCCACGGAACCAGAAGGGGCAACGGGGGCCGTCTGCGCGGCGGCGGGAGCGGCTTGGGGGAGCAACGGGGCTCCGCCCAGCAAGGCGCCCAGGCCGCGACCTAAAGCCGGCTTGGCCACGCCGCTAGAATGTCGAACCAATTGGCGATTGTCAATTGCTTGAATCGGCAGGATTCAGAAGGCAAGATTGTGTTGTGACTATGCTGCGTCGCACAAGCTTTCTGCTGTTGCTGGCGGCCTGCCCCGTGATGGGCCAGAGCCAGGCGAATCAAACGGTTCGGTCCAACACGGTGCACCTGGTGAGCCGGATCGTGGGCAAGGACTTTCTGTCCGAGACGGTGCGGCTCGGCGACCTCGACGGCGACGGCGCGCCGGAGGTGCTCTTCGTCCAGAACCTTTACGGGCCGCGAATCATCACTTGCCTGGCGGCGACCACCATCTCCGGCCAAATCCTGTGGCAGACCGGCACGCCGTCGAGCGCCAACGGGCGGGCTTATTGCGACTTGCCGGTGCAGATTTATGACTGGGATCGAGACGGGCGCAACGAGGTGCTCTACGTGCGGCAGGCGGTCTATCTGGATTCGCCCCCTCCCACCGCGTCAACCATCCGGGAGCGAGCCAACCGTTACGAGGGCAACGCGACCATGCTTGTCCTGGAGGGCGCCACGGGGCGCGAAAAGGCCCGTTTCCCCCTGCCCGCGCCGGCCGATGATAGTTTCTTGTTCGCCGATCTGACGGGGCGCGGACGCCGCGAGGACCTGGTGGTCAAAGACCGCTATTGGAATCTGTGGGGGGTGGCCCACGACGCCACGGTGCTCTGGCACTACGCGGGCTCAACCGGGCACTACCCCGGCATCGCCGACGTGGACGGGGATGGGCGGGACGAGGTCTTCGTCGGGTTTGCCTTGATTGATCACGACGGCAAGGTGCTGTTTCAGAAGGACCCCGCCGGCGCCCATCAGGACGCGGTCTTTTTGGTGAAACCCGCTGACGGCAAATGGCGGCTGCTCTTTGGCAATAGCGGCATCCATTGCCTGAGCGCGGAGGGCACGGAATTATGGCGGCACCCGTTGGGCGAGGCGCAGCACGTTGTCGCGGGCCATTTCCGGAGCGATTCGCCGGTTCAGTTCATGGTGGTTGACCGGACGCCGCTGCCGAGCCATCGGCGCGACGCGAATGCTTGGGCGATCCTCTACCTCTACGACCTGGAGGGGCGGGAGCTTTGGCGCCGCCAGATGGAGAAGGGGGAATGGTGCATTGCCACGCGGCTGATCCAGTGGCTCGGGCCGGGCCAGCCCGACTGTGTGCTGGTTTACGGCTTCTCGGTGGAGCGCCAAGGCCCGCCAAAGGCGGCGCGCATCTATAACGGGCAGGGGGAGGTCGTGGACTATCTGCCGTTCCAAGTCGCGCGGCTCGCCGGGGAGCAGGACTTCTACTCTGATTGCTACGGCATGGCGGCCGACGTGTGGGGTGACAGCCGCCAGGAGGTCATCCTGTTCGGCTCCCGCGGCTTCTGCATCTATGCAAACACGCGCCCGTTCGATCAGCCCTCGCTCTACAACATGACGTTGTATCCGGGGATGTGATTTTGAGAGTTGCAGCGGGCCGTTTCCGGCGCCATGCTCTGGGCTATGGCGTCTGTGCGTAACCAACTTGGGCAGGCTTTGCGCGCGCTGGCGTTGCTTGGCTTTTTGGGCGGGTTCGGGGCAGTGCGCGGCGGCGAACCGCTACCACCGGCCAAACCCGGCGAAAAAGGAACCGTGCAAGTGTTGGTGGCCTATTACACGCGCACTGGCAACACGGAGAAGATGGCGCGGGGCGTCGTCGAAGGCGCCCAGCGGGTGCCGGGGGTGCTCACCGTGCTCAAGCCCGTTGGCGCGGTGTCCAAAGGCGACCTGGAGGCCGCCGATGGGATCATCCTGGGATCGCCCACTTACTTCGCCAACCTGCCCGGCGAACTGAAAACCATCATTGACGATTGGAACTGGAAAATGAAGGTGGACTTCACCGACAAGGTAGGCGGGGCTTTTGCGACGGCGGGGGGCCAAGTGGGCGGCCAGGAGCACGTAGTGGTTTCGCTGCTGTTGTTCATGTTGCACAACCGGATGGTCGTGGCTGGGCCGCTCTACGGCAACGAGAAGACCGGCAGCGTCTGGGCGGAGGCCGGGGCTGCGGCCATCACCGGGCCGCTGGATCCAGGGGTGAGCGAAGGGGAACTGGACGGCGCCCGGCGGCTGGGGGAGCGCGTGGCCCGGCTGGCCAGGAAACTCAAATCGCCCGACGCCCCGAAGTAGCGGGCCGGCCCAGGCGGCGGTGAGAACCTTCTTTGGCGACCGATGGAGACACCGAGACCCGGGAAGCCCGCCAGTCTGCAATTTGCATTCTACAATTTGCAATTTACAATCCGCTCCTCTGACGGAGACCGAAGGAACAGACTACCAACCTCCACGGCCTTGAAGCAGGAGTCGAAGATTATGAAACACCTTGTCTCGCTAATAATTTGCGGCGCCCTGAGCCTATCCGCCACGCTGCTGGGCCGCGCGGCTGAACCGGGCTTTGTCTCCCTGTTCGACGGCCAGACGCTCAAGGGCTGGACCATCAAGTGCCTGCCCAAGGACAAAGAGCTGGCGGCCAAGGCTTGGACGGTTGATCAAGGCACGATTTTGGCCAACAGCCTGGGCCACAAAGAGCATTTTTACATCATGCTGGTCAGCCAGCAAGAGTATGGCGACTTCGTGCTCCGAGTGCGCTTCCAGGTCGAGCGGGGCGTGACGGGCAACAGCGGCATCCAGATTCGCAGCCGCTACAACGCCGAAACTGGGTGGATGGAAGGTCCGCAGATTGACATCAATCCGCCCGACCCGCAAACGACGGGCAAGCTCTGGAACGAGGGGCCCGGCCCGCACCGGTGGCTTTCCAACGAGGCCATCAAGGACTTCAAATTCTACTACGCCGGCCAACGCGATGGCTGGAACGATTTGGAGATTACGGCCAAGGGAACGCGCATCAAGTCCGTGCTCAACGGCGTGACGGTGGTGGACTACGAGGGCGCGGGCGTGCTCGATGACGAACAGCACAAGCGGCTCGATGTCGGCATCCGCGGTTTCCTCGGCCTCCAACTCCACGCCCACGACGAGCTCAAGCTCCGCTTCAAAGATATCTGGATCAAGCCGCTCTGAGCGGTGGATGAGCGCGCGGTTTGTTTCGCCGTCACAAATCGCCAGTTGCCTGGCCCTCAGATGGCGCTCACGGCGCGCTTGACTCGCCCCGGCGCCGCGGGTTTAATCAGGGGCCGGAAGCTGATCCTTGTGCTTGCATGAACCTGGTCGCCGCGTTTGCCCGGTCCGCCGAAAGCAACCTCGACAAAGCCGCCGTTTTTTGGGGCGAGGCGGAGTATCCCTACCGCCACTTCCGCGACCAATCCGCCTGGGTGGGCCAGAAGCTCCAGCGCGACTTGGGCGTGCGGCCAGGCGACCGGGTGGGATTGTGGGTGAAGAATTGCCCGGAGTTTATCTCCGCCTTTTTCGGCATCCTCCAGGCGGGCGGCGTGGTCGTGCCCATTAACAACTTTTTCCGGGCTGACGAGGTCAGCTACATCCTCGCCGACGCTGGGATCAACGTGCTGATTAGCGGGCGGGAGCTGGGCGAGGCCTTTGCCAAGCTGGCGCAGGCTCGGCCGGGCTTGCGTTTCTTGCTGGTCGAGGACTTTGCCGGGAGCGGGGCGGGAGCGGACGCCACCTTCACCCTGGCGGCGGCCACTGAGGCGGACCCGGCGGTGTTTTTCTATACCTCCGGCACGACCGGGCATCCCAAGGGCGCCGTTCTCACTCATGGCAACCTGCTGCACAACGTCGCCAGTTGCCGGCACGTCCTCGAGGCGGTGGGCGCCGACCGGTTCGCGCTGGTGCTGCCCATGTTTCACAGTTTCATGCTGACCGTCAGCGTGCTGTTGCCGCTGGCGGTGGGCGGCTCCATCGTGCTGGTCAAGTCGCTGCACCCGCCCAAGAACATGCTGGCGGAGATCGTCCGCCACCGCGCGACGCTGCTGCCGGCGATTCCCCAACTGTTCCGGGCGCTGGCCCACGCGCCGGCGCCGCCGGGCCTCTCGTTGCGCCTGTGCGTGAGCGGCGCGGCGCCGTTGCCGCTGGAGACCCTGCGCGAGTTCTCCGCCCGCTATCCGGTCCCGCTGCTCGAAGGCTACGGGCTGAGCGAGACGAGCCCGGTGGTTTCGCTCAACCCAATCCACGGAGTGCAGAAGCCCGGCTCGATCGGCCTGCCCATCCTCGGCGTGGAGGTGTCCATCCGCAATGATGCTGGCGAAGAGTTGCCCCGGGGCCAGACTGGCGAGGTGTGCGTGCGCGGCGGCAACGTGATGCGGGGCTATTGGAACCGGCCTGAGGAGACCGCCGAGGCCATCCGGGAGGGGTGGTTCTACACTGGGGATATCGGCCGCATGGACGAGGACGGCTACATCTATATCACTGACCGGAAGAAAGACATGCTGCTGGTCCACGGCATCAACGTCTATCCGCGCGAGATTGAGGAAGTAATCTACCAATTCCCCGGCATCAAAGAGGCCGCCGTCATCGGCCGGCCCGATCCGCGCAAAGGCGAACAGCCCGTCGCCTACATCGCCCTCTTCGAGGGCGTGCAATTCGACGAGTCGGCCCTGCTGCGTTTCCTCCGCGAGAAGCTCGCTGACTACAAGGTCCCGCGCCAAGTCATTGTCCTGCCCAGCCTGCCGCGCAACGCCACCGGCAAAATCCTCAAGACCACCTTGCGGGGGCTGGCGGCCTGAGGGCGCGGGAGCCCCGCTGGCCAAGCGACCGGCTGCCCCACAGCCAGGCAGGCCGACCGCTGACGCTCCGGTTCATGGCTGCTGAAGCGCCGAGGGCCGTGCCGCGTTTCGGCGCGCCTGCCGGAGCAAGCTCAGGCTGCTGAGCAGCGCCCAAAGCCAAGCCCCGCCAAACATCCCCACCCCCGTCATGGCCACCAGCAACTCCGGCCCGAAGCCCTCCGGCAAATGCCCCACCTTCATCCATAACCGCACCAGGCCGATCAGCCCCAGCACGCTCAGGCCTTCGCCCAGCCAAGCGCAGGCCGCCTGGACGTAGCCGATTTTGCGGCCGCCCGCCACCGTGCCCAGGCCGGGGAGGACGGCGTTAGTCATGGTGCAAGCCCAGGCGGTGGCTTTGTCAATGGCCGGCTGGGCGCCGGGCGCCGAAGATGTCTTCATAAGCCCGCAGCAACACGGCGTAGGCGAAAGGAAGGTTGAATAGGAGCACGAATTGGCGTTGCAGCTCCAGTTTGGCGTTGAACCGCGCCACCTGATTGAACTCTTTGAACAGCCTGCTCCAGTCCACAGCCGCGCCCATGCCGCCATAATGATCAAGGATGTAAAGGGAGCTTTGAACGGCGGTATAGAGCCAAGCGACGATAAATGGCAGGTAGGCGATAGCCAGCAGCGCCGCCACCTGGAACCAATGCTTGGACACCATCCGGCGGCTTAGCTCCAGCGCGGGCCAGAACTCCATTCGGCGGTCCGCCGCCAAGGCCAAGCCAAAAACCCAGACCACCTTCAGGTAAATGCCAGGCACCAGGCAGATCATCCCCAACCCGCTGGCCACTTGGCTCACCACCCACACCAACATGAGATGCACAAACCACGGGCCGAACCCGGAAAAAACGTTCAGCACTGACGCCGGCTGCTGCCGGAGCGCCTTCAGGTAGAGCACCACCAAGCCCCCATGAAGCGCTCCGCCGATGACGAGCGTAATCAGGCCGCAGGCGAACACACTACCCAGCATCATCATCCACACCAGGGTGGCCGCCGTGAAGAGCACAACAAAATGCCGCCTCAGCAGTTGCCAGCCGCGCCCCAGGCAGCCGCCTACGTCCAGCGCGTAATCCCGCTCCGCCAACCGCTCCAGCTCGCCCGGACCGAGCGGGACGCCCGGCGCCAGTGCAGGCTGTGCCGAGCCGGTTGCGCCAGCCGCGGCCAGCGCCTCGGCGAATTCGGGCAGCGCCGAAATGGGTTGCCAAACGCCGCTGCCCTCTTCCTGAACGAGCGTTTGCCCGTTGGCGCGGTTGTCGGCGATGTACTCGCGCAACTGGTCGGCTGTGATCTGGCCGTACTCCCGGCCATCGCCACCGATCATTTTGAACATGCGCGCGAGTGTGTTGGGAACCGCCCCTGAGAGTCAAGCTCGCCCTCCCCCGTTCTCCGAATTCCTAATCATTGCCAAGAGGAGTTGAAATCTCAGACGGGATGAACAGGATTGACAGGATGGGAAGCCAGCGGCGCCGAATAATGTTCATCCCGTGGATCCCGGTCATCCTGTCTGAAAACTGCGTCGCATGTTTCGGAATTTCAAATCCATTTGGCTAGGCTTAGGATCACGCGCGAAATGGAACCTGAACTTCACGTCGTGACCGGCGCCTTCGGTTTCTCCGGCAGATACATCGCCGCCCAGTTGCTCCAGGCTGGACACCGGGTCCGGACCCTGACCAATTCCCCGCACCGGGCCAATCCGTTCGGCGGGCAAATCGAGGCCCATCCTTTCAACTTCGACCGGCCAGAGCAGCTCGCCGAATCGTTGCGTGGGGCGGCGGTGCTCTACAACACCTACTGGGTGCGCTTCAACTACGGGGACTTTCGCCACTCCCAGGCCGTGGCCAACACGCGCACCCTCTTTGCCGCCGCCAGGGAGGCCGGCGTGGGCCGCGTTGTCCATCTTAGCATCACCAATCCGGCTGAAGACTCGCCGCTGGAGTATTTCCGGGGCAAAGCGCAGTTGGAGCGGGCGCTGCGCGAGTCTGGTCTCTCCCATGCCATCTTGCGCCCCGCAGTGCTCTTCGGGCCGGAGGACATCCTGGTGAACAACATCGCCTGGGCGCTGCGGCGGCTGCCGGTTTTCGGCGTCTTCGGCGACGGCCAGTACCGCCTGCAGCCGATCCACGTCCAGGACCTGGCGCAATTGGCTGTCGAGCAAGGCCGCGCAACCGCCAACGCCGTCATTGACGCCATCGGGCCGGAGACGTTCACCTACCGCGAATTGGTCCGCCAACTCGGCCGGATTATTGGCTGCCCACGGCCGATTCTCCCGGTGCCGCCGACGCTCGGCTATCTTGCGGCCTGGCTTACGGGCAAACTCCTCGGCGACGTGATGCTCACCCGCGATGAAATCAAGGGACTGATGCAAAACCTGCTTTGCACCAACTCCCCGCCGGCAGGCCACACGCGGCTGACCGACTGGGCCAAGGCCCACGCGCAGACCCTCGGCCGCAACTACGCCAGCGAACTGGCCCGCCGAACGCATCAAGGCCGTCGCTGAGGGTCTTGGCTACCGGGCGGGCGTCGAGAGACCGCTTCTCCTGCCGCGCGTTGCCACGGTTGGTGACGTGATGCCAAAAACCAGGCTGATCGACACGCAAGGGGCTGCTCATCGGCGACGATGCTCCCTCCGCCGGCTCCTCGGTGCAAGCCTAATGTTCAATGTTAAGATGTGACCCTGATGGCCCGAGGACATCTACCTGCGGGACTACGGCAGCCCGGCTGAGTTGCGGCAAGGTCTGGGGCGGTATTTTAGCTTCTATAACGAGGCGCGACCGCACCAGGCACTCGACTATCGGACGCCAGGCGAAGTAATGTTTGGCGCCCTAAGCAACGAGCCGGAAGGGGCCAAAAAGGGCTTGAGCCTCATTCGGTTGAATGAGGGATGGAAAAGCTCACTTAAGAAGCGGCTAAAGTGGCCCGAGGAACGGGGAGCACCTCATTTCTGGTTAGTCGCCCCAAGGAATTCGCGTTGGCGCGCTGACCCCTTGCGCCTGCAGGTTCGCAGACCATCAAATCTAGCCAAACAGATTTGAGATTTCCAAACCTGCGAGACAATTCTACGACATTTTCAATGTCAGATACTAAAACCTGGAGACCTGACCTCATGGGAACAAGGTATCGGGACATGCTACGCGCGGGGCTGCTGTTGTCTCACCCGAGCTATTGGCCGTTCGCTTCGTGTCTGCCTGCTACGGCTCCGAACGCCGGCTTTCGGGCGCCTTTCGGCGGCCGGAGCTCATTGTGCTGCCTCAGCACTTCCCCCACTTCTTGAGCACCTGGAGGGTCTTCTCTACGCTGACCAGCGGCGGGTAGGCATCGCTTTCGTACTCCACAATGTACCACTCGGTGCCCCCCTTCGTCTCGCACAGGCTGAAGATTTTCGGCCACGGCAACTCGTCGTCGCCCATGAGCGCATTGGGCTTGGCCTTGGAGAATGGCTTGATGTGGACGGTCGCCGCGCGGCCCGGGTACTTGGCCAGATAAACCGTGGCGTCGCCGCCGCCCTGCATCGCGTTGCCGGTGTCGAACTGCATCACCACCGCCGGCTTGGTGCGCCCGAAAAACGTGTCCCAGGGCAACTCACCCTCCATCGGCTGGAACTCGATGGTGTGGTTGTGGTAGCCGACGCGCATCCCATGCGGCTTGACCTTGTCGGCCAGCTCGTTGAACAAGTCGGCGGTGTCCTGCCAGGCCTTGCGGGAGCTGTGGTACTTCTCGGCCAGGCCCGGCACGATGAGGAACTTGTTGCCGAGCGTCTGGTTGAACTCGATGGTCTTGGGCAGGTTGTCGCCGAGCAAAGTCTCCAGCCCGATGTGGGTGCCACAACACTTCAGGCCCGAGTCGTCAAGCAACTTGCGCAGCGTCTCGGCATCGCGGCCGTAGTAGCCGGCGAACTCGACCGCCTTGTAGCCCATCTTGGCGACGGCCGCCACGGTGCCGGGCAGGTCTTTCTCGCACTCGTTGCGCACCGAATACAATTGGAGGCCGATGGGTATCTTCCTGGCTGCCGGGGCAGCCAGCAACCCGGCGGCCTCACTGGCGACGCCGGCGGCCAACGCCCCCGCCACGGTCTTGTTCACGAACTCACGCCTCGAAAACAATCGGTTAGTCATGGGGCCTTTGTAACCCGGCCTCCGCGCCCCGTCAATCAGAATCGAGCCCGTTCCCGCTGCGGACGCACGCATCTGCCATTTCCATGGAACGCGGAATTCGGAGCGCGGATGACCAATGGCGACAGCCTTGCAGACCAACATCCGAACTGCGAAAACCCGCTCCGATTCGCTCGATCTGGCTCGTTATACCTGCATTCCATTCACTACTTGGATGGGTCCACCAACTTGCCCAGGAATAAAATGCTTCCTGATAGATTATCCCGAATCAGAAAGAGGAACCGGTGGTCGGCTTCGGGCTTATCCTGAATTCAGTTGAAAATTGAAGAGTGGCTCTTGGCGTGGTACCAACCACGCAAGCAAAGCAAGAACAAACAAGAGCCACACGATGAAAG
>Ga0315268_10006250_pt1 | contig 12691 bp, 9 predicted proteins | sample C1_top_MG_FD_204535 | JGI IMG/M metagenome (GOLD analysis project Ga0315268, IMG submission 204535) | Sediment microbial communities from Yellowstone Lake, YNP, Wyoming, USA - C1_top | ecosystem: Environmental > Aquatic > Freshwater > Lake > Sediment | place: USA: Wyoming | collected 2017-08-01 | reverse complement strand
ACTGCGACCCTCCAGCCACCTGCAATTACTTTGGCTATCTCTTTACTTGTCTCGCGGGCATTCTCGAACTGCTCAGGCAGTGTCCCGACTTGACCTTCTTTGATAAGAGAATTTCCGCCTACTGATATCACTGCAAGTTTTCGGGATTTCTTTTCATTCATGATTATCAGACCTTTCAATGTGTGAGTACTGGCTTTAGAGTACGTGTGTTATAGAGAGTATGAAATAAAAGGTCACGTGAGGTTGCCAAGATGTCTGAGAAGGTTGCAATGTCGATCCAGATGACTCAAAATGAGCCAAAAGGGGGATACCGTACTGCTCCAATTATCCCACAGTGTATCAATCAAGAATCGCCTGCATCTCGACGGGCGCCTAATCCATCATCGATGACAGATAGCCATAAACGACACAGATCTGAGACACCTCCACATAACCATGTTAAGGTTCCAGAAAGAGAACATATTTTGTGCAGATTCACCAATTCTGATATGCGAGTATTGTCGGGTTATCCTACCCTATTCTGTTGCCATCTCTCTTGTTGAATAAGTGAAACCTCTCCTCATGCAGTAGAAGCCAGACCCTGTCGCCTATGGTCATGTCTATGTGGGGGCTGGTTCTGGCTATGAGCGGGATGCCTCCCGCATCAAGGTAAAGGTACGTGTCCGATCCGATAGGTTCTATCACATCGATCTTGGCTTCAATAGTATCAGAATTCTTCTGTTTAACGACAGTGATTTCTTCAGGGCGTATGCCTATCATGACCTCTGATACTCCGGTCTGTCGGAAGGCATTATTCAGATTGTCAGGAACAAAACAGGTGAAGGGTCCCACATCGACAGTCAATCTTTCGTCTTTGTCTTTCACACTTCCTTCTAGCATGTTCATGGCTGGACTACCTATGAATCTGGCAACAAATGCACTGTTTGGGTGATCGTATGCTTCAAGTGGGGCGCCCACTTGTTGGACAATGCCTTTGTTCATAATTACGATTCTGTGTCCTATTGTCATTGCTTCCTCTTGATCATGCGTAACGTATATTGTAGTGGTTCCCAATTCTCTCTGCAACTTTACGAGTTCTGCTCTCATTTCAATTCTGAGTTTTGCATCTATGTTGCTTAGCGGTTCATCAAATAGAAACACGGATGGTTCTCTCACCATTGCTCTTCCCAACGCGACTCTTTGAGCCTGTCCCCCGCTGATTTCCTTTGGCTTTCTTTGCAGCAACTCGGTTATCCTAAGCATGGCTGCCACTTTGCGAACGTGTTCATCGATTTCTTCGCGTGACATCTTGCGGACTCTTAGTGGAAATGAGATGTTTTGATAAACCGTCATATGAGGATACAAAGCGTAGTCTTGGAAAACCATTGCCACATTTCTATCCCTTGGCGGAAGGTCATTCACGAGTTTATCTCCGATGTATATTCGTCCACTCGTTGGGGTTTCCAATCCTGCTGTTAATCTAATAGTTGTAGTCTTGCCGCAGCCGGAAGGCCCCAATAAGATTAGAAATTCTCCGCTCTTCACTTCCAAGTTTAAGTCATCGACTGCCGCGACATCGCCGAACTTTTTGCTGACGTGCTCATAGACAACCTTCACTTTGCGTCGCCTTCATACACAACAAGCTGAGAGATTAATAAATTCGTGATTTCAGAACACAATTAGTTTCATCATGACTTTATAACAGTAGCAGTACGTTTTGAATTCGCTTTTCATCTCACGATATCTAAACAGAAATAGTCGTGGAATGAACAGACGCTCATCATTGGGATGAACCAAGGTTTAAATACATTCGAACGAAAGCTACAATCTCAAGGTGACGAAAAATTTGGGTGAAAAAGTCGATAGGAGAAACTATTTGAAATACGCCGCTGCGGGCATCGTGGTGGTTGCTGGAGGAGCAGCCGGAGCATACTACGCGACCAGACCTCCTGTGGGGCCTACTGAAACGACTACTGAACTGGAACGGGAAGCGAGAGGAATCTTTGAAGTTACTCCGATTTCTGATGAACTTGAGAAACTTGTGCCAGAATTTGAACAAGAGACTGATATCAAGTTTGTCTGGGAAAGCTACTCGTATGAGGCCTATATAGAAAAGGAGATGACTGATTTTGCTTCGGGAACCGGAATCTATGACGTGACACAAGCAGCAGCTACTCGGTTTTACGGGTTCGTGAAAAATGGTTATCTTCGTCCTCTGGACGACTACGTTGACGACGCAACTATGACACCGCCAGAATATGACTGGGGTGATCTTATACCGGGCATTATGAATAGAGGCGTGATTGATGGCAAGAGATATGCGATACCCGCCTTCCACTACATAAACTATCTAAGCTACAGGACAGACCTTCTGCAAGATCCAGCTAATATGAGGGCTTTCAAAGCCAAATACGGTTACGAATATAGTGTCCCGCCGAAGAGTTTGGCTGAGTACAAGGACATTGTCGAGTTCTTCCACAATCCACCGACCCGCTATGGAACAACCATATGTGCCAAGCGAGGATACGCGGCAGTGGCTGATTGGCTCGTATTGTTGGCTGCTAATGGGGGCCAGATGGTTGACAGCGCAGGAAAACCTATGATGAATAGTAAAGCAGCTGTTGATTCCGTGAGTGATTTTGTATGGCTTGTCAAGCATTCTCCTCCAGGTGCTGTGGAATGGGAGTGGGATGGTAATGCTCACGCAATGGGGAGTGGCGATGTTGCGCTTTCCATACAGTGGGCGGATCATGGAGTCTTCTTTGAGACGGATCCAGCATCAGAAGTCGCTGGCAAGATTGGCTACGATGCGTTTCCAAGCATCGAAACAGGTAAGAAAGTGGCTCTTTGGGATGGTTCCTTACTGGGGGTCTCTGCGAACTCCAAGCACCCAAAGGAAGCATATGAGTTCATAAAATGGGTGCTATCCAAAGGTACTCAGCTCAAGTGGGCAAAACTTGGATCAACTCCAACTAGAATGAGCGTATTCAAAGACCCTGATCTTCGTAAACAGTGGCCGTTTTACCAGGCAATCGAGGACTCTATGTCTGAAGGAGTTGTCTTTACTCATCCACAGCTTTCAGAGGTTCCTGAGGTGCATGATATTATCGCGCTATATCTTTCGAAGGCTACCATCGGCGAATTGAAACCTGAGGAAGCATGCGCTGAGGCACAGGCAGAACTAGAGGCGTTGCTTGGTAAGTAGTAGATTCTTCCCACCTTTTCCCTTTTTTGCAGGTTGGCGATAGAGTTCCATCAGAATTATGTGCGCAGTTTGAAGTTAGGTTTAGCTAAGTTATCTCCTGAGATTTGAGTTGGCCGGATTTGAACCCGATACATAGGCAGCTGGACAAGCATCCCGGTTGGTTCTTCATTCTCCCGGCTCTCATCGTAATCTTTGCCATAGTCGTGTATCCCTTTGCATTTGCCCTGCGCATAAGCTTCTTGTCGCTGAGTTTTCAGAGGCCCGAAATGTCGGGCCAATTTATTGGTTTCGGTAACTATTGGGACTTGATGCATGACTCCAAGTTCTGGTACAGTGCGGAGATAACGCTTGTCTACGTGGTTTCGGTGACAGTGGCGGAAATAATCCTCGGAATCGCTGTAGCCCTGTTGTTCAATAGAGAGCTTAGGGCTAGAAGACTGTTGATCTCCATCTTGATGATTCCTATGATTCTTGCGCCGGTTGTGGTGGGACTGATGTACAGTTTCCTTTTGAATAACGAATTCGGCACTCTCATGTACTACGTGAAACAACTGGGTTTCTTTCGCGAGAGTTCGCTTTTCTCGGAACCTTTAGCAACTCAAGCTACCATCGTACTGATGGATATTTGGGAGTATACTTCCTTCTATGCCCTCATAATTCTGGCAGGTCTTCATGCTCTGCCACGAGGACCGTATGAAGGAGCTAGGGTGGACGGAGCATCCGAATGGCAGACTTTCTGGTGGATAACTATACCCACACTAATGCCTTTGATCGTTGTCGCCACGATTCTTTGTCTAATAGCTTCGTTCAAGACTTTCGATCAGATATACATACTTACAGGAGGCGGGCCATCATCAGCTACAGAACTGCTGAGCATTTATGCTTGGCGTATCAACTTCTATTACTGGAATATGGGATACGGCGCTGCAACAGTGATGATGATTGCACTTTTTACAATGATTGTTTCGGGGGCTCTTTATTTCGTGGTACAGAGGAGAATCAAGCTCTTCTAGAGTAGTGAAAACTATGGCGGCTACTCACAAATCTAGACTACACGACATAACAATATACTGCCTGATTGCATTAGTCCTGTTTGTCAGCGCAGCTCCCTACGTTTGGCTGGTGGTAACATCTCTCAAAGTTCGAGCAGACATATTTGCAATTCCGCCTATCTGGTTCTTTCGCCCTACACTGAATAACTACCATGTTGTGTTCATAGAGAAAGGGTTCCTGTTTACTCTCCGAAATAGCATAATTGTCGCGTTAGGAACGACGGGACTGTCTCTTGCTGTAGGTGTCCCGGCTGCGTACAGCTTTAGCAGATACAAACTCACGGGTGGAAGTCACTTGACCTTTCTAATTCTATTCACTTACATGTGCCCTCCCATTGTGCTGGCGGTACCATTTTTTGTTATGTTCACAACGCTTGGGTTGTTTGATACACCATTGGCATTGATCATAGCGTACACCACATTCAATTTGGCATTCGTTGTATGGATAATGAAAGGCTTTTTCGATGAAGTTCCAAAGTCGATAGACCAATCTGCGCTAGTAGACGGTTGCACCCCGTTTTCTGCCTTTAAGGATGTTGTACTGCCTCTTGTCGCACCGGGAATGGCGGCGACATCAATTTTCTGTTTCCTCGCCTCTTGGAACGAGTTTCTGTACGCGCTCGTCCTTACTGCACACAATTCAAGAACGTTACCTGTGGCGCTTCCTGGTCTGGTGACGGTTAGGGGGACCTTCTGGAATGAAATAGGCGCTGTCGCGGTGACCATAACAATACTTGCATTGATATTTGCATTCATAGTCCAGAAACATCTTGTCAGAGGACTAACATTCGGCGCCGTCAAGGGCTAGCGTACGTAAACCTCGTAGAAGATAGTTGAGGAGCGCTCATTTCGCTATTAAAAAGATTTAGATAATCAGGAGTTGTTCGACTTCCGCGCACGGCAAGATTATATGATGACTGATTACCGTACAAAATAGGATTATGTTTGGAAATGACGAGCAAAGAAAAAAATTATGGTTGGGCAGGCAAGATTCTGAGAGTAAACCTATCAAACAATCAGTTGTCGATCGATCATACCATAAAGTATGCGAGCCGATTCGTTGGAGGCCGGGGAGTTGGACAATGGATTCTGTTCAATGAGCTGGGCTCGAGCGTACATCCCAAAGCTCCAGAGAATCTGCTTATATTCTCGGCAGGTCCGCTAGTGGGAACTCTTGCTCCTGCATCTTGCAGAATTAGCGTAGAATCTAAGAATCCAGTCACAGGAGGCACAGGTTATGCGAATGCTGGAGGGAGCTTTGCATCTGAACTGAAGTACGCAGGTTTTGATCATGTGGTGATCTCAGGTAGATCATTGAAACCGGTATACATCTGGATAAATGATGGGAATGTCGAGGTGAAGGATGCGTCTCATTTGTGGACCAGGACAACTTCGGAAACTACAGATATCATACGACAGGAAATAGGTGAATCAAAAAGTGGCGTAGCATCCATAGGTCCGGCGGGAGAAAACCATGTTTTCGCCTCTGCCATAATTGTCGACAAATCCAGAGCCGCCGGTGGCTCCAGCTTCGGAACCGTTATGGGTTCAAAGAATCTTAAGGCTATTGCAGTGCGAGGAGAAAAGGCGATAGAAATCGCTGACTCGGACGCTTTCATGAAGGTCGTGGAGCGAGCTGTTTCAAAGATTAACTCTTCCAAATATGGAGAGGATCAGAAAAAATTGGGGTCTCACGGAAGGGTTACTCACGTTTTGAATGAACGAAGCATAATTCCTGTCAGGAACTATCAAGACGATCAATGGAACATAATGAAAATGGAAAAAATAGACATTCCAGCGTTGAGGAAATACGAAAGAGAACGAGTATCGTGCCCTGGATGCCCTATGGGTTGTGGTCACTCTTTTGAGTTGACAGACGGTCCCTACGCCGGTACAAAATGCGGGGGGTTACAAGCTAACTTCGGTTATGGGATTGGCGCTAGGTTTGACATAGACTATGGACCTGCGCTCATAAAGGCCAAGGCATTGTGTGATGAATTGGGGCTGGACATCGATAATACTGTAACAATCCTTTCTTGGGCGTACGAATTATTTGAGCATGGAATCCTTAAGAAAAATGATACTGATGGTTACGAACTCAAATGGGGTGATCATGAGACACTTATGAAACTCATTGAGAAATTGGCGTATAGGGAGGGTTTCTGCAATATTCTTGCCGATGGCTTTGGGATAGCATCTGAAAGAATAGGCAGAGGTTCTGATTATTACGCGATGCACGTGAAAGGACAAGGTATTATTGACAGCTTGAGGACCGCAATAGCTTGGGGCCTGGGCATAGTCACATCCACAAGAGGATCGAGGCATTTAGACGGGTCGCCGACGGCAGAACTTAGAGGTTATTCTCCTGATATCGGAGAAAAATTCTTTGGAATACCCACGGCAGGAATGCTATGCACTTATGAAGGAAAAGCCGAACTCGTCTTTTTCTTTGAAAACCTAAAAGCAATTGTCGACAGTTTGGGCTTTTGCTACTTCACTAGTTATTGGGGAAGCATCGAGCTGCTGGGTCCAGATGATTATGCAGAACTTTTCTCGCACGCAACAGGCATCAAGAAGAATGGACGTGAACTGATGTTTATCGGAAGACAGATTCACGAGGTTGAGAAGGCATTTAACACTCTTAATGCTGGTTTTACGCGAAAAGACGACCTGCCGCCACCAAGGGCATTCGCTGAAGCTGTCAAGACAGGGGCATTCAAAGGACAACTCTTGGATTCGGACAAATACAACAGAATGTTGAATGATTACTATCGAATTCATGGATGGAATCAAAACGTAGGATGGCAAACTAGTGAAGGATTAAGGGAACTTGATCTGCCTGAGGTTGCTGCAAAGCTTAGAAACGGAAACAGGCTCTTGGAATGATGAAATCTGAGAGAAATACCAAATCTTTCCAATCATGTTGACGAGCATGACTGTTCGGTATCCTAGCTTCCTAACCTTTGTTTGCTATCTTGTGCAAGACTCTATCAGCGGTTTGGACTGCCTCATGTATATCTTCTTCATTGTGCATTGTGCAGACAAACCAAGATTGATGCCACGTGTTCCCACTGATAATGACTCCTTCGTTGATCATGCTTAGCCAATATCTGTACCATACATCATTGTTGCTGGTTTGAGCACTTCTATAGTCAACTACGTCTTGGCTAGTGAAGAATATCATTCCGATAGGACCGATGCTATGAACTCCACCGACAATTCCTGAATCCTCAAGAGCATCACTTACACCGTTGTGCAAAAGACTTCCCAATCTATTCATTCGTGTATATGCATCATCAACTAGAACATCTTTGAGACATGCAAGTCCTGCTGCCACAGCAAGTGGATTTCCGAAGTATGTGCCGGAATGTCTAACGTGTCCATACGGCTCCACACATGTCATGATATTCTGGGTACAGCCCACCGCTGCGAGTGGAAGACCTCCACCGATGCTCTTTGCAAGTGTTATCATATCCGGTTCGATTCCATAGTACTGAGAGGCGCCGCCAGGTGCGATTCTACATCCAACCTTGACCTCGTCAAAGATCAAAACGATGTTGTGCTCTTTCGTCAATTTTCTAAGATCTCTTAGGTAGCCGTCTTTTGGCAATACCACACCTGAATTAAGCATTACAGGCTCTACAATTATCGCCGCAATCTCTTCTCCGCTTTTTCTTATGATTTCTTCTAGAGCATCTATATCGTTGAAAGGCGCTACGATAGTATCTTTCACAGTGTTAGGTGTAATTCCATCCGAGTTGGGAACCGCAACGGGTGCCTGTCTAGAACCCGCTTTTTCAATCTGAGGACCAACGCTAATCTCCATGGGATCTGTAGATCCGTGATAGCTCCCCTCCATTTTGACTATCTTGGTTTTTCCAGTATAGGCTCTGGCGGCTCTGAGAGCGAAGAGCACTGCCTCAGCTCCGGAATTTGTTAGACAAAAACCATTCATCATTGGATAACGTCTTAACAGTTCTCTTACAAATGGTGTGGTCTTCTCGTGTGGCATTCCGAAAAGACTCCCCTTTTCGATTTGCTCCTTCACTGCTTCAACAATCTTAGGATGTGCGTGTCCAGCGATTATGCCACCGTAAGCCATACAGTAGTCAATATACTCGTTTCCATCGATGTCCCACACTCTTCCACCTCGTCCTTTGTCTATATGGAAAGGATAGGGTTTGAAAAAACGAATAATGCTCTGAACCCCACCAGGATAGAGCTTTTCAGCTTCTAGGTGGGCCTGTTTTGATCTCGGAGTCCGCGAAATATACTCATTCACAATGTCCTGCAAGAATTGATTCATGTCAGTTCATCTTCATTGATGTGTTCTGAACGGGTTGGGCTTGTCCTAATCAAGTTTTCCGTGGACAGAGAGAATCTCGTTTCTGCTGAAAACATATACGAAATCGACAAATGTATTCTAAGACCACACGGGGTGGCAGATGTCATCTTCAGAGGCTTTTTTGGAAACTGCCTTGTCGAAATTATATATATGAGTTCAAGAAACGTCGTACCGATGCCATATGCCCACACTTTCAACAGAGTTAGAGGAATATGTTAAGAACACTCCCAATTCTCTCTCCTACTACAATACTGTCTCTCAAATGATCCCGGGAGGGGTTAACACCGCAATACAATTCTTCAGACCCCATCCCTTGTACATGAAGAAAGGATTAGGCAGTAAGCTCTGGGATTTGGACGGTAAAGAATACGTGGACCACTGCCTTGCATATGGTGCCATGACTTCCGGTCACGCGAACCCAGTGATAATTGAAGCAATAAGACTCCAGTTGGAAAAAGGAACACTGCTAGGTTTTCAAGGGGAAGGTGTTGACGAATTGGCACGAGAGATCATGAGACGCTACCCCTTCATAGAGATGCTGCGCTTTGCAAACAGCGGTTTGGAGGCGACATTCTATGCAGTCAGGCTCGCAAGAGCCGCGACTGGAAGAAAGCTTATTGTAAAAATGGAAGGTGCCTATCACGGAGCACATGACGCACTTCTTGTGAGCGATAAACCCTGGAGAAACGTAGTTCTTGGGTCACGTTACAATCCAGCATCTACCCCGGACTCTCTTGGGACACCTGAAGAGGTCGCTAGGCAGACACTAGTGGTCCACTTCAACGATGTTAAAGGACTCGAAAGGGTTCTGCAAGAACATGAAAATGAGATCGCAGGAATAATTACTGAGCCGCTGCAGACGAACAGCGGAATAATCGTTCCAGAAAAAGGATATTTTGAAGCTGTCAGGAAACTCTGCGATGATTACGGCGTCCTTCTTATTATTGATGAAGTGAAAACAGGATGCAATGTTTCAGAGGGAGGAGGTAGCCAACTCTACGGGGTGAAGCCTGATTTGGCAACCTTTGCCAAGACTATTGGCGGAGGTACTCCATTGGCAGCGTTTGGAGGTAAACGAGAATACATGCAGATGATAACTCCACTCGGTGGCGCCGTACACTACGGAACTTACAACGCCAACTCTCTATCCGTAGCTGCCGGAACTGCCTGCTTGAAAAAAGCAATGAACTCAGCAGGCTATGCGAAAATAATGCGGCTAGGCGACGAACTCTACAAAGGTGTTGAAAATGCGATAAGTGATACCAAGACACGTGCTGCCGTGGGTAGGTGTACGATGATGGGTACGATATTTTTTGGATTAGATCAGCCTCCAAAGAACTATCGAGAAGCGTCAAAGTGTGATGCAGCAAAGTGGTACAGGTACTGGATTAACATGCTGAACAATGGCGTAGTTCCATCGGGTTCCGCATGGTTTGAGGAATGGATGATATCTGCGATGCATGAACAGCAAGATATCGAGAAAACAGTACAGGCTACTTACAATACTCTGAAACAGATCAGAAGCTAAAATGCCTCCAAGCCTGAGCCAGTCTGATGATCCGAAACCCGCAAACAACTTTTTTTTTAGGTCACGTCATCCGGGTCTAAGAAATCTTCCAAATCCAGGCTTCACAGCAATCTTACCGTTCTCAGCGACGATGGTTCCCCTAACAATTGTTAGGGTTGGCCAACCCTTACATCTCCGGTTCTCGAAAAGACTATACTTCTGTTTAGAGTGAAGCAGGTCAGCTTTGATCGTCTCTTCTTTCTTCATGTCCACGACGACCACATCGGCGTCAGCACCAATTTGCAAAGATCCTTTTGAGGGGTGAAGTCCTATGATCTTGGCTGAATTTTCCGAAAATGTCTGAACGAGTCTTTCGATCGAGAGAAGCCTTCTATTTACACAGTCGAGCATTACTGGCAGAGTTGTTTCGACTCCCGGGCTTCCGGACGGTGCATCGAAGATATTTGTTTCTCCTCGATTCTTTTCCTCTATTGTGTAAGGAGCGTGATCGCTGCCAAGCGTATCTATCTGTCCATGCACAAACATTTCCCAGATCTTCATGCGGCTGCTCTCGGAGCGAAGTGGGGGGTCAACCTTTGCATAGGCGCCTCGTTTAGCCATCAAATCATCTGTCAAGAGCAGATAGTGGGGGCATGTCTCAACACTGACTGGCAGACCTTTATTTTTCCACACTTGAGCGTACTCTACTACTTCGGGGGTGCTAGTGTGGCAGATGTGAAGCCGAGCTCTTGCATGTTTTGCAAGATCAAGTGCTTTGAGAGCTCCATGCACTTCAGCTATCTCAGGGCGGGATTCCGTGTGGGCCTGGGGGGAAACTCGTCCTGCGCTTCTCAGTTTCTCAACTTGAGCAGCCACGATAGATTGATCTTCTGCGTGAATGAGGCATGCAAGACTTGTTTTGGAGACTTGGTGGAAGATGTCTAGAAGAGTCGCGTCATTTCCAGAGAAGAGTTCCTCGAATCTTGATGTCATAAATGTCTTGAAGGCCGATGCGCCTTCCTTGGCGATGTCTAGTACATTTCCGATGCTCTTTACTCCAACTCCGCCGCAAATCGCAAAATCAACAATAGCCTTTCCTTCAGCTGTCTCTTTCTTCTTTCGAAGGGCTTCTGCGTCTACTGTGGGTGGAACAGTGTTCGGCATGTCCATGACCGTCGTCACGCCTCCGCAGGCCGCTGCGGACGTGCCGGATGTAAAATCCTCTTTCTCTGGAGCTCCGGGATCGCGGAAGTGAACATGAAGATCAACCATACCTGGCAGAACTAGGTTCCCAGCAACATCTATGGTTCTTTCAGCTCTTGGGACATTGGCTTCCTTGCCGATAGCCGCGATCTTACCATCCTTGATTCCGATACAGCCATCAATGAATCCTGCAGGAGTGAAGATTTTTCCTCCCTTGATCAATAGATCCATATCGTTTTTCTCCGGGATCCGGCGTTCAGACTCGATTGACTCTTTGACTTGGCGGTGCAGTAACTGGATTAGCGTTCAAGTCAATTAACGCTTTGCGAGATTCTCGGCGGCTTTCTTGATGCCTCGAATTACGTCTATGTAGCCAGTACACCTGCAGAGGTTTCCCTTTATGTACTGCCTGATCTCATCCTCAGTGGGCGCTGGTTTCTCCTTCAATAAATACGAAGAAACGACTATGAATCCGGGCGTGCAAAATCCGCAGTGTACGGCTCCCTCTTCGAGGAAGGCTTCACGGAGCGCTTTCGAGATCTCGTCGTTCAGACCTTCCACGGTAAACAGATTCTTTCCGTCAGCATCAACCGCCAGGGTCAAGCATGATAGGGCAGGTCTTCCATCAATCAGTACGGTGCAGGCTCCACATTCTCCAATCCCGCAGGCATACTTTGTGCCTGTCAGGTTCAGCCTGTCTCTTATCAGGTTGATAAGAAGGGTGTTTGCTTCCACGTATTCCTGTTTTCTCGCTCCATTTATGTTGAAGGTTATTGTTTTTCCCATTTTCATCTCCTGCCGGAACTTCTATCTCTGGCCAGCTCGAGTGCCCTCCTCACAAGTACTCTCGACACATCGATTCTGTATTGGGCTGTTGAGCGTCTGTGACGGTGGGATTCGGCGTATGGCCTGACTTCTTCTGATGCTGTCTGCGCTGCCTCGCCAAGCATTTCGTCCGTTGCCTTCACTCCATTAAGTGATTCCTCTGCTTTCCTAACTCTTATCGCGGTAGGTGCTACGGAACCCAATGCGATCCTGCAAGACTGGACGACATTATCTTCGAGGGTCAGCAGAGCGGCGGCGTTGATCTTCGCGAGGTCCATTCCTGCTCGTTTTATTTTCAGGAATGACATTCCCGTCCCGTGGGGCTGGGTGGGAACTTGTATCTCTGCAAGAATCTCACCGGGTTTGATGACAGTCTTTCCCGGGCCTTTGATGAATTCCTCAACGGGAAGAATTCTACTTCCCATAGAGTCGAGGAGCTTGACCTTTGCACCAAGAACAAGTAGAGGAGGCGGAGAATCTCCGGCTGGAGAGGCTCTGCATAGGTTTCCCCCAAGGGTTCCCATGTTTCTGATCTGCACGGATCCTATTGATGCGATAGCTTCGTGAAGACCTAG
>Ga0315268_10006249_pt1 | contig 12692 bp, 8 predicted proteins | sample C1_top_MG_FD_204535 | JGI IMG/M metagenome (GOLD analysis project Ga0315268, IMG submission 204535) | Sediment microbial communities from Yellowstone Lake, YNP, Wyoming, USA - C1_top | ecosystem: Environmental > Aquatic > Freshwater > Lake > Sediment | place: USA: Wyoming | collected 2017-08-01 | reverse complement strand
CCGATGACGAAGCCCGCGGGCAAGGTCTGCGCCGTCTGGTAAGGCCGTTTCTTGACGATTTATTCAGCAAAATGTCATAATCGCCGGCCGTCAAAAATAGCGGAGGTTTGAATGGACTTTATTCACTCGATGAAATTCCCGTTCGTCATCGTGATGGGAATTTCCCTGTTCGCGCTCGCCGTCGCCTTCTGGCTCATCAACTGGGTCATGGCCAAGGACACGGGAACCGACGAGATGCGCAAGATCTCGGACGCCATCAAGTCCGGAGCCGAGGCGTACCTCCGCCGCCAGAACTCCACGATCATCGCGCTGTCCTCCGTCCTGGCGATCGTGATCTTCGTCCTGTACGCCTTCGTGCGCAAGTCCAACGAGCACGACCCGGCCGGCCCGATGGTCCTGGCGCTGTGCACGACCGGCTCGTTCATCGCGGGCGCCGCCTGCTCGCTGATCGCCGGCTACGTCGGCATGTGGGTCTCGATCCGCACGAACATCCGCACGGCCTCGGCCGCGCGCACCAGCCTCAACGACGCGCTGCGCATAGCGCTCCGCGGCGGCGCGGTCGCCGGCCTGTTCGTCTGCGCGATGTCGCTGATCGGCGTCGGCGGCCTGTTCATGCTGCTCAAGCAGCTGGGCTTCCCGTATGAGAAGATCCCGTTCATGATCGTCGGCTACGGCTTCGGAGCCTCGTTCGTGGCCCTGTTCGCCCAGCTCGGCGGCGGCATCTACACGAAGGCCGCCGACGTCGGCGCGGACCTGGTCGGCAAGGTCGAGGCCGGCATCCCCGAGGACGACCCCCGCAACCCCGCCGTCATCGCGGACCTCGTCGGCGACAACGTCGGCGACTGCGCCGGCCGCGGCGCGGACCTGTTCGAGTCCACCGCCGCCGAGAACATCGGCGCGATGATCCTGGGCGTGTCCCTGATCCCGTACTTCGGCTGGAAGGGCGTCGTGTTCCCCCTCGTCGCCCGCGCGCTCGGAATACTCGCGTCGATCTTCGGCGTGCTGGTCGTGCAGACCGAGGAGCACGAGGACCCGATGGACGCGCTGAACATCGGCTACTACCTGACCTCGTTCCTCGCGGCCCTCGGCTTCGCGGGCGCGTCGTGGTGGCTGCTGCGCTGCGAGCAGGCGCCCAACGCCTGGATCTACTACACGACCTGCGGCTTCATCGGCATCCTGACCGCGCAGGCCTTCGTGTACGTGACGCAGTACTACACCGAGTACAAGTACCGCCCGGTGCTGTCCATCGCCGAGGCCTCGAAGACGGGGCCCGCGACGAACATCATCTCCGGCATCGCGGTCGGCCTGGAGTGCACGGCGATTCCGATCATCGTGATCGCCGTCGCGATCCTGTCTTCGTACAAGCTGGGCGTGATGGCGCTGGGACCGGCGGCCGGCCACACCGGCGGCCTGTTCGGCACGGCGGTCGCCACGATGGGCATGCTGGGAACGGCGGCGTACATCCTGGCGATGGATACCTTCGGCCCGATCACGGACAACGCGGGCGGCATCGTCGAGATGTCCCACCAGCCCGAGGAGATCCGCAAGAAGACGGACCGCCTCGACGCGGTCGGCAACACGACCAAGGCCCTGACGAAGGGCTACGCGATCGGCTCGGCCGCGCTGGCGGCGTTCCTGCTGTTCTCGGCCTACCTGGACGAAATCTACAACTACTCCGGCCACCACATCACGGTCGACCTGTCGAAGCCCGAGGTGTTCGTCGGCGCGATGATGGGCGCCATGCTGGTGTTCCTGTTCGCCTCCATGGCGATCAAGGCCGTCGGCGAGGCGGCGCAGACCATCATCGCCGAGGTCCGCCGCCAGTTCAAGGAGAAGCCCGGCATCATGAAGGGCACCGAGGACCCGGACTACGGCCAGTGCGTGGACATCGTGACCGTCGGCGCGCTGAAGCAGATGATCCTGCCCGGCCTGCTGGCGACCGCGGGCCCCGTGATCGTGGGCCTGATCATGCGCGGCTTCATCACCCCGGAGAACCCGACGATCGCGGCGGAGGCGGTGGCGGGACTGCTGATGGTGGGCACCATCGCCGGCATCCTGATGGCGCTGTTCCTGAACAACGCCGGCGGCGCGTGGGACAACGCCAAGAAGTACATCGAGATGGGCAATTACGGCGGCAAGAAGTCCGAGGCCCACAAGGCCGCCGTCGTCGGCGACACCGTCGGCGATCCGTTCAAGGACACCGCTGGCCCGTCGCTCCACGTCCTGATCAAGCTGCTCGCCACGATCACCCTCGTTCTCGCCCCCCTCTTCCTTTAAGAGGCGGGTCGACCCGGCCGCCCGGTCCGTGAGGACCGGGCGGCCTTTTTATTGCGCCCATTCTCATGCCGGGCTTGACATCAGCCCCGTTGAGTGCTATATTACTAGAAGATAATAGTTATCAAATAGGAGCGCGACCATGAACGTGAACCTCGGCCTCAAAGAGTCGTCCCGGACGAAGGTCCTGGCTCTTCTGGACGCCCTCCTCTCCGACGAATATCTTCTCTACACGAAGACCAGAAACTTCCACTGGAACGTGACCGGCCCCCAGTTCAACGACCTGCACAAGTTTTTCGAGGCTCAGTACGGGACGCTGGACGGCTTCGTGGACGACGTCGCGGAGCGCTCGCGGGCCTTGGGCGGACGGGCGCAGGGCTCGATGAAGGAGTTCCTCTCCGCCGCGCGGCTCGAGGAGTCGCGCGGCCGCTCTCCCCGCGCCGACGCGATGCTCTCCGAGCTCCTGCGCGATCACGAGAAGCTGGTTCGCTGGCTGCGCGCGGACGTGGACGCGGCGGCCAAGCTCGGAGATCAGGGCACGGCCGACTTTCTGACCGGGCTGCTGGAGGAGCACGAGAAGATGTCGTGGATGCTCCGGAGCTTCCTGTCGTGAAATCGCGCGAGGAAGTGCGCGCGCTCTTTCGCGCGAAGAAGGTTCCCCTCACCCATCAGCGCCTGGCCGTTTACGAGGAGCTGACGGCGCGGCGCGACCACCCGAGCGCGGAGTCGCTGTACGAGTCGCTGAAGAAGCAGTACCCGAGCCTGTCCTTGGCCACGGTGTACAAGACCCTGCAGACGTTGCACGAGATGGGCATGGTCGCGCGGGTGGACTCGCCGACGGCGCAGGCGCGCTACGACGCGATCGTCGAAGCGCACCACCACGCGGTGTGCACCGCGTGCGGCCGGATCGAGGACCTGTTCGACGCACGTCTGGACCGCATCCCGGAGCCGAAGGCGGCCGGGTTTCTGATCCGCGGTCATTCCGTTCATTTTCACGGCTTGTGCGCGCAATGCGCCAAGACCGGCCGTTCCCGGAAATAACCGCACAGGAGAACACATCATGGCCGATACTCTCGTTCAGAAGGACGCGCCCGACTTCAAAGCCGAGGCGCTCGTCGGAAAAGGCTTCAAGGACATCTCGTTGTCGGACTACAAGGGCAAGTGGGTGGTCCTGTTCTTCTACCCGCTCGACTTCACGTTCGTCTGCCCGACGGAGATCACCGCTTTCTCCGACCGTCACGACGAGTTCAAGAAGCTGGGCGCCGAGGTCTTGGGCTGCTCGGTGGACAGCAAGTTCTCGCACCTGGCGTGGGCGAACACCCCCCGGAAGGAAGGCGGACTGGGCGAGATCAAGTACCCCCTGCTGGCCGACATCACCAAGAAGGTCGCCCGCGACTACGGCGTGCTGGTCAACGACGCCGTCGCCCTGCGCGGCCTGTTCCTGATCAGCCCGAAGGGCAAGGTCGTCTACTCGGTGGTGCACGACCTGGGCGTGGGCCGCTCGGTGGACGAGACCTTGCGCGTCATCGCGGCCTTCCAGCAGGTCGAGAAGACCGGCGAGGTCTGCCCCGCCAACTGGAACACCGGCAAGAAGACGATGAAGGCCGATCCGGTCAAGTCCAAGGAGTACTTCGCGGCGGCCGCCTAAGGCGCCTTCCGACGCGGCGAGCCCCGGCCGGAGTTCCCGGCCGGGGCTCTTTTTTAGGCTTTTCGGGCCAGCGGCAGTATCACGAAGAACTCGCTGCCCGAGCCGGGCGCGGACGCGAGGCCCGCGCGCCCGCCGTGCGCCTCGGCGACGTTTTTGACGTAGGCCAAGCCCAGCCCGAAACCGGGAACCTGACCCGTGAAGTCGTCGTCGATCTGGTAGAAGCGGCGGAACAGCTTCGGCTGCTCCTCGCTGGGAATGCCGGGGCCGTTGTCCCGCACGGAGAGCCTCAGCCCCTCGTCGACGAGCGCGAACGAGATCTCGACTTCCTTTCGCTCCGCGCGGTTGAACTTGACGGCGTTCTCGAGCAGGTTGGCGACGACGCCTTTGAGCAGGCCGGGGTCGACGTCCAGCAGAGGCAGGCGCGACGCCTCCTCAAGGTTCCAGCGCAAGGTCACGGCGGGATCGGCCAGCCCCGGGACGGCCTTGATCGCGTCCCGGACCGCGTCGGCCGGCTTCGTCGGAGACTTCTGCAGGACGATGCTTCCGGGGTTCTGCACCACCGTGAAGCCGATCAGCTTCTCGACCAGGCTGAGCAGCTGCTCGTCCTGCCCGCGGATTTTTTCGAGCAGGCGGCGCGGCTCGGCGCCCAGGGCTTCGTTCGGGCCCAGGAGCAGGTCCAAGTAGCCGAGGGCCACGCCCAGCGGCGTGCGCAGCTTGTGCGAGACGATGGACAGGAAGTTCCGGGCCAAGGTCTCCCCGCGCTTCTCGATGGTCGCGTCGTGGAAGACGAACAGCAGGCCCGCCGGATCGTCCTCCTTGCCCAGCCGGTCGGAGACGCCGGACAGGATCAGCAGCTTCGGCTCGGCGCGCTTGAACTCCACCGGGGTGATGCGCGCGCGGGACGCGAGGAGGCTCTCGGGCGAAGGGGCGGCGTCGAAGCCCTTCAGGGCTTCCGGCAAGGTCTTCGGAGATTCGCAGCCGAGCAGAGCGCGGGCGGACGGGTTCAGCATCAGGACGCGGCCGGCGGGATCCGTCCACATCATGCCCTCGCGGGTCTCGGAGAAGATCGTTTCCAGCTTCTCCTTCTCCTGGCGGATCGCGGCGAACAGAACGGAGTTGGCCACGGCCATGTCGTTGAAGGCGCGGGCCAGGGCGCCAACCTCGTCGCGGCTGTCCCAGTCCACGCGCGCGTCGAAGTTCCCGCGCCCGATCTCGCGCGCGGCGGCGGCCAGGCGCGGCAGTGGGCGCGTGACCCAGCCGACGATGAACGTCGTGCCCAGGATCGAGGCCGCCGTGGCCAGGGCCGCGATGACCAGGAGCCGGCGCTTCTGCGCCCGGAGCGCGCCTTGGATGGAGGAGTCGTCGAAGCCGAGGCGCGCCGTGCCCGCGCGCTTGCTTCCCACGCGCAGCGGAACCGCCAGCTCGTAGCCCTGCCCCCCTCCGTTCGAAGGCCGGCGCTGGAGCAAGGTCTCCTCGGCCGCGCGTGCGTTGCGGGACACCGGGTCGTCGAGAACCTCGCCGATGAAGCGGGGATCGGAGTGCGACAGCGCGCGGCCGTCCGCGTCCACGACGGCCGCGTAGGTGACCGCCTTTTCCTTGAGGAGCTCCTCCACGGCGAAATGCAGGGCGAACGGGTCCAGCTTCGGGAAGACCGCCTCGCGCGCGGAGCGCGCGAAGAACTCGGCGCGCACGCGCATCTCGCCGACCAGCCCCGCCTCGATCTGCTGGAACACGCCGCGCGACATCAGGACGATCACGCCCAGCGCCAGCAGGCTGGTCAGCAGCGAGATTTTGGCCGCGATCGAGCGCAGGGGATTCATCAATAGAGCACTGCGACCTTGACGCGCTGGGAGTCCGTCCTGCCGGCGTAGCTCTTCTTCACCACCACGATGTAGCCGCCCGGCGCCGCGCGCCGTCCCGAGCCGTCGTTGCCGTCCCAGGACGCGATCTGGTTGCCGCCGGAGCCGAAGTGCTGGGTGACTTCGCGCAGGAAGCCGCCTTGCAAAGTGTACACGCGCAGGGAGACGTCGGCCGCGGCGTCCAGGGAGAATCCGATCTGCACGGGCCCGGCGGCCGGGTTGAACGGGTTGGGCCAGGCGTAGGGCTTGGGGATCGCGGGCGTGCCCGCCGTCTGGAAGACCGGCACGCCCGCGCTGACGTTCGAGAAGGGCCCGACCGCTCCCGAGTTGCTGCGCGCGCGCGCCTGGGCGTAGTAGGTCTTCCCCGTGGCCAGTCCGGTCGCGGTGTAGCTGGCGACCGCCACGACGCCGTTGAACACGTCGTTGCCGCCCGGGAAGGAGCCGATGAGCAGCTCGTAGTTCAGGATGCCCACCGAGCTTTGAGCCGGGCTCCAGGCGAAGCCCACGGTCCCATCGTACGAGAACGCGCGGTCCGGGGCGGGCTGGCCCGGAGCGCTCGGCGGGGACGTGTCCGTCAGGATGCCGGCGCGCGTGGAGAGGACCGCGCTGTACGCGCTGGCGACGCCGTCGCGGTTCAGCGCGCGGGCCCGGAAAAAATACTGCGTCCCGGGGGCCAGGCCGAAGAACGTCGCCGACGTCATCAACGTGTCCGAGGAGGCGACCAGGGAGAAGAAGTTGTCCGAGGACACCTCGGCCTCGTACTGAGTGTCCGCCGGATTGGCCCCGCCCGACCAGGAAAAGGCCGCGCTGGTGACCTGAACCGGACCCACGGCGGGCGACGACGGCGCCAGGGCCAAGGTCGCCGTCGATAGGACCGCGGTGAAGGCGGTCGGCACGCCGTCGATGTTCACGGCCCGGACGCGGAAATAATACGTGGTGTTCGGGGCCAGCCCCGACGGAGCGGATGAGAGCGCCGCCGCGAAGCCGTCCTCCAGCCCCAGCGTGAATCCGGAGTCGAGCGCCGATTGGATTTCGTAGAGGGTGTAGGCCGGATTGGCGGGAGAGCCCGCGGTCCAGTTCAGCGTCAGGGCCGTCGCGCCGACGGCCGAGAACGGCGCGGCGGCGGCGGCCGGGACGCTGGCCAAAGTGTGGGTGGAGACCGCGTTCGAGGGAAGGCTGTCGCCCCAGTCCGTGAAGGCGGTGGCGAACCGGTAGTAGGTCGTGTTCGGCGTCAGCCCCGTGCTGGTCGCGCCGGGCGCAGCGGAAACCAGTTCCGGGGAGGACAACGGGGCCGTCGCCGTGGCCGGAAAAATCCGGTACGCACGGGAGGCCGCCGGCGCGTCGCCGAAGGAGGGCCCCGCGCTCCAGGTCCATGTGATCGAGGTCGCGTAGACGGTCTGCGCCATGAACCCCGAAGGCGACGACGCGATCACCCCGAAACTCACGGTGCCGGCCGCGCCGGCGGAAGGCGCCGGGGAGTCGATGCTGCTCGGCGGACAGAATCCCCCGGTGCCGCCGGGCGATCCGGCCGCGGTCGAGAACGAGACGGAGGCGAAGGCCGTCGAATTCGCGAAGACCTTGATTCTCCCGCCCCCGCCGGCTCCTCCCGGATCGGCGGTTCCGCAAACCAGCGGATCCACGTCGTTCCCGCCGTTTCCGCCGTTCGCGCTGACCAACGCGTTCGACATCTGAAGAGCCCCTGTCACCCGCAAGAGCAGCCCGCCCCCGGAGCCTCCGCCCCCGGCTCCGGGGATCGACCCCGAACCCGAGGTAATCGCCGAGGCCGTCGCGCCTTGGAGAAGGATGGCGCCGGTCACCGTCATGGAGGCGGCTTCCAGGTAGATCGCTCCCCCTCCGGGGGCGCCGCCGCCGCCCGGAATCTGGGATCCGCCGCCGCCTCCCCCGCCGCCGGAGCCCTGGAACACGTCGTCCGCCGAAAGCGGCGAAGTGACCGCCCCGGTCGAGCCGTAAACAGTCCCGCCCGAGCCTCCGCCGGCGCCCGCGCCGCTCCCGCCCGCTCCGCCGTCGGCGCCGCCTCCGCCGCCTTTGCGCAGGGCGCCCGCGGTTCCGCCTCCGGTCCCGGCGGGCCCCCCGCCGAAGCCGGCGGAGCCGGCTCCGCCGGCGGGCCCGCTGGCGCCGCCCAGTTGGCCGCGTCCTGAAGCGTCGAGGGTCCCCGCCAGCGATATCGTCGACGCGTAGACGGTCAGCGGCACGCCGGCCGCCGCGAAGACGGTCGCGCCGGCGGGCAACTGGAACAGGCGGACGTTGACGAAGGTCCCGGACAGCACGTCGCCGTTGGCGGGAAGAAGATCGGCGCCGGCGTAGTCGCCGCCGGCGAGCGTCGCCGCGCGCGCGCCGCCCGCGGACGCGAGGCAGGCCAATAAGAGGAAGAGCTTCACCGCGAATACCTCTGCGCGGCCTCGACCTTGACCTTCAGCGCGCGCGCGGGCTCCGACGACGGGTCGAGCTTCAGGACCTCGTCGGCCAGCGCGCCCGCCGCGTCGTAGCGGCCCTTCAGGTATTGGTCCACGGCCCGGTAGTAGAGCTGCTCAGCCTGCTTGCGCGTCTCGTCCGGGAGCGTGCGGCGCAGTTCGGCCTGCGCGGCGGATTCCTGGCGCGCGATGTCCTGGTTGTCCGGGTCCTCGCGGCGAGCGGCCTGGAGCGCCGCCAGCGCCGCGGGGAAATCGCGGGCCGCGGCCGCCTTGGCGGCCTCGGCCCGGCGCGCGGCGGTGAAGGCCTCGATCTGGCGCCGCGTCTGTTCGATGAACTCCCGGATCTGGGCGTTTTCCGGATGCCGTTTCTGGGCGCGTTCCGCTTCGAGCCGGGCCTGGCGCAGCAGGCCGCGGGACAGCGAGGTCGCGGCGCCCGCCAAGGCCAAGGCCACCTCGTTGGCCGCCTCCGCCTGGCGCAGGCTTTCGACGCGGGCGATCTCCGCGCCGGACAGCGCGCGATCGATGGACTCCAAGCCGCGCCGGGCCAGGGCGTGGGACGGGTCCATGTCCAGGACCGAGCGCCAGTATTGGCGCGCGGCCAGCAGGTTCCCCTGCTCCTGCTGCTGCTGGGCCAACGACGCCAGGCGCTCGAGCGTCTGGCGGCGCAGGGACTCCTCCCAGGCGGCGTCGGCCTTCTTCAGCCGCGCCGCGATGTCGGCGTTCTCCGGGTCGAGCAGGGACGCGGCCTCGATGTCGCGGCGGGCTTCCATCGTGCGGTCGTCCCGCATCTCGTCGTCGGCTTTCTGCAGGTAGGCCTTCGCCAGCCGCGCGCCGTCGGCGCGGGACAGCCGGCTGATGCCGCGGCGGATGGTTTCTTCCAGCTCCTCGCGCGTTTGGCCGAAACGCTGGATCAAGGTGACCGAATGCGAGATGCCCAGGTCGTGGAGCAGCAGCGCGTAGTCGAGCCGCGTGTTTCCGAATGCGATGCCGACCCCGGTGGAAGGTCCCTTTCCCTGCAGGCCCAGGCGCAGGGCCGCCAGACGCCCGTATTGAAGCTCGACGGCGCCGGCGGGTTCGTTTCCCTCCCCCTCCACATGGCGCAGCCGCGCGGCCGCGAGCAGGCGCCAATCGCCGCGCAGCGCGCGGACATAGGAAGGCGAGATCTCGAAAATGCGCGGGTAGCGGATCGCGCTGGAAACGAAGGCGGGGCTCGGCGCGATGAGGTTGTCGAGGACGACTCCGACCGATACGTCCGGCCGCGGGTGTAGCAGAACTCCGGCATCCAGGCCGCTGGAGGACGCGGCCGCGGCGCCCACGGTCTCGCGGATCGACTTGGCCGTCACGCCCAGCGCGAGCTGGCGCGATGCCGCCGGAGCGTCCGCGTCCTCCCAGGGCAGGCGCGGGCTGAAGCCCCAGCCGCCGAGCATCGCGCTTTGCCCCACGCTGAACGCCGACGGCGGGTCGTTGGGGCCGGTACGGGCCTCGAAACCGCCGGTGGCTTGGCGGACGTACGCGCCGGCGAACGATCCCCAGTTCCGCGTCGGCAGTCCCGCGGCGATCACGTCGAAGGTCGTGTCTTCGAACAGGAGAACCCGGGTGGCGTCGACCTCGGGCTTGAGCAGGCGGGTCAAGGCCGCCGGATTGACCAGGACGGACCCCGCGTCGTCGGAGAGCGACGCGGTGGTTCCCGCCAGCGCCGCGGCGCGGGCGTTGGGCTCTTGGCGCAGGAACGCGCCCGCCCCCGCCTGGGCGGCGGCGCGGGTGCAGGAGGCAAGAGCGATGAGCAACGGCAGTGCGCGGCTGAAGATGGTCGTACTCCTTCCTCATACTTAACAGGCGCGCCGGTCCTTGTCAAGATTGCGTTCATCGGCTATCCTTCGGGCATGGCCCGGTTATTGATCATCGAAGACAGCGGCGACCTCCAGGAACTGCTCAGCATGACGTTCTTCAAGGACGGCTACGAGGTGTATTACGCCTTCAACGGCAAGGAGGGCTACGACAAGATCCTCGCCGTCTCTCCCGACGTCGTCCTCCTGGACTTGATGATGCCGGTGATGAACGGGGTCGAGGTCCTCAAGCTGGTCGCGTCCAACACCTTGCTGCGCGATATCCCGATCATCGTGATGACCGCGCACGGCGACAAGCCCGATATGCTGGAGGACACGATCATGGCCCAAGGCGTGCGCGAGTACATGCGCAAGCCTTTCGAACTCCCCCGCCTCAAGAGCGCGGTGCGGCGCCTGGTCGAGCAATATCCGCGCCGGCCCCGGCCGTCGGCTCACGTGTCCAAGGGCGCCGTGCGTCTGGACGCCAAACTGCGCTCGGTGTGGGTGAGCGACCGGCTCGTGGCCACGTTGCCCCCCATGCGCTCCGAGGTCCTGCGCATACTGCTGGAAGCTCCCGGCGCGGTCACGCGTGAAAAGCTTTTGCGCGAGGTCTGGGGCGCGGACGGCAGCGTCGCGGCCTTGGAAAAAACCATTCAGCGCCTGCGCGAAGACCTCGGATCCGAGGATGCCCGCCGTCTCCAGACCACCGAGGCGGGCTACGAAATAGTCGGCTGACAGCGTCTGACATAGGCTGACAAGTTCAGACATTGTTTGGCTTGCGCTTTCCCCGCGTCCTGTTATCCTCAAAGGAGTGATCCACAGGACGAGTATGACCGCGTTGTGGGCGGGCCTTGTCGCGGCGGCGTTGGGCGCCGCGCGGCCGGGCGACGCGCGGGCCGCTTGGCAGACGGATACTCCTCTTCCGGCCGCCTACGTCCTCACCAAAACGGCGGCAGGCGGCGGCTACATCTATAAGTTCGGCGGCCTCGGCGAAAAGGGCCTTTGCGGCACCCCGGATGTTTATTACGCGTCGGTCAATTCGGATGGAAGCGCCGGCGCGTGGACCGCGACCACCCCCCTGCCTGCGGTCGGGACCTCCACGGTGACGTTCACCTGCGCAGGAGTCGACTATGTCTTGAGCGACATCATCATCGGCTGGGGCTACGAGGCGGTCTATTCCGGCGGCTACGTCTACATCCTGGGCGGGAACCTGTGGAACTTCAACGGATTCCCAGACGCGTCGCGCATCCATTTTTCCGGCGCCGTCTATTACGCGAAGGCCAACGCGGACGGATCCCTCGGCCCGTGGCGCCAAGGTCCGTCGCTGCCGTACGCCTCGTTCGACGCGGCTGCGGCGGTCAGCAACGGCATGATCTACGTGACCGGCGGACGGGATGATTCCGGAACCTCGAACGTGCGGCGCGAAACCTTCTACTCGCGCTTGAACGCGGACGGCTCCCCCGGAGTCTGGCAGACGTCCTCCTTTCTGATGCCGGGAGGCCTGTGGCTTCATGCGGCGGCGGTCGCGGCGGGTCGCCTGTTCATCTCGGGCGGCGTCACGTATGATCCGTTCCCACGCGACCAGATCACGAACGCGGTGTACAGCGCTCCTCTCGCCGCGGACGGCACGCCCGGCGACTGGCGCGCCGAGTCGCTTCTGCCCACGGGGTTGGCCGGGCACGGCTTGAAGTCCCGCCACGACGCGCTCTATACGGTCGGCGGCGAGGAACCGACCCTTCCGTCGGCCTCCGTGCACACCTCGCCGGTCGACCCGAACGGGATTTTGCTTCCGTGGAGTGACGCCGCTCCGCTGCCGGTGGCTCTGCACATGCACGGCAGCGCCGTGCTCGACGACAATCTCTACGCCGACGGCGGCAACGACGGCTCTGTCCCTCAACGCGCGGTTTACCGCCTGTCGGACGGCACCCCGCCGGCCGCGATCGTCGACTTGGCTGCCGTCGCCCTCGACAGCTCTTCCTTGCGCTTGCAGTGGAGCGCGCCCGGAAACGACGGCGCCTACGGCGCGGTCTCCGGCGGGCGCTACGAACTGCGCGCCGCCGCCGATCCGGCGGCCGTGGACGCGTCGGCTCCTATCGTGTGGCCGGCCTCCTTCACGCCGGGGCAGGCGCAGGCGTGGCGGCTCACGGGCCTGACCGGGGGCGTCACTTACTATCTCTCGCTGCGCGCCGCCGACTCCGCCGGGAACCTTTCCCCGCCGTCGAACCTCGCCGTCGGCGTGACCTTGCCTCCCCCTCCGCCCAACCCGGTCCCGGTTATTTCCTCCTTGAGCCCGAACTCCGCGACCGCCGGATCCGCCGGGCTCACTTTGGCGGTGAACGGCACGAATTACGTGGACGTTTCCGTCGTGCGCTGGAACGGCGCCGATCGTCCCACCACGTACGTGAGCGCGACGCAGCTGCTCGCCGCGCTGACCGCCGCCGACGTCGCGGCGGCCGGGACCGGTCAGGCGGCGGTGTCCAGCCCAGCGCCGGGCGGCGGACTCTCGGGCTCGGCGACGCTCGCGATCGACAACCCCGTCCCGGCCGTGGCGGCGCTGAGCCCGGCCGCGGCGACGGCGGGCGGCGCGGCCTTCGCTCTGACGGTGAACGGCTCGAACTTCGTGAACGGTTCGACGGTGCGCTGGAACGGCGCC
>Ga0315268_10006248_pt1 | contig 12692 bp, 9 predicted proteins | sample C1_top_MG_FD_204535 | JGI IMG/M metagenome (GOLD analysis project Ga0315268, IMG submission 204535) | Sediment microbial communities from Yellowstone Lake, YNP, Wyoming, USA - C1_top | ecosystem: Environmental > Aquatic > Freshwater > Lake > Sediment | place: USA: Wyoming | collected 2017-08-01 | reverse complement strand
AGCCGGTCAAAGGGTCGTGGCTTGCCTGGTAACCCAGTTGCCTTGCCATCTCGCGGGTCTCAGTCATGTCCCGAAACACCAGCACTGCGCCGATCACCACGCCGTTGCGGTCGCGGATGGGGGAGGCAGTTTCTTCCACCGCGGCATCCCTGCCGTGGCTGCCGATGAGCCGGCTACGGCCCTGGCGGTTGACGATCTCTTGCTCCCGCAACGCTTCCATGACGATATTCTCCAGGGGGGAGCGGTTCACTTCATCCACAACGTGGTAAACCTGATTCACCGCCTTCCCGTTCCCGCTTTCGACACTCCAGCCGGTCAGCTCTTCGGCCACCGGGTTGAGGTATTGGACAAAGCCGTGCACATCGGTGGTGATCACGCCGTCGCCGATCGAATGCAGGGTCACGGCCGCCTTCTCTTCGGAGCGATGCAGCGCTTCTATGCGGTCGCGGATGGCGGCGGTCATGGCGTTGAAATCCGCCGCGAGATGACCAATCTCGTCCTGGCTGGAAACCGGAATGGCTGCGGTATAATCGCCCGAGGCAACGCGCTGGGCGCCCGCCATCAGGATGCGGATATGGCGGGTGAGGAGAAAGCCGCCCAAGCTCAGCAACAAGAAGGTGAGGGCCACCTCGGTGCTGGCGATGAAAAAGCTTTGCTGGAAAAGCTTGTCCCGCGAGGTGACCAGCGATTGGAGGGACAAGCCGTAACGCACTTCACCCACCCGCTCGGTGTAAAGCATCAGGGCGGTATGGGTATTGAAAACCATGCCGTGCAGGCTGCTGGCGACATCGCTATCCGGCGTCGGCATCGCCTTGAGGTTCACTTGGCCGGCCGAGGCGAAAACATTGCCCTGGGTGTCGTAGACAACGATATACTTGAATTCGCTCAGGGGGCCCTGGCTGAGCTTTTTCAGGATGTCGTCGGCGGTGGTGTAATCACGGGCGAACAAGGGGCCGCTCAAAGCGGCGTTGAGCAGCGGTGTGGTGGCCTGAACCCGGATTTTCGTCTGCTCATCCAGGGTGTGGTTAAGCAGGCGCACGCTGTTGGCCAGCAAAAGGCCGAGCATGGTGATTTCCACCAGGATGCTGACCAGCACCAGTTTGAACCGCAGCGAACGGTAAAAGGGGATAGGCGGGTTTTGAGGCACGCTCAAGGTTCCAGCAGGGGCTTCACGTAAGGATCAAGCTGAGCCATTTCCGCCTCGCTGATCGGACCGAAGCCTTTAAATGCCTTGATGATGAATTCGTCCTGCTTGCCTTGGGGCGACTCCTTGTAGGCGGCCAGCGCCTGCCGGAGCTTCTCCACCGTGGCTGTCGGCATCCGCGGGTTGGCGAGCACCACGAACCCCGGCACCGGCTGGGTGATATCGATCTGGCGCAATTGTTCCTTTCTCTCGGGATAAATGTGTTGCCAGAGTATTCTGCCGCTGACAGCCGCATCCGCCTCTCCGCGCAGAGGGCCGAACATCGCGTTGTTGTGGGTATGGGCTTCCACCCAAGCCACATCCTGGCCCAAGATCAACCCGTGGCGGCTTAGGGTTTCCTTGCCCAGAAGGAAAAGAATCGACTTGGGCTCGGCGATCATGACGCGCTTGCCGCGCAAATCCTCCAGGCGTTGGATAGGGGAGTCCTTGGCCACCAGAAATACGCCCTGCACTTGCTGCATGGTGCGCGCCACCAGCTTGTAACCATCACGGGTTTGAGCCAGGCGCGCCAGGTGGGGGGCAGTGAAAACGATATCATATTCCCCCTTTTGGGTTCTCGCGGCGAAGGTTTTGAAATCGGGCGCCGTCACCAAGGTGACCGGTTGGCCGAGAGCCTCGGACAAATACATTTTGAGCCGGTGGCTCTGTCTAGCCAGCTCGCCCGGCGAAACATAGGGCAGCATGCCGAAAACAAGCGCTTCCCCGGCGCAAGCGGAAAAGGGCGCGGCCAGGAAAAACACCAACGCGGCAATGAGCCACGCGATCGTGGCGGATGTTTTCATTTCCCCATCCTCCTTATGGATAACAATTTTCTCTATAGTGCAGGAAAACCTCAGGGCCGGCCATTATTAGTCCGATGGCGCCTTCCTCCCACACCATTCCCGAATTTTAGGCTTTTCCTCTCTATGCCACAATTTTTAACCCACGGCATCACTCGTCCGCTTCCACCAGATGGCCCGCCTCTTCCATCCAGGCACGGCGCGATGCGGCCTCGGATTTCGCCATCAGTTTGTTGAATACTTCCCGGACGTAGCCGGTGAAATCGTCCGTGCGCAAAGTCAGCAGGCGACGCGCATCCGGGTTGAGGGTGGTTTCCCACAACTGCACCGGGTTCATTTCACCCAGACCCTTGAAGCGCGACACCTGCCACGACCCTTCGCGCACCTTGTCCACACGAAGCCGGTCCAGCGTGCCTTCCAGTTCGCCGTCGTCGAGGCAATAGAACTTGCGCGCCGGCTTGTTCTTGCCCTGCGCCGGCACGTCCACCCGGTACAAGGGCGGCTGCGCGACGCAGACCCGTCCGGCGCGGATCAGGGCGGGGAAGTGGCGGTAGAACAGGGTGAGCAGCAGCACCTGGATATGGCTGCCGTCCACGTCCGCATCGGCCAGGATGATGACGCGAGCGTAGCGCAGGTTGGACATGTCCGGCGTGTCGTCCGGCGCGTGCGGGTCGACGCCGAGCGCCACGGCGATGTTGTGGATTTCGTTGTTGGCGAAGATGCGGTCGGCTTCGTGCTCCCAGGTGTTGAGCACCTTGCCGCGCAGGGGCAGGATGGCCTGGGTGTCCTTGTTGCGGCCCTGCTTGGCGGAGCCGCCGGCGGAATCGCCCTCGACCAGGAACAGCTCGCGCTCTTCCAGGTTGTCGGACTGGCAGTCGGCCAGCTTGCCCGGCAGCACGGCGACGCCGGACGATTTTCGCTTTTCGATCTTCTGCCCGGCGCGCTGGCGCACCTGCGCTGCCCTGATCGAGAATTCGGCGATCTTTTTCGCCTCTTCCTGGTGTTCGTTGAGCCACAGCTCGAGCGGGTCGCGCACCATGCTGGTCACCAGGCGCAGCGCATCGCGCGACGACAGCCTTTCCTTGGTCTGCCCCTGAAATTGGGGATCCAGCATCTTGGTTGAAAGCACGAACGAGATGCGGCTGAACACGTCGTCGGCGGTGAGCTTGACGCCTTTCGGCAACAGGCCGTGATGGTCGATGTAGCTCTTCACTGCGTTGAAAATGCCGTCGCGCAGGCCCGCTTCATGGGTGCCGCCGGAGGGCGTATGGATCAGATTGACGTAGGACTCGCGCACGATCGGCCCATCCTCCGTCCAAGCGACAACCCATTCCGCTCCTTCGCCTTCGGCGAAGGTGTCGTGTGAAGCCGGCGCGTACTTGGAGAATTTCCAGAACAACCCGTCGATCAGGTATTCAGACAGTTGCGACCTGAGGTAATCGGAAAGCCCGTCCTGGTAAATCCAGTCCTTTTGGTCCTTGAGCAGACCGTCCTTGTCCTCGATTTCCAGCCTGACGCGCACGCCGGGCAGCAGCACCGCTTTGGCTTTCAACAGCCGCTCCAACTGCTGCGGCGGAATCTCGGCGCTATCGAAATATTGCGCATCCGGCCACGCCCGGACCAACGTGCCGGAGGCGCGCTTGGCCGCGCTGCGCATCAGGACGAGCGGCTCAATCACGTCGCCGCCGGAAAACGCCATGCGGTGGACGCCGCCCTCGCGCGTCACTTCGACATCGAGCCGGCGCGACAGCGCGTTGGTCACGGAAACGCCGACGCCGTGCAGCCCGCCGGAAAACTGATAGGCCCCGCCGGCCTTCTTGTCGAACTTGCCGCCCGCATGGAGCCGCGTATAGACCACCTCGACCGTCGACACCCCCTCCTCGGGATGTATGCCGACCGGGATGCCGCGGCCATCGTCCGCAACCGAAACCGAACCGTCGGCATGCAGCCGCACCGTGATGAGCTTGGCGAAACCGGCCAGGGCCTCGTCAGCAGAATTGTCCACCACCTCGGTGATGATGTGCAGCGGATTGTCCGTGCGCGTATACATCCCCGGCCGCTGCTTCACCGGCTCCAGCCCGCGCAGAACGCGAATGGAGGAATCTGAATAGGTCTTGCTCATGATTACCGTTCTTGAAAACACGAGTGGTTAGCCGCGAATGATAGCGCACAGCCCTCACGGGGGTCTAATTTAGGCTTAACCCGGATGTTTCATAAATTGACGCGCGCCCTCGCTGGTCTTTTGTTTCGTATGGAAATTTCGTTCAGTCGGGCGTATGAATAACTACGCCACTCTTTCACAAAATCCCCATACGAAACAAAATCCTGCGCGATCATCCCGCGAATTTATGAAACATCCGGGTTAAACAAGGCGCCTTTAAGGCTACAATGAATTCTTTAATTTTGGTGTTAAACAGCCACTGTGGACACTCCCAGCCCGCCCTATCAGGATCTCACCCCGGACCGCATTCTGAATGCGGTAGAAAGCCTGGGCCTGCGTTGTGATGGCCGCCTGCTCGCGCTCAACAGCTACGAGAACCGGGTCTATCAGGTCGGCATCGAGGAAAGCGCGCCCGTCATCGCCAAGTTCTACCGCCCCCTGCGCTGGACGGATGAGGCCATCCTCGAGGAACACCGCTTCACGCTGGAACTCGCCGAACGGGAAATCCCCGTCGTGGCGCCCCTGGTCGACGACACCGGACGCACCCTGCATGAATTCGAAGGTTTCCGCTTCACGATTTCCCCGCGCCAGCCGGGGCGGGCGCCGGAGCTGGACGACCCAGAGACCCTGGAATGGATGGGCCGCTTCATCGGGCGCATCCATGCGGTAGGCGCGATCGAGCCGTTTGTCCATCGTCCCGCCTTGACCATAGCAAGCTTCGGCGTGGAACCTTACAATTATCTCACTGCCAACGGTTTCATCCCGTCCGATTTGGAAGCCGCCTACCGCTCCGTGGTCGAAGACGCGTTGCACCGAGTGCGGGAAGCCTACGCGCGAGCCGGAACAGTACCCCAGATCCGGCTCCACGGCGACTGCCACCCGGGCAACGTGCTGTGGTCCGACGCCGGCCCCCACTTCGTCGATTTCGATGACTGCCGTATGGGGCCGGCCGTGCAGGATATCTGGATGCTGCTGTCGGGTGATCGTGCCGCAATGAACCTCCAGTTATCCTATTTCATGGACGGCTATCTGGAGTTTTACGATTTCAATCCGCGCGAGCTGCAACTGGTGGAAGCGCTACGTACCCTGCGCCTGATCCATTACTCCGGCTGGCTCGCCCAGCGCTGGACCGACCCGGCCTTTCCCGCCAGCTTTCCCTGGTTCAACACGCAACGCTACTGGCAGGACCAGATCCTCGCGCTGCGCGAACAGGCTGCTCTGATGGACGAACCCGCCCTGACTATGGGCTAGAATTAACCTAAAAACCGCAATTCATTAACCGCAAAGACGCGAAGGCGCAAAGAAATGGGGCTCTCAGGGATGGGCGGCTTTATCGCCCAACTCGCAAAACAAGGATATAAAATCATCTGGCATTCACCTATCGGGTGACTGGGCCGATCCCGATAACACCTTGTTGTTTTTCCTTTGCGTTCTTTGCGCCTTTGCGGTTCAAATGCTTTTTTAGAATTAATGCAACGTTCTTTCTTTGCCGCAGCACTGCTTGAATTTCTTCCCGCTCCCGCATGGGCAAGTCTCATTGCGCCCGACTTTAGGGGCGTCCCGCCTTGCGGGGGCGGGTTTTCTTCTGGCAATCCAGAAATCATAAATGCCCATCACAGCCTGGGGTAGGGTGTCGGCGCATTCTTTCTGCAATTTTGCGTATTCATCTTCAGGCAAATATTCTTTCCCTCTCTTTTCCGCCTCTTCTTTAAAAGCACCGGACAAAAGGAGAATGGGGAACGTCAGCTTCTTTAACAGCTCCTTGCCCGGGCTGAGCCATTCTTCGGTGGAAAGCCCCCACCCCAGAATGTAACCCTCGCACCACGTCTGGTAATCCGGGCGCTTGTCGGTGTCTGAAACGGGTTTCAGGATAAATTTTGGCGGTCGTTTTTCTTCCAGTGCGGCAGCCACGCTGTTGTAGAACGCCATTATCAGAGCAAGAAATTCCTGAGGCTGCTCCAAGGACTCATAGGCCGACTCGCTCCCCAAAACCTCGGGTATCCATCGGCTAGGTGCGATCGCGTCCGGGGCGCTGGCAACCGCGCAAAAGAATCCCTGCAGTTTGTCCGCGCCCATGGCCTTGCCCTTGAAAGCCAGCGAAGCCAGCCCTTTTTCCAGCGCGGCAAGTTCCTGTTCTGAGAGCTCGGTAATTGGCATGGGGTACCTTATAGTTTCCCTTTAAAATCTTGAGAGAGCAGGGGTTGGAAAGTTTTATCGGAGACAATTAAAGAGCTCACGGTTTTCATTAACCTAGCAAAAGCTATTGAACCGCAGAGGCGCAAAGACGCAGAGGAAAATCATGCGCTTATCAAGACTCGGGCAATCACCCGTCTAGTGGATGTTAAAAGTGTTTTATGTCCTTGTTTCCTCTGCGTCTTTGCGCCTCTGCGGTTAAGCGGTCGCTGTTTATAGGACAACTGGATCAACCCGGAATTTCGCAACGATTATGAGGGGAAGAACAAACCCATGTAGTGTTTGAAATGAGCGGGACCTAGTATTTTTCGTTTTCCTGCCACATGGAAGGGAGGAAGCGAATGACGCGGTTGCGGCCCTTGTTCTTAGCTTCGTAGAGGGCCACATCGGCATATTTGACCACCTGCCAGAAAGTGTCCGCATCGGCCGGAAATTCGGATACGCCGATGGAAATGGTCTTCTGCAGCACCGTGCCGGGCAGTGCAACCTTGGTTTCCTCGACCTTGGCACGAATTTTCTCGGCGATTTTGGTTGCATCCTCGGCACCCGTGTCCATCAGGATGATAAGGAATTCCTCCCCGCCGTAGCGAATCACCATGTCCGATGTCCGCGCACTTTTGACCAGGGTTTCAGCCAAGGTCTTGAGCACCTTGTCGCCGGCTTCGTGGCCAAAGGTGTCATTGACCTGCTTGAAGTAATCCAGGTCGAGCATGAGTATGGAGAAGGTGCTTTTCCGGCGTTGGCTAATAGCGACCAGGGTGGTGACGTATTCTTCCAGGAAGCGCCGGTTGTACAGGCCGGTCATGGCGTCGCGCAAGGAGCTTTCCCGCAGGTGCTCCATCAGCCGTTTGGCTTCGAGCACCGGCGCGGTTTCGCGCAGATAGACGGCGATAAACGGCATCATGAGCTTGGCGAATTGCCCCTGATCGGGGGGAAAAACCATCTGTACCACGCAACCGACGGAGCCGGACTGGGTGATCGGCAGGCAGATGTGGGTGCATTTTTCACCCTTCTCCTCACCGCGGAACATGGTGCAGATGCCCGGGAAGTCCACCGCGTTCACTTCATGTCCGGTGCGCCTCACCCGGCAGGCACTGGCATCGATCAGGATTTGTGGGTCGCACCAGTGGCAGGGTGCGTTGAGCTCGCCGTCAACCACAATTGGCGTGACCCGGTTTTTGCTCGATGCCACCTCGTAGATGGAAAACCGTGGGAAGTCGTACTTGTCGCTAAGCACAAGTGCCAGGCGCTGGTAGACATCCAGTTTGCTCTGATCTTCCTCGATCGCCTGCTTGAAATGGGACACCTCCACCAGTCCTTCCACCATCTCGGTGGCGGTGACGAGCTGGTTGCAGACATTCGGGTTTTGATAGCCCATCAATTCACCCACGCGCTGACCAATGGTGCTTATCCCCTCGTCGAGGAATGTCATCAGCCGGTTGAGTTGGCTGGCGATCTCGCCCACCTCGTCGGAAGTGTGCGGTTCGATCCGTCCTCTAAAAACGCCACCGACAGCTTGAGCCACCACATCCTTCACGGCGTTGGCGGTTTCAACCAGTGGTTGAAGCAGCCGTCGCAGCAAGAACAGCGCAAACAGGGCGGTGAGGAATATGAACAGCCCCAGCAGGGAAACGGTGGTAATGGCCTGTTGTTTGACATCGTCCAGGGGGATGTCGATAGAAATGGCACCGAGCACAGTTCCCTGACTGCCGGCATGGCATTGCAGGCAGTTTGGCGTTCCCGTGTCGGTGGCGATATAGGGGATAATGGCGCGAAACACCTGTGCGCCATTTTTCTCGGTGGTTTTGAAAACCGGTTGGCCATGTTCAAGGACTTCGGCTTCTCCCTTGTCCTTCGAGCGTTCCAGGCTAATGCCTTGGCCAAACTGCTTGTCGACGGCAGGCGCCCGGATTACCCGTACTCCCTGGACACCGGGCACATCCTTAAGGCGCTCCAGGAATTGCGGGCGTTTGCTGATCGTTCCATTGACCATGCTTTCGGTCAGGCTCGCTTTGACCGTTTCCGCTACCGAACGGGCGTGGCGCTCGGCAGTGTAGAGTGAGAATTCCCTCAGGGTATAGAGACCGACGGCGACCAGCACCAACAGCACAACCCCCATTAGAGAGGAAAAGAACAAGAGTATTTTTGCGTTAAGGGTCATGGGGTTGTCAGGCTATGGCCACAGATATATTGCATACGATCTTTCATGGGCTTTAGCTCATAGAAAGTCGGAGCCCTTATAGGATTTTCCGCAGAATACTAGCCGTTTTTCTCTGCTTGCGCAAATGGACCTTGCTCGCAAGCAAGGTGGAGCGGGCATGGGGAGGTGAAACCCGGTGGCGCCACGTCCTGAAACCGTTCACACTGGTAAGCCATCAATTATTCTGGCGCATTTTAGGACGTTTGCCGATGCTGACTTGCAGTTGGGTTTCGGTCTGGTTGCGCAGGATCTTGAGCGCTGCCACCTTACCCGGCGCCAGCCCGGAAATCTGGTTGAGCATATCGGTCGAATCGTTTACCGGCTTGCCATTGATTTCCATCAGCATGTCGCCTGGCTTGATTCCGCCGTGGTCGGCCGGGCCGCCGCGCAGTACGCCGGCGATGATGACGCCTTTGCTCCTGTCGAGCTTGAACGACTCCGCGAGTTCCGGCGTGACGTCCTGCACTTCCACGCCAATCCAGCCACGCACCACGCTGCCATCGCGAATAATCTGTTCCATCACCTGTTTGGCGAGGCTCGCAGGTATCGCGAAGCCGATACCCAGTGATCCGCCGCTGCGGGAGTAAATTGCGCTGTTGATGCCGATCAGATTGCCGGCTGCATCCACCAATGCACCGCCCGAATTGCCGGGATTGATCGCGGCATCGGTCTGGATGAAGTTTTCGAAAGTGTTGATGCCCAGATGGCTGCGCCCCAGCGCACTGACAATTCCCATCGTCACCGTTTGACCTACGCCGAAGGGATTGCCGATGGCGAGGGCCACATCGCCGACCTGGATCTGCTCGGCATGGCCGAATGTGACGGCGGGCAGGTTCTTCAGCTCGACTTTCAGCACGGCGATGTCGGTATCGGGGTCGGTGCCGACGATCTTGGCCGAGCTTTTGCGGCCGTCGGCAAGCGCGACTTCGATCTCGTCGGCTGCTTCGACCACATGGTGGTTGGTCAGGATGTATCCTTCAGGGCTGACGATCACGCCGGAACCCAGGCTGGCAGCGCGCTGCGGTTCGGCATTGAAGCGTTCGCCAAAAAAACGTCGGAACAGCGGGTCGTCCATGAATGGATTTTGTGGCGCAGGCACTTCCTTGCTGGTGAAGATGTTGACGACCGAAGGCATGGCTTTCCTGGCGGCCGTGCTGAATGAGCCGGATTTTTGTGCGGCAGCGTTCGAAGGGGCCTCCCGCACCGTGACCACAGTGCCGCCGTGCCATGGCAGAAATTCCGGCTTCAAGCTTGCAATGACGAATAGCACTGCAAGACCAATGGTCGCGGATTGTGCAAAAATGAGCCAGAGTCTGCGCATATAATTCTTTCGGTACCGATAATTTTTTTAATTTGGGGCGTTTATGGAACTTTACAAGCTGGAAAATTATGCCGATCTGTTATTGGATGCGGCCCGCTTCCGTGATTATTGCCCAAATGGTGTGCAGGTAGAAGGGCGGACTGGTGTTTTTAAGCTGGTAAGTGGCGTGACAGCCAGCCTGGATTTGCTTAAAGCAGCCATCGCTGCGGGTGCAGATGCGATCCTGGTGCACCACGGCTATTTCTGGAAAAATGAGGATGCCCGGATTGCCGGGGTGAAGCGCGCACGCCTTGAGTTGCTGCTGCGCCATAATGTCAGCCTGCTTGCTTACCATCTGCCCCTCGACGCCCATCCTGAGCTGGGCAACAACGCGCAGCTTGCGCAGAAGTTGGGGCTCGAAGTGGAAGGCCGGTTCGGCGAGCAGAACATTGCCTGCCATGGCGTACTGGCGGAATCAATGCCGCTTTCAGGGTTGGGGGAGCAGGTAAGCGCTGTGCTCGGGCGCCGGCCGCTGCTGATTGGCGACCAGAACGGGGAGCTGCGCCGCATCGCCTGGTGCAGCGGCGCAGCTCAGGGTTATTTCGAAGAGGCGATCCGCCTTGGTGTGGATGCCTTTCTTACCGGCGAAATATCGGAGCAGTGCGTCCACCTGGCACGTGAAACGGGAGTCGCTTTCATTGCGGCGGGCCACCATGCCACCGAGCGGTATGGCGTTCAGGCGCTGGGCGCGCATCTTGCCGAAAAATTCGGTATTGACCATCAATTTGTCGATATCGACAACCCGGTTTAGCATAAACATATTTTTAATAAACAGCGCATTGTATATATCCGGTCATTTCAGGAAAAGCAAAATGCCCACAACTTGCGTTGCAGGCATTTTGCTTTTTGCAGAATTAAAGTGTTTTAACGTGAACGTCGCGAAGCGACACCACATCACTCAGATCAAAACAAGCGCCTTTCTCCATTGCCCCAAATCAAAACCAGCGCTTTTCTCGTTTGCCTCCTCTCCCGCTCGCGGGAGAGGATTGAGGAGAGGGCTGCCCTCATCCCAACCTTCTCCCAGAGGGAGAAGGGGCAATGGTGAAAGGCGGTGGCCATGATCGAGAAGGTTGGGATGAGGGCAGCCCTCTGGGGGAGAGGTAGGAGAGAGGGAACGGACACGGCGGTCGCAACGTTCATCATTCGGGTTGGCGCGGCCGCCATGTCCGTTAGGGTGTCAGTTGTTTTTCGCCCCCTGGTCTACCCATTTTTTCAGCAGTTCGGTCTTTTCCTTGGGCAAAGACGCCTTGCCGTGGGGCATCCTGAGAGAAGGATCGGCGCGCCCTTCGACCAGCATGTTCAAGGCGCTGGTCAGGCTGTCGCCGGGTTTGACTATGGGCCCGAAGCGGGTGCCTTTCATCAGGCTGTCGTAGCTTGACAGGAGCAGACCGCTCTTTTTCTGGCCCTCGCCGCCTTCCGCATGACATTCCAGGCAGTTCTGTTGGATGATCGGCTGGACATCGGCCTTGAAGCTGATTTCCTTTTGGCCGCATGCTGCGAGCAATAACGTGGCGGCAAGCGCGGCGCCGCCCAGCAAGATTTCGGATTTCATAACTATCGTCCTTTCCTCATGGTTCCGCGGATTCAATCTCGAAGTGCAACAACCAATGGTAGCTTGGTGTAGAGCACATTCTTTGCGAAGAATACCTCAAACGGGGTTCTGAACCCCAATATTTTTCGTGGATGATGCTTGAGGCGACCTACCGCCCACCGGGCCTGCTCCGAGGTCAGCGCCAGTTAATTCAATACCTTTGGTGAAATCGTGGATTTGTTTACCCCAAACCCATCCGCAGTTTGTATTTGATTGCAACCCGCCGGATATTTAGACTTTCTCCAGAAAACTGGGATAATAGGTAGGTTTATATCCAAAGAAACTTTTCGGATCGAAATGTTCCGGAATTTTTCGCGGTAATTTTTTATAGCTGGCGCCTCTGTGATTGCAAGTAGGGTTGTTGAGTCAATCATGGAGCGCGTCGTTGAAATTTCCAAATGGGGATTCAGTGTATGAGCCAAAATGAAGTGAACCGCGGCAAAAGGAGGTTTCTGATTGCCGCTACGACTGCGGTCGGCGGCGTGGCGGCAGTTGCGGTTGCCGTCCCATTTCTATCGAGCTTGTTGCCGAGCCAACGCGCGAAGGCAGGGGGTGCACCGGTGGAAGTGGATATCAGCAAAATCGAGCCCGGTATGATCTTGAACGTGGAGTGGCGCGGCAAGCCGGTGTGGATCGTGAACCGCACCAAGGACATGCTGGACCTTCTGGCGAAGCATGACGACAGGCTGGTAGACCCCACCTCCATTGCGAACCAGCAACCGGAATATTGCCGGAACGCGACTCGTTCGATCAAGCCGGAGTTTCTGGTGGCAGTCGGTGTTTGCACCCACTTGGGCTGTTCGCCGACCTTTCGTAAGGAAGTCGGCCCGGCGGATCTGGGCGCCGACTGGCCGGGCGGCTTCTTCTGTCCCTGCCACGGTTCCAAGTTCGATTTGGCGGCGCGCGTGTTCAAGGGCGTGCCTGCCCCGATCAATCTGCTTATTCCGCCCCACAAGTATCTGGATAACAACCGTATCCTGATCAGCGACGACATCAAGAGGAGCCCGATAAATGAATAGTCTGACACGTTTGTTGGGTTGGGTGGATGAGCGCTTCCCGCTGACTTCCTCCTGGAAAGAGCATCTTTCCGAGTACTACGCACCGAAGAACTTCAACTTCTGGTATTTCTTCGGTTCGCTGGCCTTGCTGGTGCTGGTGATCCAGATCGTTTCCGGGATCTTCCTGGTCATGAATTACAAGCCGG